>Ga0268299_1003060_pt1 | contig 16811 bp, 14 predicted proteins | sample NOBtaG_FD_193484 | JGI IMG/M metagenome (GOLD analysis project Ga0268299, IMG submission 193484) | Activated sludge microbial communities from bioreactor in Nijmegen, Gelderland, Netherland - NOB reactor | ecosystem: Engineered > Bioreactor > Aerobic > Activated sludge | place: Netherlands...
ACTTGTTCTGTTTTTATAACTTCGCGGTATTTCTCAATCGCTTCAGGATACTTTTTCGCCGCTAAGAGCGCGTCCGCCAACTCCCTTTCAATGCCGGTAACCTCGACAGTATTGTCGCCCTTCTGTGATTTTTTGATGACAATGGCGCGGCTCAACAGTTCAATTGCTTCTTCCGTTCGCCCTTGCGGTTTTACGACGTCGGCAAGTATGACCAGATTTTGCGCAACCAAGGCATGGTTGGGCCCGAGAACTTTTTCCCGGATGGCCAGACCTTTTCTCACCAATTGCTCTGCATCTTTGTAGTCGCCCTTGTTGCGTTCCACAAAACCGAGATTGTTGTAGCAGGCCGCAACGTCTAAGTGGCTGTCGCCCAGCGATTTAAGGCACAGCTCCAGCGCTCTTTTATACAGCGATTCGGCAAAATCGTATTTGCCTTGCTTTAAATAAAGCAAACCGATGTTGTTCAAATCAGGCGCGATGCCCGCACTGTCTTTTCCCAAAATCTGCTCGTCTGTATTGAGCGCTTTTTTCAGATTGGCTTCTGCTTTTACATAATCTTGCGCTTCCATGTAAGCCAGACCCAACTCAGTGGCGACAGCGCCGTATGTCGTCGAGGCACTGCCCATCGTTCGCGTCGCCAGACTAATTGCTTGCTCTAAGAGCGGAATCGCATCTTTAGTCCTTTCTTGCTCCAAAAGAATTGCAGCCAGCGCGCGAGCTATGCGCAAGCGAACATCGTCGGAGATTTTGTTGGTGACACTCTGCGTGTTCAAAAGCGGAGCCAGAAGTTTTTCAGCCTCTTCAAATTTGCCTTGTTCACTGAACAAATTAGCCAACCGAATTCGATCGTCTGCGGTCGCTGCACTTTCCTTGCCGCTTGCGTTTTCTCTGATGGCAATCGCGCGTTGAGAAAACTTTTCCGCATCGTCGGTTTTTCCCTGCGCCGCATAAATATTCGCCAGTGCGCTCAGTGCATCGGCAAGCTGAGGCGAGGCGCCATCGGCTTTGTCAAAATGCGTGATCGCGGCTTTCGCCATGTTTTCAGCCGCTTCAAATCTATTGCGATCTAAGTAAATACTCGACAAATTGATCAAGTACGGAACCATCGCCTTTCCTGCATCAGGCTGCTTTGCTTTCGCGATGGAGAGCGCTTTCTCGGCGATAGTTTCAGCTTCCGCATAGCGGCGCTGATGGCGATTTACAAGCGAGAGTTGCAGCAAAACTGCGGCAGTTTGCATGCTTTCTTTGCCCGTAGCTTTCTCATTCATGGCAAGAAGCCGTTTCCAGAAACCTTCGGCGTCGTCGTAAGCGCCCAGCTTCATGTCCAGCCGAGCCAGGTGCGTGAGGGCGTTTTCCAGATTGGGATCGTTCTCATTCAACTTCTCGGCGGCAAGCACTGCGGCCTCATACTGTTTTTTCGCCTCGAAATAATGACCCTTCTTCTGGGCCTCTTCTCCCTTATCCATGAAGCTTTGCAGAAGCGATTCCTGCGCGAAGGCACAGCCGGGTGAGAAACTTCCGGAGTTCGGATTTAGATCTTTCAGGTGCGCGCCCGCGTACCCCGCATACAAAGAATACGCGGCGAAAAACGCGACCGAAATCTTGCGCTTGTAAACCATGGCAGGTGGACCATGAGGGGTGCAGTGTCCAATTATCGTGTGCCTCGGGACTTTTGGCATCTAAATCACTGTAAGGATTTGCCAAATAAAACACATAAGGCTTTCAAACGCCCACAGGCTGGGCCGGGAACAAGATTTTCGGGCAGGCGTCGTTTAGCCTTGTCACAACCCAAGAGTTGCCGCTTGCAGGACCTGCAGGAGGCGGAGATTTGTCATGAAAAAACGCGCACTGTTTGGTATCGCCCTTTTGGCAGGAATCGTCGTTTCTACCTTAAATGCGCAACCTGCTCATGCGCAATTCATGGACGCTCTGAAAAATGCGCTTGTCGGCCAACTGGGCGGCGGCGCCTCGAACTTGTCGGGTGGCGCATCGCCAAACTTGTACAACGACCCATATAACCAGTTCGGAAGCCAGTTCGGAAGCCAGTTCGGCAACCAGTTTGGCAACCAACTCGGTCAATTCGACAATCAGAGCATGTACAACACTCCATCGACCGGCAACGGTCTTGTCGACAGCCTTTTGCCGCTCATTCAAAACAGCGGTGTGGCTTCCGGTCTAATAAACAACTATCTGCCGCAAGCGCAAGGATTCTCGAATTCGCCGCTTTTGGGCAACAACTACCCAGCCAATTTGTCTAATGGTCTTTTGGACGGACTTTCCGGCTATGGAAATTTCGGCGGCTCTCAACCGGTCGTGTTCAACGGGATAACGCTCGACTCGCAAATCTATTCGGGTCCGTATCGAGGTACGCCGCATCAAGTGGAATCCGCGATGAATCTCGACTGGCAAATGACCGTGCTGAGAGAGCAAATTGGTCTGGGTGCTTCTCAAGGATATCTCCAGCAAAATGATGCCAATATGTTCACCAACGAGCTCAACAGGCTGGTAAATCAAAAGCAAAGGGCTGTCAGAAGAAACGGCTTGAGTTTTAACGACTCCCAGGAATTGGTGAGCCGACTGTACGACCTGGTCGTTCGAGTCAGAGAAGCCTGGTACAGCAACACGGCATTTAACGGTGGCTGGAAAGGTGGTTTCGGACAGCGCGGGCGCTTCTCGCGTGCGGATGCTTACGGGCAAGTCATGAATCGGAATGAAGCACTGGACAACCTTTATCTCCAGATGCAGCCTAACGCTGGTTTTCGCCGATAATTCGCCAATCTAAACTTTTGACCTTCCTGCGAAATCTCCGCCTAATCGCTTGCCGATTTGCGTTGATGCCAACATGCGTGAGCGACACAGCAGGAGAAACGTCATGGCAGCGAAGAAAGGGTTTTTTCAAAAAGGCGACCAGAAAAAGCAGTACTCGCAAAAGGTTCTGCACGATGTGGAAGACGCTTATCGCCCGAAGAGTAAAAAGCGCGCGCGGAACCCTATTTCGTCCAACACCATGAGCGGCGAAGATCCCGATGTCGGCGAAGAAAAGCTTGAGCCCATGCAGCAAGCGAGCATGCAATCGCGTTTTAAGAAAGCGGTTGATTACGCGTTTGCCGGACCACAGGCTAAGCGGAAGAAGACAGAAGAGCTGCAACCGCAGAGCGTTGCTGAAGAGAAGCCGGAAACAGTCGCAGCCCAAGTTTTTGCAGCGCCTGAATCGCTTCGCACTTCAATTCCCGAAGTGCTCGAAGCAATGCAGGCGTTGGAAGCAGACGTTCAAGAATCAAGAGGAAACTACGAGCCTATTCAAGAGTCGGAGATTCAATCTGCGTGCTATCTCGGTTTTACCTTCGAGCCGCAAGATTATCGCAATGATGCGAAGAAAACGCAGATGCTCAACGTTCCGACACACGGAATCAAGCGCAGCAATCGCGGCACCATCGAAGCGGTTTACCAACCGAACGGCAATGTCGTGCAAGCACAGTACAACCGCTGCGGAATTCTTGTGGAAGTGAACATTGCCGGAGCGATGCGGCTGACCCGCTCGGCTGAAACCGGCAAATGGTCGATGAGTTGCTCCGACGGCAGCTCGCCCGCCAACAGTGTCGACAATGTCGCCTTCGACAAGCTCGGCAACCTCTGTTACAGCACCGACGACGGACATACGACCATGATTTGCGCCGACGGCCGGGTTATCCAAAGAGCCTAAAACTAAAACGATTGCTTATTAATTAGCTGAATCTAAGGAGCTGGTGGTACTATCTGAACCGTGCGAAGTATCGCTCGGTGCCCCAGCAAAGATGGGTCCATTTGGCTCCTATGTCCAAAGTGGTGACTAAAAACTCAATCATGTCGCAACTGGTCGCTCTCGAGCAGTTCCTCAACCGGCTGAAAGAGGATGTCGAGCATGCGCAGTATCGCCGCAATCAACTTGTTGCTCAATCTATCGAGGATGCGGTGGATGAGCTTGCGGCGGGCTTTAAAAACCTCGCAAGAGAGAGGCTGACGAAGGCGCATCTCAATATCAAACTTGCCTGGTTGCGCGCGAATTATGCGCGCCAATTGTTCGATTCCGAGACTGTGGAGTACGAGCTGGGCGAAGGCAATTATCTGGAATTGACCGAGGAAGAGCCGGAATTTGCTACCGCGGCACGAGTTCATTTCAGCTATCTGGAGAGCGAACTCAAGTTCATGCGATCGGAGATTCAGTCACGCATGGGCAAGAAAAAATAATGGATATCTTCGAGCAAATCAAATCTCTTGCGGGCGACTGGCTGAAACGAAAAGACGCCAATGAAAAATTGACGCGCATGTTGGAAATGATTGCCGAGGCACAGGCAGCGGTGGAAACGCGTAAGTCTTCATTCGTGGGACTGGCGGAAGAACGCCTGCGGATGGCTGAGGAAGCTCGAAAGCGCGCGCTCAGTTTGTTCGAAGAAGACTCAATGGTCGATTGCGAAAAATTCTGCGAACGCGGGCTGCTGCATTTGCAAATTGCGTCCGCGCACATGCTCTCCGAAGATCAGTTCAAAATGGAAATGACCTTCGATGAAGGTTCTGCGGAAGAATCGATCGAGCGTTTGTCGAACGGCATCGCCCGGCTGAAAATGGCGGTCGAGTATAGCAACTGCCTTGTCAGCGACTCCGTGAAAGAACGCTTGCTGGAAGTAGTTCGCCAGCGAGAAGAAGCGCTTTCTCTGTATGCCGAAGGCGGCGACGAAGACGCACACCGCATTGCCGAAGGCGCACTTTTGTGGCTGCACTTCTTGGGGAAACAATTGGAACTCGACAATAACAAACCGATTATTGTGATCGACCCGATTGTGAAACTCAGCCCTAAAGAAATGAGCTTGATCAAAGGGTTGATCGAAAGCATCATTCACTGCCGAACAGTTTTGCAGGTGACTCACACTCGAGGTTATTCGAGAGTTGAGCGATATTTGTCCGCCGCTATGACGAACTTGGACAAGGCAATTACCGCCTATTTAGATGGTGATGCCGACCGAGTCTCACGTATGGTGACGACCGGAATGATGGAAGCGCGAATGGCGGATGAGATGTTGAAGAACACCGGTCCCGACGAAGGCGCATACGAAGTTTTGGCCAGCGAATTGGCTGATGATCTAACTATCAAAGGCAAAGAGTTTTTCAAACGGCTGGTGCTTCTCAGCCGCATGATCAAAGACCATTTCGACCAGCCGGAGCGCGCGCTCAACAAACTCGATTCGGTCAACTTCAATTACAAGAAGTGTCTTGCATCCATGCGTGACAACGACATTCGCGAAGCCGAGCGCTGCGCAAAACTTGCTCATCTGGATCTTGATTATGCAAAGCAGCTTGTCGTTGAAGGCGTCATCGAGCCGAGCTATTCTGATTTTAAAGATTAACTGGTTTGCTGGCATAAGGTCTGCGCACTAGTTGTATTTCGTCGGCTATGAAAGGTGGACCTTCAGAACGGCTGTCCCGTATACTCGGACCAATTCTCCCAGGTTGATACCACGGGCGATATTACAGGTTTTGCCGCCGGTTTGATTTTCGCCGGCAAGAGATCAACAAAGATCAGTTGAGGGCGGCAAAAGAATCGCAAACGCGGAGCGTTGTGACGTTCCATGCCCACGCCTCGAGAGACTATCAGTTTGCTGCCCGAAGGCAATTGCACGACATCGCCGTTGATCCATTGCTTAGGCACATTTGATGCCGTCATCAAGGGACCAAAGAAAGGTATTTGAACTTGCCCTCCGTGGCAGTGACCGGCGACCAGCAAATCTCCGGGAATTTTCCCGAGACAAAAGTCCGGGTAGTGTGCCATTACTATGTGAAATTTTTTGCTCTGCTTTTTCGGGTAGAGTTTCAATTCGGAATTTCTGCCATCATAAAAACTCAAACCTGTGATGTCGACTGGTCCGGCAGAAACTGTCTCCGACTGCTCGAATGTGTGTCCGGGGACGTCCGCGAACAATTGCTGCCAGCACGAGAAGTCATCGACATTGCCTTGCACCGCAAACGTTCCGTACTTTGGCGAGATGTGCAAATCTTTGAACGCCTGTCTGAATCGGTCGCGTTCGTTCGCCCACTCTTGCGGAGTAAATGTCTGAATGAAATCGCCGGGCAGAAGAAACAAATCAGGTTTTTCCTCTGCAACAGTCTGCAAAACCGAGCGCTCATAGTCGCCGACGTGGTCGGTCTGAAAGTCGGACAGTATTGCAACATGAAGCGGTTCTTCGAGTTTTTCACTGATAATTGCGTGCCGTTTGATTTCCAGCATATGCGGCTCGATGAAGAATGCATCAACGGCAATTACTAAAGTGCACACCAGAACAACTGCATTTAGCCCCGCCATGATTTTGAATTTCTTGCGCGCGAAATAGATGCAGATTGCCAGGAATATTGGTCCTCCGACAAAACCGCCGATCGCAAGCAATTGAAAAACCATGAAGAAATCGTGCGCAACTTTAAACGCCGCGTACCCGGCAACGGCACCATATATGATTTCAGCAAGTACGAAACTAAAGACGTTATTCGAAAAATATTTGAGCATCACTGCAAGCACTGCGAGTGTTGCGACAAGGACTCCCAGATAAGTAATGATAGTCCAGTTCACGCGCCCTCCCCACCAAGTCGCATGTGTGTTTTATTTGACAGCCAGTGTGCGTTCCAAGCATTTATGCGCAGATGCGCGCAGTAATGCGCGATTGCTTGCGCTCCCAAATTATAGATCCCGCCAACGCATTTGAACGCTTTACCAGTCATACCAATCGGAAGTGAAACATTTGTGAAAGCGTTCATGTTTCATTCGATGGACGATAAATCCAGCCTTCCAAAAGAATATCCAGATGGTCGAGTGTGAAAGGATCGACGAACAATTCTTTCGCCTCGGCGAACAGTGCCGTCGTATAGCAAGCAATGACCGCATCCAGCGCATGATCGCTGTTTGTCACCGATGCGATCAAACCTTTGTTGATGCTCAATTTCGGAACATTGCGGTATGTCAAACCTCGCTTTTCTTTCAGTTCGAGAAGACCTTGGACGATCTCATGGCGAGCGCTGGTCACAACCGGCTCGTCTTTCTTGTCCTTTGATTTGTATCCGGTTTCTTTCAATTGGAAAAAGCGCAGAGTGTCGCGCGGATAGACTTCAATAACGGCACAACCATGCGCGACTTCTGTTTGAAAAGGCAAAGTGTAAAAACGATCGGCGGGAAGTTTTGCCAGCAGTTGAATGCATTGAAAAGTCATTTGCACCATTGACGGGTTGCCGCGGTGCAAAGGCGAAATCGCCAGCGATCCTTTCCATTTGTCGGTAACTCTTTTCGGTTCGCGTTTGAATGTTTTGACCATTTCAATGAAAGCCGGTTGACCGAGGAAAAACAATGCCTCAGCCATTTCTTGAAACGACTGGTAGGGCGTTCTTTGCTGCGAACGGGCCATATAGTTGAGAAACTCGACCGGCAGCGAAAAAGGGCTGTCGATACCCACGGCAACGCCCTTGTGTTTCACCAACTCGTCCATGAGACCTTGCGAGCCGACTTTCTTGACCTCGATAATTTCCAGCCCGGCAGTGCCCAGCCGCCCTGTCGCCAGCCAGGTGTTGTTAGGCACGGCGCTGGCACCGCTAAAATCGACGCCGAAGATGAGCTTTTCTGGCATTGCGTAAATTCCACCTATTTTTTTGTTACTTTTTCCATATAGTGTACGAGAATGCAGGACATCCCTGAACAATTCCAACTCCTCACGAATGACGAATCAGACGAAACACCCAAATGGGTGGCGGATGCCGGCAGTGATTCCTGGCGCCCGCAAGGACTGACGGCTGGTCTTGCAGACACTGGCGCCCGGAGTTGTGAGTCGTACCATCGGTTCATGCCGCAACTCAGAGACCTTGTCCCACAAGGGCTTCCGCTTCCGGAATTGCTCCCGCCCCTGAGACCGGCTGACAGAGCGAGCGAGCCGGACATTAAACCCCTTACCGTTCTCAGGCACGACGATAAAGTCATTGTTCCGACTTTCTCCATGGGCGATCCTGACGTTGGGGGTGGTAGGGGGCCGACGCTCAATGCCTACGACGCCAATTCCCCAGAGGCGAAACTCTACCGCGAGAATCTCGAGTCCATAGTGAAGCTCACGGTCGATAGAGTGGCAGAAGATGGAAAGACGAAAACCAGCAGCGGGTCCGGATTTTTTGTTACTGAAAATGGACAGATTGCCACAGCCAATCACGTGGTTGAGGGTGCTGACAGAATTGTAGTTACGGCAGCTAACGGCCGGAAGTACGATGCGCGCGTGAAAGTTTCGCACCCTGGCTCGGAATCGGCTGTTATCGAGCTGACTAACGCAGCTCCCAATGAAAAATTCCGGCCGATTCCCCTGGCGAATTCGGCAGTCGGATTAAATTCAAGCGACACGCTGACGGTGCTCGGTCATCCCGGCGGCGTTGACGAAGTGGTCATGAGCAGAGGCAAGTTCATCAGTCGTGACAAGTACATCTCAACCGAATTTAGAAATCATCCCGACATCAATCCCCACACGATGTTTATCCATGCGAACACACGTGTGCAAGGGGGAAACAGTGGCAGTCCGCTTCTGGACAGCCAGGGACGCGCGGTCGGACTGACCAATTTCAAGCACGGCAATAATGAAGGGGCGTTTGTTGGTATCGATGATGTGCGCTCCCTGGTCACCGATCCGAAGCTCGGTCAATTGAGCGATTTGAGAAGCTATTTTGTGCCCTCGTCGATTCAATTAGATTCCGACGCAGCCTGGAAGGGCTATGCGACCTTTCTTGCCGGCGCCAATCTGGTCAACGCTCATGTCCAGCAAAATAGAAAGGTTCCTTTCTTGGCGGCCGGCTCTCGCACTCTGGGCACCGGGGCTACATTCGGTATTGCCGTAGCCAATCTGCCCTTTGATGGAATGAAGTTCAAAGAAGCGTGGCAAAACGGTACCACGGCTGAGAAAGCCAATGCCGGGATAAACCTGGGTGGAGATGTGCTAATGGGCGCAGGCTCCATTGTCGCCATGGCATCCAGGCGTTACCCAGTGGTCGGTGCCTCCGTGGCGACGGTCGGCGCCGTCGCCAGATTTGGCAATTCGTTATTTGGCGATCGCAGATACCACTAATAACTATCCTTCTATAGAGCGCGATTTCCAGGATCTGGTGATTCTACGCAGCGGTTCGTAATTTCACCGCTGACAAGTTTCTCATCTCTGATTATTCTGACTGTAACCCTGGCACATCACATAATTTCCGAGGTCCACAATGGCTACAAATGCGGCTTTTGACGCCCCTGTCGCGAATGCGGCTGCGGTAGAAGCGGAAGAGACACCATTTACTCGCGCTGGTTTTAACCCGCAAGACTTGCTGCAAAAAACGCAAGGGCAGTCGGATAGAGCCGGGCAAGGCGACATGGTTCTTGTGCAGCATGAAGTGAAGCCGACTGAAGCGCCGCAAGAGATGTCGCCGGCGCAGAAGCTGTTGAGTGAGACGACTACGGCTTTGCAAAAGGAAATTGCTGACAGAAAGCTGAAAAACGGAACAGTTACCGAAGCTGATCTGCGGGAAATTGTCCCCAAATATTTTCCGAAAATGAAAGAAGCTATAACCCTGGCTGATACTGCCGCTATCAACGGCAGAAAACTGGCGGCTGATGAGTATCTGCGTGTCAAACCCGATCTGGAAAAATTTGCCGACGATTTTCCGAAGGCAGTCGAGCGTTTGGGCAAGGCATCAAATGCGGTGCCGGAGGCCGACGCAGAAAGAACGGCCGGTTTGTTGTCGGAGTTGACGGAAGAGAAAACCGCAGAGGCGCGAAAAGCTGAGATTAGAAAGGATCTGAGCAAGTACCCGGATCTTGCCGAATCAACAGAAGCATTCGTGAAACTGTCGAAAGACGCCGAAACAAAGTTCGGAAAGTTGTATCAAGGCATCAGCGAAATGCAAGCAGGACTTGCTGAAGGACTGGCATTCCGTGGTTTTTATCTGCAGTGCCTGAATCAATCCAGCTTCGATACTGCAGAAATTGAAAGAGTCAAAAAAGAAGGAGAAGCGGTAGCTCAACTTTATGTTCGAGCGATGCAAGCGCCGCAGACCCTGTTTATGCCTCCCCAAGACTTGCAACCGAAGAAGCCGTTGCCGCCGACGCTGAGAGCTTAATCTGCTCGGCGCACAGACGGAATTCTCCCTAACGCACAACATATTTGAAACCCTGAATTCATCTGAATTCATCTCATTTTTTCGGCCGATTTTTCAGGCTGATTCTATTGGATTTACCGTGGGGACGGAACAGGCGCGCTCGAAAGGGCGCGTCTGATATTTTCAGGGTTTTTATCTGCTAAACTGCATGCCGTGCATTCAGGGGGTTTTCATGGACATCGCGCTCATCACATATGATGGACTGCCGGATCTCGATCCGGACGACGGCTTGTTTCGCGACGAATTGATCAAGCGCGGATATAAAGTGCAGGCGTGCATTTGGGATGACGATTCAGTCGATTGGTCGCAGTTCGATATTTCCATCATGCGTTCGGCATGGGATTACCATCTGAAAAAAGAGCGTTTTTTTGCATGGATGGAAAGCGTTTCCAAACAAACCAAATTGCTCAATCCGCCTGAAATGATGAGGTGGAGCAGCCACAAGTCATACCTGAAAGAACTGTCGGCGGCAGGTTTGCCCGTTGTGGAAACGCACTGGGTTGAAAAAGGTGCGTCGGCAAAAGGTGTTTTCGATTCATTGAATTGGCCAAAGGCGATCGTAAAACCGGCTGTTGGGCTGGCTACGTTTGGCGTTAAAAAACTCGCTTTGGATGACTCCGGAAGCGGAAAGGCTGACAACATCAAAGCAGCCGAAGAGCACGCCGATAACCTGGCGCGAACGGAAGATGTGATGATTCAACCGTTCCTTCCCTCGGTTGAAGATTATGGCGAGCGAGCGTTGATTTTCTTAGACGGTAAGTACTCTCATACTATTCGCAAGTCTTGCTTTCAGCATCTGGCCCCGGGCGGGCATGCGGGTGAGAAATCCGTACCGAGTGATGATCGAGAAGTGGCGGCGGCACAAAAAGTGCTTCAACATCTTTTGCATGTTCCGCTGTATGCGCGTGTGGATCTGGTGCGTGATTTCGCCGACACGCCTGTGGTTTTGGAGCTGGAATTGGTTGAACCATCACTGTTTTTGAGTTTCCATCCCCCTGCAGTGTTAGCCTTTGCCGACGCGTTCGAGCATGTTTTAGCACTAGATAAAGTTTGACTTTTCGGAAAGAAAAGCGGTTCTTCCTGGGCATAACACGACTATGCCCTTGCGATTCAAAACAAATTTGCTGGTCTCGCTCTGCTTGCTCATTGTCGGCACGACAGGCAAGTGTCTGGCGTATGACGCCAATGATGCGCTCAAGTCGCAGATTCTGAAGGACAAGATTTTTACTCCGTCGACAATCTTGACCGTGCAGTTGAGCGACAAGCAGGCTGTGCTTCGGGTTGGAAATTATCAGCCGAACACTGAGGAAGTGATGCGCATCGACAGTGTGCTTGCGGCTAAGCGAGTTATCGACGCCTACCCGCAAGTTTCTTGCGTGATCGTGCGCTATGCCTGGTCTCCTGATAAATACACCGATCTGCTGGTCACTTCCAAGCAGATTATCTCTTTTGGTGCGGGCACCATCGCCAAGGCGGAACTGTTGGCCGGATTGACTTGCATCAAACTGAGCACGGGTGATTCGCCGCAATTTATTTTCAGCCGGTATTTCGTTGAGGGAGAAGCAGCGCTTTCAAAAGGCGAAAACGTTAAGGCGGAACTTCTCTTCAACATGGCATTTCAGGAAGCGCCAAACTATGCTCAAGCAGCGCTCGAGCCGAAAGTTGCAGCCGATTACAATGAGCTGGCTCACAATTATCTGGCGCGTGATGATTACGACAATGCAGCCCGAGTGCTGAAAAAAGTTATTGATTTGAGAGAAGCTGCCGGTCAAGGACAGTCCAATGTCGAAACGGCGAAATTGACACTGGCTCTGGCGGACGTTTATATCTCAGCGCGCAGGCAGTCGGACCTGGAAGAGTGTCTTGGCAAAGTGATAAATGGTGGCAAGGGTACTCCGCTGGCTGCAACGATCGTCTATGCGCAGGCCCTGGAAAAATTGGCCGGATCGATGTCCGGCAGTCCGAGAGAGCAAGAGCTTCTTCGAGAAGCATTGAAAATTCGCGAGTCGATACCGGGCGCTGAAGATTTTGCGCTGGTCAGTTCTCTGGAAAAGTTGGGCGACAGTTTGAAGGCGACGAAATCCGCAGAAGCAGCCGATCTATACAAGCGCGCTATTCAGGCGCTCGACAAAGCGATGGTTTCTAAAGACTCCAACCGACGGATCAGTTATGGAGTCTATAGCACGAGCGTGAACCGGATGCACCAGAAGCTTTCGCAACTGGGATTCGGACAGCAGCAAGCCGGTAAGCGTGAGCCTTCGGCGCACTGGTAGCGCCGGCAAGTTTAACTGCCAGTGATTCTACCTGTGATACCAGCTTCTTGGAACGTATTGTCAGTTTGTGGTAAGCAGACAAGAGTCGGGAAGAAATAGAAATAGCGCTTTGTCTCATGTTTAGATCTCATTAGGCTCATTCGAGCTGCCTCTGACGGGATTTCCATCGTCGTCAAAGAATTGAGACAGTCTTTCTGCAATCTCTCCATCGTCTGTGTACTCTACAACATCCAGGCCGGTCCTCACTCCGTTGGTGTTGTAGACGCAGAGTTCTCTTCTTTGAAGAGCCTGGGAGGCCATGAAGAATTCCTGGCTTTCTTCCAGGAATGCACCGGCTCCAGAGTAAAAAAGTGTCTTAGTAAAACGAGTAACGAAGCCGACTTCGTCAAAATAGAGATTTTCTGTGGCAGACCGTTGTTTGAAGTCGTGCCATTGAATTTGTTCTCTGCGAAGCAGGCGTCCGGATTCGATATCAACATAATGATTGACTGTTGTTTGCGGCTTGCCTCCGTGAAATTCGGTCTGCCCTTGAAATACAGTGTGCATGCCGACCATCTGGCGCTCGACACGACGAATTATTTCTCCTTCTGCAGAAATGACAACAACGGATTCGCTTGATTGATTACCCTCCGCGTAATTGGTTTCTTTCGTCAAACGACTGCCGTCGGGCAGCGCGTTATGCTCCGTAATGCGAAGTGTGGAGCCGCTTTCCGGATCTAACTCTGTTTCTGATTGGCTGGAAGTAGAGTGTTTGACTATGCGTATGAGACGCTGTTCGCTGTCAAAGGTTTTCTCTGTTTCGATTTGAGTCTTTGTGTCGCGAGTGCGCAATTGATACGTAGTAACGCCTTGAGCGTCGGTGTGCGCTTCTAGCTTCAACGACTCGTCCTTTGACGAGGCGACAGCGGGCGTGTAATCACCCAGTGAAGAACTCATGTGGGACTCCATTTAAGGATCGGTCCAAAAGTACCCCGAGCAGCGGATGCCGATCGGAACTAGCTTTTAGACTTTGGTAGTAAGGTTGATGCGACTAACTGGTATACGAAGGCGGAGAAAAATACTCCAGGGTGACCTAATGTACCTCGGAAATCGCGAGGTTGTCAAGTAAAGTTTTCATCAATACCAGTGCCTCAGGGGCACTTTCGATGAAGCTTGAAACTAGCCCAGGGCCAGGCCGCCGGTCGCCGTCTCTTTGTATTTCTGATTCATATCCAGCCCTGTTTGTTTCATAACTTCCAGCGCTCGATCTAGACTGATCAAATGGTTTCCGTCCGACGCCAAAGACAATGCCGCTGCATTCAAGGCTTTCACCGCGCCCATTGCGTTTCGCTCGATGCAAGGGACTTGTACCAGTCCTTTTATAGGATCGCAAGTCATACCAAGATGATGCTCGATGCCAATTTCCGCTGCTTGTTCGATTTGATACGCGGAGCCGCCCAGCATTGCCACTGCACCACCTGCCGCCATCGCGCATGACGTGCCCACTTCGCCCTGGCAGCCCACTTCGGCACCACTTATAGATGCATGCACCTTTACAAGCGCGCCGATAACCGAAGCGACAATCAATCCGTTCTGCAAATCTGTTTGGGACAATTCATTGCTTTCTTGAAGCGTTCTCCACACTGCCGGAATCAGCCCTGATGAGCCATTCGTCGGTGCGGTCACAACCTTTCCGCCGGCCGCATTTTCTTCATTCACTGCCATTGCGTATACGGATGGGCGCAAATCACTGCCCGCCCACGCCGGTGTCTTGCCTTCCTTAAGCTGCTGGTAGAGAGCTTTTGCGCGGCGTCTGACGTGCAGACCACCCGGCAAAATTCCATCGGTGGAAAGCCCGCGCTCGATGCATTTTGAAAACGTATTCAAAATATCGTTCAAATTTTTTCGCAATTGCGCTTCCGGCATGCCCAAAACTTCCTGGTTCTCAATCACGATTTGCCAGGGCGGCAACCCGGTCTTCACGCACTGCTCTACAAATTCCTGCGCCGAATTATACGGATGCGGAATTGTCTGCAGCGCTTCTTCGACTTGAGGTGGGCGGCGTTGTCCCGCCTCGTTGGCGGTCTCGATAAAACCGCCTCCGACCGAGAGAATTAGCTGCTCTGCGATCATTTTGTCGCTGTCGTACAAACGAAAGCGCATCGTATTGGGATGCGGAAGTGCCTGGCCGTCAATCAAAAAACTTTGCCAGAGAATGTCGATTGAAGGGGTGAATTTGATATTCACCTTTTTCATGTCGATGGCGCCGGTTCTTTCCAAATCTGGCATGGCAGCCCAAATTTCGTCCGGTTCTGCCGTCTTCGGATGCAAACCGATCAGCCCGGCGCAAACCGCGCCGTCCGTTGCGTGTCCTTGACCGGTAGCCGAGAGGCTGCCGAACAATTCGACAGTGACGTGCAGCGAGTGTCCGGCAGCGCCGCCGAGCTTGCTTATATGAGACTCAATGTAGTTTTTCCTGAAATCAAGTGCGGCTACCATCGGTCCTACAGTATGCGAACTGCTTGGCCCGATGCCGATTTTAAACATGTCGAGAGGACCGATGAGGTCCGCGCGCGTTGGGTTCATATTTGCTGCTTTCCGTATGCCGGTAGGGGATCTTACCAGATTGCTCGTGTTTAAGTCCCGCCCAAAGTCTTCTTCAGCCAGTCGACGCCTCGGTCGCGTTGCTCGGCGGGCATCTGCTCGAGGGCGTCGTGAATGATACCGGCGATGGTGACTTTTGCAAGCTCGTCGCGCCATGCTTTTTCAGCTCTCCACATGGCCGTGGCGATATTGCATGGACGCGCATAGTAACTCTTATCGACAGCGCTCGGTCCGTTCTGCCTTATCTCCATGCAACGAAAACAATTGTCGTCGCCTTCGATCGCTATATATATGTCCAACAAGGTGATCTGCTCGGGCGGACGCGCCAGTTTATACCCGCCGCCCGGTCCTGTCGTCGCTTCCACAAGGTTTGCCCGCGAGAGCGCCTGCAATTGCTTCCTTAAATAGGGAACGGGCAATGAGTAAAACTCAGCCATTTTTTCGATGCGCAGCGTCAAACCCTCCGGCAGACCTCCTAAGAGCGCCAGGCTGTGAATCGACCATTCAATTCCTTGGGTTAGCTTCATAATGGATATATTTTATCCGGAAAATTATGGATAAAAATTGTCCATGAATCTATCATAGTATCAACTGCAGGGATTGGCTAGCCCTCAGCAGCCCGAAAGTCCCACCAGTAAAGCAATAAGGAGAAACGCCATGAGTAAGGATGCGGAAGGACAGAAGGTAGCTGTCATAGGTGGCGGGCTGGCGGGACTGGCGGCGGCGCTCAACGTCGCTCGGATAGCTCAGTCTGCCGGCTCCGAAGTGGCGGTCACCGTTTTTGAGCGCTCGCCCTATCCTGGCGGTCGGGCCCAGACGACGAGAAAGGATGGGTTTTCCATCAATTTCGGACCCCACGCCCTTTATCAGGGTGGTGCCGCTTTTCCATTTTTGAAAGAATTCGGCATCGACCCGGTTGGCGCCGCTCCTCCAGCCACGCGGGCGACGGCTTTCTACAACGGCAAGGCCAGGTTGCTGCCCTTGACCCTCCCGGAGGTTTTGCAGACGACTTTGCTGGGACTTCGGGACAAACTGCGCTTCCTTGCGTTCATGACCAGGCTCAATTCTATTGATGAAAGCAGCATCGAATCGCTGACGGTCAATCAATGGATCGATGCCGACAAGGATTTGCGTGGGGGCGGCAAGGCTTTGAAATCGTTGATTCGCACGCTCGTGCAATTGACGACCTACACGGGCGACATGAGCAAGCTGTCTGCAGCCGCGGGGGTGTGTCAATTGAGGTTGGCGGTGTCGTCGGGAGTGTCTTATTTGCACGGCGGATGGGCTCAGATGGTCGATGCATTGCTCGAGCGTTTAGAGAACGCAGGCGTCGAAATCATTCGCGGTTGCGAGGTCAGTGAGATTTTTCGGTCTCGTGAAACCGGCAAGATCACCGTCGTTTTCAAAGATGCACAAAATGGTATCGTCAGCGAAACTTTCGATGGAGCAATTATTGCCGTGCCACCGGAGGCGGTGAAGAGTATTGTTGCAGGCGTTCGCGAATCAGCAGAAAGGAAGGCGCTGTACCTTGGTGGAGATCCGCTCGAGGACGTGAAAGCTGCTTGCCTCGATATTTGCTTGTCGGAATTGCCGAACCCGGAGAAAACTTTCGCGCTTGGCGTTGACGAGCCCACTTATTATTCCGTTCATTCCAGTGCCGCCAAGCTAGCTCCGCCCGACGGTGCGTTGATTCACCTCGCGTATTATTTGAAAGGCGGTGAGACGGGAACGCATGAGATTGAAAAACGCCTGGAAAAAATGATGGATGACTTG
>Ga0268299_1003061_pt1 | contig 16806 bp, 13 predicted proteins | sample NOBtaG_FD_193484 | JGI IMG/M metagenome (GOLD analysis project Ga0268299, IMG submission 193484) | Activated sludge microbial communities from bioreactor in Nijmegen, Gelderland, Netherland - NOB reactor | ecosystem: Engineered > Bioreactor > Aerobic > Activated sludge | place: Netherlands...
TCGATTTGATTTTGCGGGATGGCAGCAAGCGGCTGGAAATCGAAGTCACGTTGGAGAACCGCGCCAAAGATCACCGTTTGCGAATTTTATTTCCGACAGATTTAGTTGGCGTCGATGAAGCGTCGAGCGCGATGCAGTTCGATGTGGTGACGAGGCCGATTACGCCAGAGCCGATTGCGCCGAATGCGTACTGGGTGGAAGCTCCGCCGAACACTTTCCCACAGCATGGTTGGGTGGATATGTCGGATAAACGTGGGCGCGGATTATGCGTCATCAGCGAAGGTGTCTATGAGTTTGGTGTGAAAAAGACGCCGCGCCGCCAGATCGCGCTGACTTTGCTGCGCGCGGTGGGCTACCTGGGCGCACGGCAAGACCCGACAACGATTATCGGCGGAGCAGGGCCAGGATTTGCGACGCCCGAAGCGCAGTTGCAGACCACACTCAAATATCGCCTCGCGCTCCATCCGCACAAAAGCGCCTGGGATAAAGATGAAGTGTGGCGGCAGGCATCCGAATTTTTAACGCCGCCGCGCACGATTGTCAGCGAACCTCACGACGGGGAACGTCCCAATCAGGCGTCGTGGCTGCAAGTGAGCGGACAGAACGCCGTCCTCAGCAGCGTGAAAGCTTCCGAGGACGGGCAAGCGCTGATCGTGCGCCTGTACAATCCATCCCATGACTCGACGATTGCTACCGTGACCCCATCCGTGCCGCTGCAATCGGCGCTTCTGGCGAATTTGCAGGAGGATACGCTCGAATCACTTCCGCTGCTGGATGCAGGCCATGTCGTAACCGATCTGCCACCGGGGAAAATCGTCACGCTAAAATTAGTCAAGCGTTAGATTATTCAAAACGGGGCGACTCGCCGAGTCGCCCCTACAGTGACCCGGCAAATGACGATGTTTCGCCCAGCCCTTCAGCGCTTAAGCCCATGTAGCCGCCATCCACCAGCAGCTCGGTGGCGGTGATGAAACTGGCGTCATCGCTGCATAAGAACAGCACAGCGCGGGCAACTTCGCGCGGTTCGCCCAGCCGTCGCAGCATATGATATTTTCCCCAGACAGGTTCCCATTTTTCGCGATCCCCCTCGGCAGCTTTGGCGACTTCCGGCGTCCATATCCAGCCGGGGCTGACGCAGTTGACGCGGATTCCATCGGGCGCGAGGTCGAATGCTTGGCATTTGGTCATCGTCACAATTGCGCCTTTGGTAGCATTATAAGTCCAGCGGTTGGGTTGGGCGATGTGGGCGGAAATGCTGGCGATATTGACAATCGCGCCATGTTTAGCCTGCTTCATGGTTGGGTAAACAGCCTGTACCATATTGGCATAGCCGCGCACGTTAACGCCCAGGCTGCGCTCCCACTCGGCATCGGTCACGTCCAACCCTTTGGCGATGAAGCTGACGGCATTATTCAGCAAAAAGTCGATTCGACCCAGCCGATTCGCCACGTCGTTCGCCGCCGTGCGGCAGGCTTCTGAGTTTGAAACATCGACTTGATAAAAATAGGCTTCCACGCCCGCCGAGCGCAAATCTTCGGCACTCTGTTCCCCCACCGTTTGATTAATATCAAAAATGACGACAGCCGCACCTTCGTGAGCAAATTCCTTGATGGTTGCCGCGCCGATTCCCGAAGCGCCACCCGTGACAATCGCAACTCTACCTGACCAATCCATAATATTTTTCTCCCTATTGGGTTGCAAGGATAACAGTTTCGCTCTATTGAGCCGTGAGGACGACTTTGGTCAACCCGGCGGGTTCTTCGATCAAACGTTGGAAATAGCTAATGCCTTCGCTCAGAGGGGCGACGTGAACCATCGGCTCAACACGCACCTGACCGTTGGCGATCAACTCTAACGAGCGCTGAAAATCGTCGTCATTGTAGGCATATGCGCCGCGAATCGTGATTTCTTTGTTGACAACCGGGTTAAAACTCAATGCCGCGTCGCCAGCGCCTAGGCCGACGATTCCAAAAATGCCATCGGGGGCAAGCATGGCGATTCCCTGCTTTTTCAGGGACGGCGCGCCGACGGCATCCAGCACAAAATCCGCGCCCCATTTGTCTGTCGCAGCCAGTACGCGCTGCACGGGTTCTTCTTGGTCGGCTTGGATGGTCAGAGTTGCGCCCAATTGTTCCGCCAATGCCAGCCGCTGCGGCACAATGTCGGTGACGATGATCTGGCTTGCGCCGCCGATTCGGGCAAGCTGGACGGCGAGAAGCCCCTGTGCCCCTGCGCCCAGAATGACGACTGTGCGCAGCAAAGCAGGCGCAAGCTGCCGGAAAAGGTGAACTTCTACCGCCAGCGTTTCGGTCAGCGAACCATTGACATCGCTCAGGCCATCCGGCAGCAGGAAAAGACGATCTGCCGGGACAGTGACCCATTCGGCAAATGCGCCATGCCGTTCGATGCCCAGCACCGCCATATTCGGGCAAATATTGGTCTTACCAGCACGGCAGGCGCGGCATGTCCCACAGTGGATGAGCGGCTGGACAATGACTTTTGCGCCGACGGGCGGGCTGTTTTTGACATTGCTGCCGAGTTCGACCACCGTACCGGTAAATTCATGCCCCATAATCAGCGGGATATGAGCCGTGCGGCGCGGACTGTGACCCAGATAGCCATGCAAATCTGACCCGCAAATCCCGCAGGCATTCACGCGCAACAATGCCTCATCGGGGCCTGGCTGGGGTTGTGGCATATTCTCATATGAAAGCTGATTGACGCCGTGAAAAACAATAGCTTGCATAAAAAACTCCATCTTGAGATCAAATAGCATGAGTATATCGATTTGAGATCAAATAGCATGAGTATATCGATAGAGTGCGTTTTTTTCACTCAGCGAAGGTCTATCGTATCGCATCCATCAAGCACAATTGCAACCTTCAAAATAAAGTTAGAAGAAATAGTCAGAAAAAATCACGTTGCAGGGTGGTTGATATGCGCCACATTTTCTCGCTTTTTCTAGGATTGTTCGTTTTTTTGCCGCCACTTCAGGCCACTTCTGCGCTTGTTATCCGTCAATTTTCGGCGGATACCCGCATGGTAGATTATGTGGCTTCGGAAAGCGGACTGGCGACGGTTAACCTGACGTGGGATGTCACGGGCATGAATTCCGATCAGCGCTTGCAGCTCCATGCCTGGTTGCAAGGCGATTGGACATTGATCGCGGATGACCTGATTGCAAACTGGAGTGGAGCAATACCGATTCCGCATCCACGTGATTTTGGTTGGCCTGCGGTACGGCTGTCGGTGGTGAATGCGAATGGCGACATTGCGCTCACTTCGTACATTCAGTTAGGTTATCAGTGGGCGGATTTTGACGAAGTGCCGCGTATCGAATCGTTTACTGTTGACGCCTCAGAAGTCAATGTCGATCAACTGAAAAATGGGAATGTTCAAATTCCAGTTCACTGGTCAGTTGTGGATCGACAGTCGCATATCAATCCGGTTTTTGAACAGATTTTGCCGAATGGTCGCGTGGTTTCCATCGAACTGCCGCGCGATCATACCTGGATACCCTCGCGCGGTGATGGCGTTGTCGTGCCCGTATGGACTGGTGAACCAATCATCAAGCTCCAGATGCGGCTGATCGACGTATTTTACACGCTGCGCACTTTCAGCACGGCTGTTGTCGAAATTCCGGTTACGGTAGCATTAACGACCAACGCTGCGCCGATACAGGGTGTTATCGAATCCGTTGCCGATATGACCAGCGGCGACTTCGGCGATGAAACCTATCAATTTGAGGCTGATGTTTTACAGGTACAGCAGGGTGGAACGCTGACGCTGACCTGGAATGCCCCGTTTGCGACCCGCATCTGGATTGAGCAGTTTGGCGGTGACAAGCCGTTGTGCAATGAGATTTATCAGCAGCCCGATGTCGTTCATGGGCCACTGGATCGCGCCAATTCGATGCAGATTGCCTTACCTGCTGAATATACCAGATCAATCTCGTTTGAAATTTTTATCGACAGCTATATCCCGTTTTCGTGCAGCGACAGCCGCTGGTATTCGAGGGATATTCCGCGCATTGACGTTCAGATTTTGCAAAATTCCTATGTCGAAACTTTCACGGCGGACACGGGCAGGCAGGGCGCAGGCTCGTATGCTGCTGTGCCAGGGTCGGCGGTTACGCTGCAATGGTCGGTTCACGATACAGACGAAGTTTATATAACTGACCAGAGAACAGCAGAAATCGTTGGCCCGCTCCCGGCGGTGGGGACTGTCGAAGTTTGCCCTCGCAGCGGCAGCAACACCTACACGCTTTATGCAGGCGGCAAACCCGGCGAACTCCCCGGCGTTGATCTCTATATTTGGGTGTCGCCCTCTACACATTATCCGGCAAATATGGGAGAGGGCGATTCTTGCTGGAAAACCAATCGTGAAAATTAAACGCCTTTGTAGGCCATGAAGCCGCCGTCTACAGGGATAACAGTACCTGTCACGAAGCGCGCGCCGTCTGAGACGAGATAGAGCAACGTACCAATCAGCTCGTCCGGTTCGCCAAAACGATCCATCGGTGTATGAGTGATAATTTTATTGCCGCGTTCGGTCAGGTCGCCTGTCGCTTCGTCGATCAGCATCCGACGATTTTGATTGGTGACAAAAAATCCGGGTGCGATGGCGTTGACGCGGATATTCGCGCTGTATTCCTGGGCGAAATATACCGCCAACCACTGGGTAAGGTTGCTGATTGCAGCTTTTGAGCCAGAATAAACGGGGACGCGCGTGATCGGCTGATAAGCAGACATGGACGAAATATTGATGATAACACCTGCATCCTGTTCTACCATCGCCTTGCCGAAAATCTGCGATGGCAGAAATGTCCCCAGATAATTGAGGTCAAAGACGGCTTGAACCGCTTCTTCAGGGATGTCAAAAAATGTTTTGGTGGGTGATGTGACCGCTGCCTGGTTGTTCCCGCCTGCGCAGTTGACGAGAATATCCACACGCCCAAATTCATTCATGACGCGGTTGGCGGCAGACTCAACCGCTGCACGATCTACCACATTTGCTGCAAAGCCAATGGCTTTACCACCAGCGGCTTTAATTTCCTCAGCAAGCGCCGCAGTTTTCTCATCGGTTGTTCCCAGGACAACCACCGTTGCACCAGCTTGCGCCAGCCCGCGACACATCGCCGCGCCGAGGACGCCGCTGCCTCCGGTGACAACAGCAACTTTGCCGGAAAGATCAATTGTATAGGCCATGCTATTTTTCCTCTTTTTGCCAGAATATAGTACAAGCTACGCCTGAAACGGCGCAATATGTCGATCAAAATGGGTTTTTAATACCGCTTTATAGGCTTCTTCATTCGCTTCGAGTGTCGCGTAGAGACGGCTTCGAAAATCGGACATGATCGAGCCAAAGGTGACGTGTAAAACCTGGCGCGCATCGAAATTTTCAAACAGATTTGGGAGATCGACATCCATCAGGTTTTCAGGGATTTTGGAAATTTCAGCAGACACGTGATAGCTGGCTTTATCGGTTGGGTAGCGCTCGACTGCGAAATCCAGAATCTCGCGGAAAAGCGGCGTATCGTACATAGCGATTACGCGCAGAGCCTCCAGCCAACTAGTCCCGGCTGTTTTGAGGTGAACATACTCGCCTGTATGCTTGTAAATGATCGGATAGATGCTGAATTTATCCGAGCCGGAATGGATGCTGAGTTTGTAGGGGCCAAGTTCACGGGCGATGCGGGCATGGGCGGCAAAGTCGGCTTCAAAGACATCCAGGTCGCCAATATAATCGATGCCTTTTTCAAAACTGCCGATAAAGCGCGGCGCGAGACCCTGAAATTTGATGCCTAAACGTTGAAGTTCGGATGCGATGAAATAATGTTCGGCAGGGCTGGTCGGTGTGTCTGTTTCATCAACCGAGATTTCAAGATCATAGGGCTTGCTCCCCATGTGCGAATCAATTCGCTGGGTCAGGTGACGGACATGCGCGATGGCTGTACTGTATTTGCAGGCAGCGCGCAGCAAAATTTCATCGGTGATCTCGCCAACAGGTGAATTTCCCAGGTATCTCATGCGCAAATTTTCAGGTGTGATGCTCAGATTTTCCCAGGGCAGCGCTGCAAATTTTGCCTGTAAGCCGGTCAGTGTATCGAGTTGGGCGGCATTATCGACGTATTCACCGGGATCGAGTGTGAAGCCGATATAGCCAGCGGCGATACATTGGTCAATGACATCCGTGTTTTTCAGATGGTCAGCATCACAGCCAAAACCGGATTGATAATCCATCTCGAAAACACCCCATGTCGCGTCATCCAGCACGTTCTGGGCGCTGCGGCCTGCGCGAAGCATCTCACGGATGGACTGCTGCGCGAATACTGGAAATATATCGCTCTCGCGCACTGCCAGGATATGTCCCGGCGTCGCCAAACCCAGGCGATCCCCACAGCCGACGGATTTGCGCAGACCGACAGTGGTGGGCGCTGTCCAGGGCAGGGCGCGGCGCAGTGCTGCTGCGTTTTGCTCGTCCAGCGGGCAAAGCCAAAAGTCATTCTGTTGATCGCCGTGAAAGCCGTTGGGCAAATCGCCATCGATCTTGAGACGTTTTCCATATTCCGTTTTAATCAGTGTATAACTCGTGCTCATCGAAATCCCCTTTTGTGGCGGGTTTTATAAACTTGCTCTATAATGACACATATAGAAAGGAAACAGTATGAAACGAAATTTAATGTAAACGAACACGCTATAATAATAACACTTCGCGAGCAAGTGAGGCACATTTTGTAGCCTTCAAAATAATCTATTTTCGATCCGTTTTTTCTTTTAATATTTCGAACTTTTTGCGATAGTGCATTTTCAGTTAAATTGAACTTTGCGAAGTTAGATTGTAGTTTTAAGCGATGCAGCCTATTCTTAAACTCGAAAATATTTCGAAATCGTTCCCCGGCGTTAAAGCCCTCGATAATGTGCAATTCGAAATGCGTCCCGGCGAAGTTCACGCGCTCCTGGGCGAAAATGGCGCTGGAAAATCCACACTCATCAAAATCATGACGGGAATCTATCAGCCTGATGCTGGTGAAATCTTGCTGGATGGACTACCCATCAAGATCGCCAATTCAGCCCAGGCGCAGGCTTACGGCATCGCTGCGATTTATCAGGAGCCGCTGGTATTTCCTGACCTCAACGTCGCCGAGAATATTTTTATTGGGCATCGCGATCAAAAGGCATTTGTCGATTGGCGCGGCATGTACCGTGAAGCCGAAGACATTATTAATCGGCTTGGTGTGATGCTCGACCCGCACAGTCAGGCGCGGGGTTTGACATTGGCGCAGCAGCAGACGGTCGAAATTGCTAAAGCGTTGTCGCTGAATGCGCGCGTCCTGATTATGGATGAGCCGACTGCTTCGCTTTCTGCCCACGAAGTTGAGCAGCTTTTTAAGCTGGTGCGTATTCTCCGCGAACAGGGCGTCGCCATTCTGTTTATCAGCCATCGGATGGAAGACATATTTGCGATTGCCGATCGCGTCACCGTTTTTCGCGATGGGCAGCACATTTCCAGCAAGCTGATTGCCGAAATTACACATGATGGCCTGATTCAGGATATGGTCGGGCGCAAACTGGAGTCGTTTTTCACACGCGATACCCATGAACGCGGTGATCTTTTGGTTTCGGTGCGGAAACTAAAAAAAGAGGGTGTTTTTTTAGACATTAATTTTGAGCTTTATCACGGCGAAATTTTGGGTTTTGCCGGCTTAGTGGGGTCTGGGCGCACCGATGTCGCGCTGGCGCTTTTTGGCGTCGAACCTTGCGATGCAGGCGAGATTATCATTGACGGGAAACCCCAAACGATTCGCTCACCTGAACAGGCACAAAAATTGGGAATCGCTTATGTCACGGAAGACCGTCGCCAGCTTGGACTGACGCTGCCGATGTCGATAACGGCGAATATTTCACTGCCGAATCTGCGCCATTATCTCAATGTCTGGGGACTGGTGCGGCGCAAAGCTGAGCAGATGACGGCTGAAGATTATCCTGAACGGCTGTCGATTCGCACGTCGATTTATTCGTTGCTCAGGTCGATTTTGACGAGACCGGGCGCGTTATGGCGGATATGGCGTTGAGCATTCTGGGCGAAGAAGGTGGTCAATTTGCTGTGCTTTCCGCTTCGCCAGATGCCGCGAACCAGAATGCCTGGATTGCTTCACTTCAGGAAACGCTAGAAGAAGACACCTACGCCAGCCTCGAACTGGTCGATATTGTTTACGGTGATGACGTGACTGAAACCAGCTATGACCAGGCGCTGGCTCTGGTTGATAAATATCCTGATCTCGAATTGATTATGGCTCCAACCACAGTGGGCATTGCGGCTGCGGCAAAGGCTATGCAGGACGAAGGCCTGTGCGATGAGATCAAGGTGAGCGGCCTGGGATTACCCGCCGAAATGGTTGATTTCACCCTCAATGGCTGCGCGCCAGAATTTGCGCTCTGGAGCTTTGTTGATCTCGGTTATGTCACCTATTACGCGACCTATATGCTGGCGACGGGCCAGATTACAGCCGAAGAAGGCGTGAGCTTCGAAGCTGGGCGCATGGGGACATACACGATTGAGAAAGACCCCACCCGCGAACAAGGCCTGCGCATCGTGATGGGGCCGTTCAGTGTCTACAATGCTGAAAATGTGGAAGCTGCCGCGAACCCTGGTGGGGAAGAAGCGACGCCAGAGGCCACAGAAGAAGGTTAATTTGGCCTGCGTTGCCTGGTATGACAAAGGCAGAGCTTACAATTTAACGCAGTGATTTTGTTTGACAGCCTTTTTTCTATCGAGAAAGGGCTGTCCTTTTGTTGTTAGACGGGTGAGCGCTATAATCGTAACAGTAAAAAATACTCTTGTGATACCAGCACGACGGGCAGATTAAATCTATTGAGGTTGGATATGTTGGAGGGACGTTTACGCGCCGCGCGACACTCGCGTTTTGTGGGGCGATCAAACGAACAGTCGATATTTCAATCCACGCTTGCCGAGGATACTTTACCCTTTCAGGTGCTTTATGTATTTGGGCCCGGCGGCGTTGGCAAAACGACCCTGCTTCACGAATTTCTCTATATCTGTGAACGACTGGATATCCTTGCGGTTTATCTGGATGTGCGAAGTGTTGAGCCATCTCCAGAGGGCTTCATCGGCGCGCTGCGGCAGACTCTAAACCTGACTCCCCAGGATTCTTTTTTTGAGGAGATCGGTAAAGAGGATAAACGCAGCGTTATTTTGATCGACACCTATGAAACCTTGATGCCGCTGGATGACTGGGTGCGCGAAAATTTTCTGACGCAGCTTCCCAGCAACACGCTCATTGTACTGGCAGGGCGACGGCCTCCAAGTCTGGCGTGGCGCATTGACCCTGGCTGGCAGACTCTTATGCACACCATTGCCCTTCGTAACCTGGAGCCGAATGAGAGCCGCCATTATTTGACGCGGAGACAGGTGCCGGATGACCAGTATGCGGGAATTTTGAGTTTTACACATGGGCATCCGCTGGCGCTTTCATTGGTGGCGGACGTATTTGCTCAGCGTCGTGAAATTCAGTTTCAGCCGGAAGTTGTGCCGGATGTCGTGCGGACTTTGTTAGCGCAGTTTGTGCAAAAGGTTCCAGGGCCAGCGCATCGAGCCGCTTTGGAAGTCTGCGCGCTGGTAAGGCTGACGACTGAATCGCTGCTGGCGGAAATGCTCACCCTGCCGGACGCCCATGAGTTATTTGAATGGTTGAACAGCCTCTCATTTATCGAAATTGGCCCCGAAGGGATTTTTCCGCATGATCTGGCGCGCGAAGCCCTGGTGACGGATTTGCGCTGGCGAAACCCGGAGTGGTATGCCCAGCTTCATCGCCGCGCGCGTTCGTATTACTTGAAAGCGCTGCAACAGACGGCTGGCTGGGCGCAGCAGCGGGTATTATTCGATTACATTTTTCTGCATCGCGACAATCCGCTGGTAAAACCCTATTTTGAGTGGCAAATTAATGGCTCACTGTTGACAGATGTCATGCAAGCTGGCGATATTCAGGCTTTAAAAACTATTGTTGAACGCTTTGAGGGGGGCGATTCGGCACGTTTGGCTTCTTATTGGTTTTCGCGCCGCCCCCAATCTGTGCTGGTGTGGCGCGATTCGAAAAAGCTGCCGGTAGGATTTTTACTGATGATACCTTTGGGCGAGGTGAGTCAGAACGATATTGAAGCTGATCCGGCGGTACGTTCCACGTGGCGTTATCTGCAAAATCATGCCCCGCTGCGTGTTGGCGAAGTCGCAACGCTGTTCCGCTTCTGGATGGCGAGTGATACCTATCAGGCCGTTTCGCCCATCCAAAGCCTGATTTTTGTCAATATTGTCCGCCATTATCTTTCGACTCCGGGGTTAGCTTATACATTTTTGCCTTGCGCTGACCCGAATTTTTGGGATACCGTGCTTGCCTATGCAGATTTATCACGTGTTCCCAGCGCGGACTTCTCAGTTGGGGGGCAATATTACGGGGTTTTTGGGCATGATTGGCGGATTGTCCCCCCGATGGCCTGGCTGACGCTTCTGGCTGAACGAGAAACGGCGACAACGCCAGAAATGGTTGTTAATCCAACTATCGACACACTGATCGTCCTGAGCAAAGCAGATTTTGCTGAGGCGGTGCGTGGTGCGCTGCGCGATTTCGCCCGTGCCGATTTACTGCGCGCCAATCCTTTGCTGCGTTCGAGGTTGGTGATCGAACAGGCAGGAATCAACGCGGGAGACAACGAGCGCGTGATTTCGCTGCAAGCGATTCTGCGAGAAAGCGTTGAAGCCCTGCGCCAATCACCGCGCCAGGTCAAGTTATACCGCGCCCTCTATCACACCTATATTCAACCCTCACCGACGCAGGAACAGGCCGCAGAACTACTCGATTTGCCATTCAGCACCTATCGCCGCCACCTCAAAGCAGGACTCGATCAAATGACGGATGATCTGTGGCATCGGGAAATCGGTACACTTGAAAAGTAACCCTCAGCAACCACTCTGTTAAAAAATGAGCATAAACTGAACATGATTTGAACTGTCAAACAGCGAGACGGGTAGTTTAGACTATAGTTGTTCTTCATGAGAATGGCTGTAGTGGTTTATGACGCCCGAACAAACAAAGCTTTTTGCTCATCAACTGGTGCAAGCCTGGAACGCGCATGATCTTGAACGTATCCTGGTCTTTTACGCTTTGGACTATGAAGAATCCGACGTGACCCGTATCGCACCGCTCCGGGGTCATGAAGCGCTTCGCCAGGCTTTCCAACGTTCCTTTGACGCCTTTCCCGATGCTTATATCGAAGTCGATGAATTAATTGTCGAATCCGATCATATCTCGGTTGGTTGGACAGCGAGAGGAACGCACCTGGGGAGATTTATGAAGATTCCACCGACGGGACGGACAGTTGCTACATGCGGTGTATCCATCTTTGTGATCCATAAAGAAAAAGTGTTTCGCGGGCGGCATATCTGGGACTTGGCTGGCCTGCTGCGGAACGTCGGTCTGCTGCCCGATTTATAAGCTTTTTCCACTTTTCCCTGCCTGTAAAGTGTATATTGCCCGACTCATCAAATACTTATTGCAAATTTGCGAGTATGGGTCTAATATGTCGTATTAATTTAAGGGTTGCGACACGCCACCGGGAGAGGTTGCGACACATTCCGAAAATTGAAAACGACAGCCCATTACCATACACCTTTTTAGAGCGATTAAGAGGTCATGATGAGAAGCAAGTCCCAAAAAATGTTTGTTCTACTTTTAATGTTTGCAGCATTGGGATTGAGCGCTGTAGTGGGTGCGCAAGACGCTGCGACCACGACGCTGCGCATCGGCACGACGTACATGATTGATACGCTTGGCCCCGGCAGCGGTTACTATGGTTACGACATTCGCGGTTTATTTTACGAAACGCTGGTCGAAGCGGCTGATAATAACAATGTTGAATCCGGCCTGGCTGAAAGCTGGAGTGTATCGGATGACGGATTGACGTGGACGTTTAAAATCCGCGAAGGGGTAACGTTCAGCGATGGGACACCGCTCACCGCAGCGGACGCCGCCTGGACGATTAATTGGATTATCGAAAACCAGGTTGTTTCGATGGTTTCGTATCTCGCGTTTGTTGAAAGCGCTGAGGCCCCGGACTCTACCACGCTGCTTATCAAGCTGTCAGAGCCAGTCTCAAATATGATTACCTCGAAGCTGCTGTATGTGTATATTCTCCCTCGACATGTTTGGGAAGGGAAAACCGCCGAAGAAATCGCGGAATATAACGACCCGCTATCGACGGTTGGGGCAGGGCCATATCATCTGGTTGATTATCAGCCTGATGAATTCATGATTCTGGGAGCCAACGAAAATTACTGGCGCGGCAAGCCTCCGGTTGACCAAATCATTTACCAGCAGTATTCAACCGAAGATGCCCTGGTGCAGGCGCTGGCAGCCGGAGAGATCGACCTTGCCAAAATTCTTCCCACGTCCGGCGCTCAGACTTTGCAGCAGACCGAAAATGTCCAGATTATTACCGCGTCAGGGTTAAATTTTCTGGAACTCTCCATCAATGTTTCGGAAGATGGCACACAGCCAGCCAGCCTGCGTGATCCTCAGGTGAGGTTAGCCATTGACCATGCAATTGATCGCCAGCAAATTGCCACGGTGGGCTATTTTGGCCTTGCCGAACCTGCGGAAATTTTGCTCCCTCCTGCGATGGCTCAATGGCGAAATACCGATCTCCAAATTGTGCCGTTCGATGTTGCCGAGGGGAATCGTATTCTGGATGAAGCCGGATATATGGATACGAATGGGGATGGTATTCGAGAAGATGCCGACGGCAACCCATTGGAATATCGCCTAGCTGGGCCGGACAGTGATGCCTACTACCCCCGCATTCTGGAAATTATCGCCGATGGCCTTTCACAGATCGGCATTTCTGCGCCTCCCTATACCCAATCGACTGAAAGCCTGACCGTCACTCAAGTCGATTATGATTACGACATGATCCTCTGGGACTGGAGCATTGACGCTGATCCTCACTTCCTGACGAGCGTTTTTACCTGCGACGAAACCCAGGATGGTGGTTGGAACGATACGGGATACTGCAATCCTGAATATGACGCACTGTTCCAGGCGCAGGCGACGGCAATCGACGACGACCAACGCCGTGATGCGCTGTGGAAAATCCAACAGCTGATCTATGATGATCGCCCCTGGATTATCCTGGTTTACCCTCAGGCCATCAGTGGCTATCGCAGTGATCGTTTTATTTTCGATCCCAATCTTCCGAACGCGCTCTTAAAGTGGGGGCTTTTTACCGGGTTTTCAATTGTCCAATAAAAATATAAGCCTTCCTCTCCGGCTGGCCTTTTTAGGTCGCCGGAGGCCTATTCCAAGGTCATAGGTCACGTACCCAGTATGCAATTTGACTACTTGTTGCGTAAAGTTTTCTTTGCTGTTATCACATTGATCGTGGTTATTGTTTTCAATTTTTTCCTGTTTCGCATCTTACCGGGCGATCCAGTCAAGCTCCTGTTCCGCAATCCTCGCCTCACGCGCGAAGCCCAAGAACTGATTCGCGTTCAATTTGGCCTGGACAAACCCGTCTGGCTCAACACAGAACGCCTGAGTGCCGGCGATATTCCAGGTGCTTTAGACAGTCAATTCACCGCTTATATCCACAATTTGCTTCAGGGCGAACTGGGAGTTTCGTTTGCCAACCGCCAGAAAGTCGGCGAACTGCTGTCCGAACGGGTATGGCGAACCGTGCTGCTGGTGTTCAGCGGTGAACTCATGGCAATTGTGCTGGGAGTCATGATCGGCCTCGTCGCGGCGTGGCGGCGCGGCACAAAAGTCGATTCGGCGGCCTTGTTTATCGGGCTGCTGACGTGGGCGCTGCCGACCTTTTTCCTGGGAATTATTTTGCTGATTCTGGCGCGGGGTATTTTGCCGACAGGGGGTATGGTCACGCCAGGATTAGCGGAAGAAGGCAGCCTGGAATACTGGGTTGATGTCGGCAGGCATCTCATTTTGCCAACGCTCACATTGGCAGTTGTCAGTGCCAGTGGCTATATGCTCATCATGCGCAGCAGTGTCGTTGAGGTGCTTTCCGAAGCCTATATCCTGACCGCAAAAGCGAAAGGGTTGAGCAATACGCGCATTTTGTTCAGCCACGCGCTCAAGAATGCGATGCTGCCAATGGTCACGATCATTGCGCTCACATTGGGCTATGTTGTCGGCGGTGCGATTCAGGTCGAAACGGTGTTTTCGTGGCCTGGCATTGGTCGCTTGATTTATGACTCGGTTGCCAAGCAGGACTATCCCGTTTTGCAGGGCGCATTTCTGCTGCTGGCAATCAGCGTCATTCTGGCGAATCTGACAGCCGATGTGCTGTACTCGATGATCGATCCGCGTGTGAAGGTGACTTAGGAGCGCGCATGAAACAGTTCAAACTGTTCTGGCATAAACCAGGAGGGGTAATCGGGGCGGTCATGCTGCTGGTGGTTTTGTTTGCGGCAATTTTTGCGCCCTGGATTTCGCCCTATGATCCTTACGAGCGTGTTCAGGTGGAGGCTGACGATATTCTCGCGCCGCCGGATTCTGAACATCTGCTGGGGCGGGATGATGCGGGCAAAGATGTCTGGAGTCAGCTTATTCACGGCGCACGTGTGTCGCTGCTGGTCGGGTTTACAGCATCCTTCGTCTCGATGTTCATCGGCACAACCGTCGGCCTGATCGCGGGCTACTTTGGCGGAAAGCTTGATAATTTTCTGATGCGAATCGTCGATTTTCTGCTGGTAATTCCCGATTTGCCGCTCGCGCTGGTGATTATCGCCGTGTGGGGCAGGGGATTGTGGAAAGTTATCCTCGTCATCAGCCTGCTGGGATGGACATATACGGCGCGCTTAGTGCGTTCACAGACGCTTTCAATTAAAGAACGACAATTTATCCTGCGCGCACGGGCGATTGGCGCGAATCATCGGCGAATCATTATCAATCACGTGCTGCCGATGGTGCTGCCGTTGATTATGGCCCAGGCGGTTCTGGATATTTCGGCGTCAATTCTCGCGGAAGCGTCACTCAGCTTTTTGGGGCTTGGCGACCCGACCCTGATTACCTGGGGCAATATGCTGAATTTTGCGTTTGAGCGCGCCGTCAGCCGTCAGGCATGGTGGTTCCTGCTGCCGCCGGGTTTCGCGATTTTGTGGGTGACGTTGGCGCTCATTCTGATCGGCACGAGCCTCGAAGAAATTGTCAACCCACGCATCAAGTCGCATCATCTGTTTAATGCCAGTCGGATGGTCTCGCTGATTCTACCCGTGCCGCCCAGCGCTGAAGCGGTTAAAGAGGAACCCTGATGCTCGAAGTACGCGATCTATCCATCGATTACCTGTCCAACGGGGAACCCTTGCACGCTGTCGAAAATGTCAGCTTTAAACTTGAACGAGGGCGCTCCCTGGCGCTGGTGGGCGAATCTGGATGCGGCAAAACGACCACAATGCTGTCGCTGCTGCGCCTGCTCCCCGCTGAAGGGCGCATCGTTAGTGGACAAATTTTGTATGATGGCGTTGATCTGCTGCAACTTTCTGAGCGTGAGATGCGCCGCTATCGCTGGAATGGTATCGCAATTGTATTTCAGGGCGCGATGAATGCATTGAATCCCGTGCGCAAAATTGGCGATCAGATTGCCGAGGCCGTTCAGCTTCATGATCGACTGGATAACCGGGAAGCTCGGCAGCGGGTGGGCGAATTGATGGAAATGGTTGGTATTGCGCCGGAGCGCGCCCGACAGTATCCACACCAGTTCAGCGGCGGGATGCGACAGCGGGCGATGATCGCGATGTCGTTGGCCTGTAACCCCGATATTCTCATTGCCGACGAACCGACAACCGCGCTCGATGTGATGATCCAGGCTCAAATTCTCGATTTGTTGCAAAAACTGCAATCCCAACTCGGTCTTTCCATCGTCCTCGTAACGCATGACCTGGGCGTTGTCGCGGAATTGTGCGATGACGTGCTGGTCATGTATGCTGGCAAGGTCGCTGAGTATGGCGACGTGGATACGATTTTTAACAACCCTGCACACCCTTACACGCGCCGTTTGCTGGAAGCGTTCCCGGATGTTGATTCGCCTACTTCGACTCTGGCGTCGATTCCAGGGTATCCACCACCGCTCGATAAATTACCTGTTGGTTGCCGATTCGAGCCGCGCTGCTATCGTAAAAGTGAATTGTGTGCCGCCGTAAGCCCGGATGTACTTGAAATAAAACCTCGTCATTTTGTAGCATGTCACCACGCGGAGGATTAACCATTGTGGAAGCCGAAGACCCACTAGAACGTATCCTGCAAGTTTCGAACTTGCGCAAACTCTACCCTATCTCACGCGGGGTCATGGATCTCCTCACGCGGCAGCCTCGCCGCTACGTCCATGCTGTGGACGATGTGAGCTTCTCGCTTCAAAAAGGTGAAATTCTCGGATTAGTCGGTGAGTCTGGCTCTGGAAAGACGACCATTGCCATGAGCGCGATGGGACTGATCGAACCCACCGAGGGCAAAGTGCTTTTTAATGGTCAGGATATGCGCGACCTGACACGTGGGCAGGAACGCCTCAAACTGCGTCGTGAGGTTCAGATGGTGTTTCAAGACCCCTATGAGGCGCTCAACCCACGCCAAAAAGTGTTCAATATTATCGCCGAGCCGCTGGAAGTGCATGGATTGGCGCGCAGCCGCGAAGAAAAAATTGAAAAAGTGAAAGCGGCGCTCTCTGCTGCGGGCTTGAAGCCAGCCGAAAAATATTTTGACCGCTACCCAGAGGAACTTTCCGGTGG
>Ga0268299_1003062_pt1 | contig 16802 bp, 16 predicted proteins | sample NOBtaG_FD_193484 | JGI IMG/M metagenome (GOLD analysis project Ga0268299, IMG submission 193484) | Activated sludge microbial communities from bioreactor in Nijmegen, Gelderland, Netherland - NOB reactor | ecosystem: Engineered > Bioreactor > Aerobic > Activated sludge | place: Netherlands...
GGGCGACCTCCCTGCCATCTCTGTTCACTATCGACTGTCTAACGACGAACCTAGCAGGACGGCGGACTCACGCACACTGGGGAGGACCCTGATCGATCACGCCGCAGGGCCGGGCCGGCGGGGGGCCAGGCCCGGCATCCCCGACCAGAACGTCGAACGTCAACGGCCTGGGCGTTCCACCATCGCTTGCGGCTGCTGGCCTTGGAGCGTCATGTGTCCCGTGGCCGTGGCTGTGCCTTCCAGCAGGATCGACACGGTGATCCCTTGGGGTGATGAGCGCACCTGGTCCGGCTGCTGACGGGTGACCAGAATGTCCATCGTAAGATCACCGGAGCGATGACTGCCGGTCACGATCTGTTTCAGCCGATCCACATGGTTCGACAGATCGATGGCCATAGCCTGCCGGATCTTGGGCTGCAGTTCGCGGTCGACGATTTGCCAGAAGCCCACCCGAATCGAGTCGATGGCTGTTCGGGATTCATTCGCCATTTGTAAATCGGGAATCGTGAGGGTTCTCCCGGTCTCGTCCAGGCGCGGGGTCCCCCAGTAGTAAATGGTGCCCTTCAGATCTCCCGTGGTCTCGACGGTGACCAGGACCCGCCCGTTCGCATCGGTGGCGGAAACCCGTTCGATCACGGCGGATTCGTTCGCCGTGGAATCCACAACGATCGTGTGGTGAAACAGTTTATCCTGCAGGTGATGCGTCACCTGTGGGTAGGAGATCGGGATCTTGGCTAACATCCCATAAGGGGTGCTTTCAGAAGAGGCCGGCCCTGAGTTGACCAACGCCACGGTCGGGGCGGCCTCGGCACAGGTCGGCTCATACGTGACCAACGGCATCTGTTTCGCGGTGCCGGTGATGACCGTGTCCCGCAGCGTTCCCTTCAGTCGGCTCAGGAGCATTTCCCGCGGGTTGCCGTACAGGCACGCCCGTGTGTTCAACGAGGCGACGGGCACGGACACGGGGCCTTCGAGATTGTCCCAGATCCGCTGGAGCGGGATGCCGAAGGCCTCCGGGCGCACGGCCTCGGCCATGGCGGTTGTGATCAGCGACAGACCGAATAATTCCGGCAGCTGGTCGTTGACGGACACATTGAACATAGTGCAGCGGGCGTCGCTCTCCGGTTTGGTCGTGATCGACACCTGCCTGGGGTCGAACGCGAACGCCACCGTATCCCCGTTCTGCACGAGCTCAAGCGTGCCGTTGGCGTCCAGGGTAGCAGAGACCGGGTCCAACCGGCAGGCAGGGGAACTTCCGCGTGCTTCGATGTCGCCCTTGTATTCGGCCTGGATCACCACCAACCCGTCCTGGATGTGGATGGAGGGTTCGCCGGTTCTGACAAACGTCCACCGGAACTCCTGTTCCAAGGGATGGCCTGTCTCCGTCACCCGGTCCGGTATCGCCTTGCGGATCGCGCTTTGAATCGGTGTCAGATCCGTTTTGACGTGGACCGGCAGTTGCGACAGAGGGGCACGCGTCTCCTCCTTGGCCATCGCCGTGAAGGAGGGGACCGCGCTCGTGATAGGCGGCGGCACCGGTTTCGATGCAGTCTTGGGAATGGTATGGCTGCACGCCGCTCCCGCAAGAAGGACGGCGGCAAGGGCCGGAACGATGAGGGGACGGTGATGGTGCATGACGAGCCTCCTTCTATACGTGGGAGCGGCCGAACAGCGTCTGGGCCTCGCTACGGTGATTGAATCTGCAGGTTGTTGTTCACCGTCCTGACGCCGGTGACCTCGCGCGTCAGTTGGGACACCCGCATCTTCTGGTCGGCGGTCCGAACGACGCCGTTGAGCGTGACGACGCCGCGTTCCGTATCGACATCAATCCGGCTGAAGTTGGAGAGGCGGTCCGACGCCAACTTCGAGTGCACTGCTGCGGTAATGGACGCATCGTCCAAGGTTTGTCCGGCGGTTTTGCCGGTCGTGGACTGACAGCCGATAAGCGTGAGGAGGGCGACGGCGCACAATGCATGGGTCATGAGCTTCATCATAGGTGGTCTCCTTCGATGGGAATTCGCAGGCGTCTCTGTGCTCAGCTGCGGCGCGAGGTCGTTTCTTCCATGGTGTGCTGCGCACTCTGCACGGTATCGTCCACGAACTCCCGTGCCGCTTGGCCGGCCTTTCGAAGAGTCTGCTTCCCGCCCTCGACATATTCCTGGCTACGTTCGACCGCTTGATCCCAGGCGGCGCGTCCCTGCTCGGCGGCGTCATCGAATTCATCCTTCGCTCTGCCGGCATAATCGCGGAGAGTCGACCGCAGTTCTGTGCCCGACTGTGGGGCCAGCAGCAGCGCGATGCCTGCGCCGATACATGCTCCCGCCATGAATGCCGACCAGTTGGTAGAATCGTCCGTGCGCATGAGGCAACCTCCTTCGTGATGAACCGGTGGTGGGTGATGTTGGACAGTCCGTCCTTCGTGGCGCGTCTGTCCGATGTCTGAGGTTTACCGTAACCAGGAGTCTGTGAAACGCATACTAGGCAGGGCCCTAGATTCGGCCGGCACGCATGCGAGGTCGTGTGTCGCGGGGCAGCGCGCTCGTTGAATCATGAGGCGTTCGTTGACCTGGAACGCCGGGTCGGTGCCTGTGTGACCGGCACCGTCACCCCGACCTTCCTGGTCTTGGAGAGGCCGATGGCGATGGCCTGTCTGCGGGATGTGATCCGCTTCGCCCTTCGTTTCAGGTGCTCCAATTCTTCTTGCATGAACGTGCCCGCCTGGGTGCTGGGGGATTTCCCCGCCCGTGCCGCCTGGCGTGTTCGCGTCATCGTCTGCTTTTTCGGCACGGTGTCCTTCTCTGTTGCGGCGCCGTCTGCATCAATCCATCCGGTCTTTCCCGGCCCTTGAGGCGTGGTCGGGCGCCGCGCCTCTTGAATGACCGGCGCCGCCGGTGTAGAGGCGGGCCGCCACGTATCCCACCGCACCCAGCGCCGCTGCGGCCACCCATCCACGCCGTTGATTGAGCCAGAACTGCAGGCTGAATCGGTGTGCGCCGCAATCAAATCGGCCATGTGCGCCATAGTCGCCCGGCAGGGGCGCAAACAGATTGTCCGGCCGGTCCGGCTCGATGGGGTGTTCCGTCTGCTGCGATGCATACCCTTTTGCGGCGAGATACCAATCCAGCAGACCCGGAATGAACTTGTCCCCCACGATGGCCTTAACGGTCGGCCAACCCACTGAGACCTCGCGCCGACGATGCCGTGAAGCCCAGACGATGGCCCGCGCGATGAGCTCCGGCTGATAGATGGGCGGCACCGGCTGCGGATGGCGCGGGAGGCGAGACTTGATCCAGCTGAACTGGGGTGTGTTCACCGCCGGGAGTTGTACGGTCGTCATGTGAACGCGGCTGCCGTCGTGGATGAGTTCGGACCGGAGCGATTCGACAAACCCTTGAACGGCATGTTTCGCCCCGCAATAGGCCGACTGCAACGGGATCGACCGGTAGGCCAAGGCGGAGCCCACCTGCACGATCGCGCCGTGGTCGCGCGGGACCATGCGGCGAAGGGCGGCCAATGTGCCATGCACGTACCCGAGATAGGTCACGTTGGTGACGCGCTGAAATTCCTCCGCCGTCATCTGCAGAGCCGGCGAGAGGATCGAAACCATCGCATTGTTCACCCAGATCTCGATGGGTCCAAACCGTTGTTCCACCAGCGCTGCGGCTTCCTCCACCTGTGCGGCGTTCGCCACGTCCATCGGCAACACCAACGCCCTCCCGCCCGCGGCCTCCACCTCGCGTGCGGCTGCTTCAAGTCCCTCGCGGCCTCGAGCGATCAATCCGATCCATGCCCCGTCCTTCGCGAACTCACGGACCGTCGCCCGGCCCACGCCTGCCGATGCGCCGGTCACGACCACTACCTGCGGCCGATGATCGCTTGTTGGTGTCATTGCGGAGATCCTTTCCATTCTCTGCGAGAACGCTTGGGGTGTGGCGCCACGGTTCATGAGGCGCGGCGTTCTTTCGGGTTGTCGGGGGACGGTGGCGCCCTCCGTTGCGGCGTATCGCTGGGCGGCTCTTTGCGCGTGGGCAGGTCATTCGGCGGATCCCCCTGGGGCGGCGGTGGGGCGGTCGGTTCACGCACGGGACTCTTGAGGCACGAAACGGTCGTCATGACGATGCTCCTTTCCAGAGTGCGATCCATCCCCCGCCGACCCGTTCGGAAGACGGGCCGTGGATCGATGACAGCGCAATGGCGGCCATACCTCCCACCAGGCTTCCGCAGGCTCGCTCGTCCGGGTAGTCCAAGAGGAACGGTGCGACGAGCAGCCATGTTCCCAGTGCCACGTTGACCCAGCGCAGCGCTCGCACGGACTCCGAGGCCGCGATCAAGCCGAAGGTGGCAAGCCATGCACCCACGATCTGGTTGTTCATCCGCGCGGTCCCCGCGTACTCGAGGAGGTCCGGTGACGCCAACAGCCAGAAGCCGATCACACTCGTCGCTACGTGGGGCCACATGGTTCCCTCTTTCCGCGCGGCGCCCGGTCTCCGTGCCAGAAGGCCTCCCACAGGGGCATTCCTCGTTCTCGCACGCGCGTGAATAACTGCAAGCTGGCCAGCACTTCGTCCATGGCCGGGCCGATCATCACGACCGAGATCAAGGCCGACAGCAGGCAAAGGGTGCACCAGGCTTCCAGCCACACCGCCTGGGCGATCACCAGCAGTACGCTCACGAGTCCCAACGGTCCCACGGCCAGACCGAACAGTACGACGATCCACGGCATGGTCCGCCATCGCCCGGCGCCGCCGATTGTCCCTGCGACGGCATCCACTGCGTAGGCCAGGGCCCCAAGTGCGGCATCGGGAACCGGCAGGACACGCGAGAGTGCCGAGTGCAGCACCTGTTCGCTGCCCGTGCCGAAGAACGGTTCCCATACCCTCGCGACCATGCCCAGCTGATAGGACCCGAGATAGAGAGAGAGCCCAAAGCCGAGTATCGCGACGCCGATCAACCACAGGCGCTCGCTCCAGGCGGAAGGATTGTATGTCCAGCCTGGAGGTGTCGCGGGATCGATGGACGGCTCAAACAACGTGCTCATGGATCGAGTCTTCATCGTGGTCGACAGAGGCCCCACGGTGCGATCGGCAGCCAGTCGGCCCTGTCACGGCACAGGTCATCGCCAGAGAACCAGCCTATCCTGTGAGGGATGAATTGGAACTGGAGGAAACCCTTGTGGCTCGGCTACGGTGGCGTCAGCGAGGAAGCGTCGGAGTTCGCCGGTTCCGAGAACAGGCGGTGAATCCATACTTGGTAGACGATTACAAGGGCCAGGCCGGCGGGAACCCACCACAGTCCGGCTTCGAGTCCCGTCCGCTCCGCTGCGGCAGTCATGGAGGTGAGGCTGTGGGTCTGGTCGGTCGTGGCGATGAGCAGATTGGGAAACGTGCCCCAGGCCGCCGCGGCAAGTAGGGCGGCGACGAGGAGGCTCGACGCGGCAAACCCGACGACCGGACGTCGACGAACAGGCGTCAGGCGTCGGGAGAGCAGCGCAACCGCGGCCAAGAGCGGCAAGACCGATCCGATCGGGGCGGCCTTGTAATGCCTGCCGAAGAACGGCTGCACGAACGGCACGGCCACGACCAGAGTCAGAAGCAACGGCGTCAGCATCAGGAGGGTGGATTGCACCGCCTTTTCTGTTCGTGCCTGCAGAGCGCCGCGGGTCTTCATTGTCAGGAAACTTCCGCCATGCAGCGTCAGCAGCGCCACCATGGTCGCCCCCGTCAGCAACGTGAACCAATCCAACAGGCCTGGCTGCGCTCCGGGTCTGAAGTCCGTCCACCACGCCAGGAAGAAATAGCCGTCCGCCTCCAGTGGCACGCCGCGCAGCAGGTTGCCGACGAGTAACCCCGCTACGAAGGCCAGCAGGAGATTGGCCAGAAAGAAGATCCCGTCCCAAAACCCTCGCCAGAGCTCATGCTCGCCATGCTCCCGCAACTCGAAGGCCAGGCCCCGGCCCATCAAGAGCCAGAGCATGATCATGAGGGCCAGGTAAAACCCGCTGAACCCCGCGGCAAAGGCCTTGGGAAAAGCCAGAAATAAGAGGGCGCTGCCGGCGATCAGCCAGACTTCGTTCCCTGTCCATACCGGACCGATGGCCGCCCGGAGTCGGCGGCGTTCGGTCTCATTTCGCGCGACGAAGGGCGACAAGATGCCGACGCCGAAGTCGTAGCCATCCAGCACCACATAGGCGATGAATACGCAGGTGAGCAGGGCATACCAGAGAGTTTCCACGGTGTACTAGTCCCCCCGTGCGACGTCCGGTTCTGTCGGTCCATGGCGCAGGGTTTCGACCAACAGCAACACAAAGAGCAGACCCAGCGCGAGATAAATCCCCAGGAAGCCGAGCAGGGTGAACAACGCATTGCCCGAATGGACCAGCGGCGAGAGGCCTTCCTCCGTCCGGTAGAGGCCATAGACCAGCCACGGTTGGCGGCCCAGTTCCGCCGTCATCCAGCCGGCCGTCGTTGCGAGGTAGGGCAGGGGAGCGCTCAACATCAACAGCCAGAGCAGCCGGCGCGCGGTGAACAGCGTGCCGCGCCACAGCCGGATCAGGGCCGACCCCATCACGGCCAGCAACAGCGTGCCCAGCCCGGCCATGATGTGGTAGGCGTAGTACAGGAGTGCAATGTGGTCCGGCCAGTCCTGTCGAGGGAAGGCATCGAGTCCCTTCACCTTGGCATAGAGGTCGTTATAGACGAGCAGGCTCAGCGCCGACGGCACCACGAGCGGATTGTCGATCGTCATGGTCTCCATGTTGGGCTGGCCGATCAGCAGGAGATCGGCTCCCCGCTCGGTGCGAAAGAGACCTTCAAAAGCCGCGCCCTTGACCGGTTGAAACTCGAATACCTGCCGCGCGCTTTCATGCCCCGTCGGCGTGATCAGCAGGACCGAGGCTAGGGCGCCTGCCGGGACTGCCGTGCGCAGGCAGGTTTCGGCATGAGCTCGGTGCCGTCCGGAGAGCAGATAGAGCGCACCGACCGCCGCCATGACGAACGCGCCGGTTGCAACGGCCGCTGTCATGTTGTGAGCGAACTGCCAGTGGAGCCAAGGATTGGTCAGGAGCCCCATCAGGCTTTCCACGGTCAGGCGGCCGTCCGCCGTTACCCGATAGGCCACGGGGTGCTGCATCCAGGCATTCGTCGCCAGAATGAAATAGCCGGACAACCAGGCGCCGACGAACAGCAGGACCGTCGCCAACCACAGGATGCCTCGACTCACGCGCGAGGCGCCGAACAGCAGCAGGCCTAGAAACGACGACTCCAGGAAAAAGGCGAAGACCCCTTCCATCGCCAGGGTTTGCCCGACGATACCTCCGGCAAATTCAGAGAACCGTGCCCAGTTGGTGCCGAATTGGAACTGGAGCGGGATGCCGGTGACTACGCCGAATGCGAAACTCAACGCGAAGATGCGCGTCCAGAATGTGGCGACGTGATGAAAATGGTCCCCATCGCTCAGCAGGTCCCGTGATCGTATGTACACGAGCAAGAGCGCCAACCCCATCGTGAGTTGCGGGAAGAGGTAGTGAAAGGTCGCGGTGACTGCGAATTGCAGCCGGTCATAGAGGAGGGCGGTGTCCATCATGGGATGCCACCCAGTGTGACGAATCGGTCGAGAGAAATAAGCTAGTGACTCCCCCAGGCCGGAGCCTGGGGCGTCGCCTGCAACTGATTCGGGCCATGTTCGGAGTGGCCGGACGGGCAGCCGATCTGGCCCGCATGCTTCATAACGGTGCGTCGGCAGACCGCCGAAGCGCGTGGCGAGGTTCGCGGCTCGACGAAGACGTCGAGCCATGCTTGCGGATGCCGGCGAGGCGGGGAGTCGGCCGTGCCTTGGCGCGCGGAGCCGGGAGGACTCGATGCGTACTCGTACTGTACCTCGAAGCGACGAGGGGCGAACCCCCAGGCCGAATGCTCGTCGCAGCAGTGAGTCGGCGAATGCCACAGAACTGCTCACGAATTAACTGGGCTAGGCAATCGACATCGCGTCGGTCAGGTCTGTCTCGACCGATCTGCCTGAAACGGTCTGGTGGAGAATTCAGGAGTTCAGCGGCGGATGGGGGACCTGGATGCGTGGCGCGAAGGCTAGCCGGGCGTGGGAAGATGAACCGAGGGGGAATCCGGACGGTGGTGCGCCCGACAGGACTTGAACCTGTAACCTTCTGATCCGTAGTCAGATGCTCTATCCATTGAGCTACGGGCGCGTATGACACTTGTGAGCCCGCCCGAAGGGTCGTTCCTTCTGAGCGGGCTCACAAGTACAGGGCCCGTTATACAGGCTTGAGGGAAGAGCGGTCAAGTCTGTCGAGCAGACATTTGTCAAAACAAACTTCTGCTGATTTCGCCTGAGGGCGAACTCTCGTTGCCACTCGCATCGTATGCCGTCACAGAAAACCAATAGGTCGATCCGAGCGGCAGGGTCAATCGTGTTGACGTGACGTTGCCGACGTCGAACGACTGGGAACGGACACCCGAGGCAGTACCCACATAAACGCGATACCCTCTGAGGTCCGCTTCAGTATTCGCATTCCATCTCACCGTGACAGTGCCCGTGGCTGTGCCGGAAGGAGGCGGCGGGGGTGACGTGGCGCTGCCGGTCGGCGAGGGCGGCGGGGGCGGCGGCGTGCTGCCGCTCGCCAGGACTGAGAGCGAGACGGGGATGCGCAACGTTTGGGAGCCGTTGGGGCCGCTCTCGACGATATACACGACGCCGGAATAACTGCCGACGTTCATGCTGGAGGTGTTGACGGACACGGTAATGGGATCGATTTCGGTCGTGATGGTCTGGGTGCTGCCGTACGGGGGATTCAGAGCGGTCCAGGATTGACCGGCGCTGATACTGTAGGTGCTCTGTTGCGTGCTGGACTTCTGGAGATTGAATATGCCGCTGGCCGTGCCGCCCTTGGCGGCGGACAAGGACAAGGCCGCCGGAAAGGCTTGCAACAATGGCCTCAAGGACCCACTCGGCGGCGGGGGGGGCGGTGTGGTGGACGGCGGCGGTGGAGGCGGCGTCGTTGAAGGCGGGGGCGGCGGGGGTGTGGTTGAGGTGGGGGGAGGCGGCGGGGGCGGCGGCGTGCTGCCCGCGGCAGTGACGGTGGCCGTCACCGGAATGCGCCATGTCGTCGACACACCGGGTCCGGATTGTCCGATGTAGATCGTGCCTGAGTACGTACCGGCCGACAGACCCATGCTCGCCGTATTGACGGTGACGGTGAGGGTGTCCGTTTCCGTGCTGATGGTCTGCGTGCTGCCATACGGGGGATTCAGCCAGATCCAGGACTGATTCGCGCTGATAAAATACGTATGCTGCGCGGTATCCGATTTTTTTAAACTCAGAGTGCCGCTGGCCGTCCCACCCTGCGCAACGGTCAGCGAAAGAGCGCTCGGGGTGAATTGAATGTTCTGCGCGAACGCGATTGATGTGCCACCGACGAAATCACACCACCAGCACATCAGCATCAGGAGTATGAAGGAATGCAACGTATGGCGTTGCACGATGCGTGGTAAATGCTGAACGGGTGTGGTGTGCAGTGACGTCATAATCGATACTCCCTTAGGTAATCGTCCTGAAATGAAAAAGCGAATCGCTTGTTCGTGAGCAACAGGCGTGCCACAAAGCGAGGATCCGGCGTTCTTCTTAGTAGATTGTCGGGACTAGCTCAGCGGAGTTCGGTGAGAATCCCGTCAGGAAATTCTGTCAGAGGGGACCCTAACGGATCGAAACCCAATAGGCAAGCAAAAATTTCATGCGCTCCCCGTACGTTTCGTAGGGAGGTATCCCGTAGAAATGCTCTGGGGAAAAATTTTCCCCCTGTAGGGTCTCGGCACTCGGTTGGACAAAACCGAATGTCGCAGGTGTGGACAACCTGAAGGGGATTGCCCGAGGAAATGAGGTGTGGCGCGAAAGGGGTCACGGCAGTCTACCGGGACGTAGAGAAAGTTGTTGACCATCCTCGATAGGTACGGTATCAGTGGGCGCCCTGTTCCCGCTGTGATACGTAGTCTCGCGCTCATGCGGGACGGCGTATCCGCCCGGATAGGAAGGGAGTGCTGCATATGATTCCGTTGCGCGTTGTTCTCATGGCAGTCTGGGCAGTCCTGTTGTGCTCGGGACCGGATCCCGCAGGAGCCGAAGTGCCGGCAGCTCAATCCTCCTCTATTGCCCGCATCGACCTGAAGCTCACCGAATGGTTCAGCCAGGGTGAAACGATCTGGAGCCATAATGCATCAGGACTGGACGCCAATCTCGGCAATCCGACCTCGAAGCTTAAATACAAAGATACCGGCACCAACATGACCGAAATCAGCGGGAAAGTGCTGTTGAAAAACAAGATGTTTGTGCGCGGGGTGTTCGGGTACGGGGCGGTCGGGGGCGGGCGTCTCACCGACGACGACTTTCTCAGCGCGCAAGGAGCGGCCTCTCAAGGGGCGACCGTGAGCGGGGAACACCGGTTTTCGCGCACGTTCAGCGACATCGACGGGGACCAGGTCTGGTATTTGACCGGAGATCTCGGCGGAACGGCCCATACCTTCCAAGACAACAAGGGCAGCCTGGGAGTGTTCGCCGGTTTGCAGTATTGGCGGGAACGCCATGTGGCGACGGGAGTGACCCAGGCGGAATGTACCACGGCTTCAGCACCGAGTTCGCAATTCCGCTGCTCCCCTGTCGGCACGGTCGGGTTTCGCAATCAGGCCGTGATTACGAATACGGCCACCTGGTTCTCCGGTCGTGTCGGTGGTGAATTGGAATATAAACTCGATCCGCGGGTGACGATCGAGGCCAAGGTCGCGCTGCTGTTCTCGTATCTGAACAACGAAGACGTGCATCATCTTCGGACCGATCTGGCCCAGGATCCAAGTTTCAGGATGGTCGGTTTTGGGGTAGGCACCGATACGGACCTGAATCTGCGAGTCAGGATTTGGGAACGTCTCTACCTGACGGGTGGCTACCGAGTCTGGTGGAATCGGGTCGTGGCAGGGGATCAGTGGAAGCTCTATGGCTCGGACGGATCTACCAGCACGGCTTCCCTGACGCAATTCCAGACGCTGAGACATGGACCCACCGTGGGACTCACCTATACCTTCTAGCTCTCAAACTCACAGTCTCCCCTCACGTGGCCGTCGGCCTGTTCACCTTCGCGGCGTTTGTCTCTCAGTCGTACCAACGAGCTGAGAGCCGGATACTCAATGAAGAAGTGTTCCGAGCCACTCAGGCTCTCGCATAAGCCATATGCCATCAGCTCATTCCGCTCCCGCGTCTGCGCGTTCATCGTGAGCGAGAGGAGCCGGTTTCTTCTTCGTACTCCGCAAAGAGGCGCTTCGCTTCCGGGTGCAGGAGGTAGGGTTGGCCGTAGGGGATTCCGGCCGTTCTGAACAGAGGCGTGAGTTTTTCATTGGGATGCAGGTAGCCGGCGCGCAGGGGCACCGACCGCTTTGTGTGACGGATGAGCGAGCAGGGCGTGGGGCGAATGGCGGTCAACCAATCGGCGATGTCCTGCGGATTCCCGATCGAGGCGGAGAGCAGCAGCAAACGAGCCTGGGCTGGACAGAAAATCAGCGTCTCCTCCCACACCACCCCACGTTCAGGATCTGCCAAGTACTGCGATTCGTCCATGATGACCAGACCGAGCGTGTCCAGGCGCACATCGATTTCGCCTCCGGCTGCATCGTACAGGAGGTTCCTGAGTATTTCCGTGGTCATGATGAGCAGAGGAGCCTGAGCGTGCTCTCGTCGATCGCCGGTCAGAATGCCCACCTGTCCTGGGCCGAACAACCGTGAGAATTCGGTGAACTTCGTGTTGGAGAGCGCTTTGAGCGGCGACGTGTAGATCACGGTGCGGTTGTCCTGCATCGCCCGTTTCGTGGCTTCGATGGCCACATAGGTTTTTCCGCTCCCGGTCGGGACGCTCACGACGACATCGGTTTCCGCCAGGCGCGCCAGGGCTTCAACTTGCCAGGTGTCCGGCACGAAGGGCTGCGGTGAGGGAACGCCGAGGCCCGACAACCACTCGTGGAGCGAAACCGGTGGCTCATGGTGGCCGTGCTCTTCCGCTTTGTGCGGCCGTTGGCCGGCTTGGGGCGGGGCCGGTCTCGTGTGGGGAGCGGCAGGTCTTGGTTTCGGGGCCGGCGTGGCCTGTTCTCGGCTGGTGCGTTCGTCAATGAGCGCCAGCAGATCCGACTCCAATCCCGGGCGATTCTCGGCAGAGGCCTGAAGCAGCAGATCCACGAGCTTGCGTTTGCCGGAGCGGAAGTGCCGGCTGATCCGCCCTCGTGCCAGTCGGTGGAGCAGGGCGACCGGTTGTTGCAGCAGCAAGGCTTCGAGTTCGTGCGTCGTCACGGCAGTTCCTCCAGCACGCCTCGACGCATCGCGGCAATGGCTTTCTCGGCCGACTCCGCCAGCGAAGGATGGGTGCTTTTCAACGTTTTGAGTTGGGATAAGAACTCGATAGTCCTCGCGAACAATCGGAACATGTCGCCTTCCGCCATGGTGGTCAATCGAGCGAGCCCGATCCACGTGAGCGCCTGATCTGCCACCCACCGTTCGGTCAGTGCCGCCACGTCGGCGCGGAGCATCGGCGGAGTTTCATGCGGGGCGAGGCTTTCCGCCAGTTTGCGGACTTGGAAGAGGAGCGTGACCAGTCCCGCGCTGCCACGCGGAAAGGAGCCGGGGCGATCGTCGTCATGAGCGATGCTTGCCATCACGGCTGCCAGCAAGGGAGGATCGATGGCGCCGAAGGCTTCTGCGCGAATCAGCTCCGTGATGAGCAGCGAGTGATCGATGCGGATCAGTCGCGCCCATTCACCGTCGGCGGTGAGTTGAGCCTGGGCGTTCAGGTAACCGAATCGCTCCAGGACATCGATTCGTTCTTGAAAGCGGTGCCACAGGCTCGTTTGGAGCGCTTGAATCGACTTCATGTGCCGCTGGATCTCCTGGCGCACCCGCGAGGCGCGGGGGAAATCGCGCTGGCACGCCTGCCGCGAGGGGCAGGTGGGGCAGGCGAAATCGCCCAGTGTTTGCACGATGGAGCTGTCGAGCGGGGCCTCGTCGTTCTGGTGTGTCAGGATCGGCAGGATGGGCAGCCTCGGCGGGAGATCGGCCAGGTGGTGCGTTAACTGGTCCAGCGACTGCGCCGTACACCATGGATAGGATGAGGCTTCCTCGCAATCGAACGTGCGATCGAAGACCTGCGTGACAATGGACGCGGGACACTCGTTCAGAGAACCACCCTCCCGTAGGAGCGTGACCATCGGTGCATGCTGGCCTTTGCTGCGATACTGGCGAAGAATGATGCCGCGTCCGCGCACCAGTCCCACCACTCGCCCCGGAGTGAGGAAGTGCATCCGGGCTGCGATCTCCGGTGATTCCTGTTTCGCGAAGGGGCTGCGGGGTTTTTTCCGTTTGCGCGCTTGCTCAAAGACCTGCCATTGCGTGATCCAGTCAGAGCAGACGCGCGGACCGAACGGCTCCATTTCCGCCCGCAGGCCGTCGAGTTTGGTTTCGAGCACCGCCGTGCGCTGATTCAACTGAAATTGGGCGAAGCTCTTGGCCAGGATGGATTGAATCTGTTCGCGCGGGTGCGCCTTGAGCAGGTTCAACACCATCGGGTACGTGATCACAAACTGACTGTGGATGGCCTCCGGCTGCCCGGTGAGGCCCTTGGTCAGGACCGTCAGGTCGATGTAGGGAGACGGTGTGATGACCGCGAATCCGACGAGGTCCTTGCCGCGGCGGCCGGCGCGGCCGGCCAACTGCTGGATTTCGCTTGCCGTCAGGTCGGTAAAATCGCGCGCCTTGCGGATGCTGGATTGCGTCACGACGACGGTGCGGGCGGGAAAGTCCACACCGGCGGCCAGCGTGGTCGTTGCAAAGACGGCGTCGAGGGAGCCGGTGCGCATCAACTCTTCCACGGCGATCTTCCACGACGGCAGGTGCCCGGCATGGTGCGCGGCCACGCCGATGCGTTGGACCGTCTCGATCAGGGGATGTTCCGCAATGCTGGGATATTGTTCGATGACCTGAGCCAGGACGCGGGCGATCTGCTCCTGTTGCGTCTTCGGCAGAGTGACTTGACTGCGCTCGAACGATTGCATCGCTTCGTCGCAGGCCCGTCTCGAGGTGAGAAAGATGATCGCAGGGGTAAGGTGTCGTTGGCGGAGAGTCGCGACCAGATCAACCGGATGGATCGACGGCGGCATGCAGTTTCATTCCCTTTGAAATGACCACCAATCCGGAATCGGTGACTTTGAAACGTTGACGATCCGCGGCCGGGTCGAAGCCGATCACGGTGTTTGGCGGAATGATGACATCCTTGTCGATAATGGCGCGGCGGATACGGGCATGTTCGCCGATCACCACGTTTTCCATCACCACCGATTCCCGCACATCTGCATGGTCATGGACCCGGACATGCGGCGACAATACCGAGTTCTGGACACGTCCGCCGGAAATGATGCAGCCGCCGCAGACGATGGAGTCCAACGCCACTCCCATGCGGCCGCCCTGAAAGTCCTGGGCGAACACGAACTTGGCGGGTGGAAACTGCCCCTGGTAGGTGCGGATCGGCCAATGCTCATCGTAGAGATTGAATTGCGGATCGACGGAGACCAAATCCATATTGGCCTCCCAATAGGCGTCGAGCGTGCCGATGTCCCGCCAGTATTTCACCGCCTTCTTGTTTTCGTCCTGAAATTTGAAGGCGTAGACGCGGCATTCTTTGATCATCCGGGGGATGATGTTCTTGCCGAAATCATGCTTCGTGCCTTCTTTGGCATCTCTGATCAATTGTTCGCGCACGACCTCCGTGCGGAATAAGTAGATGCCCATGGAGACGAACGCCTGACTCGGGTCCCCGGGAATGTGCATCGGGCGTTCGGGTTTTTCGTCGAAGCTCAAAATTCGCCGGTCTTCATCCACTGCGATCACGCCGAAGCGGTTCGCTTCCGCCAGCGGGGTTTCGATCGCCCCGACGACGGCATCGGCCTGCTTCTCAATCAGCAGGTTGTACATGTCGGCATAGTTCATCTTGTAGATGTGATCGCCGGCCAGCACCAGGAGGAACTCGGGATGGTCGTTGTCGAGGAGGAACAGGTTTTGATAGACCGCGTCCGCCGTGCCGCGATACCACTCTTCGCTGATGCGCTGCTGGGGAGGCACCGAGACGATGTATTCGCCCAGCTCGGGGTTGAGAATGTTCCAACCCGTGCGGATATGGCGGTCGAGGGAGTGCGATTTGTACTGAATCAACACGGCCATCTGCCGCAGGCCGGAGTTCAGGCAATTGCTGAGTGTGAAATCGATGATGCGATATTTTCCGCCGAAGGGGACTGCGGGTTTTGCGCGTTGGTCCGTGAGAGGTTGGAGGCGTTCGCCTTTTCCTCCTGCCAGGACCATCGTGAAGATGTTCGCCATAGAGTCGCCGATTGTAGCAGGACGACGAGGGAATAGAAAGGACGCAGAATGATTGACTTCAACTCGATCTCGGTCGATACTACGATCAACGCGCAACCCCGACAGCAGCTCGGGCTCACGATGAAGGAGCGGACATGAAGAAGCAGAATGCCCGTCCGGCGGTCATGAAACCGGCCATCGAACCGGCCAATCCGATGATGGAAATGGTGTGGCGACTCGAGCGATTGGAGCGGCAAGTGCAGCGGCTGTCGGAACTCGTGCGTAATCATGCCGAGGACAACGATCGGCTCGTGCGGATCGTGGCGGAAGACCGCGATGTGATCCGGCGGGAACTCTTGCGGAAACACGAACACCGCGTGCGCGTGCGAAAGCATCTGCGCGACGTGAGCTCTAAAGTCGGCGTAGAGCCGTGAGCCGTGACCGCCGATACGGCGGTCCGAAGTCAGCCCTCGATGGCCACCTTTTCCACCCCTCCCGTCATCGCGTCTTGTTCCTCCAGTTCCTCCGTACCGCCGACCATTGAAATTCAGGGCATCGTGCGCCGTCACGGGGCGGTCACGGCCGTGGATCGTGTCAGTTTCGAGGTGCGCCGGGGCGAATTTTTTTCCATCCTCGGTCCCAGCGGCGCGGGCAAGACTTCTGTCCTGCGTATGCTGGCCGGCTTTGAAGATCCGGACGACGGCGACGTGCGGATCGACGGGCGGTCCATGCTGGGGGTTCCGCCGAACCGGCGGCCTGTCAATCTGGTCTTTCAATCCTATGCGCTGTTTCCGCATCTCACCGTCAAAGACAATGTGGCATTCGGCCTCAAAATGCGGCGAGTTCCCGCCGGGCAGATTGATGAGGAGGTGCGGCACGCGCTCGCGATGGTCAAGCTGGTCGGCAAGGAGTCGCGAAAGCCGGGGCAGTTATCCGGCGGCGAGCAGCAGCGGGTCGCCCTTGCCAGGGCGCTGGTGAATAAACCGGCGGTCGTGTTGCTTGACGAGCCGCTGGCGGCGTTGGATCAACAATTGCGCCAGGCGATGCAGGTTGAGCTGAAATCCATCCAGGAGCAGGCGGGATTGACCTGTGTCTGCGTCACGCATCATCAGGAAGAGGCGATGATGATGTCGGATCGGATCGCCGTCATGCACCAGGGACGTATGTGGCAGGTGGGAACGCCTCGTGAGGTCTATGCCCGACCGTGCAACCTGTTTGTCTCGCGATTTCTCGGGGTGTCGAACGAATTGCCTGGTCGCCTGGGTGACCGGGTGGGGGAGGATCGTCTGTTTCATCCCACCGACAGCGACCTGCCTCCATTGCTGCTGCGGACCGAACCCACGGAACCGCCCGGTCGCCTCGCGACCCTGTCGCTGCGGCCGGAACAGCTCCGCATATCGCGCGACCGACCGGCCGAC
>Ga0268299_1003063_pt1 | contig 16801 bp, 15 predicted proteins | sample NOBtaG_FD_193484 | JGI IMG/M metagenome (GOLD analysis project Ga0268299, IMG submission 193484) | Activated sludge microbial communities from bioreactor in Nijmegen, Gelderland, Netherland - NOB reactor | ecosystem: Engineered > Bioreactor > Aerobic > Activated sludge | place: Netherlands...
CGCATATTTCGATTGACACCCTCATATGGATTGATTTTTTTCGCGAATGGGACGTGGCTTTTGCGCAGCTTCTCGCAAGGCTCGAAAAAGCGTTTGCCGGAATTTTCGACACGCCAACACCTCGACTGGACGACCCCTTCCGTGATTATCTGAAGCTGCTCTACGAGGATATTGTCGCCGATCTGAGCGCGCGGATTATCGCCGATCCGATTGACCTCTCCGCTGGCGATGCGCCGGGGAAGGTCAAAGCGCCGCGCCGTCGCCTCGACCCGATGCTGTCCAGCGCCACCCGCGACGAGAAGCGCAATTTTAAGACCTTCGCCGAGTGGTTCGACTTTTACAAAGGCCGCGCGCTGCTCCTGGGCGAACCCGGCGCGGGCAAAAGCATCACACTCATGAATCACGCGCGTCAGGCGGTGGTCGAGCGCCTGGATGACCCGACCAAACCGCTGCCGTTCGTGCGCCTGATTGCCCGCTGGGACGAAAAAATGCCGCTCCATGCGTGGCTGGCGGAGTCGTATGAATTGGACACGGATGCCGTGCGCCGTGAGGTCGAAAATGGGCGGGCGTTATTGCTTTTAGATGGCCTGGACGAACTGCGGAAGAAGGAAGATACCCCACCCCTCGTTCCCCTCCCCGAATTCAAGGAGGGGATAGAAAAGGCATCACCGCATGAACATAAGACAGAGAGGATAGACCGCCGCATCGCCTTTTTGCGTTCCCTGCCCGCGAACAATCGTATCCTCATCACCTGCCGCGTCGCCGACTACGAGCAGCTTGGCGAACAGGCAGCACTCAACGGCGCGATCATCCTCCACGCGCTGACCGACTCGCAAATCAGCGAGTATTTGCGCGGGCAGCCGGAACTGCTGGCGCTGCTGCAAAGCGACGACAGCCTGCGCGAGATGATCCGCACACCCCTGCTGATGAGCTTCTTCGCCTTCGCCTACGATGGCGCAGACGAGTCCGAACGCCAGCAATTCGCCGAACTCAAAAGTGCTGGCGAACTCCGCGACAAAATTTTTGACCGCTACATCCGGCAGCGTTACGCGCATGAGATCGGCAAAGGGGCGGAGATTCCGTTTAGCGTGGAGGACTTGATCGAGAAGTTGGGGAAGTTGGCGATGGATAATATAGGCCAATTAGGAGGTGAAGAAAACGTTCTGGAACTATATGACTTGAGGCGTTACATATCAGTAGCGCAAATTCAGGTTTTCACCGATTGGGCCTTACATTTAGATTTGTTATTGCCAAGTGACAGCAATACAGTTCGGTTTATCCACGTGCTTTTGCGCGACAGCTTGGCGTTCCCGTGCGCGTTATCCCATCTAAGAGACCCTAATGAAGATGTAAGCATGACAGCCGTTGCTGCCCTAGAGGTCATTGCTGATGTGCGTGCTCTTGATCCTCTCATCCGTGTTCTGGGTGATCCCGAATATATAGGTTATCATGCTGGCTTAGCCTTAATTAGGATCGGCCAGCCAGCCGTCGAAGCGCTCATCAATGTTCTAACAAGCAACAATATAGTTGTCCGCCAAAATGCCGCTGGAATCCTAGGTTGGATTGGCGACGCAAGTGCTATCAAACCCCTTATTAGTTTACTATCGGATATCGAAGAGTATGATTGGGGAATCCCCGTATGCGACTCTGCCGCCAACGCCCTCGAACGCATTGGCACACCAGAGGCTCTCAAAGCTGCTGCTGACTACCAAATCCGCTCTCTCGATCATACCAGGAGGTACATGCGGAGTCGTGCTGCTAATGCCCTCACCCGCATCGGCACACCGGAAGCGCTGCAAGCCGTCGCCGAGTGGCGCAAATCGCAAGCCGACAATTAATCAGCCACCTCATATTCGCCTTGTGGTGGGCGCTCAATCGGGTTATCCGCTAGACTACCTGCCGTCTGGTCAAAATATCCGGTGGGCCAGATGCGCTTGACTTTCGGCTGAACGACCACCAGGATTTCTAGATCGGTGTCGGTAATTTCAAGCGGCAGTTCTAAGGTCAGAATCCCATCGCTGCCAACGCGCTTTTCAAGTTTGATTGTTTGCATAGTCTGTCACCTTTAAGTCTTGTTCGGGTGCGTTTGTTGGCATTGTAGCCGACAAGCGGAGCAGCGTCCACTGAACGCCCCCGCCCCTCGCGAGTATATACAGCAAATCGACTCGCGCTCAGGAAAACTCACGATGAACCTCAACCCACTTGCCCTCGACGACCTTGACCTGCACAACGTCAGCGCCGAAATCGTCACGTATCAGAATCGCCCTGCCCTGCGCCTTGTCGAAACGGACGCGGATGATGAAGGCCACGCGATGGCTATTTTTCGCGGCTCAATTTTCAAAAATGGCGTACTCGAAACGGAAATCGCCGGGGATCGCCGCCCCGACGCGCCGAATGATATGCGTGGATTTGTCGGCATCGCCTTTCGCGTCCAGCCATCGCAATTCGAGTGCTTTTTCATCCGCCCCACCAACGGACGCGCCGACGATCAACTCCGCCGCAACCACGCGACGCAGTACATTTCGCATCCCGACTACCCCTGGCATCGACTCCGCGCGGAAAACCCCGGCGTCTACGAGTCGTACACCGATCTCGCCCCCGGCGAATGGACGAAAATGAAAATCGTCGTCTCCGGCGTCCGGGCGCAGCTTTATGTCAACGGCGCAGAGCAGCCCTGCCTGATCGTCAACGATTTGAAATTGGGCGATTCCGAAGGCCAAATTGCGCTGTGGGTCGGCTCTGGCACGGTGGCGCATTTTTCGGAGATTACTGTGCTCCCTGTACAGGGTTTAGCGCGCTAAACCCCTACAATATGCGGGGATTTTGGATCGCTTGGCCTTTTGACCAATTTTCCGCGCTGTGCTACCGTAGAGGGATCACAGACACAGGACAACCACATGGCAAAATTCTACGACGAAATTTTTCCCGACTTGCAGGACTTTATCCGCAAGCAGCACCTCTTTTTTGTAGCCAGCGCGCCGCTCAGCGCCGAAGGCCACGTCAACGTCTCCCCCAAAGGCATGGACTGCTTTCACATTTTTGACTCGCACCGTGTCGCTTACCTGGACTTGACGGGCAGCGGCAACGAAACCTCGGCGCATCTGCGTGAAAATGGGCGCATTACGTTCATGTGGTGCGCGTTCGACGGGCCGCCGCACATCCTGCGGCTGTTCGGTCATGGGCAGGCGATCCGCCCCGACCATTCCAATTGGGACGCTTTGGCTGAAAATTTCACGCTCATGCCCGGTACACGCCAGATCATCGTCGCCGACATTGACATGGTGCAGACCTCGTGCGGGTTCGCCGTGCCGCTCTACGAATACCAGGGGGATCGCGATACGCTGATCCGTTGGGCGGAAACCAAAGGCGATTTGCACGACTACTGGCAGGAGAAAAATACGTGCAGCATCGACGGCCTGCCCACCTCTATCGCGCAGGAAGTGGTCACGGAAGCCTGAAAAAAATCGGACAAGCCGATCAGCCGATCAGCCGTCCAAGCGTATTTCATCTGAGGAAAATTGTCATTATAATTCATCTGTCGTACAGTCCTTGTTTAAGAGGCTTTGCGCATGACAACACCCTCTCTACCAATACCTTCCACCTCCTTTGTGGGTCGCAAGGATGAGTTAGCCCGCATCGCTGCTTTATTCGCCGACCCCAACTGCCGTCTCCTGACGCTCCTCGGCCCTGGCGGCATCGGCAAAACGCGCCTTGCCCTTCAATTTGTAACCACGCAGGCTCAATTTATAGACGGGGCTTATTTTGCCCCGCTGACTCCAGTGAGTTCGCCCGACCTCATCCCCTCTGCCATCGCCAGCGCGCTTCAGATTACATTTTTTAATGCAACCGATCTGCGCCGTCAGCTCGTGGATTATCTGCACGAGAAAAATTTGCTGCTGGTGATGGACAATTTTGAGCATCTGCTGGATGGCGTTGACCTGCTCATCAACATCCTGCAAGCCGCCCCACAGGTCAAATTTCTCGTCACCTCGCGCGAACGGCTGAACGTGCAGGAAGAATGGGTGCTGGCGCTGGACGGATTACCCTTCCCACCCGCCGAAACCAGCATATCGCTGGAAAGCTACAGCGCCGTCCAGCTTTTTGCCCAGCGTGCGCGGCAAATGCAGACGAATTTCTCGCTGGATGACAACGCCGAGGCCGTGCGGAAAATCTGTCAGCAGGTCGAGGGGATGCCGCTGGGCTTAGAATTGGCGGCAACCTGGCTGCGCGTGATGTCCCCTCAGCAGATCGCCGCGCACATGGAGTCGAATCTTGGTTTTTTGACCACGCCGCTGCGGAATGTTGCCGAACGGCATCGCAGCCTGTACCGCGTATTCGAGCAGTCGTGGAAGCTGCTCACGGCAGACGAGCAAAACGTGCTGATGCGGCTGTCGGTTTTTCGCGGCTTTGACCTGGGCGCCGCCGAGCAGGTCGCGGGAGCATCATTAGCAATTCTGGCAGGACTGGCCGATAAATCACTGATCCGCGTGAACCGCGAGGGGCGCTATGATCTGCACGAACTGCTGCGCCAATTCGCTGAAGGCCAGCTTCAGGCAGCGGGGGCAGCCGAGGCGATACGATCCGCCCACAGCGCGTATTATCTGCATTTCGTGGCCCAGCGCAACAAAGATGTTGAAGGGCGCAGGCAGAAAGCAGCGCTGCACGAAATCCGAACCGACCTGGAAAATATCCGTGCGGGTTGGCTGTGGGCGGTTGAGCATGGGCAACATGCCTGGATAACGACGCCTGTTCTCGACTGCCTGGTGAATTTCAGCGAGATGACCAGCCGTTTTGTCGATATTGAGCTGCTTTTGAAACAAGTTGAAGGCACACTGAGAGCAAAATTCGACGATCAGGACGATCCGCTGCCAGATCAAATCGCCATTCGCCGCGAACGGTTGAATATTTATGCGCAAGCAGGAATCGATTATAAACGCGCAGAGGCCATTCTGGAGCGTGTACGCCAGCGTGGGGACAAACATGAGATTGCTTACGCCTTGTGGGTTGTGGGAGATTATTACAATGGGGCGCAGGATCATGCGATCCAACGGGCGCGCATTGAAGAATGCGTCCGGCTCTGGCGGGAACTTGGCGAGGATTTTTACACCGCAGTCACCCTGATTGTTCTCAGCGGTCACTATTTTGAGACGGATCTGGAACGGGTCTCGATGATGCAGCGTGAGGCTAATGAGATGCGCCGTCGGATCGGCGATATGTACAATCTGTGCTGGTCGGTGGGATCGTTGAGTTACTTCTCCTTCCTCCTGGGCAGGATAAACGAAATGAAACAGCTAAACGCGGAAGCACTGGATATTGTGGCAGAGGTCGGCGACCTTCCCTGGTATCGGCTCAACCAGCGAGCGAAAGCCTCCGTCGCTTTTCTGGCTGGCGACTTCGACCTGGCGCGGGAGGCACTTCAGGCTCAAAGCCCTGTTTTTGACGAACAAACTTTTAATGTTTTTAGAAATTTTTCGAATGCTTTTGAGAGCCTCCTCGCAAGTATGCGCGGTGACTATCGAGAAGCCCGCGAAATCTCCCAGGAGAGCCTACTCTATCAACACCCCATTCTGGTGCAATGGGTTCACTTAAGCCTCGCGGCGGCGGCCTGCGGCCTAGGCGAATACGAGCAGGCGGAGCAAGCTTTTCATGACGCGCTGATGAATCCGATTTCCCGTTGGCCCACTGTTCGGTGGATAAGCCTGCCTGTCGCGGCGATCCTGGCTGCCCACACCAACCAGCCGGAATGGGCTGTCGAACTGCTTGGTTTGGCATCTGCCGGGCCGCGCGAGATCATGAGTTGGGTGGAAAAGTGGCCTTTATTGAATGAAATCCGGCAGCAGCTTAAAGCTCAACTGGGCGCAGAGGCTTTTCAGAATGCCTGGGAACACGGGAAAACCCTTCAACTCGACGCTGTGGGTCGAATATTGGTCGAGCAAAGACAGCCGGGAGTGAATCATGCTCAACCAAGCGCCTCGGAGACGGCTAACCAATCATTGATCGACCCCTTGAGTGAGCGCGAACTGGATGTGCTGCGCCTCATCGCCGCCGGATATTCGAATCAGGACATTGCTGACCATCTCGTTATCAGCGTCACCACCGTCAAAAAACACGTCAATCATATTTTCGGCAAGCTCGGCGTCGAAAGCCGGACGCAGGCCATTGCCCATGCGCAAGCGCTGAATATCCTATAGCCGCGATCACCACGATCACCGCGATCACCGCGATCACCGCGAATAGCACAAATAGCGGACGCATTGAATGCGACCAGCCTTTCCATGCTATACTGTGACCCCAGGTCATTTTGGAGGTTATCTTGGCACGGCTGGCATTTATGACGGCGTCGCTGCTGCGTGAAAATGTCGATCACCCCAGCATCCAGGGCTTTCTGGATCGCTCGGATGCCGCCTTCGCCGCCGCCGAAGCCAGCGCGGGTTTCATCGCCCGTTCGCGATTTCCTGAACCCGGTGACGAGCAAATCTGGGGCGAATGGGTTGTGCCAACGATTTTTCAGCCTTCCGATTACCCCAATCGCCTGCCGCCCACGCTGTCACTCTGGCGCGATCTTGAATCCGTTTTCGCGTTCGCCTACAGCGGCCTCCACGCCGAAGCGTTGAATAAGCGCCGCGAATGGTTTATCCATTCCAAAGAGCCGGGATACGTCGCGTGGTGGGTGGACGACGACCACATACCCAACTGGGCGGAAGCCTGCGCGCGTTATGATAAACTGCAACGGGCAGGCGCTTCGCCAGAGGCCTTTGATTTCAAACACCCCTTCACGCCGGATGGAAAGCCGCGCGAAGCTCTCAGACGAAATATTTTCCTCAGTGAGATCGGAAAATCGATGACCCTTGACACGACCCTTCAAAAATACGTTGCCGCGTGGAGCGAACCGGATGCGGCAGCACGTCAGGTACTTCTGGAAGCCATCTGGAGCGCCGACGGCACGTACACCGATCCGATGTCGCACGCCGCCAATCGCGCGGAACTCGACACGATCATCGCCGGATTTCTGAGCGCGAATCCCGGCGCAACCTTTACGCTCAACGGCAAAATCGACGCGCATCACAGCCACGTCCGCTTTTACTGGACGCTCACGTTTGCCAACGGTACGCAGCTTCCGGGGATGGATTATGGCGAAGTCGCGCTGGATGGCAAGCTGACGAAGATTGTGGGATTTTTTTGAGAATGTACTGACGGATATTTAGGCAGTTTCGCAATTAAATACGGATAACCGCGTTCGTAGGGGTTTGATGTATCAAACCCAGGCTCGATTTGCCAGGGCACGATGCATCGTACCCCTACGAAAACGTTGTCCTGTTATCCCGATTAATTCTGAAATGAGCATCAACCGATGGCGAGGCAGCGCTCAATGTTTGTTGGCGGACATGCCCTAAATCCGTTTACCCGCTCTCGCCTTCAAACTGCGCCATCGTGGTTTTGAACGACTCGGCATTTAGTTCGTCCAGTGTCCAGCCCGCCAGTTCTTCCGAAAACACCTCAACCGCCCAGGGGCCAGCATAGCCCGTTTTTTTGACCGCCTGGATAAAACCCCGGATGTCGAAATCGCCTTCTCCGCAGAATCGCCGCGCCCTGGTGGGGTCATACAGCGGGCTTCCCGGCAGCGCGCCATCGTTCAACTCGACATTGATGAGGTACGACAGCGGAATCTTGCTGACCTCCTCATAGGAAATCCCCAGATTCATCACGTGAACGATGTCCACGATGATTCCGCCATTTTTAACGCCCGCGCCCTCGACCATCGCCAACGAATCCTTGAGCGTGTTGACCATCGCGGAGGCCATAAATTCAAAGCCGACCACCGCGCCGTAATCCTCGGCCTCTTTGCATAAGGCCGCGAAGGACTCGATAAGCTCCGGCATGGCGTAGGGTGTGTTGTAAAAATCGCCGATTTTGAGATGTTTGGCGCGCAGCGGTTGATAGGCTTCCAATAGGCGTTTTTTGCGGCTGTCGGACTCGACTTTCCGCGCGCCCGTGAGAAACCAGTCGGTGAGAAATTCAAGCTCGACGTACTGAATGCCGTTGTCGTCCAGGATCAGTTCCATTTCCCTGAGCGTGTAGTCTTGCAGGGTACATTCCAGGTCGGTATGCCAGATGCCGATGCCCTTAAAACCTGCCCTGGCGGCGGATTCGACGCGATCTTTGAAATCAAAACGGCTGATTTCGCCCGTACCGGGGAATATCCCGGCGTTTGACCAGAATAAATTCATCAATTCGACGCTGTTTTTCATAACACGATGCTTTCAAAATATTTACATAGATTCCAGTATGGCGCTTTTAGATGCGCGTGATCGTGTAGCCGATCAACTCGCCTTGTTTGACAAAATCGAGCGCAGTATAAATTCGATAGGCGGAAACGTTGCTTGGAAAAACGTTTAAATAGGGGATTTCGCCGCGCTCCCAGATGCCGTCGGCGATGACACAGGTCAGAAATCGCGCATAGCCCCGCCCGCGCCAATCGGGATGGGTGCAGACCCCGCTGACTTCAGCATATCCGGGTACGTTCAGCCGTTCGCCTGCCATCGCCACAAGCTGCCCAGCCTGCCGAATCCCAACAAAATGCCGCTTTCCAAACAGGCTCGGAAAAAACGGCCCTGGCTCGGTTAACGCGATAAGCTGTACCGCGTCCTGAAGGTCGGATTCGGTCAATTCGATGAAATCAACATCCATTTCGGGAATGGGTGTGCGCTGCTGGCAAACGAGTCGATCCACTGAAGCGCGATCACTAAGGGCGAAGCCTGGGATTGCCAGGGGTGTATCGACCTCCAGGATGAGAGCCGCTTCACCCACTTTGAATAGAGTCGCCAGATCAGCAAAGGCGGCTTCAGTATGATTGGCTATCGCAATAGCCGCAAGGACATTGGGATCACAACGCTTCGCAAGCTCTGTTCCTGTCGTAAATTCGGCGAGGTCATGAGTCAGCAAGTACCACAGCGGATTGTCAAAGATGTGAGTGTTCATTAATCCCCCTTATGTGGGTTTTTGAATTGGCTGGCGTGGGTCGCTGGGTAAAGAATAATGACTTCAGAATATTATCGCAGATGATGCAATCTTGCTTGCAATAACTGTCGATAGAAAATTCCGGGTTCATGCCGACGCGCCGCTGTAATGCCGCACGCCATAGCGCCAGAACACGCGCGAAATAACCAGCAGCGCCGCCGCCAAACCCAATGCAGCCACCAATGTTTCCGGCGAGAGCCGCCCGGTCAGCGCCTCAGCCGGGACGGTCACGGCGAAAGCAACAGGCACAAAAAAGGTAAGCGCATATCGCAGCCACGCCGGATAGATGCCGACAGGCCAGCGCCCCGCTTCGTACATGCTCTCAAAAACGATGACGGTGTTATCCAGGTTGATGAACCAGAAGGTCGTCGCCGCCAAAATCAACCAAAAGCTGTAAATAATCGCGCTGCCCGCCAGCAGAGTCAACACAAACGGCACGAACTGCACCACCTCGCCCATCCGCGTCAGCGCCACGCCGATCACGCCCAGCCCGATCAGCACATCGACGACGTTCCAGATTTCGACCTGCCAGATGCTCACGACAAACTGCGCGTCTACGGGCTTGATGAAGGTGAAATCGAGCGAACCGGTGCGGATCGCGTTCATAAAGCGCGTCAGGCTGGGCTGGACGACCATTTTCACCAGACCGCCGATCAGAAAATAGACGCCAACCAGCGCCAGCAGTTCATCAGCCGTCCACCCGTTGAGGCTTTCGGTATTTTCAAAAATGACGGTCAGCCCGCCCAGCGAAATGACGAGGCTCACGATGGATTGGAAAATCTGAATAAAAAAATTGGCGCGATATTCGAGTTCGGTCAGCGCGCCGATCCGCAAAAACAGGCCGCCGATGTGCAGGTAGCGCAGCATAATTTTGCCTACCCCCCCACCGCCGTATAGCGCTTGATGCCCTGTGTCCACAACAGACGCACGGCTAGCAGCGCGGCGACGATCCACAAGCCCTGCGCCATGAGTCCGCCAGCCACGTCGTTCAGCGTAAGCTGTCCGCGCAGGACTTCGACTGGAAAATTGAGCATCCAGCGGAACGGCAGCGCGTTCGCCGCTGACTGAAAAACAGCCGGGAGCAGTTGCAGCGGGGCGAGCTGACCGGAAAAGAAAAACATCATCGTGAAATACGTCTGATTGATCGCGCCGATGCGTGTTGTCCAGAAAGCCGCCATCGCCAGCGCCCAGCCGCTTAAAAAGGCCAGCACACCTGCCAGAATCAACGCCGGAATAAACGCCAGCGCTGCCCACAACGGCGTATTGAAGGTGGGATGAAACAGCAGCGCCAGCAGGATGATGGTCGGGACAAGCGCCAACAGCATCATCATTTTGTAGGCTACGTTCGCGCCGATGTCCTCGTGGATCGGGTGTACGGGGCGCAGCAAGCGCATCGACAGCCGCCCCTCGCGGATATGGCCTTCATATTGGTACATATGCCAGATTTGCGTGAAATGGCGGACGATGGTCGCGCTGATGAAATAGGCGGCAAAATCGCCCGCTGTGAAGCCATTGACCTCACCGCCGCGCGCCGCTGCCACCGCCGACCACACCGACAGATAGATGATCGGCTCGACCATCTCCCCCAGCGTGTAAATGAGCATCCCGACGCGATACTGCGACCACGCCGCGATGCTGTTGTAAATTTTGACGCGGTAGACATTCAGATAAAAGGTCATGATCCAAAATTTCCGAAAATATTTTAGGCTTCAACCGCCGCGCTTTCGGGCATATTAAACACCTGCTCGATCACCTCCTCAATCGGCGGGTCGATCACGCTCAGGTCGGTCAGCGACAGGTTCGCCAGCAGGCGCGCCGTCACCGCCGCAATCTCATTTTTAAGGACGCGCAGAGTGGCCTCGCTGCCATTTTGCTGAATCACCTGACCATAGGCCGACAGATCGCCGAGATCAGCATCCGAACGCACGGTGAGCGTTTTGTGCGGCGAAAAGCGCTCTACCAGACGGCTCAGTTGACCATCGAACAAAATTTTGCCGTGATGGATGACGACGACACGCTGCGCCAGCGCTTCGACATCCGCCATGTAGTGGCTGGTGAGCATGACGGTGGCGTTGTGGCGGCGGTTATACGTCTGGATAAATTCGCGAATCCGGCGCTGCGCCGTCACATCCAGGCCGATGGTTGGCTCGTCTAAAAATAATACTTTCGGCTGGTGGAGCAGCGCACCAACAATCTCACACTTCATGCGTTCGCCAAGCGAGAGATTGCGCACGGGCTTGCGGATCAGGTCGCGGATGTCCAGCAAATCGCTCATCTCGTCCAGGGCGCGTTGATAGCTGTCGGCAGGCAGGCGATAAATCGCGCGGAAAAGCTCGTAGGAATCGACGGCGGGAATATCCCAGATCAATTGGTTGCGCTGCCCCATCACCAGCGCGATCTGCTGCAAATAATCACCCTGCCGCCGCGAGGGTTGAAATCCCAGGACGGAAATTTCGCCGCTGGTGGGGTACAGCAAGCCGGAAAGCATTTTTAAGGTGGTGGTTTTGCCCGCGCCGTTCGGCCCCAGGAAGCCGACAATTTCGCCCTGCTCCACGTCAAAGCTGATGGCATCGACGGCGCGCACGTCACGCTTTTGCCGCTGCAACAGGCCGCGCACGGCTGCCCCCACGCCTGCTTTGCGCTCGTGGATGGTGTAAATTTTGGTCAACTTGTGAATGTGGATGGCGGACATATCGTAGCTTTTTGTGTAGTAAACATTTATGTGTTATATTTAGCAAATTATATATAATCCTTTGCGATTTGAGAATTACGCAAATTGATGATTATATACGTTTTTGAAGATATGATACAAGATTACTTATGCGACTTATAAAAACGTAGTTTAATGTAAAATATTTGTTAATATGCGCTCTCGACTGATATGGAGTAGAGCAATTTGGAAGCCGAATACATCCCTGTCGAATTGAATGACGGCACAATTATCAATATCGAAGCAATACATATTGGAGGCGAGCAGACCGTCAGTATCGATTTACTGTCTTTAGCTGACATAACTACTACAGTAAAAAGCATATCTAAGGATATTTTGACGGCCATAAAGGAAGTTGAACCTACAAAGGCGACCGTTGAATTCGGCCTAAGTATTGGCATTGAAGCAGGTAAATTGACAACCTTGCTCGTTAAGGGACAGGGTACAGCCAACTTAAAAATTACCCTTGAGTGGTCGAAAACAGTGTAGCTACTTCGCAGCAAGATTATGTCAATTTATGGATGAACTAAAAGAACTATTTCATCGTTGCATTGTGCCGATTCAATACGATCATCACCTTCCACATGGAACTGGATTTTTTGTTTCCCCAAATCTAGTTCTTACATGCTATCATTGCGTATCCGATTCCAAGCAACCAATATTCATCAGATGGAAAAATTCTCCTATAGTAGCAGGACTAGAAAATTACTCTGAAGAACTAGATTTGGCATTTCTTGAAGTCGATATCAAACAGCACCCATGTGTTCTTTTCGATCCGGAAATTGACGTTGATAATCTCGTTTATTCTTTTGGTGTCACAAAAACAAATCCTACTGGAGAGTCCTTTAGTCTTAGATTTGAAGGCTATTCAAATTCATTCAAATATTACAAGTTTAAGGAAGGCAATGTCGTTCCTGGTAACAGCGGTGCCCCACTACTAAACTTGCATACCGGATATGTATGTGGCATTACACGAACGACTCGCGATTTGAGATTTGATCTTGGTGCAGGTGCTATACCTTGTTCGACAGCTTTTGAATTTCGACAGGATCTTCTGACTCGGCAACTCGAATATCACAATGCTAATACTGACTGGGAAACAACTCTTGATAGACACTTCAAGTCGCCACTTCGGAGAAAAAGTTTTGTTTTTGCAAGTTCGGCTAAATCATCGAGTGGCGAGGTTTATATTGAGCGTCCCGCAGAGAGTATAGCAGAACAGCACCTTCGTATTTATGATCAACCCTTACTTATATTTGGTGGGGGAAAGGTTGGAAAGACAAAGCTTTTAATGAAGCTACTCATGTCAAGCAAAAAGCTTGGTAAGCGGACTATTTATCTAGATTTTAACTTGCTCGATAATGAAAGGCGCATGTCTGCTGCTGCGTTTTACCGTTTTTTCTGTAAGGAAATCGCAGGTCAACTTGGCATAAAATTCCTCGATGAGTTTGATTTGGACAATATATATGATTGTAAAACATTTATGGAAACTTTTGTCATAAAAGCACCTCCGCATTCTTTGGTAATGGCTATTGATCACCTAGACAAAATCGTAGATTCCGATTTTTACTCTGATTTCATGGTGATGCTTCGGATGTGGACTGAGAATGACAAGCATCCCGATCAGTTTATCTGGACCCAGTTTCAGCTTGTTCTTGCTGCACCAGTCCAATTACGTTTACTTTTTACTATGATTAACGGATCTAACTTAGATTCGTACCCGATTCCTATTGGCGATTTTTCACGAGACGAGATTTCCACTTTGGCTGCACAATTTGGAATTGTTTTTTCCGAAATAGACTTAGAAAATATTGACAAATATTTAGGGGGCTACCCTGTATTGGTAAGTCAGCTAATAAAAGAGTATAAATATTCTAATAACAATGACATAAATGCAATACTTTCTAAAGCTATACGGCACGATGGGATTTTTGGAGAGCATTTGTATTCGCTACTTGATAGAGTACAGAATAACTCTATAGCCCGCAACGCTCTGCTTCGAGTAATTAATGATATGCCCCTTTCTAGTGTTCAACAACAATATTTGCTTCTTCGCTGGGGACTTATTAAACAAATGGAGAATGGGCGATTTGCTTTGCGTTGTGGAATCTATAAAGATTTCTTTAAGGAACATTTAGTATGATAAATACTGAATTTGAAAGCCCATTTACGATAAGCGCTTCGGTAAATAGTAATAAGGAATATAAAGTATATATTAATAGAGATGCGGATCAAGATTTATTTCAACATTGTATGACTGGTGAAATATGTCATCTGTTGACATCCCGGCAATTAGGAAAAACTAGTCTCGTTCATCGAGTTGCTAAAAGGTTGAGAGAAACTGACGAAGTTAGAACAGTGTACACTGAGTTAAATATGTTTGGCACCATAAACATAACACCTGAAACTTGGTGCCGGTCTATGGCATTTGAGGTTGCAAAGAAATTAGGAATTCATAAAGATTTTTCGATTTGGTGGAGTGAAAATGAAAAGAGCTTTACACCCATCTACCAGTTATGGTATTTTTGGGAAAATTACCTTCTTAGTCGTTTACCAAACAAGAAGATAGTTATATTCATTGACGAAATTGATAGTGCTCCCAAAATTAACTTCTCTGATGACATCTTTGGCTCAATTCGCTCTACTTATATTTCGCGCGATCAAAACTCTGACTTAAATCGGTTATCCTTTGTGTTAATTGGTACGACAAGCCCTCATCGCATTATCCGTGATTTAAGTCGAACTCCGTTTAATATTGGAGTTGCTATTTCGCTAGATGATTTCTCAAAGGAGTCTGTGAAACCGCTTATTCAAGCGCTTGGTAAAGATGATGACGAGACAGAAAATCTACTAAGATGGATTTTTGCGTGGACAAATGGTCATCCCTATCTCACACAATCCATCTGCAATGAAATATGGCATACGAGTGTAAAAAGATGGAGTAAATATGATATTGACCAAATTGTTATCAATAAATTCCTACCAAAAAGGAGAGGAATGGACAGCCATATAGACTGGGTATTTGATTGGATGTCCACTCCAATTGATAACCTATCGCCACTGGAAATTTTGGAGGTATATGAAGACATACTGCTCCATCCAGGTAAAGTGCGAGACGAGCAGAAATCCGGGGTTAAGTTGCATCTCAAGTTGACAGGGATAGTACACAATATTAACGGTTTTCTGTCAGTTCGTAATGAAATATACAGGCATCGGTTTGACAAGAAATGGATTTCGCTAACGCGTATTAGGTTGGCCACCCCCGCCCCTACTACTAACTTTTCGCCACACAAAGTCAGTTCGAATTTGTCTCTTAGCCAAAAACGGGACGAATTAGCATCATTACCTGCAGCAACAATCAATGAAATCAATGCGGTCATTGATTCAAATTTAGAATTTATTTTGCTTACCACTATAGACAAACTGGTTGAGCGCAATGAAAATAATGAAATTGTGTTGAGAGAGGACAGAGTTAAGTCTAGCCTCAGTTTCGAACACCAGGAAATACTGATCAAAATGGTCGGTGGTGAACTAAGAGGCAAGAGGAAAGTCGTAGGGGAAGATCAAATTCAAGATATATGGGTAGCAACAACTGGCAACCCAGATTTGAATGATCCAGAGCTTGTGCGTGAACTTGCTCGTGCCATTTGGATTGATAGAGACCTATCGTCTATATTTCTTGATTCATTCCGAGATAATATTAGCGAACTCGAAGATATGGAAAAGTACGCTCTCTATGCACTGGACTGCAAATTAAATGGATTTCCAATTTTGAATAATGATCTTGATGATCCCAAAGAAAGACTTGAAGGTTAATTGTACATTACAGATCTTAAAATCTAAGAAGAAGCCATGATTTGAGATGCCAATGTCTGTAAGTTCTCTTGAATTCAGAGAAATCTTTCAATGGATACCGGAACCCTAAATCAGATTCTTGTCGAAGAAATGCAAAAATACGCGGGTGAAGGACTCAACGCCTACAGCTACCTCACAGCAAACGAAAGCGAAAATCTCTACACGATTGTGGACATTGCGTATGTTCGCGGGAAACGGATTATCGGTACTGTATTGGTGGCGCGTGTTCAGAATAGCAAGATCGTCATCGAGCTTGACTATAACAACAAGCCGCTTGTTGATGCGCTTACGGCACGCGGCGTACCCGAAGCGCAAATTAGCCTCACCTACCGCGATATGACCTTGCCGATGAGCCAACCATGATCTACACCGATTTTGACTTGATTCAATTGCAGGCCGAAGCGCTTTTCGTGTATGATGAAAATGGCAAACTGCTGCGCATCAACGAGCCGGGGAATGATGCCCCGCCTGCGCGCTTTTTCCTGTCGCGTTCAAAATCCGGCAACCTGTGGCGGACGCGCTGCGATGTGCCTGCCGAACTCGCCGTGAAGCTCGAAAAGTTAGCCACCGCTGAGCCTGTCGTGGTGGATTTGTCCGAACCGCCGCGCTACGCCGCTGAATATGCGCAAACATTGGCGGATCATGCCCCCGTGATCGATACCTGGGCTGGCCCCGCTTACTACATTCCATCCGATCAGCCTCATAACGCAGTACAAATTACACCGGAAAATTTGGTGCTGGTGGAAGCACATTTCGACTGGCTGCTGACGACGCTGGAAATTTATGCTCCGGTGATGGCAACAGTGGTCGAGGGTAAGGCGGTGGCGGTCTGTTTTTGTTCGCGCATCGCGGCAAAAGTGTGCGAAGCGGGCGTCCACACCGAGGATGCCTATCGCGGGTATGGCTACGCGACCCAGGCGGCGCGCGGCTGGGCGGCGGCGGTGCGCGCCAGTGGGCGTCTGCCGCTGTACAGCACGTCATGGTCGAATCTGGCGTCGCAAGCCATCGCGAAAAAATTGGGCGGGGTGATGTACGGCTCGGATTACAGCGTGACATAAGATTTGTATCTTCAAGATAGGCAAAGCAGGTAAAGTTTTATTCTCAAGATGCTATTGCTCTCGGTTAATATATTTTCATGGTGCTATCGAGTCGAGTAAAATATTGGCAATACCTGAGTTTAACTGGGAGACTGACTCATGACCGATGCTGGACGCAACA
>Ga0268299_1003064_pt1 | contig 16800 bp, 15 predicted proteins | sample NOBtaG_FD_193484 | JGI IMG/M metagenome (GOLD analysis project Ga0268299, IMG submission 193484) | Activated sludge microbial communities from bioreactor in Nijmegen, Gelderland, Netherland - NOB reactor | ecosystem: Engineered > Bioreactor > Aerobic > Activated sludge | place: Netherlands...
AAGACCACGCCGCCGTCGTGGGACCACCTGTTCGGCACCGATCAGATCGGGCGCGACATCCTGAGCCGGGTGATCTACGGGGCCCGGATCTCGCTGCGGATCGGGATCGTCGCCACGTTGATGTCGGTGGTCATCGGGGTGGTGGCGGGCGCCGTCTCGGGCTTCTTCGGCGGCCTCGTCGACACCCTCATCTCCCGCCTGGTCGACGTGTTCCTGTCGATCCCCTACATCGTGCTGGCGGTGTCGATCGCGGCGGTGCTGGGACGCAGCGAGAACACGGTGATCATCGTGCTCGGCCTCACCGGCTGGCTGTCGATCCAGCGGGTGGTGCGGTCGAGCTTCCTGCAGCTCAAGGAGTTGGAGTTCGTGGAGGCGGCCACCGCCCTGGGCTACGGGCGATGGCGGATCATGTTCCGCCACATCCTGCCCAACGCACTGCAGCCGGTGATCGTCTACTCCGCCATCGCCGTGGGCAGCGCCATCCTGGCCGAGGCGGCGCTGTCGTTCCTGGGGGCGGGGCCAACCGACCCCACCCCGGCGTGGGGCCTGATGGTGAGCACGGCCAAGGGCCGGCTCAAGCCGGCGCCCTACGAGCTGCTGTTCCCGGCGGGCGCCATCGTGATCACGGTGCTGGCGTTCATGCTGATCGGCGACGGCCTGCGCGACGCCCTCGACCCGAAGATGAAGAACCGGTCATGAGCAACGGCCAGAGCACCGACGGGTTCAGCACCCCCTACCGCAGCGAGCCGCCCCGGTCCGACGGGGAGGTGCTGCTGTCGATACGCAACCTCCGAACCCGTTTCGTCACCGAGGACGGCGACGTGCCGGCGGTGAACGGTGTCAGCTTCGAGGTCCGCCGGGGCGAGGTGCTGTCGGTGGTGGGCGAGTCGGGCTCGGGCAAGTCGGTCACGGCCATGAGCATCCTCGGGCTGCTCCCGCCGACGGCTCGCATCGAGGCCGATCAGATGCTGTGGCGGGGCGAGTCGCTGTTGAACGCCGGGGAGAACCGGATGCGTCAGGTGCGGGGCGGGGAGATCGCCATGATCTTCCAGGACCCGCTCTCGGCCCTCAACCCGGTGCACAAGGTCGGCCGCCAGATCGCCGAGATGATCCTCATCCACGAGCCGGTCTCCAAGAAGGAGGCGGCCACCCGGGCCGTGGACATGCTGAACCTCGTGGGCATCCCCCAGGCGGCCAAGCGGGCCGGCATGTACCCCCACGAGTTCTCGGGCGGTATGCGCCAGCGGGCCATGATCGCCATGGCCATCGCCTGCAGCCCCGATCTCCTGATCGCCGATGAGCCCACCACCGCCCTCGACGTGACCGTCCAGGCCCAGGTGCTCGAGGTGCTGCTGCGGCTGAAGGACGAGTTGAACTCGGCCATCCTGCTGATCACCCATGACCTCGGGGTGGTGGCCGGGATCTCGGACCGGGTGATGGTGATGTACGCCGGCCGCCAGGCCGAGGTCGGCACCACCGACCAGGTGTTCTACCGCACCCGCCACCCCTACACCCAGGGTCTGATGCGGTCGCTGCCACGCCTCGACGACGTGGGCAGCGAGCCGTTGACCCCGATCACGGGGGCCCCGCCGTCGCTGTTGCGGCTGCCGTCGGGCTGCGCCTTCCACCCCCGGTGCCCCCTGGCCCGGGAGCGGTGCTCCAAGGAGGTGCCCGACCTCAACTCGGGTGGGTTGGGCCACCATCCGTCGGCGTGTTTCTACGCCGACGAGGTCTCGGGAGAGACCGCCGACGTGGTGGGAGGCCGGTCATGAGCGACGATGTGCTGCTTCGGGCCGAGCACGTGGTGAAGGAGTTCCCGGTGCGGGGCGGGGTGCTGGCCCGCACCGTGGCCAAGGTCAACGCCGTGTCCGACGTGTCGCTCGACGTCCGGGCGGGCGAGACGCTGGGCGTGGTGGGGGAGTCGGGGTGCGGCAAGTCCACCCTGGGACGGGTGCTGTTGAACCTGCTGCGGCCGACGTCGGGCCGGGTGCTGTTCGAGGGCGAGAACCTCTCGACGCTCAAGGCGTCGGCCATGAAGGAGAAGCGGCGCCGGCTCCAGATCGTGTTCCAGGATCCGTTCGCCTCGCTCAACCCCCGGATGAAGATCGGCGACACCCTGTCCGAGCCGTTGCGGGTGCACCTGGGGTGGAAGGCCGACAAGGCCGGCGCCGCCGTCCAGGACCTGCTGGTGCAGGTGGGGTTGTCGCCCGAGCACGCCAACCGGTTCCCCCACGAGTTCTCCGGCGGGCAGCGCCAGCGGGTGGGCATCGCCCGGGCCCTGGCCCTGGAACCCAGCCTGATCGTGCTCGACGAGCCCGTGTCGGCCCTCGACGTCTCGATCCAGGCCGGGGTGGTCAACCTGCTCCAGGAGCTCCAGCGGGAGCGGCACCTGTCGTACGTGTTCATCGCCCACGACCTGTCGGTGGTACGCCACATCTCGGACCGGGTGGCTGTGATGTACCTGGGCAAGGTGGTGGAGCTGGGGGACCGGAACCACATCTACAATCGGGCCCAGCATCCGTACACCCAGAGCCTGCTGTCGGCCGTGCCGATCCCCGATCCCAACCGGGAGCGGACCCGGCGGCGGATCGTGCTGGAGGGCGACGTGCCCTCGCCCATCGACCCGCCCAGCGGCTGCCGGTTCCGGACCCGGTGCTGGAAGGCCACAGACAAGTGCGCCACCGAGGAGCCGGCCCTGGTCGACCGGGGCGAGGAGCATCCTGTGGCCTGCCACTACCCCGAGGTGGCGGTCGCCATCGTGTAAAGGGGGCCTGGCCCTGGATGCGGTCCGGGCCCGCTACCATGACGGGGTGAATCTCGTTCTTGGGATCGTGTACGTCCTGATCGGTCTGGTGACGATCACGCTCGTCCTGCTCCACAGCGGTCGGGGCGGCGGTCTGTCCGACATGTTCGGTGGTGGCCTGGGCGCCGCAGCCGCCGGTTCCACCTCGATCGAGCGCAATCTCGATCGCTTGACGGTGCTGCTGTCGCTGATCTTCGCCTTCATGACCCTGATCCTGGCCTTCCGCTTCAGCAGCTGAGGGAATGGCGCCGGAACCGGCGCAGGACTTGCTACGATCTCTGAGCCACGTCGGAGTGGCGGAATAGGCAGACGCGCTAGCTTGAGGGGCTAGTGTCCGAAAGGACGTGGGGGTTCAAGTCCCCCCTCCGACACAAAGATCCTGCAAGACATGTTTCCCCAGGTCACAGACCTGGGGAATCGTCGTTTTGTCTCGGTGCCTACCATCAGGCGGCGAGATACAGCAGGCGAGTCGGTGCATGGGTGCTTGGGCTGGTGACGGGTTTCGGTTGAGATGCGAACCGATCTATCGCGCGGGCACGCCGAAGGTCGTGACGCTCCGCATGGTTGTCTTCCACCTCAGGGCGACCTAATGTAGAGATGTCACTACATAGGAGGGGCCATGGTGACGCAGATGAGCAGCCGGGACTTCAATCAGGACACCAGCGGCGCCAAGAAGGCGGCCGAGCACGGCCCCGTGTACATCACCGATCGGGGTAAGCCGGCGCATGTCCTGCTGACCTTCGAGGCCTACGAGCAACTCGTCGGGCCTCAACGGGCATTGGACGTGCTGGCCGAGCCCGACGGGGTGGCCGAGATCGAGTTCGTCGCTCCCAAGAGCGTGGATCCGGCGAGACCGGCTGCGTTCGAGTGATGTTCGTGCTCGATACGAACGTCGTGTCGGAGCTGCGCAAAGTTCGACGCGGCTTGGCCAACCCTGGGGTCGCGGCATGGGCCGAGCAGGTGCGGTCGGTCGAGTTGTTCATCTCGGCGATCACCATGCAGGAGCTCGAGCACGGTGTGCTGCTGGCCGAGCGGTCCGATCCGGCCAAGGGGGCCCTGCTGCGAACCTGGCTCGATCAGAGCGTGGCCGCCGCCTTCAGCGGTCGGGTGCTGTCGGTGGACGAGCGGGTCGCCCGTCGCGCTGCCGCTCTGCACGTGCCGGATCCGGCGCCGTTTCGTGATGCGCTCATCGGTGCGACGGCCCTGGAGCATGGCATGACGGTCGTGACCCGTGACCTCAAAGACTTCCAGCGCTTCGACCAGGTCGAGCTCTTGAATCCCTGGACCTGATCGCCCGGTGGCGCTGACTACGCGACTGCGGCGGCGAAGGCGGCGTAGAGGTCGCCGGGGAGAGGGACGTCGAGTTTCCAGGTGATGGCCATGGGCCGCTCGCCTTTGTGGCTGATGTATCGGGCGGGCCCGAGGAACCAGAAGGCGCGTTCGTCGACGCGCTCGCGGGTGAACAGCAGGATGGTGCGTCCGTTGCGTTCGTGGTTCCGGTACCTCAGGCCAGTGTCGCTCTCGGCGCGAACGGCAGCCTGGCTCTCCCAGTGGATCAGTGATCGGCTGATGGCGTAGTCCCGGTAGCGGGTGGCAGGGGAGAAGGCGCCGCTGGTCTTGTCGAGCGTGAACGCAAGCAGCTCAGCGTTCGCCGCCTTTGCTTCGTAGACGCCGCTCTGCCACGAGGCGATCTTCGCCTGGTCTCCGCCAAGGCCCATGGCCGCGAGGATCTCGACTCGGCTGTAGCGGGCGTGGATCTGCAACGGAGCGTCGAGGTGGGTCGTGAGCGGCTGGTGCATGTGGTCGATCCGGCGGTGGAGGACGGTGAACAGCTCAGCCAGCTCGGCAACGACCTGAGGGTGCGCCCACAGAAGCTCGATCGCATCCTGAAGCGAGCAATCCTTGGTGATCGCTTGGTCGGTCACCGACGCGACGAGCATATGGAGCAATCGTCGGGTTCGCTCTGGGAGCTGAGCGATCCGTGGGGGAGCGCCGGACGCCAAGAGTTCTCGATAGGCCGTGATGCGCTCGGCGTCGTCGACGTGGAGCTGGCGACCGACCGCGCGCCGCAGTGCGGTCTCGTTTGCGCCAGCGGCTGAGGTCGGGGCATCGGCGGCGTCAAGAAGCTCAGACCAGCTGTGGTTGTTGGCGTAGAGGTCGTCGAGGTCGAGACCTGACTCGTCGAGGAACCCGGCGAGGTCGATGTCGCTCCGGACCCGTCGGAGGGAACGAAGCTCTTCCACCATCGCTCTCCACCGTGACGGGATGGCCTCACGCAGGCTGCGGAGCACGACCTCGGCCGACTTCTCGTCGAGCTGCATGTTGCAGCCGGCAGGCAGAAACGGGAACTGCATCTGCACGGCACGCTCGACATCACGCCGGGTCCCGCCGAGCAGCGCTCGATACCGACGGTCGAAGCGGAACTCCCTGCGGTGCATGCCCACGAAGTCGAGGACCGTGCAGTACGGCTTGTCCTTCGCCTTGCGCAGGCCACGGCCGAGCTGCTGGAGGAAGAGCACGGGGCTCTCGGTCGGCCGCAGCATCAGCACGGTGTCAACGTTGGGGACATCGACACCCTCGTTGAACAGGTCCACCGAGAACACCGCCTTCACGTCGCCCTTGGCGAGATCGCGCAGCGCTGCTTCGCGGTCCGCTCGGCGGCTGTCGCCCCACACGGCAACCGACGAGATGCCGGCGTCGTTGAAGTGGCGGGCCATGAAGCGGGCGTGGTCGACGCTCACACAGAAGCCGAGGCAACGCATCGAGGTGACGTCGGTGTGCCCGTCGAGCTGCTTGATCACGAGCCGGGCCCACGCGTCGGAGCTGGTGTACCGGTTGGAGAGCTCCTCGATGTCGTAGCCCCTGCCCCGCTTCCACGGGATGTCACGCAGGTCGAGCCCGTCGTGGATGCCGTAGTAGAGAAACGGGGCGAGGTGCTGCTGGTCGATGGCGTCCCACAGGCGCAGCTCGGCCGCGATCCGATCGTCGAACCAGTGCAGGATCGGCAGGCCGTCGCTGCGCTCGGGCGTGGCGGTCAGCCCGACAAGCTCTGCCGGCTCGAGGTGGTTGAGCACCTTCTCGTACGACGTGGCCGCGGCGTGGTGGAACTCATCGACGATCACCACGTCGAAGTGATCTGCCGGGAGAGCATCAAGGTCGGCTGCGTTGAGGCTCTGGATCGATGCGAAGACGTGCTCGAACCGCGTCGGCCGAGTGCCGCCCACCCACTTCTCGCCGAAGGACGGGTCCCGCAGCGCGTAACGGAACGTGGCGAGTGACTGGTCGAGGATCTCCTCGCGGTGTGCGACGAACAGCAGGCGCGACCGTTGGAGACGCGCTGCGAGCCCGCCGTAGTCCAGCGCGGCCATCACTGTCTTGCCGGTACCGGTGGCCGAAACGAGGAGGTTCCGGCGGTAGCCCTGCTGGCGGGACACTTCGAGCAGTTCCAGGAGCCGTTCCTGGAACGGCAGCGCGCGCAGCTCGATGGGGCTGAGGATCACCTTCGGGCCAGAGTCGGTCCGACCGGCACGCTCCTGCTCGTCGACGAACTGCACGGCGTCGTACGGCCGGTAGTCGCCACCTGCCCAGTAGCTGTCGAACACCGCCCCGAACTTGGCGATCACATCCGGGTTGCGGGCAGCGGATGCTCGGACGTTCCACTCGATGCCAGTCACCTGCGCCGAGTGCGTGAGGTTCGACGACCCTACGTAAGCCGTGGAGAACCCGGACTCCCGGTGGAACACCCAGGCCTTGGCGTGGAGCCGTGTCGTGGTGAGGTCGTACGAGACCCGAACATCGGCGCCGAGGTCCACGAGCTGCTCGAGCGCGGCCTGCTCGGTCGAGCCGGTGTACGTCGTGGTCAGGACCCGCAGCTGGCGCCCGTCGGAGCAATGGCGACGTAGCGCATCGACGAGAGGAGCGATCCCGCTGCGACGGATGAACGCCATCACCACATCGATCCGATCAGACGACTCGATCTCGGAACGCAGCTGGCTCCACAGGTTCGGTTCGCCCGGAGCGTTCGTGAGCAGCGTCGTGTCGAGGAGGGGGATGAGGGGCTGTGGGATCGGCGCCGGGCTTCCGTCGGGCCGGTGCCCGAGGATCGCCTCGAGCACCGTCCCCGGATCGGCGGGTGACACCCCAGGATCGACCTTGACCAGTTCGCCGAGTCGGTCGAGCAGCGCACGCGCCACCTCGATCCCGACCTGCGCCCGGTCTTTGTCCGGAACGTCGGCCAGCGCCCGCTCGATCTCCCGGCTGAGGTGCCAAGCAACCCGATCCGGCGTCTCCGCGGCATGAAGGGCACGCTTCTCGATTGGCAGGGCATCGGCAAGCGCGTCGAGACGCGCCTTGAGGCCTTCGGTGATCAGGACCTCGTACAACCCCGTCGGCAACTCCTCCACGAGGCGCAACGCTAGGAGCTCGGCCGTTGTGCCGTGGGGATTCGTGATTCTGATATGGAGAAGGAGAGAATCGGGCATGAGCATCGTTGACCATCCGGCCAAGGCGATCTACCTCGCCAACCGCCACCCCCGCATGTCCCGTAGCGAGTTCCGGGAGCGGTGGATCAAGCACAGTCGGGTCGGCGAGTCCATGGCCGGGGGACCCCAGCCCATCGCCGGCCTGCGCTACTGCCTCGCCGTCGACAACCCGGACGGGCTCCTCCCCGGGGCCTCCAACGAGCACGACGGCGTGGGGTTGCTGGCCCTGCGCAGCGTGGTTTCGATCCCGGCCATGCACACGGTGCTCACCCGCAACGACATCGCCCTGGCCGACGAGCTGCGCACGTTCGAGCGGGCGGTGGAGGACGTCACCGTCTACGCCGCCAGCGAGTTGGTGGTCGACGGCCCGGAGACCGAGGTGGTCGTGTTCGACTACGCCCGCCGTCGGGAGACGGTGGATCCGGTGGAGCATCTGCGGGCGCTCGACCGCCAGCCCGACGACGACGCCCTGCTGGAAGCGGGGCTCCGTCGCTGGGTCCGCAACGTGGCCGTGGGGGCGGCACCCCGCGGATTCGGCTACGACGCAGTCACCGAGCTGTGGTTCGACTCCCTCGACCAGGTGGCCGCCGCTGCCCCCGCCATCACCGCGTTCCTCGAGCGGCGGGGCTCCCACACCGAGCGCCGGGCCTCCACGCTGCTCGTGACCACGGTGATCCACCAGCTGGGCCGCACCCGCCCCTGAAGTCGTCAGGGCATGGCCCGGGACGCGAAGATGGGGGCAATGAGCGACACACCCACCACGCAGTACGACGCCATCGTCATCGGAGCCGGCTTTGCCGGCCTGTACGCCCTCTACCGCCTGCGGGACGAGATGGGGCTGTCGGTCCGGGCCTTCGACGGTGCCAGCGGCGTGGGCGGCACCTGGTGGTACAACCGCTACCCCGGCGCCCGGGTGGACGCCCCCAGCGCCCCGTTCTACGGCTACACGTTCAGCAAGGAACTGGTCGACGAGTGGGACTGGAAAGAGACCCAGAGCGCCAGCGCCGATGTGCTCGCCTACGTCGACCACGTCGCCGACCGGTTCGACCTGCGCAAGGACATCCAGTTCGACACCCGGGTCACCGATGCCCGGTGGGACGAGATCACCCAACGCTGGACCATCGAGACGGAGCACGGTGACGAGGCCTCGTGCCGCTTCCTGATCTGCGCCACCGGCGCGCTGTTCGTCGCCAACAAGCCCCGCTATCCCGGCATCGACGACTTCGCCGGCCCCGTGTACCACACCGGCCGCTGGCCCCATGAGCCGGTGTCGTTCGAGGGCAAGCGGGTCGGGGTCATCGGCACCGGGTCGTCCGGGGTGCAGGCGATCCCCGAGATCGCCAAGACCGCCGACCACGTCACGGTCTTCCAGCGGACCGCCCAGTACGCCCTGCCGGCCCGGAACCGACCGCTCACCGCCGAGGAGCTCCAGGGGTACCGCGACAACTGGGACGAGCTCCGGGACTCGATGTACAACCGGGGCGGCTGGCCGTTCCCCACCACCCGACTGAAGGCCCGGGACCACACGCCGGAGGAACGCCACGCCCGTTACGAGGAGATGTGGGCCGAGGGCGGCCTGCATCTCTCGATCAACAGCTTCGTCGGGGTGATGGCCATCGAGGAGCTGAACCAGGAGGTGGGCGACTTCGTATGTGGCAAGATCCACGAGATCGTGAACGACCCCGAGACGGCCCGGAAGCTCACCCCCGACTACCTCTTCGGCACGAAGCGGCTGATCCTCGACAACGGCTACTTCGAGACGTACAACCGCGACAACGTGACGCTAGTCGACCTGCGAGAGGACCCGATCAAGGCCTTCACGGCCACCAGCGTGCAGACCGAGCAGGGCGAGCACCCGATCGACATGCTGGTGCTGGCCACCGGCTTCGACGCCGTCAGCGGCTCGATGTTGCAGCTCAACCCGCAGGGCCGGGGCGGCGTGCGCCTCAGCCAGAAGTGGGCCTCACGGTTCGACACCTACCTCGGCATGGCCATCGCCGGCTTCCCCAACCTGTTCATGATCCACGGTCCCCAGTCGCCCGGCGTGCTGTACACGATGCCGCTCGGCGGCGAACGGCACATGGCGTGGATCGACGCCTGCATCCGCCACCTCGACGAGAACGGTCTGGGCGCGGTCGAGGCGACCGAGGAGGCCGAAGCGGCGTGGGACCAGGAGGTCAACGATCTGGCCAACCGGACCCTCTACCCCCGCACCAACTCGTGGTACACGGGCGCCAACATCCCCGGCAAGCCTCGGCAGTTCCTGGCACACACGATGGGCTCACGGTACTTCGACCGGATCGAGGAGATCGCCGCCGACGGCTTCCCCGGCTTCGTCTTCGAACCGCGCCAGCCGGCGCCCAGCTCGGCAGCCGCCGCTGTCTGAGCAGCCCGGGGGTCGTCGTTGCCGCCCCGGGTGGCGGTTCGAACTGGATCCGACTGGGAAAGATCGTTGGTCACCGACCTACGAGGAGATCACCATGGGGCTGCTGAGCAAAGCGATGAAGGGCGGCATCGCCATGAAGGCGTTCGACATCGCCCGCAAGCCGAAGAATCGGGCCAAGGCCAAGGAGATGTTCCGGTCCATCACCAGCAAGGGCGGTTCGGGGCGGCGCACCAGCGGCGGCGTCGGCTCGGCGGGGCGGCGCTGACCGTCGCACCCGACCAGGCGCCTCCGGGCCCCGCCGCCATCGCATCGATCTGGCGGTCCGTCCTGCCCACCGACGCCGAGGAGCGAGCGGCCCGGCGTCGGCTGCACCGCAAGGCGGTACAGACCGGCGTCCTGCTCGTGGTGAGCTACTGGGTGCTGGTGCTGTCGGATCTGGCGTTGCCCATCCGCTTGGCCGGCGCCCTGGGCCTCGTTCTCACTGTTGTGGCCGTGGCCACCGGCATCGTGCACGATGCCAATCACGGCGTGTTCTTCCGCCGTCAGACGCTGAACCGGGGGCTCTCGTACAGCGCCGACGTGCTCGGCACCAGCAGCTGGCTGTGGCGGATCCAACACAACACGCTGCACCACGGGAACACGAACGTCGCCGGGTTCGACGAGGACATCGGCCTGGCACCCCTGGCCCGGCTCGCACCCCAACAGACCTGGCACCGGTGGCACCAGGGCCAGCACCTCTACCTCTGGCCCTTGTACGGGTTCATGGGCCTCAAGAACCTGTTCGTCAGCGACGTCGTGGCGTTGGCCACGGGAAAGATGGGCGAGCAGCCCCTCCGCCACCGGGTCACGACCGCCGTCGTCGTCCAGGTGGCAGCGGGCAAGCTGGTCCATCTCGGCTGGGCGGTCGTCGTGCCGCTGCTGTTCAACCCGTGGTGGGCCGTCCTCGCCGTCTACCTGGCTTGTTCCTGGGCGACGGGATTGCTGCTGGCCGTCACGTTCCAACTCGCCCACTGCGTCGACAGGGCCGAGTTCCCCGGGCCCGACTCGGCCCGCCGGGGTCCCGCCTTCGCCAGCCACCAGTTGCGGACGACGTGCGACATCGACTCGCCCATGCCGGTGGCCGGCCGGATCTACCGGTGGCTGGTCGGCGGCCTCGACCATCAGATCGAGCATCACCTCGCGCCCCGCCTGCCCCACACCGTCTATCCCGCCCTGGCCCGGCGGTTCCGTCGCCAGTGCCAGCTCAACGGGATCACCTACCGGGTCCACCCCGGTGTCTGGGCGGCCCTCTGCTCACATGGCCGGTGGCTTCGGGCCATGGGCCGGGCTCCCGTAGGCAGCGGTCACCTCTGATCGGTGCCGTGGCCTTCGCCGCGTGGAAATCGAAGGGGGTCGGCTACCGGCCCAGCAGCGCCGCCTTCTGGTGCTCGGTGAACCGGTGGAGCCGTTGCATGTGGGCGAAGCGGGTGTGGTCGCGCCCGATGCCGTGCATCTTGTCGAACCAGTCGTCCTCTCCCAGCATCTCGCCCAGCCGGGGGGCGTTGCGGTGCAACATCTGGGGGTCGATCTTCTTGGGCTCCAGGCTGCGGAAGATGCCCCGGTTGAAGTGCCAGTGGAGGGTCACCCGGTCGTCGGGCTGGCTCCGATCGCCCTGCCAGTGCCACAGGCCGTCGGTGAAGAACACCACCGATCCCTTCGGCATCTCGATGGCCACGCCCCCGTCGGGCTCCTCGCCCCGGCGGGGCGGCCGGCGGCGCCGGTGAGACCCCGGCATCACCCAGGTCGGCCCCGACGCCTCGGTCCAGTCCTCCAGGGCCCAAACCCCCACGCCGGTGACCGCCCACTCGGGGTAGGGCTCGGGCACGTGGGCGTAGTCGGTGTGGAGCGGGATGGTGCCGGGGCCGGGACCCCGCTGGATGGCGCTGAACGACCCGATCACGGCGCCCCGGCCCAGTGATGCATCCACCAACGTCATCAGCGTGGGGTGCTGGGCCAGGAGCTCGAAGCACCGGCCCTGGTACAGCATCCAGTTGAGCGACGTGACGCCGTGGTCGGCCAGCACCCGTACCGTGGTCTCCCGGATCTGGTCGGCCACCTCGTCGCTGATCGCCCGCTCCAACACCGTGAACCCTTGGGTCTCCAGGTCGGCCACGTGCCCCGCCAGGCCCTGACGCTCGGCCCGGTGCTTCAGGTCGGGGTTCTCCACCGTGCGTCGGCCCAGGTGGTCGTGGAGGCCGGCCAGGAGGGCGTCGAGGGCGGGCCCGGCCAGGCCCCGCACGCGTATGGCGTCCTCGCCGTACAGGTGGGCGATCTCCCGTCGCATGGCCCGCCGCACCGGCGGCGAGCCCAGCCCGATCCGCTGGGCGAAGGTGAGCGACGCCTGGTAGTCACCCTCGATCACCACGTCGGCGCTGGGGTGGTCGGCCCGCTCCACGCTCAGGCACTCGCCGTCGAACCGCATGGTCCAGGCGGTGGCGTCGCCGGCGAAGCCCAGGTGGGGAGGGGCGTCGGTGACGCGCTCGCAGACCGAGAACGGCCCGACGTCGGCCAGCCGCCCGGCCTTCAGCTCCCGCTGCAGGTATCGCTCGGTCTCCGCCAGCCAGGCGTCGCTCAAGAACTCGATCTGATGGGGCAGGGCGTACAACGGATCTCCTCCCGGTGCCGGTCGTCCAGCGAGCCCGGGGGTCCATTCCACCATGCCGGGCGAGCCGACCGAAATCGGGCGGGCGGCCGTCGGCCGGCAGCCCGAACGGGGACCCGACGGCCTACCGTGGAGCGGGCGCGACGGTGAGCCGCCGGGCGGAGGATGCAGGATGGTACGAACCACGCAAGCCGGAGTCGGCGCCGGCGGGCCAGAGGATGATCCTGGGCCGGGCGGGCGAGCCGACCTGTTGCCGGTGGTGCTCGTGCACGGGATGCGGATGAGCGGCTCGATGTGGAGCCCGGTTGCCGAACGGCTGGGGCCTCGCCGCCCGGTGGCCGCCCCCGATCTGCCCGGTCACGGCACCCGGCGTGACGAGCCGTTCACCATGGAGGCGGCCGCCGCTGTGCTACGGGCCGCCATCGACGACCTCGGCGGCCGGGCCCTGGTGGCGGGGCACAGTCTGGGCGGCGGGGTGGCCACCTTCGCCGCCGCCCGGCATCCCGAAGCCGTGGCTGGGCTGGTCGGGATCGGCTGCACGTTCCCTGCCGGGCGCCAGGCCGTGCTGGGTGCACCGGCGTACCGCGCGCTGGGCGCCGTCCTCACCCACCCCCGGGTGCCGTCGGACCGGCTGACCGAGTGGCTTCTGCGCCGCCTGCTGCCGGCCGACGTGGCGGCGGCCGCCCTCCAGGGCGGGTTCAGCGACGAGGCGGTGGCGGCCGTCACCGCCGCCGTCCTGGAGGTCGACTGGCTGGCCGAGCTGGCCCGGTACCGGGGCCCGGTGTGGCTGGTCAACGGCGGCCTCGACCAGTTCCGGGGCGGCGAGCGCCGGTGGTTGGCCGCCTGCGTCGACGGCCGCCTCGCCGTATGGCCCCGCCTCAACCACATCTCGATCATGGGCGAGGTCGACCGCATCACCACCCTCATCGCCGACGCTGCGGCCGTGGCGACGTCGGCCGCCGCGCACGCCGGCCGCTGAGCTGCGCCGTCGGTCAGCGCCAGGCGGATATCACCCGTTCGGCGAAGCGCCGGACGGCGTCCATCTTGAGCGCCGGCGGCTCCGTGTCGTAGAGCGCGGCCGGGTCGGCGGCGGCCGGCACCGGCTGGCCCCGGAGCCGCTGACGGGTGGGTTCGTCGATCGACAGCTCGCCCCCGGCGTTGATGGGCAGCACCATGGCATCGGTGACCCCGAGCTCCTCCAGCCGCCGATGGGCGTCGACGTCGAGGGCCCCGGGCGGCGTCGGGGCGTGGATCTCGAAGCGGTCCCAGCTCCGCCCGGCCTCGTCGACCAGCTGGCGTAGCCGCTCGATCAGCGCCCCCAGCTCATCGAAGGAGCCGACGGGGCCGGCGATCCAGCCGTCGCCCAGGGTGGCCGCCCGGCGCAGGCTCGCTTCGTGGTGCCCGCCGAACAGGATCGGCGGGACGGTCCGTGGCGCAGGGCGGCACACCACCTCGTCGAACCGGATCGTGCGCCCGTGGTAGCTCACCCACTGGCCGGTGAGCAGCAGGCGGAGAGCCTCGACCGTCTCCCGCATCCGGGTGCCCCGTGTCGCCCAGTCGACCCCGCAGAACTCGTACTCCTCGGGCGCCCAGCTGGCCCCGACGCCGAGCATGAACCGGTCGCCGCTCATGATGGCGGCGGTGGCCACCTGCTTGGCCAGCGTGAGCGGGTGATGCAGCGGCAGCTTGACCACCGCCGTCATCAGACGGAGGCGGGGTACGGCGAGGGCCACCGCCGGCAGCAGGGTCAGGGGCTCGTAGAACGGGGCCTCGGGGTCCCAGTTCGGGCGATGGTCGGCCGAGTAGGGGTACACCCCCCGGCTGGCCCGCAGCTGGAACGTGCCGTCGTTGAGGGCGACGGCATCGAACCCGCTTGCCTCGGCCTCCCGGGCGAGATGCACGAGATGGTGCGGGCTGAGCGCTGTGGGCTCGAACAGGGTGAAGCGCACGTGCACCTCCGATCGGGCGGAGCCTAGCTGTGACTCGGGGGGCTCGCCGCCCCCGCCGGCTGCGCCGGCTCCCCATCGACGTCGGGGCCCCACCCCACCGTGCCGCCTCCGGCGGCAACCTCGGGGGGCTCGCCGCCCCCGCCGGCTGCGCCGGCTCCCCATCGACGTCGGGGCCCCCACCCCACCGTGCCGCCTCCGGCGGCAACCTCGGGGGGCTCGCCGCCCCCGCCGGCTGCGCCGCCCGGTGGCGGCGAAGTGACGAAGGTCCGGGCACCGGGAATACCCCCACCGGTAGCATCGGCGTTCGGGTGGCCGACCTCGAACCGGAGGGATCATATGAAGCGAGTCGTGGTGATCGGGGGCGATGCGGCCGGGATGTCGGCCGCCGCCCAGGCCAGCCGGGGCGTCGAGCCGGTGGAGCTCGTGGTGTTCGAGAAAGGCGACTACACCTCGTACGCCGCCTGCGGCCTGCCCTATGTGGTGGGCGGGGAGGTGCCCGACGCTGACCGGTTGGTGGCCCGCTCGCCCGAGCAGCACCGGGCCAACGGCATCGACGTGCACACCGCTCACGAGGTGACGGCGATCGATCTCGACGGTTGCACGGTGACGGTCCGTTCCCTGGTCGATGGCACCACGCTCCGCCAACCCTTCGACGACCTGGTGATCGCCACCGGCGCCTCGCCCATCCGCCCCCCGTTCGCCAACATCGACGCAGGGGGGATCGCCGACCTCCACGCCATCCCCGACGCCCTCGCCATAGACGCCGCCATCCGGGACCGGTCCCCCCGCCGGGCCGTGGTGGTGGGCGGTGGCTACATCGGGCTCGAGATGGTGGAGGCCCTGCTGCGGCGGGGGATCGCCGTCACGCTGGTGGAGAAGCTGGCCCAGCCGATGGCCACCCTGGACGCCGACATGGGGGCCCGGGTGGCCGACGGGTTGGTCCGGCTGGGGGTCGAGCTGCGCCTCGGCGTCGGGGTCGAGGGGTTCGTGCCCGGCGCCGACGGATGGGTGCAGGCCGTCGCCACCGACGGCGGCGAGGTGCCGGCCGACCTGGTGATCCTGGGGCTCGGGGTGCGTCCCAACATCCGGCTGGCAGCCGAGGCCGGCATCGCCATCGGCCCCAGCGGGGCCATCGCCACCGACGCCAGGATGGAGACGTCCGTGCCTGGGATCTGGGCCGCCGGCGACTGTGCCGAGTCCCTGCACCGGGTCAGCGGGCGCCCGGCGTGGGTGGCCCTGGGCACCCACGCCAACAAGCAGGGCAGGGTCGTGGGCCTCAACGTGAGCGGCACCGACGCCCGGTTCCCCGGGGTCATCGGCACGGCCGTCACCAAGGTGGCCGACATCGAGATCGGCCGCACCGGCCTGAGCGAGCGGGAGGCGGCCGCCTCCGACCTCGACGCAGTGGCCGAGGTCATCGAAGGCACCAGCCGGGCCCACTACTACCCGGGCGGCTCGCCCATGGCGGTGAAGGTGGTGGCCGAACGGGGGAGCGGCCGCATGCTCGGAGCGCAGATCGTTGGCGGTGCCGAGTCGGCCAAGCGGATCGACGCCCTGGCCGTCGCCGTGTGGAACGAGATGACGGTCGACGAGTTCTCCCAACTCGATCTCGGCTATGCCCCGCCGTTCTCGCCGGTGTGGGACACCCCCCTGATCGCCGCCCGCCGGGCCGGTGAGCGGGCCGCCCGCTGACCCGGAAGGGGGTCCTTGGTCTCTGGTCCAGGGTTGGGGGAGCGGTATACCCTCGGGGGTATGAAGAACCGTCGCCGACCATCACGTTCAACCGGTGCCGGCGTGGGAGCCGTGGCTGCCCTGCTCCTGCTGGCCGGTGCCGCCTGCTCGAGCTCTTCGGACACCAGCTCCTCGGGCACCAGCTCCGCTACGTCGGCCCCGCCGGCGGTGACCCTGGACGACAACGGCGTCACGCCGGTGCCGGCCGACCAGACCCAGGCGGCGCTCGACGGTCTGCCGGTCGCCACCCTCCTCACCGAGGCCGAGCGTGACGGCCTGGTCTGGATGCGGGAGGAGGAGAAGCTCGCCCTCGACGTGTACCAGGCCCTCCACGACCGGTGGCAGCTGCCGGTGTTCGACAACATCGCCGGGGCCGAGGCCACCCACACCGACTCGGTGAAGGTCCTGCTCGACCGCTACGGGCTGGCCGATCCGGCCGAGGGCATGGCCGCCGGGTCGTTCCGCGACCTCCAGATCCAGGCGCTGTACGACGACCTCGTGGCCCAGGGCTCGCGCTCGTTGGTCGACGCCCTGACGGTCGGGGCCACGATCGAGGATCTCGACATCGCCGACCTGCGGGCACGGGCCACCGACACGCCCGACATCGCCCTCGTCTATGCCAACCTGGAGAAGGGCTCACGCAACCATCTGCGCGCCTTCTCGGCCCAGCTCGACGGCCAGGGAACCACCTACACACCCGTCCACATCGCTCAGGCCGACTACGACGCCATCGTGGCCTCCGGGATCGAGCGGGGCCGGGCCGGCTGACCCTTCCCCCGCCGTCCGGCAGGCGCGCTAGCGTTTGCGGG
>Ga0268299_1003065_pt1 | contig 16800 bp, 15 predicted proteins | sample NOBtaG_FD_193484 | JGI IMG/M metagenome (GOLD analysis project Ga0268299, IMG submission 193484) | Activated sludge microbial communities from bioreactor in Nijmegen, Gelderland, Netherland - NOB reactor | ecosystem: Engineered > Bioreactor > Aerobic > Activated sludge | place: Netherlands...
ATTGCCAAACCAGAAATCGTCAAACGAAAGTTCGGCCTGTTGAAATTTGTCCCAAAGCGCTTTCAACCCCTGCCCCGCCAGCCCCCAAAAAAGCTTATCCTGGTGGTCAGACGACAGCTTATACGCAGCGATAAAAGCACGGATACGCTTGACATCCAGCGGCAGCACATCCACGCGCTGCAACTCCAGCCTGCGCTCGACGTAATCCAGCTTGCGGCACGTGAGCATGACGCGCACGTTGGGATTGGTGTCCAACCACTTTTGCACCGCTTCAACATTTTCGTGCGCGGTTTCGTTCAGCCCGTCGAGCAGCATCACAACGCGCCCCGGCAGGTCATCCATCAGGCGCAAATCGCCAAAACAGGATTGAATATAGGCTTGCAAGTCGCCGCCTTTATAACCACCGAGCGGCACAAAGACCGGCAGGGGTGCGTTTTCGTCCTGGGCGGCGGCCTCTGCCAGAAGATAGGCGAAGCGCTTGAGCGTGGTCGTCTTGCCGCTGCCAGGATCGCCGATAATCGCCACGCGGTCAAATTTCGCCAGCGCATCGGTCAGCGCATCAAACGTCTCGACGCGGCGCTGATGAGCATCCTCGTCGGGCATATGGCGCTTGTCGGCATAGACCGACATCATCAGGCTCAAATATTCTTCGACTTCGGCGTCCGCAAAAACGGATTCGTCCCTTTCGGCGCGCACCGGGGCTTCGGCGGGTAGTTCGGCATAAAATTTGGCGGCAAACATCATCACGCGGTCATGGGCGATCTGGCGCAGGTAGGCCAGTTCGCGATCACGCTGCGAGGGGATAGGGGCAGCGGGTTTACGCTCGCTGTGCTGAATTTTTTCAATCAGTGTTTGAAATCGGGTTTCAAAATCGGCGTCGCCAAAGAAATCGAGGTGTGTCACGCCCGCGACGATCAGCGGTACGGGGCATTCGTGCGCCCGCGCCGCAAAAACGGCCTTGTTGACGCCTTTCTGCGTGGCATAAGCCAGTTCTTTTTGCACAAAACTGGGCGGGTCATGGCGGTTAACATCGGGCGACACGATCACAACAATCAGATCGGCGGTATCGATGCGAACTTGAAGTTCGTGGCTAAAGATGCTGTCGGCGTGAAGCTGAGAATCCATCCAGGCTGACCAGCCCTCACGCGCGTTGAAGCGCTCGTAGAGCTGCCGCGCCAATGATTTCCCATCACGCCACGCATAGGAGATAAAGACATTACGCTTGTCGGACATTCAGCTTTACTCGCCATTCGAATGCTTATGATACGCGAGTATAAACGGAAGGGGTATCAAAGCGCAAACAGCTTATCCTTCGAAAATTAATTTCACCTCAACCGTTTTTCCGCCCAGGGCGACTGAGTTAAACCTATCGCCGACCCCGTAAACGCCCTGTAACACGTATCGCCCGCCGTCCAACACCCACACTTCAATCAGCTTATGTGTCGGATCGATAATCCAATATTCCGGTACGCCGAATTTTTCGTAAAGCTGAAATTTTTCGACTTTATCGTTTCGCGCCGTACTGGGCGAGAGAATCTCGACGATTAAATCGGGCGGGCCTTCGAGTAGTTTTTCGCCAATTTTGCATCGGCTGTTTTCTGCGACCCAAATAAGGTCGGGTTCGGGAATATTGTCGTCATCAAAATAGACGCCCATCGGCGCATAAAACACTTCGCCGTTGGGTATGAGATCATCAAGAATATTAAGAGTGTGATGGCTAATTTGCTGATGCTTAGGTATAGGAGTCGGACTCACAATAAGCTCTCCATCGATAAGTTCGGTGGGTTGGTTAGTTTCCGGCAAAGCAAGGTATTCGGCTGCGGTCATCCGCGTGCGCGTCTGGTCAATCATGGGACTAGCCCTCATTAGTTGCATCTATCTCATTATAACCAAGTATGCAATAAAAAGAGCGACCCGCAGGCCGCCCTTCGCTAAATCGCTAACCGCTAAAAGCTAACTACAGTCCCGCCTCGCGGCGCAGAATGTCAGCCTTGTCGGTGCGCTCCCAGGGAACATCCAATTCGTTACGTCCAAAATGTCCGTAAGCCGCCACCTGCTTGTAAATCGGGCGGCGCAGTTCCAAATCGCGAATGATCGCTGCCGGACGCATGTCAAAATGCTTGCGGATCAGTTGTTCGATCACTTCGTCAGGAACAACCCCTGTACCAAACGTCTCGACAGCCAACGAGGTCGGCTGCGCGACACCGATTGCGTAGGAAACCTGAAGCTCAAAACGCTTCGCCAGCCCAGCCGCGACAACATTTTTGGCGACGTAACGCGCCATATACGCAGCGCTGCGGTCAACCTTCGTCGGGTCTTTGCCGGAGAACGCGCCGCCACCATGACGCGCCACGCCGCCGTAGGTATCGACAATAATTTTACGTCCGGTCAGGCCAGCATCACCCAGCGGGCCGCCGGTTACAAAGCGTCCAGTCGGGTTTACAAAAATGCGGGTTGCATTGTCCAGCAGGTGCGCGGGAACAATCGGCTTGATGATGTGTTCGATAATCTGTTCGCGAATATCTTCCTGCGAAATTTCTGGCGCGTGCTGGGTCGAGATCACGACGGTATCGACACGCTTCGGCACGCCATATTCGTACTGAACCGTCACCTGACTCTTGGCATCGGGGCGCAGCCAGGTCAGGACACCGCGTTTGCGCGCTTCAGCCAGCCCATGTGTCAGCTTGTGCGCCAGCGAGATCGTCAGCGGCATCAGCTCTTCGGTTTCATCGCAGGCAAAACCGATCATCATGCCCTGGTCGCCCGCACCCGTCGCCTCGATTTCCGCTTCCGACATTGTGCCTTCACGAGCTTCGAGCGCTTTATTGACGCCCTGTGCAATATCGGCTGATTGTTCCTTCAGTGAGACGATCACACCGCAGGTATTCGCATCAAAGCCAAAAGCGCCATCGCTGTAGCCGATTTCATTAACCGTATCGCGCACAATCTGCTGAATATCGACATAAGCGCTGGTGGTGATTTCACCGATGACAACGACCAAACCTGTCGTCGTAGCGACTTCGCAGGCAACACGAGCATTTGCGTCCTGCTCCAGAATCGCGTCCAGAACCGCGTCGGAAATCTGGTCGCACATTTTATCAGGATGCCCCTCGGAAACGGATTCTGATGTAAAAAAGTAGCACTGAGAGGTGATAAAAGTCAGATTCGTGGCTTGAGGTTGCTCTTTCAGGTTCATACTTGCTTGTTACACTCCTTATACTTCATATAAAAACGCCTCTCCGGTTGAGGAAGAGGCGCTTGTAATCGACCAGTCATCGCTCATCTTCCAGAGAAATCTCTGACGGATTTGGCACCTTCCCAATGCTTTAGGGGTTGCCGCGGTTTCATAAGGCCGTTACCCTCCACCGCTCTCGATGAGTGCTTATGCAGCACTTTTTTGTTGTTGTCACTTGATAGGAGACTATATCATAGTTCCGTCACTGAATCAACGTTGCATCTTCACCAATCATAAAAAAACGACCCTTGCATTGAAATAACATGGATCGTTTCGCGACACCATAGCGGCATTTAAGCAATACGCAAAAAATTAAGGGCCAAAGCCGCCGCTGGAGCCTGAGCGCGTGATGTGAGTCATAAATTCAGCGCGCGTTTTCTCATCCAGGCGGAACTGCCCCAGCATTGCGCTGGTGGTCATGCTGGCATTTTCTTTTTTCACGCCGCGCATCATCGAACACATATGAATGCCGTCCAGTACCACTGCCACGCCGCGCGGCTGCAATACTTCGTTCAAAAATTCAGCAATCTGATGGGTCATGCGCTCCTGCACCTGCAAGCGGCGCGCGAACATATCGACAATGCGCGGAATTTTTGAAAGGCCAATCACTTTCCCGCTGGAAATATAGGCCACATGCGCCCGCCCGATGAAGGGCAGCATATGATGCTCACAATTATGTGATAGATGACCGCCAATCAGAAAAGTTGGATAAGGTTCACAGGTGAAACTATAAACTGTATAAGGTTTATAGCCCACTGCCTCTAGCGTCGTTACTCGTTTGACTGTCACCCACTCCGATTCATATAAATCTGTCCGATGGTCTTCACGATGAAAACCATGCTTACGTTCCCAACTATCGGCAATATAGAGCCTGGACGCCGTAGGGCCATTATTCGGCGTAAAACGCGCGCCAATCACATTTGCAAACTGCGCTAGAAATGGCACATTCGCGCTTATAATTGTTGAGCCAGCAGATGTTTTATTTCTAAATCCATCCCCTTCCACATATCCATCAATAAACCCTCGCATAGATTCTTGTGATTCCAAAACCACACGTGGAAACTGCTGCCGCATATGATGAGCATCACCACCTACATAGTGGCGAAACAAATCAGCAAGGTAGGAAGATACGACACGCACACGAAAGCCCGGAGTGTCCTTTCCCGTAAAACCCGATGGGCGTGATACAGCTTCAATATTTGCGCATACTCCAAAAGCCTGCTCAAGCGATTGGGCGAAACGTCGCGCAAAATCGAGATCATTTACTACAAGTGATATGTAACGATTGCTGACTGTACCATCCGAACACATTGCTCCAACAGCATAGCCAAAGTAGTATCCAGTTGTGGGGATAAAACGATCCCGACACAATTTTTTCGGATGTGTCCACTCAATCTGGTTGCCTTCTAAATCTTTTGCCTCCATCCAGCCATGAGGAGTCGCAAATGGATGATCCAGTGTAACTCGAATGACTCCTTCTTCTGTTTCAATCTCCACAAGTTCAGGCGTTTGATGACTCGTGATGTTTGTCACAGTTGTCGGAACAACACGTCCCTCATGAAGCGTCCATAAACTTTCACCAACTTCTACAGTTGCAGCTTGCTTTGCGCCTTTTACAGCATTTACAAGTTGTTTGCTTGGAACGCACAATGAGTAGAATTCAATGTCTCTTACGATCACCATATCATCGTATTCGACATTGAAAATGGCATCATTAATCAGCTTCACGGGATCAATGCGATAGCCGCTGAGCAGTTCTTCATAAGCCCGTGCCACGCGCTCCGGCGTCCGCAAAAGCCCTTCACGCTCCGGGTCTTCCCCCACCGCTTCCAGAATATCCAGGGTCGCGGCCTCAATTTTATTCATATCAATATCTGGTAAGTTCAATTCAAACATCTCCAAAAAGTCTTCAGAATGAAGCCTAAGTTCGATATGGCTGGGTTCGTGGTCATGGTGATGGCTATCGGCATCATCGCCGATAGTGTGCGCTCCATGATTTTTACCATTCGAATGATATATGCTCATGATACACCGCTTCCCATATTTACAATGCTCAATATCCAGTTATTATTTACAACGCTCAATATCTAGTCATTGTAGCAAGATAAACGTTACACCTTCCAAAGGTTCATTGAGCTTTAAACTCAACTAATTCCACACTCATATTGCGGAAAAAGCAGCGCATGGCTACCATCATCTGACGTTGAAATCGTCTTTATCCTTACAAAATACGGCCTTCAATCACAATCTGGATTTTCACGATGGACATCATTGAAATCGACAATTTGCGTCTGCGCTGTGTGATCGGCTTCAGCCCCCACGAGCGTAAAGATAAACAGGATGTGGTGATTAGCCTGCGCATCGGCACGGATATGCGCAAGGCAGGCGAAACGGACAATCCCGACGACGCCTTCAATTACCGCACCGTCACCAAAGCCATCATCAAGCATGTTGAAGCATCGGAATATTTTTTAGTCGAAAAATTAGCGGCGGAAATCGCGCGCATCTGCGTCGTCGATCATCACGCGCCTTACGTGCAGGTGCGGGTGCATAAACCCGGCGCGCTGCGATTTTCCGATAGTGTCGGCGTGGTGATCGAGCGAAAACCCGACGATTATGCCTGATCTGCTGCATACCGCCTATATCTCACTGGGGTCGAATATTGAGCCGGAGAAAAATCTGGTCAAAGCCGCCCAAATGCTGCGCGAACGCTGTAATGTTCTAGCAATTTCATCGGCTTACCGCACACCGCCGCAGGGTTTCACCGAGCAGGCCGACTTCCTCAATATGGCGGTGAAATTGACGACTTCGCTCTCGCCGCTTGACTTCAAAATGGACATCATCGCCGAAATCGAAAAAGTTTTAGGCCGCGTGCGCGATCCCCTTAACAAAAACGCACCGCGCACGATTGATCTCGATATTTCACTGTGGGATGACGCGATCATCAATTACGGCGAGAAGCCCTGGCATATCCCCGAACGCGATATTTTGCGATTCGCCCACGTCGCCATCCCCCTTGCGGAAATCGCACCCGATTACATTCATCCTGAAACCGGGCAATCCCTCAATGAGATCGCCGCGCGCTTTGATACATCGAACATGCGGCGCGAACCTCTCCAATGGGAATAAGCGAGTCCATAGAGCTACTTTGAATTTTCCTCTGTGTCCTCCGTGTCTCAGTGGTTCAAATATTTGTGTCTCTACTAAACTTATTTCGATACGGTACAATAGCCGCGCGTTTGCCGCGCCAACTTGCATGGCAAAGGGCAAAAGGAGGAACAGCTATGAATCTCATCGACTATGGGCGTATCCTGGCACGTCGGGGATGGATTATGGTGCTGGTGGCAATCATCGCCGCCGGGAGTGCCTATTATCTCAGTACGCGCCAGCAAACAATTTATCGCTCAACGCAAAAAGTGTTGATGCAGCCCTCGCGTGCCGATCTAGGGTTAACCGAAGCCAGCAAAACGCTCCTCGGCAATCACGTAGCCTATCTCGACAGCGAATTTATCGCCCAACAGGTCATCGATAATTTAAAACTCGATATGACACCGGGCTTCCTCAAAAGCAAAGTAACAATTGCCCCCGATCCGCTCAGCCTGAGCATCCAGATTGATGTAGACCTGCCGGATGGCGATCTGGCGAATGATGTAGCGCGCGAATGGGGCAACATGCTCATCCAGTACCGCGTCGAAGAAAATCAGAAAGCCCGCCGCGAAGACCAGATTACGGCGCGTTTACAGGATGTGGCGCGCTACGACCTGCTTCAGCCGCGCCCAACGATTAATGCTGCTGCCGGAGGTATTCTGGGGCTGATACTCGGTGGAGTCATCGTTTTCATGCTGGAATATCTGGAAAGCAGCATCGTCCGCAACCGTGAAGATATTGAACGCAGCCTGGAATTGCCAGTTTTAGCGACCATCCCCGATTTACAGGAGACCAAAAATGTCCAACGCCAATCTGATTACGCTGGCAGAACCGCGCTCGGAGGCCGCCGAAGCGTTCCGAACGCTGCGCACAAACCTGATGTTCAGCAGCGTTGAAAATCCGATCAGTACGCTGCTCGTCACCTCGGCGGCGGAAAGCGAAGGCAAAAGTCAAATTATCGCGAATCTGGCTGTGACATTTGCTCAGGGTGGAAATAAAACGATTCTGGTGGACAGCGACCTGCGCAAGCCGGCGCAGCATACCATCTGGGGAATCAATAACGAGCGCGGCCTGACGACCATGATGCTCGAACCGAGCGCCCTGTCCTCACCGCCATTGGTGGACAGCGGCATCGAAAATTTGCAAATTTTACCGACAGGAATCCTGCCGCCTACCCCAGCGGATGTCCTGAGCAGCCAGCGTATGAATGAGGTGATTGGTGTCCTGAAGGCGCGGGCGCATTATATTTTGTTCGACAGCCCGCCCGTTTTAGCCGCTACCGACGCCGCCCTGCTCGGCAGCAAACTCGACGGCGTTTTGCTGGTGATTCGTGCCGGACATACCCGCCGCGAACATGCCGCCCGCGCACGACAGGCACTCGAGCGAGTCCATGTACGCATCGTCGGCGCAGCGCTGACCAATGCGCCACGTGAAAATACCGGTGGATATTATGGATAAAAGGAACACTTATGTCTCAAGAAAATCGCACTTTTAACGCGCCCGTCACCAAAACCGCCAGCCTCAAATATCTGCTCTACCTGCCTGTCGGTTACGAATCAGAAGATTCATGGCCTTTGATGATATTTCTGCACGGCTATGGTGAGCGCGGGGATAACCTGGAACTCGTCAAAAAGCACGGCATGGCGAAACTGATCGAAGCAGGTCAGGATTTCCCCTTCATTATTGCCTCGCCGCAATGCCCCGATACGACGGTTTGGCCTGAACAGGTCGATGAACTGAACGGATTGATCGATTCCCTTATCGCCGAATTTAATGTTGATACCAGCCGGGTTTATCTAACTGGTTTGAGCATGGGCGGCTATGGCACGTGGTATCTCGCCTCACGCTATCCCGAAAAATTCGCGGCGATTGTGCCAATCTGCGGCGGTGGCGGCTGGTGGATGCCGGGAGCGCTGAAAAATATTCCAGCCTGGGTGTTTCACGGCGATGCCGACCCGGTTGTGCCGCTCATTGAATCCGAATTGATGGTTGATCGAATCAAACAGGCAGGTGGCGACGTGACTTTTACCGTCTATCCCGGCGTTGACCATGATTCATGGACTCAAACCTATAACAATCCCGAACTTTATACGTGGTTGCTAAGCCATCAACGCAAATGAGTTTGAGGTGCTGAGTTTTTGAGCTTCATGCCGAAATACGTTTAACGCAAAGAGGCAAAGCTCACAAAGGTTCGCAAAGAAAATCAGAAAATGTGCTTTGCGATTCCTTGCGCCTTTAGCGCCCTTGCGTCAAATGATCTTTCGAATGCCTGACGACTTATTTCGAAACCCAGGAGTGTGAAATGTCTCTCGGCAAATCGACCCAGGCGATCCAAAGCAAACGCGACGAGAGCTTTCGCAGCGTCGCCTACCCCATTTATCAGAGTTCGGTTTTCGCGGTTGAAAAAAGCGACGATTACGAGCATTTTATTGCGGGCGACGAGGGATTTCACATCTATACGCGCAATTCCAACCCGACCATTCGCAATGTCGAGGAAAAATTGGCGCGGCTGGAACAGGGTGAGGACAGCGTATTATTTGCCAGCGGCATGGCGGCGATCACGTCTGCGCTGCTCACATTTCTGAAAAATGGAGATGCGATTGCCGCGTCGCAACGCTTATATGGCGCAGCCTATCGCTTTTTGCGCGATGTCGTTCCCCAGTTCGGCGTGGACGTGCATTTTCTGGATGACGACGAATTATTCGATATTCAGGAATATGCGCCTACAGCCAAACTCATCTATTTTGAGACGCCAATCAACCCGACCAGCGACTGCGTTTCGATTGCCCGTGTGGTCGAAGCGGCGAAAAAAATCGGTGCGATCACCCTCATCGACAACACCTTTGCCTCCCCAATCAATCAGAATCCGATTGCGCTGGGTGTGGACATTGTGCTTCATAGCGCGACCAAATATCTCGGCGGTCACACGGATCTGATGGCGGGCGTCGCCGTCGGCACGAAAGCGCACATCAAATCGATTCGCCAGTCGATGATTATTTTCGGCGGGTGCAGCAATCCAATGGAAGCGATGCTGCTGGATCGCAGCTTAAAAACGCTGTCGCTGCGGGTCGAAGCGCACAACCACGCCGCACTCACGCTGGCAAAATTTTTCGAGTCTGAAAGCAAAGTGAAAAAGGTTCATTATCCCGGCCTGGAATCGTCGCCCTCGCATGAAATCGCTAAAAGTCAGATGTCCAGCTTCGGCGGGATGCTGGCAATCGAGCTTGAAGATTTGAACGCGGCGAAAAAATTCTGCGATTCGCTCAACGTGGCGCTGAACGCGACCAGCCTGGGCAGCGTCGAAACACTCGTGAGCATTCCGGTTTTGAGCAGCCATATCCGCATGAGCGACGAGGAATTGAGCGCCGCGCGGGTCACGCCGGGGATGATTCGCATTTCCGCTGGGCTGGAAGATGTCGAAGATTTGATCGCGGATTTCAAACAGGCGTTAACGGCGACATGAGGTTTTGACGATGCACATTATTTCCCCCTCTCGCGACGACGAAAAAATTATCCTTCAGGCCGCCACGCTGCTGAACGAAAGTTTCCACGAACATTGGCCTGGGGCGTGGGAGACGATGGAAGAAGCGCTGCAAGAAGTCCATGAAATGCTGGCGGAAGATCGCATTTTGCGGGTCGCGCTGGACGACGAGGGGATGGTTCTGGGCTGGGTCGGCGGCATCGGCGAAGGCTATGACGGCAATGTCTGGGAGCTGCATCCGATGGTCGTGCGCAAGGATCAACGCAAACGCGGAATCGGGCGCGCGCTGGTGGCTGATCTTGAAGATCGCGTCCGTGAACGCGGCGGCCTGACACTGACGCTCGGCTCGGACGACGAGGATAACATGACCTCCCTCGGCGGCGTTGACCTCTACGTGGACACCTGGGAAAAAATCCATAACATTCGCAATTTGAAAGATCACCCTTACGAATTTTACCAACGCTGCGGCTTTGCAATTACGGGAGTCCTGCCGGACGCAAACGGGCCGGGGAAGCCGGACATCTTCATGTCGAAAAGGCTATGAAATTGTTTGAGTCTAAGATGGAATTTTGGTGACAAAATATGAGCGATGAACACCTAGTATTCAGTCAGGAAGATATTGAAAACCGTTTACTATGGCAATACATGAGATTCTCTAAATTTGCATCGCTACTTCATAGGCAAGCTCTATTTTTCAGCAAAATTGAAAACTTCAAGACCGCTGATCCCTACGAGGGTACATTTCCGAAAGCTAATATGGATAGTTCAGCTGATTTTTTAGCTTCTGGAAATCTAGATGGTGAGGGATTAGTTGCTGCTACAGCTGCATATAGCCAAATAAGAGAGGATAGTTTACGAGCGCGTGACCCATACATTATTGTAAATTGTTGGAATGCTGACCCGTCCGAATCAACTAAAATGTGGAGGGAATATGTCAAAAATGGTGAGGGAATAGCTATACAATCTACTGTCGGACGCTTAGCAAAGAGTTTTGTTGATATTACTGAAACGCCTCATGACAAAAATGGAAATGTGATTTGGCCGCGTATGGATAAAATCAGTTACATAGATTACGAAACTGAGAAAGCTCCCAATGATTACTCCTTTTTTACTTACCAACCATTCATTCATAAAGATAAGAGGTTTTTATATGAAAATGAACTAAGGGTTTGGGCCGAGTTTATGCCGCAAAGGTTTGGATTGGGTAATAACTACCGAGCATATCAACCAGATAGTGAAATCCCTAAAGCGCTGAAACAATTGGATGACTATAAAGGGTTTTACTTTCCAATTGATTTGAACACACTCATTGAGAAAGTGGTCATACCGTCCAATGCGCCAAGATGGTTCAAGGAAATGATTGAACATGTCATAATAAAATTCGAGTTGGATCTGCGTGTAGAGCTATCCTCTTTATCTTCACCGTCTAACAGCTAACTATACCCTGCTTATATCTAATCATAAAATAGTCCTTCAGGCCACTTGACGCCACCCCTATATTCTAGGCTTGCATAAGAATTTACCTGTAGCACAATCAATCAAAACGCTATAAGGGCTTATTGGGATAGGTTACTATGTATCAACAAACAATTCTTATCTTACGAGTTATTGTATACTTCCTTATCAAAATTTCCTTAATAACTTGGTTAGGGTTGATTGTCTTAACACTTGGGCTTGCTGGACTTATTAATGGCCCAATTCCATATCTTCCTATCCCTGGGCTGCGTGAATTTCACGAATCAGTTGCGTCGGAATTGTTCAGTATGGGTCTCGCAGTTCTCCTAATTGACACTGCAAACGAACGACGCGCCGACCGTAAACTCAAGGAGGAGATTATTTTACAAATGGGTAGCCCCGATAATGGCTTCGCTCTCGAAGCAATCCGTATCCTTAGACGGAAAGGTTGGCTAGGGGATGGAAGCCTAAAGAATACAGAGATTCCATATGCTAATTTAAAAGACGCACGTTTATCGCTAGCCGATTTGCGAGGTGTCAATTTAGTAGCAGCCAACTTGCATGGTGCAATCTTAGAGAGAGCCAACTTGCAGAGTGCGGTCTTGAACAAAGTTAACTTACAGGGTGCAAACTTGATGGGAGCCAACTTGCACAATGCTGTTTTATCAGGCACCCACCTAGAGGGCGCAAACTTGGTAGGTGCCAACTTGCACAGCGCAACTTTATGGGAAGCCAAATTGTGGCATAATCCACATCCCGAGTGGCCGGATGGCACAAATGAGTTCCACGTTTTTTTAAGACAAATATTGGTGCGGGATACAGCTTCCGGAGATACAGTTTTTGACGATACAACCCGTCTTCCGGATGGTACTTTTTGGAGACCTGATACAGATATGACCCGTTTCACCGACCCTGAGCATCCCAATTTTTGGCGTCCAGACGTTCGATATTCTCCGTCTACAAGGCAAACTGGATAACTAAGTCGTCCTGTTTCCTATAGGTGTTTAATGCGGCTATTACTAGCAAGAATATTTTAACCAACATTTCAGGTTTAGAACAAAAGGATATGCTTATAGGTATTGAAACAGGAGTTACCATTTCTAAATTATGACTGCTATCTTCTCACTTCTATGGGGCAAAGTGAGTTGGATATGTATATAGCAAAACGGCTTTTTAGGTGATTGTAAGAATCAATCCGGTAATGTTAACGGGTGAATGAGGCCGTCCTGTGCTAACCTTGATAACAGGCGCGAGCATTGATGGAGAAATCACACTATGAAGGGCTTGATTCTAAGCGGGGGCAAGGGAACACGTCTGCGCCCATTTACATTCACCCAGGCAAAGCAGTTAATTCCGGTAGCCAATAAGCCGGTACTTGTACGCGCAATTGAAACCATTCGCGAGGCTGAAATCACCGAAATCGGCATCGTCGTCGGCGATACCCATGCCGAGATTGAAAAAGCACTCGGCAATGGCAACCAGTGGGGTGTTCAAATCACCTATATTCCCCAGCCCAGCCCGGACGGATTGGCACACGCCGTCAAAATTTCGCACGATTTTCTCGGTGACGAGCGTTTCGTCATGTACCTGGGCGATAACGTGATTCAGGGCGGCATCGGCAGCCTGATCCGCGATTTTGCCGAAAGCGACTGGAACAGCCAGATTGTGCTGAAGGAAGTCGAAAATCCGCAGTCCTACGGCGTCGCCAAGCTGCGGCCCGACGGCGGCATCGAAAAATTGATCGAAAAGCCGAAAGTTCCGCCGAGCAACCTCGCGCTGGTCGGCATTTATATGTTCGACCCGCACATCTGGGAAGCGGTTCATGCCATCAAGCCCTCGGCGCGCGGCGAATATGAAATCACCGACGCGATTCAGTGGATGATCGACGCGGGCTATCAGGTTTATCCGCACGTCCATAAGGGCTGGTGGGTCGATACAGGCAAAGCGCCGGATATGCTGGAGGCCAACAGCCTCGTGCTGGAAGAACTCAAGCCGACCATTTCGCCGGACAGCGTGATTGAAAATTCACAGATAGATCGGCGCGTGACGGTTGAGCGTGGCGCGCGGATTATCAACAGCGTGGTGCGTGGCCCAACCATTATCGGCGAAAATACGGTCATCGAAAACAGCTACATTGGCCCGTTCACCAGCATTTATCATCACGTCACCGTCCAGAACTGCGAAATTGAGCGCAGCATCATTCTGGAAAACAGCACTGTGCGCGACCTTCACCGCCGTTTGCAGGACAGCCTGATCGGACGTGATGTATCCGTCCAGCGCAGCGACGAAAAACCGCAGGCGCTTAAAATGAACCTGGGCGATCACAGTACGGTGACAATATTGTAAAATGCCTGTTTTCGCCGAGTGCATTCAAAATACAGGATACCCATGACGAAAACTATTCAACTCATCGCCCTTGATCTGGACGGTACGCTGCTCAACAGCCAGCACGAATTAACTGAGCGCACCGAAAAAGCCCTGAAAGCCGCGATGGAAAAAGGCATTCAGATCGTTCTGGCAACAGGCAAAACGCGCGGCTCTGCTTTGAGCCTGATCGCGCGCCTGGGGCTAACCTCTCCCGGCATCTATTTGCAAGGCTTGGCAACCTACAATGCCGACGCCAGCCTGCGCCACCAGATATTTTTGGATAAAGCCATCGCTCGCCGTGTCATCACCTTTGCCGAAGATCGCGGTTTTACGGTGGTCGCCTACAGTGGTTCGCGGATTTTGACGCGCAAAAATAATCGCGACACAAACATCCTTGTCCAGTATGGCGAACCGGATGTCGAAGCGATTGGCCCGCTGCAAAATATTCTCGACACAACGCCGATTAACAAAGTAATGGCGGTCAAAAAAGGCGAATATCGCGCTATCAGCGCGCTCCGCTGGCAGTTAGATAGGCAGCTAGACGGCGCGGCGCGTCTGGTGCAAGCTGCCCTGCCCGATATGCTAGAAATCGTTCCGCCGGGTGGCTCGAAGGGCGCGGCGCTGAAAACGATGCTGAAAGACCTGGATATCCCTGCCGAAAATGCGCTGGCAATCGGCGATGGCGAAAACGACATCGAAATGATTCAGTTAGCAGGTATCGGCGTTGCGATGGGCAATGCACTTCCCAATGTCAAAAGTGCTGCCAATCACGTCACGACCACCAATGATGCCGACGGAGTCGCTGAAGCGATTGAGCGCTTTGTGTTAAAAGTCGATGAGCCAAAACCAACAACACCCGTAACCGAAAAACAAGATTCAGCCGTCGAAAATGCGAATTAGCGTTCGTGTTTGCTGAACGCTGACGGCTGAGAGCTAATTGCTGACGGCTGAGAGCTAATTGCTGACGGCTGAGAGCTAATTGCTGACGGCTGATCGCTGAGAGCTATAAAAAGCTAAAGAAAATGAGTGAGGTAGAAGGAAATCTATGAAAAACATCCTGGTGACAGGCGGCGCTGGCTTCATCGGCAGCGCATTCGTCCGCTACATGGTGGAAAAGTATCCCGAATACAACATCATCGTCTATGACAAGCTGACCTATGCGGGCAACCTCGACAATCTGCTGCCCGTCAGCGACGAGCCAAATTATCGCTTCGAACAGGGCGACATCGCAGACCGCGAGACGATTCGCCGTGTTTTCGACCAGCACAATGTGGATACCGTTGTCAACTTCGCGGCGGAAAGCCATGTAGACCGCAGTATCCTCTCACCTGACGCCTTCATCCACACCGATGTCGTCGGCACGTACATTATGCTGGACGAATCGCACAAGCGCGGAGTCGAGCGATTTTTGCAGGTTTCCACCGATGAAGTCTACGGCGACATCGAACCGGGCGAGTATTCGGTAGAAGGCGATTCATTTTTGCCGAACAGCCCCTACGCCGCCAGCAAAGCCGGGGGTGAACTCATGGTGCGCGCCTATCACGTGACGCACGGCCTTAACACCGTTATCACACGCGGCAGCAACACCTTCGGCCCATACCAGTATCCCGAAAAATTGATCCCCTTCTTTGTCACCGAGGCGATTGATGACCGTCCGCTGCCCGTTTATGGCGACGGAATGCAGGTGCGCGACTGGCTGTATGTGGACGATCACGCGCAGGGGATCGCGCTGGCGCTGTTCAAGGGCGAAGCAGGGGAGGCCTACAACATCGCGGGCGAAGATAATCGTTTCAACATCGATGTGACACACCGCATTCTGAATCTGCTCGGCAAACCGGAATCGCTCATCAAATATGTGCCGGATCGCGAAGGCCATGACCGCCGCTACGCCATGAACTGCGACAAGCTGCGCGGGCTAGGCTGGGAGCGCAAATTTTCGTTTGAGAGCGCCGTCGATACCACCGTCCAGTGGTATAAAGAAAACGAGTGGTGGTGGCGGAAGATCAAAACCGGCGAATACATGGAATTTTATAAGAAGCAGTACGCTGCGCGCCTCGCCGCCGCTGACCAGGCATAATTAAGAAGGAAATCAACCGCTGAGGTGCTGAGATCACTGAGGTTTTCAACAAATAATCTCCGTGTCCTCTGCGTCTCAGCGGTTCAAATTCTGAATTTACGGCTCCAGCCCCAGCTCCGGCACAGGCGGCACACCCCCATCAAACAGCCACGCATCGAACAATTCGCTCAAGTCCTGCCCGCTCATTTCCTCCGACACAGCCATAAAATCGGCGGTGCTGGCGTTGGCATATTTATATCGCTCATAATACGTGCGCAAAATGTTGAAAAACATGTCATCGCCCACTTCCAGGCGCAGCGCGTGCAGCACCCATGCGCCCTGTAAATAAACGCCGCGATTAAACAGGTTATCTTCTGGCGGCACACCTGGCGCGTAATTTCGGTCATCAATCACCTGGTAGTATCCGACCATTTCATCTTTGAACGCCTGCTCCCCCTGCGTATGTTCAATCCAAAGCGCGCTGGCGTAGCTGGCGAACCCTTCATTCAGCCAGATGTCTTGCCAGTTCGCCGGACTCACGGCGTCGCCGAACCACTGATGCGCGAGTTCATGCGCGATGACATTCTCGACAGCCGTTGACCAGCTCGGAATTGCGCCTGTGACGGCATTGGGGACAATTTCCGCGCCGAACAGCGACATACTCTGCGTTTCCAGCGCAAAGAACAGCGGCATATCCGCCATCACAACCCCATAAGCATCAAACGGATAAGGGCCAAAAATTTCGTTAAAATAAGCGATCATTTCCGGTGTGCGCTCAAAAACGGCGGGCGCAGTTTCTGACAGACGCGCTGGAAAATAATTCCGAATCGGCAAACCGTCCGGCCCATCCTGCGTATGCAAGGCAAATTCAGCGATATTGACCGTCGCCAGATAGCTTGCCATTGGCTGGTTCATTACCCAGGTGTAGGTCGTTGTATCGCCGTTATCAACCGTATCTTGCAAAATGCCGTTCGCCGCGACGATATAGGGTTCCGGCACAGTGATATGAAATGTATAGGTCGCTTTATCGCGTGGGTGGTCATTCACGGGATACCAGCG
>Ga0268299_1003066_pt1 | contig 16796 bp, 10 predicted proteins | sample NOBtaG_FD_193484 | JGI IMG/M metagenome (GOLD analysis project Ga0268299, IMG submission 193484) | Activated sludge microbial communities from bioreactor in Nijmegen, Gelderland, Netherland - NOB reactor | ecosystem: Engineered > Bioreactor > Aerobic > Activated sludge | place: Netherlands...
TTGCAACCTGACAGCCGCGGCTGGCTCGAGGACGCAGAAAACGGGTCGCGGGCGTTGCCGTGGCTGCGGCTGGGTATCGCCATCTACTTCTGCAAGATGGCCGAACTTGAGTTGGTTGCCCGGCTGATCGACCCGTTCGTCGCGGCCCACGCGCACGCCGTCGGGCCCGGCAACGACCTCCGGGACCTCCGGGACTACCTGGCCGGCGGTAGACCGCCCAGCATTGGGGGAACCTTCCACGCCCTGCGCGCGGCTGCGCAACCCGGTAGGCATTACGACTCGGATTTGCTCCGGACCTGGCGACAGTTCGTGCGTTCACGAGCCTGGAAGGGAGCAACTCACTTGCGTAGTACCTCGTTCTTGGACACGCTTGGGAAACTGGCCGACGTCCGAAAGCGGGTCGCCCACCTCGGCGACCTGTCCGAAGCGGAACTGACGATGTTCCGGCAGTTCATTCTAAACGGGAACGACCCAGGCTTGTTGTTCGAGGCCTTGGGGATCGAATCGGGTGCTCCTTGACTTTGATGAACGACGAGCCTCAGGCGGTGATCCCTTGGTCATCTCTGGTAGAACTAGCCCGGAACAGGAGAGTATTGTTACGAAGAGTGTTACACTCGGGGAGATCACGACGCCCGCACAACTTTTTCGGGCACACCGCTGCACACGACCGGCCGGGGAGTAGCATCCCCGGCCGGGTGCGTTTTTGGCCTTTCCCCGTAACAAGTTACGTCAACAGTTCCGTCTCCATGCCTCTCTCGGTCGCCGGCGAGAGAGCGCCTTGAGGGTGTCGTGGTCGCCTTTCCTGACCCGTTTGACCCAAAAAGTCTCTGTCTCTTACCCAGAGAGAGGCATTCGGGGTCAGGCAAGCCGATTAACACGCCTACACTCCGGTTCACAGCTTACCGGTCCCTCTCCGCTCTCTTCCAGTCTCTGGGCGAGAATCCGCCGACGTTCGTGCCGTGGCCCGGGTAGTTAACCAGTAGAGGCGGCGCGTACCGCCTCGATCCATCCGCCAGACGGTTCACCGGGCGCAGGCGCGCAGGGCTCCGTGGGCATCCCTTCCTTGCCGAGGAGGAGCCCCGTGGCCCGCTCGTCCCATCCGCTCGACCACCTCGCCCTTACACCGCTTGAGAGACGCAGGCTGCTGGTCCGCCTTCTCGCCGAGGTCGTCCTCCGCCTCCAAGGCGAAAGCGGGACTGCGCCTTCGAGGCACCTCGACCAAGCCGAGGACGACCCCGAAGAGGCCCCTTCCCTCGCCGAGAAAGAACCCGAAAAATCCAGCGTTTCTGGACTTGCTTCAGGCGGCGAACAGAGCGTTGATGTGCAAGGTGCTTAACGACTTAGGGACGGACGACGGCCGGAGAGGCCCGAGGTCCCCAGAGCTACAGGAGAGACGGCAATGACGACGGTCCAGCAGGCGGTGGCGGCCCTCGCCACGATGACGGTGGGCCAGCTCAGGGCCCGCTACCGCGACGTGTTCGGCGAGGAGACGAAGGCGACGAACAAGGCCTGGCTCCGCAAGCGCGTCGCCTGGCGCATCCAGGCCGTCGCCGAGGGCGGCCTCAGCGACCGCGCCCAACGGCGGGCCGACGAGCTCGCCAACGACGCCGACCTGCGCGTCTGCGTCCCGGCGGGACACCCGGTCCTCGCCCTGGTCGAGCCGGGAGCGGACGGCCCGGCCGGCGAACCGAATGCGGCCGCCTCGCCCCAAGTCCAGGGCGGCCCGCGCCTCCACCGGCCCCAGCAGGCCGAGCCGGCTCCGGTGGTCCCCCAGCCGCACGACGACCGCCTCCCGCCGATCGGCACCGTTCTCACCCGTACCTACAAGGGCGCGGTCCTCAAGGTGACCGTCCTCGCCGACGGGTTCGAGTACGAGGGCGAGAAGTACCAGAGCCTGTCCGCGGTGGCGAAGGCGGTCACCGGGTCGCACTGCAACGGGTTCGCCTTCTTCCACCTGAAGGGCACCAAGGCGAAGGAGGCGAAGTGATGCCACGCCAGCGACAGAACAAGGACCGCCAGCCGGACGCCCTGAAGCTCGTCCGCTGTGCGATCTACACGCGCAAGAGCACCGACGAGAACCTCGACAAGGAGTTCAACTCCCTCGACGCCCAGCGCGACGCCGGGGAGAGCTTCGTCGCCAGCCAGCGCCACGAGGGGTGGGTGGTGCTGCCCGACCGCTACGACGACGGCGGCTACACCGGGGCGAACACCGACCGGCCCGCTTTACAACGGCTGATGCGAGACATCGCCGACGGGAAGGTCGACATGGTCGTCGTCTACAAGATCGACCGGCTCAGCCGGTCCCTGCTCGACTTCGCCGGGCTGATGAAGACGTTCGAGGAGCGCGAGGTCGGCTTCACCTCGGTCACGCAGCAGTTCAGCACCTCGACGAGCATGGGCCGGCTCATCCTGAATGTCTTGCTGAGTTTCGCCCAGTTCGAGCGCGAGGTGATCGCCGAGAGGACGCGCGACAAGATCGCCGCGACGCGAAGGCGGGGCCGGTGGACCGGCGGGCAGCCGCTCTTGGGCTACGACGTCGATAAGGAACGGACCAAACTCGTGGTGAACGACGCGGAGGCCGAGCAAGTCCGCGGCATCTACGCCCTCTACCTGGAGCAGGGGTCGCTCCTGCCGACGGTCCAGGAGCTGGCCCGGCGCGGCTGGACGACGAAGCGGTGGACGACCCGGGACGGCCAGCCGCGCGGCGGGCACGCCTTCACCCGGTCGAGCCTCCACCGCCTCCTGACGAACGTCGCGTACCTGGGAAAGACGAGGTATCGCGAGGAAGTCCACCAGGGCGAGCACGCCGCCATCGTCGACGAGGCGACGTTCCAGCGCGTCCAGGCCACCTTGGCGAGGAACGACGCGACCGGCGGGGCGGCCTGCCGCGACGCGACCGGGAGTTGGCTCCGCGGCCTGTTCAAGTGCGGCGTCTGCGCCTCGGCGATGACACCGACCCACACCACCCGCGGCGCGCGGCGTTACCGCTACTACCGGTGTTCGCGGTCGGTCCTCTCCGGCAAGGCGGCCTGCACCAACGCTGCCGTCCCGGCCGGCCAGGTCGAGGCGGTCGTCCTCGGCCGGCTGCGGGCGGTCGGCTCCGACCCGGCCCTCCGCGCCGAGGTGTTGGAGCAAGCCCGCAAGCAGGCCGAGGCGCGCAACCGCGACCTGGCCGAGGAGGAGCGGAGCCTCGAACGCGACCTGACGTCCTGGGGCAAGGAGGTGCTGAAGCTAAGCGCCCTGCTCCGGCCCGGCGAGGACAACGCCGACGCGGTCGGCCGCCTCGCCGAGCTGCAGCAGCGCATCGGCCAGGTCGAGGGCCGCGTCCGCCGGGTCAAGCAGCACCTCGCGGAAGCCCGCCACGGCCTGCTCGACGAGGAGCGGGCCGGCGAGGCGCTGGCCCTGTTCGACCCGGCCTGGGAGGCGATGACCCCGCGCGAGCACGCACGGGTGGCGGCCCTGCTGATCGACGAGGTCGTCTACGACGCGGCGAAGGGGAAGCTGACGATCCACTTCGCACAGGGCGGGCTGGCCGCCTTGGCCGAGGAGCTGACCGAGAGCAACGACCGCCGAGAGCAGAAACGGGCCTGACCACGACGCGAACGGAGCGGACGACGAAGGGGAATGCCATGACCGAGCGGCTGACCGTCGAGATCGAACTCCACACGCAACGGGCCGGGCGTGGCGGAAGGAAGGCCCTCGTCGCCGGGCCGGCACCCGAATCGCTACCCGCCGGGCGCATCCCGCGAGTGAGCCGGCTGATGGCCCTGGCGCTGAAGTTAGAACGGCAGGTCCGCGACGGGGAGATCGCCTGCTACGCCGACATCGCCCGGGCCGGCCATGTCAGCCGGGCGCGGGTGACGCAGATCCTCGACCTGACGTGCCTGGCACCGGACGTCGTCGAGGAGTTGCTCCACCTGCCCCGGGTCGAAACAGGACGTGACCGGATTCTGCTGCAGGACCTGTTGCCGATCGCCCACGAGATGAGGTGGGACGTCCAGCGGCTGCTGTGGGACGCCCTGCTCCGCGAGCGGGGCGTCGAGCCGGTCGATGGGTGAGCCGCACGTCCCGCCACGGGCCGCCTCCTCAATTGTCGGGAGCGGTTCCGCGCGACCTGGTCGCCGGCCTGGACCCCTACCAGCAGCTGCGTTCACCTGCTCGGGCCACCCAAGTTGCGCCAGGCCTTCGACCTGTCGAAGGAGCCGGCGTCGGTGATCGAACGCTACACGCGGAACAACGTCGTCAAGACGCGCTACCCGGCCGGCGACGCGCGGCACTTCCTGCTCGCCCGGCGGCCCGAAAACGGCCGAAGTGGGGCGCGACCACTGGGACTACGCCCGGTTCGTCCTGGCGGCCGGCGGCTTCAAGGGCGGCAGCGGCGGCGGCGCGACGGACAAGTTCGGCGAACGCGTCGTGGACAAGTTCTACAAGGTGGAGAGCTTCGGCCGGGCGCTGTACCACCTGCTCGGCGTCGATCCGGACCCCGTCCTGCACACGCCGGCGGACCGGCCGGTCAAGCTCGTCGAGGATGCCCCGATCATCAAGGAGGCCCTGGCGTGATCAGGGTGCGGGCTTCGCCGCGTGCCTGCCGAGGGCGTCGTCGCGGCGTTTCTTCAGGTCGGCGTTGTCGGAGGCGTCGAGCAGCAACCGGCCGACGTGGAACGCGACAGCAAACCACTTCCCCTCCTGCTCAACGCGGGCGGCCTGCTCGGCGTGGTAGCGCCGCCGCTCGGCGAGGTCGGGAAGCGGCCAGGATTCGCCCGTGGGGGGCGGCGGCTGCAAAAGATTGACGACGATGACGTTGCGGTCGACGAGTTCGGCAGAGAGCAATCCGTCGGGCGAGCGGGCCGACCCGGAAGCGGGCCGGGCCGGCGGGTCGTCCTCGGCGACAGGCTGGCCGTTCGCGACCGACCAGGCGCGAGGGTAGCCGTAAACATCCCAGGCGAAGACCCGCTTGCCGTCGCGGCTGAACGCCACGCTCGTCAGACCGTGGTTCGGCCCTTCGAGGACGAGGATTTCGCCCCCCTTCTTGGCGTCCCACACCTTCGCTGTGCTGTCGTTGCACCCGGTGAGGATGCGGTCGCCGTCGGGGCTGAAAGCGACGCAAAGCACGGAGCCCGTGAGGCCCTTGAGGGCGAGCAGCTCGGTCCCCTTGTCCGCGTCCCAGACCTTCGCCGTTCTGTCCTGGCTCCCGGTGAGGATGCGTTTGCCATCGGGGCTGAACGCCACGCTCGTCACCTCGGCGGTGTGCCCCTTGAGGGCGAGGAGTTCCACTCCCGTGTCTGCGTCCCACACCTTGCCCGTGTTGTCGTTTCCGGTGAGGATGCGTTTGCCGTCGGGGCTGATGCACACGCTGGTGAACGTGAGCGAGTGCCCCTGGAGGGCGAGGAGTTCTTGGCCGGTCTCGGAATCCCAGACCTTCGCCGTGTTGCTGTAGCCCACAACGACGATGCGTTTGCCGTCCGGGCTGAACGCCGCGCTGGTCACGGAGCCTGGGTGTCCCGAGAGGGTTCGGACCGCGGTGCCCGTCTCGGCGTCCCACACCTTCGGCGTGGCATCCCCGCTACAGATAATGAGACGTTTGCCGTCCGGGCTGAACGCCGCGCTACGCACCCAGGCTCCGAGTCCCTTGAGCGCGAGGAGTTCGGTGCCCGTCTCGGCGTCCCACACTTTCGCCGTCTGGTCCCAGCTGCCGGTGAGGATGCGCTTGCCGTCCGGGCTGAACACCACGCTCCTCACCCAGTTGGCGTGGCCATTGAGGGCTAGGACCTCGGCCCCTGTCTCGGCGTCCCACACCTGCGCCTTGTTGAACGTTGACCCGGTGAGGATGCGATCGCCGACGGGGCTGAAGGCCACGCAAAGTACAGCGCCTTTCAGCCCCTTGAGGGGGAGTAGTTCGGTCCCCTTGTCCGCGTCCCACACCTTCGCCTCGCCGGGCTTGTACGGATAGCTGGGGTCCTCGTGGGCGGTGGCGATGCGCTTGCCGTCGGGGCTGAAGCACACGCTGGTCACCGCTTTCGGGTGCCCCTTGAGGGCGAACACCTCCGTGCCCTTTTCGGCGTCCCATACCTTCGCCGTGCCGTCCCGGCTCCCGGTGAGGATGCGCTTGCCGTCCGGGCTGAAGCACGCGCTCGTGACAAACCTGGCGTGCCCGATCAGGGTCTGCTTGCTGGCATCGAAGCGCCGGCGAAGATGGCGATGCTCCCAGCCGCGCAGGTCCCACTGGCATGCGTCCAGGTAGCGGAACGCCTCCGGCACGTCATTCACCGCGAAGGCGAGCTGGGCGAGCCCGAGCTTGCCGGCGTAGACCGCCCACTCCGACCGCCGCAGCTGCTCGTGTGCCGTATTCGCCTCCCGGCGTGCCGCGTAGGCGAACCAGGCAGACACGGCCACGCCGGCCGTGAGCGCCAGGAACACCCCCGCCGCCAAGGCGGACACGACCGGGTTGCGCCGCACCCAGCGCCAGCCGCGCTCCAGCGACCCGATCGGCCGCGCCTGGATCGGCCTCCCGTCGAGGAAGCGCCGCAGGTCCTCGGCCAGTGCCTGGGCCGACGCGTAGCGTTTTCTGGGATCCTTCTGGAGGCACTTGTGGCAGATCGTCTCCAGGTCGGCCGGCACCCGCGGATTCAGTTGCCGAACCGCGACCGGCTCGTCACCGAGGACCTGGAAGATCGTGTCCATCGCCGTCGCGCCGCGGAAGGGCGGCCGACCCGACAGGCACTCGTACAGGAGGGCACCCATCGCCCAGACGTCGACCGAAGGGCCGAGGTCGGGTTCCCCGCTCGCCTGCTCCGGCGGCATGTAGCTCGGCGTGCCCATGACCGCGCCGGTCTGGGTCTGGCCCGCCTCGTCCAGCTTTTTCGCCAGGCCGAAGTCCGTGATCTTCAGCGCCCCGTCCGCGGCGAGGAGGACGTTCGCCGGCTTCAGGTCGCGGTGGATTACGTTCGCGTCGTGGGCCGCCCGCATTGCCTCGGCCAGGGACCGGACCATCTCCGCCGCCTCGCGGGCCGTCGGCGGCGTCTCCCGCAGGCGCTGATCGAGCGACCCGCCGGGGCAGAACTCGAGGGCCATGAACGGATGGCCGTCGTGCTCGCCGACCTCGTACACCTGGACGATGCCCGGGTGGGACAGCCGGGCGATCGCCTGCCCCTCCGTCTCGAAGCGCTGCTTCTCGGCCGGCCCGGCGTGGCCGCCGGCAAGGATCATCTTCACGGCGCAGACCCGGCCGAGGCGCTGGTGACGGGCCTTGTAGACGACACCCATCCCGCCCCGGCCGAGCTCGCCGAGCAACTCGTACCCCGGCGGCAACAGCCCCGGCGACGCGCCGGCCGGGGTCGGGCCGGCCGGGTCGCCGTCCAGCGTCGCCGCGTCGGGGAGGCCCGCCCCCGGCGGGACGGTCGCGTCCTCCGCGACGGCAGGACGCTCACCGGGCTGGTCGACCGTCGGGTCGTCGGGGGGCATCGGCGCGCTCCTCGGCCGGCCGCGTCGAGGTTCACGCTGGAGCGGCCGTCAGACCTGGATCAGCAGCGATGGTAACACACCCGTGGACCCGGCCGCCAGGGCCGGGTGCCTGGCTTTTGCACCGGGCGCGGGGGACCCGGTTCGGGCCGGGTGGCGAGGGGATCGCCGCCGGGCAGACCCGGAGCGGCGTGGCGGGCCAAGACCGCCGAGGCCGCTGAGTCTCTCCCGCCGCTCCACGAGCCGGGCAACGAGTCGGTCGCCGGGCGAACCGTCGCCCGTCTCGTTCGAGCCCGCCATGGGCACACCCCGGGCAATCGCCCCGTCCTCTCGCTCGTCTTAGAGGGGAGAGACCTTTCGTACCCCCGAGGACGAGTCCATGCGCCGAACCTACCTCGCCGCCGCCGCGGCCGCTACGCTCGCCGCCGTCGCGTGCTGGCTCTGCTGGCCCGCCGGGACCACCGCCCAGGACGACAAGCCCGCCGCCAAGCCCGGCGCGAACGCCCAGCCGGAGGTGGCCGCCAACCTGCCGGTGACCCAGGTGGTGCTGTTCTCGTCCGGGGTCGGGTTCTTCCAGCGCGAGGGCAAGGTCCAGGGGAACGCCCGCGTCGACCTGACCTTCCCGGTCCAGGACATCAACGACCTGATCAAGAGCATGGTCCTCCGCGACCTGGACGGCGGCCACATCGCCGCCGTCTCCTACGACAACAACGCCCCGATCGACCGCACCCTGAAGTCGTTCGCGATCAACCTGACCGGCAACCCGTCCTTCTCGGCCATCCTGAACCAGGCGCGCGGCGAGAAGGCCGAGGTGGTCCTCACCCAGACGAACGCCACCCAGCCCGGGACGATGACCGGGACCGTCGTCGGCATCGAGACCCAGAAGCAGAACGTCGCGAACAAGGACGTCGTCGAGGTCGAGGTCCTCAACCTCTGGTGCGCGGATGGGATGCGCGCCGTCAAGCTGACCGAACTCCAGCGCCTCCGGTTCCTCAACCCCGTGATCGACGCCGAGTTCAAGAAGGCGCTCGAGACGCTCGCGACGAGCCACGACACCCAGAAGAAGGCCGTCTCGATCCAGTGCGCCGGCGAAGGCAGCCGCCGGGTCAAGGTCGACTACGTCGTCGAGAACCCGATCTGGAAGACGAGCTACCGCCTCGTCCTCGACAAGGCCGGCGACCAAGGCGCGGACAAGGCGCAGTTGCAGGGGTGGGCCGTGGTGGAGAACGCGACGGACGAGGACTGGAAGGACGTCCGCATGGCCCTGATCAGCGGCCGGCCGATCTCGTTCCAGATGGACCTCTACAGCCCGCTGTTCGTCGACCGCCCGGTCGAGAAGCTCGAGCTGTTCCAGTCGCTGCGGGCGGTGGCCTACTCCGGCGCGCTGCACTACGACATGGACCGCATCGCGGACTTCGCCCCGGCATCGTCAACCCCGACGAACCGGCCCGCCGGCCCGGCAGCGGTCGCCGCCGGGGATGCCGGGGCGGCCCGTGGCCTCTTCGGCAGTAACGGTGGCCTGCCGGCGACCGATCCGAACTTCCGCAAGCAGTTCGGTGACGACCTGGCGGCCAAGCTCAACCTCGGCGACAGCGTCCGTTCCGCCGCCTCGGCGGCGAAGCTCGGCAACTTCTTCAGGTACCTGGTCGAGAAGCCGGTGTCGCTCGCCCGCCAGAAGAGCGCCCTGCTCCCGATCGTGGCGAAGGACGTCGAGACGAAGCGGGTCAGCATCTACAACGAGCGGACGCACGCTAAGTTCCCGCTCCTGGGCTTGCAGCTGAAGAACACGTCCGGCGCGCACCTCATGCAGGGGCCGATCACCGTGTTCGAGGGGTCGGTCTACGGCGGCGACGCCAAGATCGCCGACCTCCAGCCGAACGAGGAGCGCCTGATTAGCTACGCGGTCGACCTCGGCACCGAGGTCGACGCGAAGCCGTCGAGCGACAACGGCCGCATCACTTCGGTCAAGGCGGTCAAGGGCGTCATCCACACGACGACGAAGGTGCGCGAGACGAAGACCTACACCGTCGCGAACCGCAACGACGTCGAGCGGTCGATGCTGATCGAGCACCCGGTGCGCAACGACTTCAAACTCACCGACACCGACAAGCCGACGGAAACCGCCGCCGACGTGTACCGCTTCGCGGTCAAGGTCCCCGCCGGGAAGACCGAGACGAAGGCCGTCACCGAGGAGCGCCTCCTCAACCAGGGCGTCAACATCGCGAGCACCAACGACGACCAGATCCGCTTCTTCCTCAACCAGACGGCGATTACGCCGAAGGTGAAGGCCGCCCTGGAGCAGGCGATGTCGCTGCGCTGGGACCTGCAGAAGGTGACGCGCGAGATCCAGGAGCAGGAAAAGCAGCTCAAGGTCATCACCGACGACCAGGGTCGGCTCCGGGCCAACCTGCGCGAGATGCCGACGACGGCGGCGGCGTACAAGCGCTACCTCGAGAAGTTCGACCAGCAAGAGACGCAGATCGAAGCCTTCCAGGCCAAGATCAAGACGCTCCAGGCCGACGAGCACGCGAAGAAGAAGGCGTTCGACGACTACCTCGCCGCCCTCGACGCCGAGTGACGCGGCCGATTGGGCAAAGGTCTGTGCGCCGCCGATGTGGGGAGTCGGCGGGTTCTGATCCATACGACGTGAGGCACCGGCCCCAACGGTCGCCGGCCGTTTGGTGAGCGGGTGCCAGCCGCCACGTTCGCGGTGGTCGCGGGCCGCGTCGTGACGCGGACCGTTCTGTCCGGGCCACGAGCGGAGTGGTTCTTCCGCGGTTCGGGTGCGTCACGACGGACCTGAACGCACCCGGTCGCGAACCGCAAACAGTTGCTCGCAGTCCGTGCCTGCACTTCCCCCAGGCACAACTTTCTCGACGCCACCGCCCCGAGCCCTATCGCTACCTGCCCGTTACCCACCTGGCCCGCGCGGCGGCAAGGGCGAGAGGGCCCTCCGAGGGCCGTCTCCGGCATTCCTCCCTCGAACTTGCCCTCCCGAAGGCCCGCCTGGAGGGAGCCAAGCTCCACTCGGCAGGCACTTGAAACGCCCTCAGCCCCGGCGAGGGGCCAGGTCGTGTTAACCCTCCCCGTATTGCACATGCAGGGCGAGCGGCAGTACGGTCGGTGCCGGCCCTGAGAAACGACGCCCGACCGCGCCCGCCGGGCCGCCCGTCGCCGTTGCGGCGGCCCGGCGATCGACGTCGTCAACGGCAGGAGTAAGTCCATGTCCCGCATCTACTACGCCACGGCGGCCGCCATCCTGACGGCCGCTGTCGCCACCCCGCCGGCGTTCGGGCAAGGGCCCGGAGCACACGACGGCAAGCTCTTCCGCGTCCCCGGCGGCCAGGGGGAGATCTGGCTGGTCGACCAGGGGCTGCGGCGCCACGTCCACGCCCCGGCCTGGCGGGCCCTGTTCAACGACCCGCCGGTCGAGGACATCCGCCAGGCCGACCTGGAGAAGCTCTTCCCGCTCGGCGACCCGGTCCGAGACGGCGCGTTCATCGCCCGGCACAAGGACGGGGCCATGTTCCTCGTCGACGCGGGCCGGAAGCGGGAGATCCGAGGGATGGAGGCCCTGCGCCGGTACCGGCTCAGCGAGGTCCACTTCGTCGCGAAGACGGCGGAGGAGATCGCCGCCTACCCGAACGGGGCCCCGATCGACCCGCCGATCCGGGGCCCGCTCGGCCCGAGCGGGCCGGACAAGAGGTGACCGGGTTTCGGGCGGGTTCCGCCCGGCGCGCCTCCGAAACGGGGGCGCCGGGCGGTCCGTCCTCGTCCCAGGTAACAGCGACTCTGACACCACCCACACCAGAATCTCAGGAGGACCGAACGTGACCAGCCGCTCCCTGATCCGCGCCCTTGGCCTGGCCGCCTTCGCGGCACTCGCCGCCCGGGTCGCCGCGGAAGACAAGGCCGCCCCTGGGCCGCATGTGCCCCTGGCGAAGCTCGCCGCCGCCGTGCTCGACCTCGGCCCGGCCGGCCCGGCGATCGAGGCCCGGATCAACCTGTACCTGCACTGCGACAAGCGGGAGGATAATCTCACCGAGCAGACCGACGAGATCTACCTCGCCGGGTCGTTCGTCGGCCCGGACGGCAAGTCGCGCCTGATCAAGGCCGGGCCGCACGACTTCCGCGACGGCGGCGGGAGCGAGCGGTGGCGCGACTTCCACCGCCTCGGCGTCTGCGACCTCCGGCCCGGCGAGCAGGTCACCGGGACGATCAAGGTCATGGAGAACGACGGCGGCTTCGGCGAGGTGATCGACCTCGTCAGCCAGGCGGTCCAGATCGGCCTGATCGGGAACGAGACGCCCGAGGCCCAGGTCGCAAGGGCCGTCGCGAAGGTGGCCGGCCTCCTCGGCAAGGGCGGCGACGACGAGATCGTCACGGTGAACTTCACCGTGACGAACGTGGACGGCCGGCTCGTGACCCGGGCGTGGTCGAACAGCCCCGGCGTCGACGACCAGGGGGCGAAGGTGATCGACGTCCACGGCCGGCCGGTCACGTTCCACGCCATGCGCGTCAAGAACGGCTTCGACTACCACCTGCGCTTCTGGGCCGGCCCGGATCGGGATAACCACTAGCCCCGGAGCAACGGCCCGGAGTGCGTCCCTCGGCGTCCTCAATGGCCGCCGAGGACGCCCCGTCCGGTTACGGCCTGGATTGACCCGGCGGGGTGGCCAGGCCATTCAGGTCGGCCCAGAGGCGCGTCCACTCCTCCCGTTCTTGCTCCGGGAAGAGGGCCAGCGCTTCCGGGCCGCGCACCCGGAGAAACTCGGCGTGGTTCAGGATGGCCCTGAGGATCTCGCCGGCCCCCTCACGGACGGCCTGGTCGGGGCTCGCCACCTGGTCAGCCTGCGCCTGGCGCTCCTCTTGCAGCCACGCCAGAGCGAGGCGACGCAGTCCCGCCCGGTCCGCCTCGCCTGGCGGTTCGACCCCTTGTCCCGTCGCGGCCCGGACCGCCGCCAGCGCCGCGTTGAGGCGGTGGCCGTCGGCCGCCGCCAGGGCCGGGGCGAGGCGGAACGCCTCGGCGTACAGAGCGGCCGCTTCGGCGTAGCGCCGGCGGTAGGCCGAACAGAGGCGGGCCACCTCGGCGTGGCCTTCGGCCGAGTCGGGGCGTTCCGCACCCGCCAGCACGAAGGGCAGGCGGGCGTCGAGGTCGCGCAGCCGCCGGGTGTCGCGAATCAACTGCTCGGCCGAGCGTCGTTGCGCCTCCGACCAGCCCGGCGGGGGTAATTCCGACCGATACCACCGCTCGAGGGCATCGACCGCCCGGGGGAAGTCGCCCTGCTTGCGCAAGCACAGGCCGAGGCCGTAGTGGGCTTCGGCGAGGCCGGGCTCGAGGGTCGTCGCCCGGAGATAGCAGTCGGCGGCGTGGTCCACCTCCCCTTCCAGGTACCAGGCGGTGCCCAGGTTGGAGTGGGCAGGGGCCAGGTCGGGGGCGACGTAGACGGCCTTGAGCAAGCAGTCCTTCCCCTCCTTGGCCATCCCCTTTTTCGTCAGGGCGTAGCCGAGGTTGTAGTAGGCCGTGCCCAGGCGGGGCGTCGCGAGGTCGGCGGGTGCCTTACTGAGGCACTCGACGGCCTTGCGGAAGCTCGCGATCGCCGCGTCCAGGTTTTCCCCCAACTGCGCCTCGCCGAGGTTGCTGTGCGCTTCGCCGCATTCGGGGTCGATGGCTACCGCCTCGCGGTAGCTCGCGACCGCCTCCTTCGGGTTCTGGCGTCTCAGGGCGTTGCCGAGGTTGAGATGGAGCAGGGCGACCGCCCGGTCCGGTCCGGTCCTGTCGCGGAGTCGAAGTCGGAGCGCTTCTCGGTGGTGAACGGCGGCACCGGCGTCGTCGCCTGCGGCGAGGAGGAGGATGCCGAGGTTGGTGTGGGCGTCGGCGAAGCCCGGGTCGACGTCGACGGCTTTGCGATAGGTCGCGACCGCGGCTGCCGGGTCGGTCCCGGCTAGGGCGTGGGCCAGGTTGAAGTGGACACGGGCGACCCCGGCACCGTTCTCGGCCGCCGCCCGGTGGTAGGGGATCGCCCCGGCCGCGTCGCCCGTCGCGGCCAGGGCGAAGCCGAGGTTGTTGAGGGCGGCAGGGTTGCGCGGTCGCAAGGCGACGCAGGATCGGAAGAAGCCGACGGCCTCCGCCTTCTGGGTGCCGTCCCCTTCGAGCAGGGCGTTGCCGAGCGCGAACCCCGCGAGGAAGTCGTCCGGCCGGCGGGCCCACGCCGAGCGGAGGAGACGGAGGGCGGTGCCGCGGGGGAGCCATTCCGCGTACGCGCCGACGAAGGGGGCCGGGTGGTCCGCGCCGGCGAGCTGCTCGGCGGCGCGGGCCTGGGCACCGGCATCGCGGCCGGCGAACGCCGCGCGCCAGGCGTTGCGCCGCGCGTCAGGGTCGATCTCGGCTAGCAGGGCGAGCAAGCCGGGGTGCCGCGGATCGACGGAGAGCCACAGGTCCAGCCCCCCGGCGACCTGGTCGCGGATCGCCCACCCGGAAAGCCGTTTCGCCGCGTCCTCGGGCAACCCGACGTCGATCCCGTGCCCCTGGAAAGCCTTCGGGTATCTCCGCCGCCCGACATCATACTGGAAGCCGTCCCGCGAGAAGGTCAGGACCCCGTCCCGGATGCGGCCCAGTTCGGCGAGGAACTGCCACTGGGTCTCCAGTTCCGTTAGCCGCCCCATCACGCCTGCATCCGTGTCGGCCTGCCAGTCGTTGGCAAGGCTCCGCGCCTCGCGAAGGGCGGCACCTGCGACGTCGGGCATGTCTTTTCCGAGCTGGTCCTCCGCCCGAACGAGGGCCGCGAGGATGCCGTTGGTCAGGTCCGCCTTCCGCTGCAGGGCCGCCAGACTGCCGGCCCACCATACCGCCGTGACACCGCTCGCCACGGCGACGAGGGCCGCCGTGACCCCCGCCAGGCCGACCCAGAGCCGGCGCTGCTTCCGCTCCGCGCCGGCCCGCAACTCGGCCGTCTTCCGGTCGAGCTCGGCCTGGCGCAACCGGTCCTCGACCCGCGCGAGGTGGTCCGCGATCGCCCGCGCGACGGCCGCGGCGTCCGCCAGACGGTCGTCCCGGTCCCGGGAGAGGCAACGCCGCGTCAGCACCACCAGCTCGGCGTCGCCTCCGCGACGCAGCAGCCGGTCTTCCGCATCCGCCAACGCGCCGTCCGGCCCCGCCGGCAGGGGGGGGCCGTCGGCAAGGCCGCCGAGGGCCGACGTGTCGTGGGGCGGCAGCCGGGTCAGGACGACGGACAGGATCGCCCCCAGGCTGAACACGTCGCTCCGCTTGTCGACCTCGTCCACCCGGCCGGCGGCCTGCTCGGGTGCCATGTACCCGCGCGTGCCGAGGACCGCCCCGGGCGAGGTGGGCGCGTCGAGGCCGGTCCCGCCCCCAAGCGCGACCACCGCCGGGTCGGGCGTCTCCGGCGCGCCGAGCTCCTTCGCCAGGCCCCAGTCCATGAGCATCACCTCGCCGTGGGTGCCGACGAGGACGTTCGCCGGCGTCACGTCGCGGTGGATCACGCCCCGGTCGTGGGCGTACGCGAGCGCCTCGGCCACGCGCTGCACATGCGTCAGCAACCGGGCAAGGTCGGCCTTCCGGCCCGCGAGCACTTCGGCCAGGGTCTCGCCCCGGACGTGCCTCATGGCGTAGAACGGCCGGCCGTCGACGAGCCGGCCGACCTCGTACACCGGGACGATGCCCGGGTGCTGCAACCGGGCGCAGAGGCGCGCCTCCCCCTCGAACCGGGCCACGCATCCCGCGTCGGCGGCGAGGTGCTTGCGCAGCACCTTGACCGCCACCGGGCGGAGCAGCCCCAGGTCCACGCCGAAGTAGACCGCCCCCATCCCGCCGACCTTGTAACCGCCGTCGAGCCGGTAGCCGGGGACCTCGGGCGGGGCGCATTCCAGCCCCAACAACCCGGCCAGGACGCGCTTGCACCGGCCGTCCGAACACCCGGTTTCGACGTGATCTTCGACCGCCCGGCTGGCGGCTTCCGACAGGTCCCCTTCCAGGTAGTCGAGCAGGCGGTCGGGCGGCGGGCAGTCCGTCATGGCGCGTCCTCCCGGCGTCCGCCCTGCTCTTCGAGGAGCTTCGCCAGGAGTGCCTCGCACCGGCGCTTACACCGGTAGAAGGCCTGACAGAACGCGGCGTAGGTCATGCCGAGTTCGGCCGCGACTTCGGCCACGTCGCGGCCGTGCCCCTTCACCTCCTCGAAGGCTTGCCAGAGGCGCGGGTTAATGGTCCGGCGCACCGTCTCCTCGACGAGGATCAGGAGGTCGTCCTCGCTGCGGGCGACCGAGCTGACGTCGTCGCCCAGTTCGGCCGCCGCGTCCGGCAGGCGGGCCATCCGCTCCTGGAAGTCCGTGCCGCCGACCGGCACGCCCGGGGCCCGTTGCCTTGCGCGGTAATGGTCCACGACGGCGCGCGCGACGACGGTCCGGAGCCAGCCGCTAAACGTCTTGTCCGGGTCGTAGCTGAACACCCTCAGTTCGCGAGTCAGCTTCACGAGGACGTCCTGCGTCACGTCGTCGACGTCCGCCCCGCGCAGCCCCTGGCGCGCGCACCAGGCCCGGATCAGCGGCTCGTACACCCTCACGAATTCCGCCCAGGCTGCCTCTTCTTGTCCGGCCTCCGGATGCCGGAGCCGGGCGAGGAGCTCGGGTCGCGTTTGGATTTTTGCCTCGTTGCTCATGGGGCCTCCGGGTTGGCTGGTCCCGCGGGTGACCGCCCGATGATAGCCGGCGGGACCGCGGCTGTCGAGCGCCGCGCCACCGCTTGACAGCGGTGCATGGCCGGCTTTACTCTCGCCGGCGGCCCTGCGATGTCCGAATAGCCGCCCGGGCGACAACGAAGGAGAAGCCGTGCCGGACCCCATCACCCTGACCTGCGGCGCGTGCGGGCAGCGCCTCCGCGTCCCGGCCGACCACGCGACCCTGGCGGTGACCTGCCCGCGGTGCCGCCGCGGCTGGGACTGGTCGCCGACGCCGCTGGACCGGCTCCTCGCCGAGGTGGACGGCCTGCCCGAATCGCCCCACCCGGACGTGCTCGGAGTCACCGACATGGTCGCCGTACCGGGCGGGGCGCGGGTCTGGCTCCCGGGCGTCTACGGCGGCGTCACCGTCCAGCCCGGCGGGGTCGCCTACCTCGACGGGGTCGTCTTCGGGGCGGCCGAGAACCGGGGCGGCGTCCTCCTGGTGCGCGGGACGGCGCAGGTTGGAAAGTTGGCCGGCAGCGGGGGCCTGACCGGCCTCGTCTGCGGGGCCCGCGTCGGGAACGCGACTGGCACCGTCACGATCGCCTGCCTCGGCTGTGGCCACCGGTCCGCCCTCGGGCTGGGCAACTGGGACGCGCTCGT
>Ga0268299_1003067_pt1 | contig 16783 bp, 15 predicted proteins | sample NOBtaG_FD_193484 | JGI IMG/M metagenome (GOLD analysis project Ga0268299, IMG submission 193484) | Activated sludge microbial communities from bioreactor in Nijmegen, Gelderland, Netherland - NOB reactor | ecosystem: Engineered > Bioreactor > Aerobic > Activated sludge | place: Netherlands...
GGGTTTCCATCAAAATCGAATGTGGATCCACAGCAAGCATCCTGCATAAAGAGCGTGGAAGAATGAACATCAACGGTGGCACAAGCATTACCAGGTTGGTATGAGCAATTCCGTTCAAAGGCTAAATAGGTAGTAGCATTTTTCCTGTAGAGAATAATTCCGCGGATACCGCCATCATTTACAAGAATATATCCGCCATTGCTACTAAGTGCCGGATAGCTTGTGAGAACGATGTTAATATCAGCGAAGGCAGCAAAAGGAATAGGGTCGTCAACCAGGTCAGGGCTGCATGCAGATATTAAAATAAAAAACCAGGTGATCTTCTTAGTGTGGCTTAAGAAAGTCATTTGTCATATTCATAAAATCCCCGTCCGCTTTTTCTTCCATGATGGCCTGCATCAACTTTTTGTTGTTGGATCCGATTAGGTCTGAATTTAGCATCCTGATGGAATGCATTGTACATGGAGGCGGTCACGGAAAAATTGACATCCACTCCAATTAAATCCATTAATTCGAAAGAACCCATTTTAAAGCCACTACATTTCAATAGAGTATCTATTGTCTTAATATCACTGACATTCTCTTCCAATAATTTTAATGCTTCGACATAGTAATGGCGCGCAACCCTGTTCACAACGAAGCCTGGAGAATCTTTGGCTGAGATGGCAACTTTTCCTATTTTTTCTGAAAACTGTTTCAATGTTTCTATTGTCTGAAGAGAGGTAGACACTCCGCTAATTACCTCTACCAATTTCATAATGTGAGCCGGATTGAAAAAATGAAGGCCGGCAAAATTATGAGGGTGTTTTAATACGGCCGCAATTTGTGTAACAGGAATAGAGGATGTGTTTGTGGTGAGGATGCAATCAGAATTATTATTCTCAATAGTTTTAAAAATTTCCCGCTTAATCTCCAGCTTTTCGACAGCCGCCTCGATGATTAAATCGACTTTCACCTGATCAATGGTTTCGCGGGTTTTAATCTTATTGAAGGCTTCTTCTTTTTGTGTTGTTGTTAGCTTATTCTTATCGACACTTGCCTGAAGCGATGTGCTAATGTTTGACAGGCCCTTCTTTACCTGTTCAGTACTTGAATCAAATATTAATACGTTAAAGCCTGCAAGAGCACAGACCTGAGCAATTCCTTGCCCCATTGTACCCGCGCCTACGACCCCAACGGTTTTTATTTTTTCTATGGTCATTATGTTAGATGACTTGCTGGAATTGTTTCAAGAACCGAATGTCATTTTCTGAATATAACCTGAGGTCATTTACCTGATAGCGAAGCATGGTTACGCGTTCAATGCCCATTCCGAATGCAAAGCCTGTAAATTCTTCCGGATCAATTCCGCAATTCTTTAATACGTTTGGATGTACCATGCCCGACCCTGCAATTTCTACCCAACCACTGTATTTGCACACATTGCAACCTTTCCCTTTACAGATCAGACATGAAATATCAATCTCAGCACTAGGTTCTGTAAATGGGAAAAAAGATGGTCGGAAACGAATTTTTATATCCTTGCCATACATTTCTTTGGCGAAGTGATACAATGTTTGTTTTAAGTCTGCGAAGCTTACGTTTTTATCAACATAAAGTCCTTCTACCTGGTGGAAGAAGCAATGAGCGCGTGCGGAAATCGCCTCGTTGCGATATACCCGACCCGGCATGATAGCCCTAATAGGGGGCTTTTGCTTTTCCATCAGTCTGATTTGAACATTGGATGTATGTGTTCTCAATAATAAATCAGGGTTTTTTTCGATGAAAAAGGTATCCTGCATTTCGCGAGCGGGATGATTGTCAGGAAAATTTAATGCTGAGAAATTATGCCAATCGTCCTCAATCTCAGGCCCATCTGCAACGTTGAATCCAAGTCTTTCAAAAATTTCGATAATACGGTTTTTGGTAAGGGTAAGGGGGTGGAGATTACCGACTTTGTTTGGAACAGGAGGAAGGGTGAGGTCAATTTCGGTTGTTGAAGGCTGATTGGTTTTCAGGTTCTCCTGCAACGCCAGAAGTTTAGCTTCTGCTGACTGTTTTAGTTCATTCAGAATTTTGCCAACCTTCTTTTTTTCGTCAACCGATACTTTTTTGAGTTCCTCAAAAAGATCACTAATTGCTCCTTTGCGGCTCGTATATTTTAAACGGAAAGTTTCAACGGCCTCTTTGCTGGTAGCTGTGAACGCCTTAACCTCGTTTAGTAGTTTTATAATTCTATCCTCCATACAGTATCAAAAATACATTTTATATTATTCACATGGTTTACATACTATCCTTTGTTACCCTTTTTTGAATGGCCCTGTCTAACAGCAGGCTTAGGGTTGTACACGTAATCAGGATGCCCAGCAGTACATAGTTATCACTCATTTTTCTGAAGGAGACAGCGACACCAATAAAGCAAAGGTGCACAATACCTAAAACTATGGTTGCACGACTATGAGAATACCCCAAGCGGAGTATGTTGTGATGAATATGACTTTTATCAGGGGTAAAGGGTGATTGCTTGCGTAAGAGGCGAATAATAAAAATTCTCAATGTATCCGCTAAAGGGACGATGATAAAGCAGATAGCTGCTGAAATGCCAGCGTTAAACCGGTAAGGATTTTCAGCAGGCAACGCATCGTGCAAGTCTATGAAGTGAATGGCGCAAATGGAAAGCATCATGCCAATCACTAACGCTCCGGTATCGCCCATAAAAACTTCAGAGGGTTCCCAGTTAAAATATAGAAATGCCAAAATAGCACCCAGCATAGAAAAACAAAGGACAGCAAAAATGGTATCATCCATCAGGAAAAAAGAAATACCAAAGGCAAGTAAGGCAATACATGCGATGGTTCCGGCTAATCCGTCAAGTCCATCAATCAGATTAACAGAATTTGTAATAACGATGATAGTGAAAAGCGTAATGAAGTAGCTGACAAGTATTGGTATTTCATAAATTCCCAATAAACCATAAAAGGATTTTAATCTCAGATCAAACAAAATGATCAGGAGACTTCCGGCCATCAGTTGGCCAAGGAGTTTCATAAAGGGACGCAGCGGAACAAGATCATCTCTAACACCAATAAAGAATACAATAAATAACGCAATCATAATGATGCGAATATTTTTCCACTGTGAGATATCCACCCAGATGAGTGAAGCGATAACAAATCCTAGGAAAATCGCGATGCCGCCCATTGAGGGAGTAATTTTTTTATGGATTTTCCTCCTGCCCGGGATGTCGACCAGATTTTTTTCTAATGAATATTTAATAATGACGGGAATCACTAAAAAACAGATCACAAAGGAAGTAACAGCCGCAGCAAGCTGAATAGCCATATAGATAGAGTCTCCGTCAAAAATACGGATTAAAAGACTGTGCCCTAATCACTTAGCGCGAAAATAGTGCAGAATATTTTCTGCGATGCAAGTTACTTCTTCCGCAGTTAACTCAGGAAATATGGGTAAGGATAATTGCTCCTCCTGTAGCTGGGAAGTAACCAAAAAGTCCTGTGGCTTATGGTTCAGGTACTGATATGCTTTTGTAAAAGGCAGTCCTTTCGGATAATGAATCAGCGTATTGATTTCTTTGCTATCTAAAAACTTTTTTAGCGAATCGCGTCTGGATGAACGAATGCTGTAAATATGAAAGGTGTGAATGGTGTTGTTACGAACAGCCGGCAATATTATTCCGTGACACGATTTTAATAGATTATTGTACTGATGTGCGATTTGAATTCTACTTTGATTCCAGTTTTGGAGATACTTTAATTTTACTGATAATACAGCCGCCTGGAGAGAATCGAGGCGGCTATTCATGCCTTCAATGGCATGATCATCTTTTAGTAAAGCACCGTGGTTGGCCAGTCTTCGCATTTTCTCAGCCAATGCCTCATCCTGTGTAAGGATACATCCTGCATCACCATAAGCACCTAAATTTTTTGTTGGATAAAAGCTGTATGCAGATGCAATACCAGTTGAACCTACAAGCTTTTCATTTTCTTTTGTTAAGTGTGCCTGGGCACAATCTTCAATTAAAAATAAATTATACTTGGTACAAATTTCCTTTAGTCGCGATACCGGTGCGGCCTGTCCATACAGGTGAACGGCAATAATGGCTTTTGTCTTTGGGGTAATCTTTCTTTCAACGCTTGCCGGATCAATGGTGTAATAACTTGAATTGATTTCTGCAAACACAGGTGCAGCGCCCACCAATGAAATTACCTCCGCTGAAGCAATGCAGCTAAAGGCTGGTGTGATTACTTCATCGCCTTCTTTTATGCCAAGGGCTTTAAAAATAATGAAGAGGGCATCTGTTCCGTTTCCTGTTCCGATGCAATGTTTGACTTGATGAAGAGCCGCGAACTCATTCTCAAATTTTTTTACAAATTCTCCACCTATGAATTGCGATGTTGAAAATACTTCTTTTACAGCCTCATCAATTTCTTTTTGAATTGATTCGTATTGCAGCCGAAGATTAACAAAGGGAATTTGCACTACTTTTTATTTTTAGCAAATGGATGGTAGTCGCCTTGCAGGGGGGCAAGTTCTTGATTCCGAATTTCGTAAACTGTTTGAATGGAGGTGCGCGCTTCTTTTAATCCAAAGCCACCGCCACTCAGAATATCCTGATAGCTGGTTGTGTGTAAATCTGTAAAGCCATCGCTGAATTCAATGTCCTGTCCTTCCATTGTTAAGGAGCGATAGGTGCGCTTTCCTTTTGCCCTCACATCGGCCGGAATATCGTTGTAATCGATGCTGAGGAACCAGCGTACCCTGGCTTTTTCAAGTTCGAGAAACCCGGAAGCTGAATCATCGGTGAGTTTATGAACAACATTTTTTTTCACCGAACCAAAGACCCACGCCAGCATATCAAAAAAATGAATGCCAATGTTGGTGGCAATGCCGCCAGATTTATTGATGTCGCCCTTCCAGCTTGTATGATACCAATGACCGCGAGAAGTCATGTAGGTGAGGTCAACATCATAGATTTTATCTTTCGGACCTTCTTCCACTTGTTTTTTTAACGCAATAATGCTGGGATGTAATCGCAATTGAAGAATAGTGTAAACTTTTTTACCGGTTTCTTTTTCAATTTCAGTAAGGGCATCTACGTTCCATGGATTCAGTACGAGGGGTTTCTCACAGATTGCATCGGCCTGATGACGAAGGGCGAAGCGAATATGAGAATCGTGCAGGTAGTTAGGTGTACAGATGCTTACGTAATCAATTTTCTTTCCCTGTCTCCGTTGTTTATCTAAATGACGATCGAAGCGCTCGAATTCTGTGAAGAAGTCTGCCGATGGAAAATAGGAATCGAGTATTCCGACTGTATCAAATTTATCAAGGGCGGCAATCAAATTATTTTTTGTGTCGCGAATTGCCTGTAAATGTCTGGGGGCGATGTAACCTGCTACTCCAATAAGAGCAAAATCTTTCATGCTTAAGAAACTTTAATAACCTTTCCGTTTTGTAATGTATACTTTTCGTTGCTTTCAGGGCAAGTGGCTGTTCCTTTGCTGTCGAACAGCAGTTTATGACCATATTCACTCATCCATCCGGTTTGACGGGCAGGGTTTCCAATAACTAAAGCATAATCGGGAACGCTTTTCGTAACCACGGCCCCTGCGCCAATGAATGCAAATTTTCCGATATCATTTCCGCATACGATGGTGGCGTTGGCACCGATGGAAGCACCCTTCTTCACCGTGGTTTTCGCATACTGACCTCTTCTGTTGACGGCACTGCGTGGGTTAATCACATTGGTGAATACCATTGAAGGACCAAGAAAAACATCATCCTCGCAAATTACGCCTGTATAAATAGAGACATTATTCTGCACCTTTACATTGTTACCGAGCACGACATCGGGAGACACCACTACGTTTTGCCCGAGGTTGCAGTTTTTGCCAATCTTACAATTGGACATGATGTGTGCGAAATGCCAGATTTTAGTTCCTTCTCCAATCTCGCAGCCTTCATCGATAACGGCCGTTGGATGTGCTGTAAATAAATCCTTCATGCGTTAAAAGTATTTCCGGATGATGGTACAAATGTAGTTCAATTGTTCTTCATGCATCTCGGTATGGATAGGTAGCGAGATTACTGTTTTTGATAATTTTTCAGTAACCGGGAAAGAACCCCGGTCGATGCCGGGCTGGCGATATGCCTTTTGAAGGTGCAGGGGTACGGGATAATAAATCATGCTGGGGATTCCGCATTTGTCGAGGTAAAGTTTAAACTCATCGCGATCAATACTGTTCACCCGAAGGGTATATTGATGAAAAGCATGAGTAGAATACGATACCCGGTGCGGCAGTTCAAACTCTTTAATAGAGGCTAAAGCCTGATCATAATAAGCCGCAACTTCATTGCGTTTGCGGGTGTACTCGTCCAGGTATTTCAATTTAACCTTCAGAATGGCTGCTTGTAACGTATCGAGCCGGCTGTTTACTCCAATACTGTCGTGGTGATATTTTATTTTTTGCCCATGGTTGGCCATCATCTGAATTTTTTCGGCCAGAGAAGCATCGTTCGTAAAGATCGCGCCACCATCACCAAAGCATCCCAGGTTTTTTGAAGGAAAAAAGGAAGTTGTTCCAATGGTACCGATCGTGCCGGCTTTCTTTCTGGAGCCATTTGAAAAAATAAAATCGGCACTTAACGATTGAGCCGCATCTTCAATCACGTGCAAGTTGTGTTCCCCGGCTATTTTCATGATTGCCTCCATGTTGGCACACTGCCCGTACAGGTGAACAGGAACGATGGCTACCGTTTTTTTAGTGATTTTATTTTTAATCTGATGTACATCAATGTTGAAGTTTTTTTCATCGACCTCAACAAATACAGGGGTTAATCCCAGCAGCGCAATTACTTCGGCTGTAGCAACATACGTATGAACCGGTAAAATAATTTCGTCACCGGGTTTAAAGCCGAGTGCCATCATGGCAATTTGAAGGGCATCGGTACCGTTGGCACACGGAATAACATGGTTGGCGCCCGTATATTCGGCTAGGGCCTTTGCAAACTCACTTACCTGAGGGCCCTGAATAAAGGCGGTTGAGTCCAAAACCGTTTGTATTGCGGCATCAATTTCAGGTTTGATCCGCTGGTACTGGTTGTGCAGATCAACCATTCTGATTTTTTCCATGTTCAAATTTTATTTCTTCAATTTCTTCTGCCATTCCCAGGCATGGTGCAGCGCGTCTTCTATTGAAAATTTGGTTTTCCAGTTTAATACTTTGTTAACTTTTTGCGGATCGGCATATACTTTTTCAACATCGCCAGGCCTGCGAGGTCCGATGGCGAACGGCACATGTACGCCCGTGGTGTTTACAAATTTCTGGAGTATTTCGAGAACAGAAACACCCAAGCCAGTGCCCAGGTTAAACACTTCATACAATGTTTTGAATGATTGTGTTTTCAGGTAATCCAATGCTTTAACGTGTGCCACTGCCACATCTACAACATGGATATAATCGCGAATGCAGCTTCCATCGGGTGTGTTGTAATCATTTCCGAACACGGTAAGTTTTTCGCGCCAGCCGGCAGCAGTTTGTGTAACAAACGGAATCAGGTTGTTGGGTGTGCCGATCGGAAGTTCACCAATGTGAAAACTTGGGTGGGCGCCAATCGGATTAAAATAGCGAAGGGAAATAACGTTATAGCCTGTTGGGCTCACATCTTCTAATATGCGCTCACAAATTTGTTTGGTGGCGCCATAAGGTGATTCGGCTTTTTTTTGAGGAGCCAGTTCATTCACAGGAATTTGATCGGGCTGTCCGTACACGGTGCAGGAAGATGAAAAAATGAAATCTTTTGTTCCGAATTCTTTCATGACGTCCAGCAGGACAAGAAGAGAATCAATATTGTTTTGATGATATAGAAGAGGTTTGGCGACCGACTCACCCACTGATTTGAGAGCAGCGAAATGGATAACGGCATCTATTGGCCCCTGCGTTTTGAAAACCGAGGAAACGAAATCTTTATTGCAACAATCGCCTTGATGGAAGTTTACTTTTTTGCCGGTGATTTTCTCAATTCCCGCATTAAGTGATCCATCACTGCAACTCAGGTTATCGATAACAACAGGTTCATAGCCCGATTGCATCAACTCCACCACCGTATGGCTGCCAATGTAACCTGCTCCGCCTGTAACAAGAACTTTTTTCATTTTATAATCGCGCTGTTACCGTTGATTTATCGAGTAAGCCTTTGACATCGTACACCACGGTAGTAGAGCCTTTGATTTTATTCCAGTTGAGAGATTTAAATTCGGTGTGGCCAACAGCCAACACAATGGCGTTGTATTTTTTCGATGGCTCTTCAATCAGGCTCAGTCCATACTCATGGTTCACCTCAGCTGCATCTGCTTGCGGATCATACACATCCACGGTTGTTCCATAACTTTGTAATTCGCGGATCACAACTACCACTTTACTGTTGCGGATGTCGGGACAATTTTCCTTGAATGTAATGCCCAATACTAAAATATTTCCGTTATGAATCGGGTGTTCGTGCTGTGCCATTAACTTGATAACCCGACCGGCAATGTGTGCGCCCATGTTGTCGTTGATGCGTCTTCCGGCAATGATTACTTCAGGGCGATATCCAACACTTTCTGCTTTGTGGGTAAGGTAGTAGGGGTCTACTCCAATACAATGGCCGCCTACCAGCCCCGGCTTGAAGGGAAGAAAATTCCATTTGGTGCCGGCAGCTTCCAGCACCTCACTGGTATCGATATTCATCCGATCGAAAATTAAAGCGAGCTCGTTTACAAAGGCAATGTTGATATCGCGCTGCGCGTTTTCAATTACCTTGGCTGCTTCGGCCACTTTAATTGACGATGCCTTGTGTGTTCCGGCTTTGATAATCTTCTGATAAAGTGAATCAACCTTATCCGCTATTTCAGGCGTACTTCCGCTGGTTATTTTTTTAATGGTTGAAACGCGGTGCTGTTTGTCGCCCGGATTAATGCGTTCGGGAGAGTATCCGCAAAAGAAATCAACATTGAATTTCAGTCCGCTAACTTTTTCAAGAATAGGCACGCAGTCTTCTTCCGTACAACCCGGGTATACCGTTGATTCGTAAATAACAATGTCGCCTTTTTTAAGAACGCTTCCCACGGTTTTGCTGGCGCTGATAAGTGGCGTAAGATCGGGCTTTTTGTATTCATCTACCGGAGTTGGTACCGTTACAATAAAATAGTTAACTGCCTTCAAATCTTGAGGGTTGGAAGAGTACGTGAGTTTAGTTGAACTTTTCAGTTCGTCTGTGTCTACCTCTTTCGTACGATCAAATCCTTTTTTTAATTCTTCAATTCGTTCAGTATTGATATCGAACCCTACCACATCCACGACCTTCCCAAACTCCACTGCTAACGGCAGGCCTACATATCCTAATCCAATGATTCCTACTTTTTCCATGCTTATTTTTTATAATACGCTTTATACCATTCAATAAATTTTCCAATACCCTCTTCAATGGAAGTTGCGGGTTTGAAACCAACTTCGTTCATCAGGTCATCCACATCGGCAAAGGTTTCAGGCACATCGCCTGTTTGCAGCGGCATTAATTTTTTGACTGCTTTTATACCAAGCTTTTCTTCAATGGCTTCGATAAAACGCATCAACTCTACTGGTTTATTATTACCAATATTGAAAAGCCGGTAAGGCGCAAAGCTGGTTGCCGCATCTGGTTCAATCCCATTCCATGAACTGTTGGCCGTTGGTATTTTCGGAACCAATCGTGTGATCCCTTCCACAATATCATCGATGTAGGTGAAATCACGTTTCATCTTTCCGTGGTTGTACACCTCAATAGGATTGCCTTCTATAATTGCTTTTGTAAAAATGAAAAGCGCCATATCGGGTCGACCGTATGGGCCATACACGGTGAAGAAGCGCAAACCTGTTGTGGGTAGATTATAAAGAGCCGAGTAGGTATGCGCCATCAGCTCGTTTGATTTTTTTGAAGCCGCGTACAACGATATCGGGTGATCAACATTGTGATGAACCGAGAATGGCATTTTTTTATTGGCGCCATATACCGAACTGGAGGAAGCGTAAATCAGATGTTCGGTTTTATGATGCCGACACGCTTCCAGAATATTCAGGAAACCATGAAGGTTACTTTCGAGGTACGCGTACGGATTCGTGAGTGAGTAACGAACCCCTGCCTGTGCGGCCAGGTTAACCACGTAGTTGAAATTGTTTTTCCCGAACAGTTCATCAATTTCCTTTTTATCGGTTAAGTCAAGCTGATGAAATGTGAAATCAGGAAGTTTTTTTAACTGGCCGAGGCGAGCCTGTTTCAGGTTAACATCGTAGTAGTCGTTGAGGTTATCAATCCCGGTAACGGAGTACCCCTCGCGGCAAAGCCTGCTTGAAAGGTGATACCCGATGAACCCTGCGGCACCGGTAACTAAAATAGAAGGTTTTTGAGCCATTATTCTTTAAAAGGAGCGTAAAACTAACAATTTTGATGGTATTTAAGGCTTTTTTAGGGTAAGGAGGTTTTGAGAGGGTGAGGAAAAAAGATAAGTTGGCGAAAAATTGAGTACCCGCGGCACCATAGCATTACTGAAAAAGGAGTTCATGCTCGAACTCAGGCGCAAGGCGGTAATATCGGGCCTGGGCCTGTACTTGCTCAGTATTATTTTTATTTGTTACCTCACCTTTAATCTTCGTCAAAATGTAATCAGTCCGAATACGTGGGCGGCTTTGTACTGGCTAACCATTTTGTTTTCGGTGGTGAACAGTGTGGCGAAGAGTTTTATTGGAGAAAAGAAGGGAACACTCATCTATTACTACACCCTGGCGAGTCCGCAGCAAATCATCATCTCTAAGATTATTTACAACACATTGCTTTGTTTATTGATTTCGGTTGCAGGCTATGGTTTATTTTCGGTCTTTATTTATAACCCGGTACAGGATCAGCTTATTTTTTTAACTGCGCTTGTTCTTGCCTCCTTTGGATTTGCCATTTCGTTAAGCCTGATATCGGGCATTGCCGCAAAAGCAAACAACAGCAATGTGCTGATGGCCGTACTGAGTTTCCCGGTGGTGATTTCAATTTTGTTAATGGTGGTGCGTATGACCAAAAATGCTGTGGATGGTATAGACCGCGCTGCCAGCACCGATGAAATTTTAAACCTGGTGGCAATAAATTGTATTGCCGGGGCGCTCGGGTATATCCTGTTCCCGTATATTTGGAGAAGTTAAATCATTGTGCAGTATACAATGGCAATAGGCAATGATTAAAAAAATTGCCTACTGCATTTGTCTACAGCCTATTTGTGTATGAAAGTTTGGTTAAAAATAGTAGCGGTTGTTTTGTTGGTGTATGTGCACCTGGCGGGTCTTCTAATGGAGGCGCCCAGGCTCAATATTTTAAATGAAACGGTTCGTGCTTTGTACTTTCATGTGCCCATGTGGTTTGGTATGGTGTTGTTATATGTACTGTCGGTGTATCATGCAATTCGATATCTGCGCAATCCCTTTCATGGTCATGATGTGAAGTCGGTTGAATTTGCCAACGTTGGAACCGCCTTTGGTATCTTGGGTATGATTACCGGAATGTTGTGGGCAAATTATACATGGGGCTCTCCCTGGCATGGCGATCCGAAGCAAAAAGGTGCTGCCATCGCATTGCTGGTGTACTTCGCCTATTTTGTGTTGCGAGGTTCGCTCGATAATATGGAACAACGTGCGCGTTTAAGCTCTATTTATAACGTGTTTGCTTTTGCTACTATGATACCCTTGATCTTTATCATCCCGCGCCTGGAAGATTCCATGCATCCCGGCAACGGGGGCAATCCGGGGTTTAATGCTTACGATTTAGATAGTCGTATGCGAATGATTTTTTACCCGGCAGTCATCGCCTGGTTCCTAATCGGGTATTGGATTGTTTCGCTGCGTATCCGATACCGAGCTATTGAAGAAAAAATTTTAGAATCTGACTTATGAAAAGACTTCTGTACCTGTTGTTATTGTTAATGATTAGTCCGATGACATACGCTCAGGATGCCGAGATGGCGGACGTGATGCGATCGAATGGGAAAATTTATGTGGTGGTTGGAATTATTTTGATCGTTTTGATCGGGTTGATTACCTACCTGTTTCTGCTCGACAGGAAAATAACGCATCTCGAAAAAAAATTACCTTCTGCGAAACATTGAGACGTATAATTATACGTCTCTACGGGTTGTTAATAACCTGTTAAAAATCATTTTTCTTAGCGCATTAAGGATTACTTTTGAGGGAATTTTCCTGTAAATCCATGAAAAAATCGCATATTTTAATCATCATCGTTATTGCAGCGGCAATCGGTATTGTGGTAACAACGGCCGATGATGCCAGCACTTATGTAACCTTCGATCAGGCCTACCAGTTGGCGTCCAACGGAAGTAAAAGCAGTATTCATGTGGTGGGTGAATTGAAAAAAGATGAAGGCGGCCATGTTGTGGGAATTCAACCGGGCGCTGACCGTGTTTCATTTTCCTTTATCATGGTTGACGATAACAAAAAAGAGCAACTGGTTATTTATAACGAACCGATGCCACAGGATTTTACCCGCTCAGAAAAAGTGGTGGTGATCGGAAGCTACTCAGGCGATACCTTTGTTGCCGATAAAATTCTATTGAAGTGCCCATCGAAGTATCAGGAGCAGAAACTTAATACTTAAATGTGTTGATGTATTGGTGTGTTAAAGTGTTTATGATTTTCAACACACCAGAACCTGAACACTTCAACACCTTAACTCATTAACACCCCCATGCATTATTTCATCGGTAACCTCGGTCATTTTTTTGTTATCACTGCTTTTGTTTCTGCGCTGGTTACATTCTTTTGTTATTTCAAAGCTACCGGAGTTGAAGCGATAGAGAAAAAGAAACAGTGGTTGGTGAACGGTCGCGTTGGATTTTACGTTCACGCCATCGCTGTTGTTGGAATTGTTGTTACGCTCTTCACCATCATTGCTAATCACTATTTTGAATATCATTACGCTTATGCACACTCCGATAAAAAGCTTCCAACGTATTATTTGATATCGACATTCTGGAACGGTCAGGAAGGAAGTTTTCTGCTTTGGATGTTCTGGCACGCTGTGTTGGGTGTGGTGTTGATTTTCACCAATCGTTTTTGGGAAGCACCCGTGATGACGGTGTTTGCAATCGTGCAGGCCTTTATTGCTTCGATGATTTTAGGCGTTGTCATTCCCGGCCTTGAATTTAAAATTGGCAGTTCACCTTTTATTCTGCTGCGCGATGCCATGCCTGATCCAATTTTCAAAGTGCAGCCTGATTTTATTCCTGCCGATGGAAATGGATTGAATCCTTTACTTCAAAATTATTGGATGGTCATCCATCCACCTACGTTGTTTCTTGGTTTTGCTACTACGCTCATTCCTTTTTCATTTTGCATGGCAGGGTTGTGGTTAAAGAAATACAGCGAGTGGGTGAGACCTGCCATACCATGGGCGCTTTTCTCAGGTGCTATTCTTGGCCTGGGAATTTTAATGGGCGGCTACTGGGCATACGAAACCCTCAACTTTGGCGGCTATTGGAATTGGGATCCGGTTGAAAATGCTGTGTATGTTCCGTGGCTTATCTTGATTGCCTCCATCCACACGATGATCACTTATAAGAACAGTGAAACAGCGCTGAAGGCTTCGATTGTTTTGGTGATTGCTGTTTTTGTACTGATTCTATATTCAACTTTTTTAACCCGCAGCGGTGTACTGGGCGATGCCTCCGTTCACTCCTTTACGGATTTAGGGTTGTCGGGGCAGCTGCTGATTTATCTTTTCTTTTTTATGATCGCGGCCATCGTGCTGGCGACTGTGCGCTGGAAGAAAATACCGACAACCGGGAAAGAGGCTTCTGTGTATTCACGCGAGTTTTGGATTTTCATCGGGGCAACCGTATTGTGTTTGATGGGCTTCCAGGTGTTATTGCCAACTTCCATTCCTGTTTGGAATCGGCTGGTAGAATTGTTTGGCGGAAGTTCTAACCTGGCGCCACCGGCCGACCAGGTAACATTTTATTCTAAATTTCAGCTTTGGTTTGCTGTGGCGATTGGCATCCTGTCGGCAATTGGTCAGTTTTTCTGGTGGAAGAAGATTGACAAAGAAACGTTAAAGAAAGAATTGTACATGCCATTTATTGTTGCCCTGGTTGTGTTCGCCCTGATTATTACACTGGGGAAGGTGACGAACCCGGCTTTTATCGTGTTAACCTTTGCGGGCGTGTTTACGATAGCCGCCAATTTCAAAATAGCCCTGTCGGTGTTTAAGTCGAGCCCGACTTTATCAGGCGGAGCCATTGCCCATATTGGTGTTGGGTTGATGTTGGTGGGCGTGATGTTTTCATCGGGCTATTCGAAAGTAGTGTCACTGAATAATACTGGCATGCTTATCTCCAAACAGTTAAGTGAAGAGGTAAACCGCGAAAACCTGTTGTTGTTTGTAAATGAACCGCGCACCATGGCTGGTTATGAAATTGAATACAAAGGCGAATATTTCGAGCCCCGTGATAAGCGTGGTTATGTGAAGAAAAGTGAAGTGGAACTGACCAGCGATAAGTATGAAGTTACGGCCAGGCAGGATATTTCCTATGCCGGCAGGAAGTTGTATGGTGTCGGAGAAACATTTGAAATCTATCCGGAGAATACCTACTATAAAATTGAATTCAGAAAAGACAATAAACACCAGTTTACGCTGATGCCCCGGGTTCAGGTGAATGAACAAATGGGCAACGTAGCCTCGCCCGACATCAGTCACAGTGTGGGGCAGGATTTATACACGCACGTTTCACTTCCGATGACCGATGAAATTAAAGAAGACTGGAGTGAGCGGGAGGAAGTTACGGTGAAGCGTGGCAAAGAATTTTTTGCGAATGACTATGTAGCCGTAGTCGAGCAAATGACTCGCGTTTATGAATTTGGCGGAGAGAAAATTGATTCCAGTTTTGTAGCGGTAAAAGCACGAATTCTGGTGACGGGCGAAAAGCAGGAATATATTGCCGAGCCGGTAATCATTTACGGAACCAATTCACGTGGAGGCATTGTGCCGGATGTTATTACTGACTTAGGGTTAAAGTTTTCGCTTATGAATATCAAACCGGAAACCGATGAAATCACATTAGGGATTCAATCGCGTCAAAAGGACTGGGTGGTTATCAAAGCGCTGGAAAAGCCCTTTGTGAATGTGCTTTGGTTAGGTACGCTGGTGGTAATGGCAGGCTTTGGTGTAGCCATTGTAAGAAGGTTCCGCGAGTTTAATAAGATGAAGGAGAAGGGGTTGGAGTAAAGATGGTCTGTTCGGACACAGACCATGAGAGTTGGGGATGGAATGATTTTAACTATAAAAAATATTTAACTTTTCGCGGCCCATGCCGCGATCTCACCCAATCTTTATCAAGGAGTGAACTAAATTCTTTCACAGCCTGAAATAGAACTTACAACATCATTATTTCGGTGAGACCCCGGCCTGCCTACCGGACCAAGCAGGCACAAGGCCGGGGATACAGGGCAGTGGATAAAGAATGTTTCTTAAATAAAATTTTTTTGACCCAATTAATTCTTCCTCAGCTTACTATGCTTTCTGCCATACAGGAAGTAGACAACCAACCCTACCGCCATCCAACCGAAAGCAACTTTTAAGGTTTGCACATCAAGAGCCACAATCATTCCTCCACAAACAAGGGCTCCTAAAATAGGAACGATGGGAGCCATCGGAGATGAAAGTGGTGACTTAAACGGGCGTTCAATGTTGGGTGATTTAATACGCAAAATCCAAATGCCAAGGCTTACCAGTACGAAGGCGAAAAGTGTCCCAAAACTGGTTAAATCTCCTGCCACGTGGCCCGGAACAAACGCGGCAAATAATCCTACAAACACAAACAATATCCAATTGGCCTTGTAGGGAGTTTTGTATTGTGGATGAAGCTCGCTGAATGTTTTGGGTATTAAGCCATCGCCACTCATGGTGAAGAATATTCTGCTTTGGCCCATGAGCAGTACAAGAATAACAGACGAAAATCCTGCAAGGATAGCAACCGTTACAGCGGTAGAAAGCCACTCATAATTCGTCATGTAAGTACTGATGGCGTACGCCACGGAGGCTTCCCGTCCTTTTTCCGGATCGACAAAATCCTGCCAGGGGGCAACACCGGTAAGTACGTGCCCAAATAAAATATAAAGGATCGTACAGATCACTAGCGATCCTAAAATTCCGATAGGCATATCGCGCTTCGGATTTTTAGCCTCTTGTGCAGCGGTTGACACAGCATCAAAACCGATGAAAGCAAAAAATACAATGGCAGCTCCACCCAATACGCCACCCCATCCGTGTTTGAATACGCCTGAGTAATCTTGAATTACTTTTCCGGCCTGATCGGTTGCCGGAGGTGTTCCTTCCGGAATTAAATAAGGCGTGTGATTGGCAGGATCAATAAACTGCCATCCGATGAAAATGAACAACAGGACAATGGCCACTTTTACCACAACAATGATGGAGTTAACGGTAGCCGATTCCTCCACACCTTTAATAAGTATGAGTGTGAGGATAAGCAAGATTACCAGGGCGGGAGCATTTAAAATACCCTGATGCAAAACACCGGCAGAATCAGTAAAGCTTTCAAACGGGGAGTGACACCATTCGTATGGTATTCCTCCCCCCAGTAATCGGTTTAAATATTCGCTCCAGGCTATACTCACGGTTGCCGCACCAAGGGCATACTCCATGATGAGCGCCCAGCCGATAATCCAGGCTACGACTTCGCCCATGGTCACATAACTGT
>Ga0268299_1003068_pt1 | contig 16782 bp, 12 predicted proteins | sample NOBtaG_FD_193484 | JGI IMG/M metagenome (GOLD analysis project Ga0268299, IMG submission 193484) | Activated sludge microbial communities from bioreactor in Nijmegen, Gelderland, Netherland - NOB reactor | ecosystem: Engineered > Bioreactor > Aerobic > Activated sludge | place: Netherlands...
GATTGAACGGCATAATTCCGTAGGGGCGCAATATATTGCGCCCCTACACGACCCATAAACCATATGTTCAATCGCAAAAAATATGAACCGATGGCGGGGATAAACATAATCCGTTTGTTGATATAGGAACTGCCGATGATTTTCATCTGGCCTGCAATGCTTTTACTGCTTCTGGTGATTCCCGCGTTTGCGCTGATGTATGCCCGCATCCAGCAGCGGCGACGGCGGCTCGTCACCAGTTACGGCAGCCTCGGCCTCGTGGCAGGATCATCACCCGGCGCGCGGCGGCATGTTCCGCCAATTTTGTTTCTGACCGGGCTGGCAATCCTCATTTTCGCGCTGGCACGGCCTCAAGCGGTGGTCAGCCTGCCGCGTTTGGAAGGCACGGTGATTCTCGCCTTCGACGTTTCGGGGAGCATGGCGGCGGACGATATGCAGCCGACGCGCATGGAAGCCGCCAAAGTCGCCGCGCAGGATTTTGTCGAACGCCAGCCCAACACCGTGCTGGTCGGCGTGGTGGCCTTCAGCGACAGCGGCATCGCGATTCAGCAGCCAACCAACGAGCAAGCGGACGTGCTGGGGGCAATCCGCCGCCTTGCCCCGCAGCGCGGCACATCGCTGGGAAATGGGCTGATCGCCGCGCTCAACACCATCGCCACAGGCGGGCAGGAAGTGACCAATTACTACAGCAATATGACACCGATGCCCTCGCCGACCCTAACACCCGTTCCGCGCGGAACCTACACATCGGACGTGATTATCCTGCTGACGGATGGCGAAAATAACGAAGAACCCGATCCACTGCTGATCGCGCAGACGGCGGCAGACCTGGGTGTGCGCATCTATACGGTTGGCATCGGCAGCGCGGCGGGCGCAAACCTGGAGATTGAGGGCTTTGTCGTTCACACCATGCTCGACGAGGCCATGTTGCAGCAAATCTCGCTGATGACCGGCGGCACGTATTTCAATGCCGAAAGCCAGGAAGACCTCATCAATATTTACGACAATCTCATTCCCCAGTTGGTGATTAAACCGGAAGAAATGGAAATCACGCCGATTTTTGCGGGCATGAGTATCCTCATTTTGCTGATCGGCGGCATGACCTCGTTATTATGGTTTGGTCGGGTGCCGTAGAATAGTTGGCGGACGGATTGGAGGTGATGACATGAACATGCTCTGGCCTGGATTTTTACTCCTTTTAATTCTCATTCCGCTGCTGATCGCGGCCTATATCTGGGTGCTGCGAAGGCGGCGGCGTTTTGCCGTGCGCTATTCCAGCCTGTCATTGGTGCGGTCAGCCTTGCCCCGTTATTCACGGCTGCGGCGGCATCTTCCCTTTGCCCTGTTCGTCGCGGCGCTCACCAGCCTGATTATTGCCTTCGGGCGTCCGGTGGCGGTGGTCGCCGTGCCGACCAACCAGACCGTCATCATCCTGGCAATCGATGTCTCCCGCAGCATGTGTTCCGGCGATATTGAGCCGAATCGTTTGATTGCTGCCCAGGCCGCTGCCGTGTCGTTCATCCAAAATCAGGAGGCCAACGCGCACATTGGCATCGTCGCTTTTTCCGGCTTCGCGGAAGCGATCCAGATGCCGACAACCGATGAACAGCTTCTCCAAAATGCCATCAACAGCCTGATTACCGGGCGCAGAACCGCCGTCGGCAGCGCAATTTTAAAATCGATTGACGTGATCGCCGAAGTGGATGAAACCGTCGCGCCCAGCGTGTCCGAATTTTCGCCAGGAGTCGAGCCTGTTCCGGTTGCCCCCGGCGCATATGTCCCCAACATTATCGTTTTGCTCACCGACGGCGCGACCAACGCTGGCCCGCTGCCTCTGGACGCCGCGCAGCAGGCCGTTGATCGCGGCATTCGCGTTTATACCATCGGCTTCGGCACGGAATTTGGCGGCGAATTTGTGAATTGTGGCCCGCAGTTCTGGGGCAATGAACCCTTCGGCGGGGGCGGTGGCCCACCTTTTGGGGGCGGCGGCCCAGGCGGGGGAGGGGGCGGCGGATTTCGCCGGGATATTGACGAAGAAACGCTGATTCAGATCGCCGACATGACCGGGGGAAGTTATTACCTCGCGGAGAGCGGCACAGAATTGCAGCAGGTTTTTCGCGAACTTCCCACGTCGCTGATCGTCCGGCACGAGCCTGTCGAAATCAGCGTGACGTTTGTGGCGGTTGGGGCGCTGCTGGTGGCGCTGGCGATTGGCCTGTCGATGCTATGGCACCCGCTGCCGTGATGGTTCATAGGCCGTCGTGTAGGGGCGCAGCGTGATCGAAGAGAATTCCTGTGGAGCGCAGCACCCTACGCTCAATGTGTCGCTCCTAAGAAGCCTTTTATACCCTCAATCGTCGGCGTAGTCGCCGTTCTCAACCTGCTTGAGTTTTTTGGTGTGATAATCGGCTTTCAGCAGTTTTTTGGTCGCTTCATAAGCATCTGCAAGCTCCTGCGCAACCGGTCTGCCGAGCCGCCCCAGCAGACGACAGCGCTGCAAACGGCAGTAAAGCTCGAAGGATGGGCTTGAAGATTCCACCAATTCCTGAAGCTGGCGATCACGCAGTTTCAGGGCGGTATCGGCATCACCCATCCGCTCGTGATAGATACAGACGAGATCGTAATAATCCAGGCCGAGCTTGGCCTTGTGTTCGTGAAAAATAGCCGTTCCACGTTCATACAGGCGCTCGGCTTCCTCAATTTCCTCAATCGACTGCTTATAAACGGCCTGTGCCAGCAGCGCATGAGCCAACTGAAGCACGACGCGCGGTTTGTTGCTGGCGATTCGCTCCAGTTCGAGCGCATATTCATAAGCGCGTTCCGGCTGCTTCTGGCGCATGGCGATATTGCACAAAAAATGATAAGCGTCGGACTCGCGATAATAATCGCCGCGCGCCAGATTCAGATATTTGAGCGCTTCACGTTCAGCGTCGTCCCACTCGTCAAATGAGTAATGCAGCCCTGCGCGCCGCCGCTCGGTCAGCAGATAGGTATCCTGATCCAGCGGCACATTGCGCGTCATGTAGTCGAGCATTTGGTGGATTTTTTCGAGATTGCCTTCCACGTCGATGATGTAATACACGTCGATCAAAATGCGGTAAACGCGCGCCAGGATCGGGCAGTGCAGATAGCCGGATTTGTGCGCCAGGGTGAACGTGCGAATCGAATGTTCCAGCCCTTTTTCCAGGTCGCGCAGGCTAAAGACATAAATTTCGCAGCACCAATGCTCGTAAAAAACTTCCCAGCACGGCTCGTTAAGCTGACGTGCCAGTTCCGCACCCGCTTCAAAGGTGCTCAACGCCTGCGCGGGGTCACGGTAGCGATATTGGACGCCGGAATCAAAAAAATTAAACAGGCGGATGCGTTCCGAGTCATGTCGGGCGCGGGCATAAGCGCCATAGTCGTAATACCATTTCCAGAGATCAACCGTCGCGCGCATGGTGACAAACTTTACGGCTTATCCAGCAAATTGACGAAACCTTCGGTCAGAGATTGAAACAGGTCTTTGGCTTTACGGACATTGAGCAGGCGTCCGCTCAATAATCGAGCAATCTGGTAAATGAGGGTAAAACCTGTTTCCCGCAGCACAGCGTCATCGGTGCGGGCTAAACGCTGAATGATGGCGTTATTGGCGTTCAGATACAGGATTCCGCTCAGGGATTCGTCCGCACCTGTTTTCGAAATATAGCTCTCGATCAGCCCCGCAAACGGTTCGGGTAATTCGCCCGTTTCCAGTGAATCGCGCGCTTCTTCGATAAACGCCGCCCGCTGAGGATAAACGATCACGGCTGGCAGATTTTCTGGCGCAAAACGGACAACGCGCGCCTGGATACCCTTGTTTTGCAGCGCCGATTGCAGCGCGACAAATTCCGCCTCCAGTGCCGGCTCAAATAATTCGTCGGGATTATCGTCAATTTTGCGCGCTTGGACGCCTGTTTTCTGCTCGGCATATTTCATCAGGAAGGCGGGTTCGGCAAAAATCGAGGCATCGATGACCGGACGGCTCGAACCTTCGCTGAGAATCTGATCCTGAAGCGACCCAATTTCCCTGGTCGAGTAGTAGAGGATGCCGTTTGTCAGTTTAAGATATTCCGGCAGAGTCAGCGCGCCTCTGGACGTGCGAAAGGTCACAATGTCGGCGATATCATTAAAAAATTCGTCATCCCGCACCGCCCAGCCGATAATCACGTCACGGTGCGCGCGGACGATGAGCCGCCACATCGCGGGCTGTTCCTGGGCAATACGCTTTAGGCCAGCGGCAAGCTGTTCCCGCAGCGCTTGTTTGACCAGATCAAAGCTTTCGTTCATCTGGACTTGCTCGCGTGAGGCGGTGGGTTGAAGGTGGGGACAGTCGATCACGCCCCGGATAAAGCGCGCCCACGACGGCAGCAGTTCGCTCGGCCCATCGCAGATGAACATCCGCCGGATATAAATGGTCAGGTCGCCAAACTCCTGAATCGAGGCAATTGTTCCCGGCGGGACGAACAAAAAGCCGCTCAACGGCACTTTGATGCTGTCATGACCGATATTCACGAAATGGTCTTTCAATTCGAGAATGGTGAGCGGATTTTGCACCTCGAATTTTTCGGCGATGTAATCGCGAATCGAGGCTTCGGTATCCGCCGCTTCCCAGGGTGGCATCATCAGATTGACGGGCTGGCGCGATGCTTCAACATAAATCGGCACTGACAGAAAATCGGCGTAACGGCGGACAGTATTGATGAGCACATCGCGACTGGTGAGGGGAAGAGCGGTAGTTTTCAGCTTCAACTCAATCGACGTGCCAACCGCGCCGCGCTCAACTGTCGTGACTTCATAGTGGGCATCGCCGGAGGACTGCCAGCGAAGCGTGTCGCTGCCTTCGCGGAAGGAGCGAGTTGTCAGCGTGATCTGCGACGCGATGAGAAATGCGCTCAAAAAACCGAGGCCAAATTGTCCGATCAGTTTTTCGGCTTCTTCGGGCGATAAAATTGCCAGGTCTTCGCCAAGCTGCCGCGTATAGCTGCGCCCAATCGTCGAAAGATAATCCTGAATTTCGTCAGCGGTTAGGCCAGAGCCGTTATCGCGGATGGTCAGCGTTTGATTTTGAGCATCGACGGACACGTCCACACGGGGTCTGAATTTTGTGTCCTGGCTTTCCACCAAACGCCGAACACAACTATCGTGGGCATTCTGTAAAAGTTCGCGAACGGCTACGCTGTCGTTGGAATAGAGGCTTTCTGCGAGTACCTCTAGCAGCCCTGGCAGGTGGATTTGAAACTGATGTTTTTGGCTATCCACGTTCAGGCCCTGTTAAGAATTTTTCATGAGTTAGCATTGGGTTATGGGATCACTCGAAAGAATTATGGGGGTACTTAAATAGTCTAAATGGTGATTGATGATAAACATAGTATAGCTTGACCCATTATAAAACCCCAAAACTTGGGTCAATCTGCCGACTCGCTCTGCAATTAAAATGCTGATAAGCTGTAAAAGTTGTAAGCTTATTGCAAAGGACTTTTAGCATGGCAGTTGATATTTTTGCGACATTTGTAGCATCAAGGCCGAACATCGCGATTGGTGAAACCACCCTTGACCCTCGATCAAAAGGCATTGTCATCCAGTCGATCTCATTAGGGGTCGAAAATCAGGTCAATATCGGGTCAGCGACGGGCGGGGCAGGGGTAGGCAAAGCCACCTTTAACCCGCTGCTGATTACCAAAGTCGCCGATGCCTCGTCGCCCCTTTTCGCCTTAGCCCTGTTCAGCGGGACGCATTACGATACTGTGACGTTCGACTTTTTTACAAGCGGGTCAGGTGGAGCGCAGCAAAAGCCCAGTCCTATCTACAGTATCGCCTGCAAAATGGTCGCCGTCAGCAAAATCGAGCTGTCCACTTCCCAATCGGATGACGTGATTACGGAAGAAATCACGCTGCAATATGGCGCGATTCAGATCAGAACCAAGCCGATGAACAAAGACGGCACACTGGGTAAAGAGGTGATGACTCAGTGGAGCAAGGTCAAGAATAACAATACGTTTGACGTATAGCGATACATTTCAGCGTCTTCGCTGGTCAGCTATTTAGGGCTGAGCGGCGAGGATTGAGGACTGAGTGGGGATGCCGAGGAGTGAGTCAAAAGTATAAAGTGCTGAGTGCTGATAAGCTGAAGTGCTGAGATGCTGACAAGTTAAGGGGGGAAGATTATGTCTGTCGATATTTTTGCGACATTTGAGCCGAGTCAGGGCGTGCCAACCATTACTGTCGGCGAAACCGATACCGACCCACGTTCCAAAGGCATCCCCATCCGCACCTTTTCTTATGGATTCAAGAACACACCCACGCAGGCTGGCCCCGGCAAGGCGCAGTTTCAGCCAGTTATCCTCACGCGGCGGGTGGATGCCGCCTCGCCACGTTTATTTCGCGCGCTGTGCATGGGTGGATTTTATACCCTGGTGACATTCGAATTTTTCATGAGCGGTAATGTCAAAATGTACACGATTGGATGTAAGCTGGCGCTGCTCACCGAAATACAGCAGATTGTGGAAGATGGCAGCGGCGTGGTGATCGAACACATCACGATGCAATGCGGCGCGCTGCAACTGCGCTATCGGACTCGCAAGGCGGATGGCACTTTCGACACGGAAGTCGTGGAGCAATGGAGCACGATCAAAAATAACGCGACTTTTGACGTGGTGTAGCGGGGAAGCGTATAGCTTTTAGGACTGAGGACTGAGGACTGAGGACTGAGGACTGAGGACTGAGGACTGAGGACTGAGGACTGAGGACTGAGGACTGAGGACTGAGCTTAAAGTATAAAGTAATGAGTGATGAGTTGAAAGTAATGAGAAAAAGACGATCTCAGAGTGATCCTTGTCATTCCCACAGCCTTGCATTTTCACTTTCAACTTAGCACTTTACACTCGGCACTCTCTCCCACTCATCACCGATTTCTCAGTCCTCAGTCCTGACTTTTCGCTAATTCTCCCGCTCGTAGTCGATCACGCTCTGCAAAATTTCGTCTAGCGAATAGCTCGGCTCCCAGCCCAGGTACGAGCCGATGCGCTCGATGCTCGGCGCGCGGCGCTGCATATCCTCGAATCCGGGCGCATAGGCTTCGTCATACGAAATGTGGACGATTTCGGAATCGCTGTCAGACATCATTTTCACGCGCTCAGCCAGCGTTTGCATCGTAATTTCATCCGTACCGCCGATGTTAAAAACCATGCCTTCCGCGCCGGAAAGCGTCGATAGCCCAATAATCGCCCGCACCGAGTCACGCACATCGCAAAAACAGCGCTGCTGTGTGCCGTCGCCGTAAACCGTAATCGGCTGATTCTGCAAAGCCTGCCGCACAAAACGCGGAATCACCATGCCGTACTGTCCGGTCTGGCGTGCGCCGACGGTGTTAAAGAGTCGAAACGGCGTCACCGACAGGCCATATTCACGATGATAAGCCAGGCCCAAAAATTCATCGACCATTTTGCTGGCGGCGTATCCCCAGCGGCTTTTGCTGGTCGGCCCCAACAACACATCGTCATCTTCGCTAAACGGGATTTTGCTGCCCTTGCCATAAACCTCGGACGTGCTGGCGATGAGGACGCGCAGGCCATAGCGCAGCGCCGATTGCAGCACTTTTTCCGTCCCCATGACATTCGTTTCGATGGTCTGCACCGGATGTTCGACCACCAGTCGAACGCCCACCGCCGCCGCCAGATGAACGATCACATTGGATTGGGACGCGAGTCGATCCATGACAATCGCATCGGTGATGCTGGCACGCACGAATTGAAAATTCGGATTTTCCACCAAATGCGCGATATTTTTTTGCCGTCCGGTGGAGAGGTTGTCAATCGCCAGGACACGATGCCCAGCCCGGAGTAACGCTTCAGAAAGATGGGAGCCGATGAAGCCCGCGCCGCCTGTGATGAGGTAGGTGAGGGGAGAATTGGACATCAGTAAAAATCCTCAATTGCGAGATATGCGGCGCTAATCCTACCTGAAATACGCCGCGCTGCAAATGACGACTGCCCGATGCGTGGCTGACGCGCTCTATTCCGGCTGCGGCCCAAAACGCTCACACGTTGGCGAATCATCGGTAACACCGTAGAGCTGACGTTCCTCTTTGGTCAGATCGCGAAAAACGCGCGTACAGGCGTAGGCAATGAAGTGGTTATAATCCGTATCCCATAGGCGGGCTGTGCCATCGGCGCTGGCCGTCATTATCCACTGTCCATCAGGGCTGAAAACGGCGTTGGTCACCACAGCCATGTGCCCAGCGAAGCGACGAACTTCTTGCCCTGTGCTTACATCCCATAAACGAGCTGTATTATCAAAACTAGCTGTTAGTATTTTGTGAGCGTCTGGGCTAAAGACCGCGCTTCTTACCCAATTCGTGTGTCCTATAAAACGTCGAGTTTCATTTCCTGTCTCTACATCCCATAGACGAACTGTGTTATCATGACTCGCTGTCAACACAGATTGACCGTCTGGGCTAAACATTGCTCCGCATACTCCATTTGTGTGCCCTAAAAAACTGCGTATCTCATTCCCAGTTGCAACGTCCCATAGACGAGCCGTATTATCGTAACTGGCCGTTACTATCCATTGAGCATTTGGGCAGAATACTGCGTTCCTTACCCTATCTGTGTGCCCTAAAAAACTGCGTATCTCATTCCCAGTTGCAACGTCCCATAGACGAGCCGTATTATCGTAACTGGCCGTTACTATCCATTGAGCATTTGGGCAGAATACTGCGCTCACCACTCTGTCCATGTGTCCAATGAAATAGCGTATTTGCTCTCCTGTATCGCTATTCCATAATCGCACACTTCTATCTTCGCTAGCAGTCACTATGAATCGGCCATCTGGGCTAAAAACTGCGCTCCGTACTGCGTTAGTATGCCCAACGAATCGATGTAGTTCATTTCCTGTTTGAACATCCCATAGACGGGCTGTATTATCATAACTGGCAGTCATTATTCGATACCCATCTGGACTAAATACTATACTTGCAATGGTTCCCATGTGTCCCGTCAAATGACGAATATTGCTCTGCATTCCAGTATCCCAGAGTCGCACAGTTTTATCTTCACTTACGGTCGCCACTTGTTGCCCATCGGGTTTAAATGCTATGCTTCTTATTCCTTTTATATGTCCAGCAAAACGTCGTAGCTCATTACCTGTCTCAATATCCCATAGACGTGCGCTTCGATCCATACTGGCAGTAACCACTTGCTGTCCATTTGGACTGAATGTAGCACTCATTACCCTGTCACTATGTCCAGCAAAACGTCGTAGCTCATTACCTGTCTCAATATCCCATAGACGTGCGCTTCGATCCTCACTAGCAGTTAATAGCCATTGTCTATTTGGGCTAAATACAGCGCCTCTTACTCTGTCAGTATGTCCGAGAAAGTGTTTTAATTCGGCTCCTGTTTCGACATCCCACAACCGTGCTGTATTATCGTAACCAGCAGTCGCCAACCATCGTCGATCTTGGCTAAGTGCGACATTTCTCACTCTATCTGTATGCCCCACAAGGCGGCGCAGCTCCGCACCTGTTTCGACATCCCATAACCGTGCCGTATTATCATAACTGGCAGTCATTACCCATCGTCCATCGGGGCTGAACTCTGAACACATAACTTTGTCTGAGTGTCCCGTGAAACAACGTAATTCACTCCCGGTTTCGACATCCCATAGACGTGCTGTGTTGTCATGACTAGCCGTTACCATATACACCCCATCAGGGCTGAATGCGGCATCCCTTACCACATCACTATGTCCAATGAAATTACGCAATTCCCTCCCGGCTTCGACATCCCATAATCGTATACTATTATCCTCACTGCCCGTTGCAATCCATCTACCATCAGGGCTGAATCTGACACTCTTCATCTCACCCGCATCCGCAGTAAAAATCCGGCGTGTATAAAGCCGACTTACAGCTCTACCTAATACGGCATCAGCTTCAGGAGTATAAATCGTTTTCAAAACACGGATACTTAATAATGCGGCAGTTTCAGGATTAGCATCAATTTCGTTCAGAGTTTCGACAGCAGAAGAAATTAGATTGAGAGCAACAATACGTTCCTCAGCCTCGTTTAAGCGTTCCTGTCGGACTTTATCGGCGTGGCGGCTAGCGGCGATATATTCTCTATGTAGATCAGTGGGGGAGGGGTTTTTCTTCTCTGCTTCCGCTAGCCATTTTTCAGCGCGGTCAATTTCAGCGCCAAAAAGCAGCAGGCTGTCGTCGGAGCGTCCCTCGCGATCCCATTCGGCGGCGCGTAATCCCAATCGTGTATGCTGTTGGGCATGTTCGCGATCAACGTCGAGAGATTCGACTAACCTGTTAACATAAGTATCAAAGCTGTCGTTACCGCTAAAATCCACCCATTGAAGGTGGGATAATACCTGCCAAGTTTCCTCAGCAATCGTCTTCATATCATTGTCATCGAGTAAATCATGGATGTCATCGAGGCGAGTTGATTCAAGAAGCGTTTTGAACGCGATATCTTTATTAGGGTGCCAGCAAACAACAGGCACAATTCGCTTTCCAGTTTTCAGAGCATGAGCAATTTCGAGGTGACAAATAGGGGAAGCGAGTGAATCAGGGCTGATTACAAAAACGAACGTATTGGCACGTTCGATCCCATCGCAAATTTCGCGCCACCAGGGAACAGTGGCAGGGATGTCGCGCCAGTCAACCCATGCTTGCCGTTTGCGGGCATCCAACGCCGCATGAAGGCTTTTGACGAAGGCACTATCTCGGCGCGAATACGAAATAAAAACGTCGCTCATGATTTCGCCTTTTAGCTGACTGGCTGAGATGCTGACAAGCTGACCCGCTAAATCGAAATGATTCTGACCGTTCCCTTTTTACCCGCTGTCGCGTTGCGCGTATCGACGATCAATCGGCTGTGATCGACCACGTGCTGCCAGTCGTAATTGCTGTGATCGGTGATGATGACCACACAGTCGGCATTTTCCAGCAGCGCGTCGGAGTAGGGGGTGCAGGTCATCGATGTTTCGCCTTCGAGCCGCACACTCGGCACATAGGGGTCGTGGTAGCGCACGTCCGCGCCTTTTTCGTGCAGCAGCGACAGGACATCCAGCGCAGGGCTTTCGCGCACGTCATCGACATTACGCTTAAAGGCCACGCCGAGGACAACGACATTCGAGCCGCGCACGGCTTTGCCCTCATCGTTCAACCCGTTCATAATTTTGTCCAGCACGTAGAGCGGCATAGACGTATTGATTTCGCTGGCGAGTTCAATAAAGCGCGCCGTGTAATTCAGCGTTTTCAGTTTCCAGCTCAGATAATGAGGGTCAACCGGGATGCAGTGTCCACCCAGCCCCGGCCCTGGATAAAACGGCATGAATCCAAAGGGCTTGGTTTTGGCGGCGTCGATCACTTCCCACACGTCGATTCCGAGGCGGTCACACATCAGCGCCAGTTCATTGACGAGGCCGATATTCACCGCGCGGAAGGTATTTTCGAGCAATTTGGTCATTTCCGCGACTGTCGGCGATGAAACGGTCACAACCGTGTTGACGGCGGTGCTGTACAGCGCTTTGACGGCTTCAGTGCAGGCCGGAGTCACGCCGCCGACGACTTTGGGCGTATTGCGAACGCCATAATGCACGTTGCCGGGGTCGATGCGTTCCGGCGAAAAAGCCACAAACACGTCCTCGCCAATGCGAAAGCCATTATTCACCAGGCGCGGGACGATAATTTCTTCGGTTGTGCCGGGGTAGGTGGTGCTTTCCAGCACGACCAGCAGCCCGGTATGCGAAATGCGCGCGATGTCCTCTACCGCCTGGATCACGTAGGACATATCTGGGTCTTTGGTCTTGCGCAGCGGAGTCGGCACACAAATACTGATCGCGTCGGCCTGCCGCAAATCTTCATAGCTCGTCGTCGCGCACAGCTTGCCGCTGTCCACCAGCCGTTTGATCTGCTCCGTCGGCACGTCGGGGATATAGCTGGTGCCGGAATTGAGAAGGTTCACTTTTTCGGCGGTCACGTCCAGGCCGACAACCGAAAATCCAGCCTCAGCAAATTCAACCGCCAGTGGCAGGCCAACATAGCCCAGCCCGACAATGCCAATTTTGGCTTCGCGGCTGCTCAAACGGTTGAGAAGTGTTTGTTGAATACTCATATTTTCGCTCTCTTTTATTGCGTCTCAGCACTTCAGCTTTTCAGCGTCTCAGCTTTTAGCATTTTAACCCAATGTGCAAGTTTGTAGTGTTTGTTCACCGCCGACGGTTCAAAACCGTCAGCTAGGTCAATCCAAGTTCACTGAAGGGACTCTTGTGAACCTTCCAGAACCCCTTTAGTGGGTTTGAATTTCAGCAGCCGGACATTTTAATGTCTGGCGGAAAAAAAACTTGCACATCGCGTATTTTAGCTGACAAGCTGAATGGCTGACAAGCTGATCGACTCTATTCAGGAACATTGACCTGGTTTTGCTGTGCGTAACGTTCACGTTGCAGGGCGCGTGTGGTCAGGGCATTGGCAAAGATGACGATTCCCGGCATCTGAGCGTCGTAAGCACACGTTCCTTCAATAATCAGCACATCTTCGGGGATTTTCAACGCCGCTTCGACCTTTTTCCATTGTTTTGGCACGGCATAAACTGTATAAATGGCTGAACCCAATGCCTCCAACACGCGCGGGACTCCACGTGGTAGTGCTGGCTGTTTTACGTTATCGGCCATCCGAAAAACCACATAGCCTTTGCGGTTATCAACACGTTGGGGACGGCCTGAAAGTGTAATTTTATTCGACTGCGCAGCGCCCGATTCGGTCAGCAGTGCCTTCAGCAGTTCTTCGCGTTCCTCCCAGATCAACTCCGGTGGGAGAGGGGATGCTTGTGGTTTGTCTGATGCAGGGCGCTTTTCTTTAGGGGGGAACAGCGGTGGAAAAACTTTTCGGCGTACTTCATCGGTCATCTGCTGCTTCGCCAGGAAGAAAAAAATGCCTCCCAACGTGCGGCGGCGTGTGCCATTATCGACCAGCATCCCGCCCAGGTCCCAGATTTCGAAAGTTTCTTCAGTGACTCGTCGCGCAAAATCCAGTCCGGCATACTGCACCATCAGGCTGATTTTTTCGCGCGGGCCAGGAAGCGTCTCTTGTAAAATGTCAGCGATCTCGTCTGAGGTGGTTAAAACGCTGTGGTCAGTCAAGATAGAATTTCCAGACTTTGTTTTGATTAAATTTCCATAGGGATTGATTTGAAAGCAACCCGCTACGACAAGGGTAGCATAGAATAAGCTGATAAGAAAGACAGCGCTTCTAACAAGCGGCGCATTGTTGACAGTTCGGGTAATTGGGTGAAAAAATAGAAGATAATGAAATTAGAAAAATCTTATATGTCGTCAGGAGAAACATTCATGCTTCGAAAATGCCTGTCTATTTTTTATATTCTGATTTTGTGTTTGGGGATAGGCGGCGCTGTTTTCGCGCAGGATACAGCGGATCATCCCGTGATTACGACTGAGAATGCTGGAAATCTTGAGCTAATTACAGAGATCACAGATGCAGAAAAATACATGCGGAGTGAAAGTCTGGCATTTAGCCCAGATAGTCAACTGCTGGCCTATGTTCAGGATAACACTATACAACTCCTGGATGTGACCAGCAGTGAAGTCGGGGTGACAGTTCCAGATGTTAGCTTTCCGGTATGGTTGGTTTTTACGGACGATGGCAAAGCGCTGACTGCGGTTACGACCAGCTTCCTCGATGGCTTCAGCTCGTGGGATGTGGCAACAGGCGATGAATTGCCAGCCGTAACGCCAGCCGAGCGGGTTGACGCCTATTCAACGATCTTGAGTCCAGACGGCAGCCTGGTTGCAGCTAGTACGGAGGATGCGCTCCAAATCATCGAAACGGCGACAGGAGAGACCGTCACAACCTTGCCGTCTACAGGCCGGATCGCGATTAGCGCGGATAACAAGACAGTAGCGATTGGTGATGCGAATACCAAAATTGAACTCTGGGATATTGCCACCGGAGAACTGCGCCTCACGCTCGAAAGCCCATCTCTCGCCTATGAAAGCCCGGTCTTTAGCGCGGACAGCACCCTGGTTGCGGGTTGTAACAGTAATGATGGGGTAGACATCTGGAATGCAGAAACGGGCGAGATTGTGCTATCTATGTCGGATGCAAGCTGTGGACGCGGCGCTTTTAGTCCCGACAATTCGCTGTTTGTGACAGGCTTTTTTAGCGCCACCGTTTACGATGTAGCGACGGGTGAGGCACTGTTCGAGGTCGAGGATGTCCGTAACGTCGCTTTCAGTCCTGATGGCACACTTCTGGCGACGATCAGCGACTACAGCTCGTCCCTCAAGCTCTGGGCGGTAGCCTAAGCGGCGGCGGCTGGCGTTGTAAAACTGTCGATGAGTCGCTCCAAGTGGTGAGGCATACATTAAAAGCTCGTTGGTGGGCTGCCTCACCGCTGGAATTTACACTTTTCAGACTTGCCGCAATCTCTTGACAAAAGCTAACTACCCGTTTATATTTGAGAAAATTGAGAGCGCTCCCAAAAATTATAAAACTGGTCAATGTTGATGAGCCGTTACGTTAAGAAATCGTTTTTCGCCCCTCCTTCGCAATTTCCCTGGAACCACAAACCAGATCATTCTCTGTTGAAGACTGCGTGCTCATCGGGCGCGCTTTTTTGATATGCCTGGACAATTAGGCAGAAAGGATGCTATTTGTCACTGATGAAATTTGACAGTTTGTTTGCCGCAATATTTGTACATGGGCTACAATTGTTGTAGCGGTGTATCGTATTTACTAATTAAAGGAGTTCAAAAAGAGATGCGTAGAAATTTATCAGTAGTCGTGTTTTTGGCTTTGCTGCTGGCGTTGAGCCTCAGCATTGTCGGCGCGCAGGATGCTGTACCACGCGGCGGCACGTTCGTCGTCAGTGAAGGGCAGCAGGCGGCCTTCCCACAAAACTTTAACCCCTATGCTCCTGATCCGACCCGCTGGACTCAGGGAACTATGTATGAACTGCTCACCATCTTCAACCCGGTAGAAGGCGGCAAGCCGACTCCCTGGCTGGCGACAGGCTATGAATACAGCGAAGACCTGCTGACCATCACCTACACGCTGCAACAGGGCGTGAAGTGGACAGACGGCGAAGATTTCAATGCCGATGATGTGGTGTTCACCGCCAATATGCTCCAGGAATTTTCGGCGATGGATCGTGCAGCCATTTGGCAGTACCTCGACAGCGTGGAAAAAGTTGATGACTACACCGTTGCTTTCCATCTGAACCAGGTCTATACCCTGATTCACGAACTGATCGGCAACAACCTTTACATCGTCCCCGAACACGTCTGGTCAGCGATTGAAGACCCGGTGACATTCACCAACACCGAACCCGTTGCCACCGGTATGCTGACCAATGTCGTCGCCGTGAACGAACAGGTTCTGGAAATCTGCCGCAACGAAAATTATTGGCAGATGGGTACAGACGGTCAGCCACTGCCTTATGTGGACTGCCTGCGTATGCCCGTTTACCCCGGCAATGACCCCGCCAACTTTGCGGCTGCCAATGGCGATCTCGACTGGATCGGCAACTTCATTCCCGATATTGAAAGCACCTTCGTCGCCGCCAACCCAGAAAAACACTTCTATTATTTCTGGCCCGGTGGCTCGGTTGTTCAGCTTTACGTCAACACCACCAAAGCGCCGTTCAGCGATGTGGCCTTCCGCCGCGCCCTGAGCCAAGCGATTGACTATGATAGCGTCGCCAACATCGGTATGTATGGCTACACCGTTCCCGCCAACTCCACAGGTCTTGGGCCGCGCAATGAAAGCTGGCTGAACCAGGCCGCGCTGGACTCCGCCGCCGCTGCTGGCCTGAGCAAATTTGACGCTGCTGCTGCCGCTGCTGCACTCGATGAAGCAGGCTATGTGGACGCCGATGGCGACAACTGGCGCGATAACCCCGATGGTACACCCATCAACTTCAAGGTTCAGGTTGTGAACGGCTGGTCGGACTGGGTTACAAGCGTCCAGATTATGAGCCAGAACTTCCAGGATATCGGCCTCAACAACACGATTGACGTGCTGGACTTCGGTGTCTGGCTGAACAACCTGCAAAGCGGCAGCTATGATACGTCCATTGGCTGGTCGAACAATGGCAACACCCCCTATGACTTCTACCGCACTGTACTCTATAGCCCCCTGATTGGCGAAGATGGCATAGCGAACGGCAGTCTTTGGGGTCGTTGGACGAGTGAAGAGGTAGATGGCCTGCTCGAAGCGTTCGTTGCGACGGCGGACGAAGCCGAACAGCGCTCGATTTCTGACCAGCTTCAGCAGATTTATGTTGATAACGTCCCCGCCATTCCGCTGTTCCCTGGCCCGACATGGTACGAGTGGACGACCATCCGCTTCACGGGTTTCCCCACCGTTGAAGATTACTACACGCAGGGCAGCCCCTGGAACGTTCAGGGACGTACCCTCACCCTGACCCGCCTGCAATGCATCAATGACACGGCCTGCGGTCAATAATTCGACATCGTTTTTGGGCTGGTAAGGTTTTTACCAGCCCTGTTTTTCTCAAGCGATGCGCTTAACAATCAATAACAGAGTAGGGGCACAGTGCGCTGCGCCCCTACAAAAATCACTCCTGATATTAATGAACCTAAACATTGAACTTAAGCCGATTATTCAAAAATACAAATTATTGCTAACTGAAGAATAAGCCGTTATTTTTAGTCCCCAAAGAAATAGTGTTAAGGATGCCTGAAGATGAGATTTCTTTTTCGCCGCTTAACGTT
>Ga0268299_1003069_pt1 | contig 16771 bp, 14 predicted proteins | sample NOBtaG_FD_193484 | JGI IMG/M metagenome (GOLD analysis project Ga0268299, IMG submission 193484) | Activated sludge microbial communities from bioreactor in Nijmegen, Gelderland, Netherland - NOB reactor | ecosystem: Engineered > Bioreactor > Aerobic > Activated sludge | place: Netherlands...
TGCGGTCGATGTCGCCCCTCGTCCAGTGCCACGACGCCTCCACCAGGTGCTGTTCCCGGCGGCTGAGCCCGCCGGTGGCGGCCCGGGCGTCGGCGGCCAGCTGGCGGGCCCTGTCCATGAGGGCCGGCTTGTGGGTCTGGGCCAGGAGCTGGGCCGCCACCGCCCGGGCCAGGGGGCCGCCGGCGGCCAGGGGTTCCAGCCGGGCGGCGATGGCGGGCGACATGGTCAGGTAGTCGACCGCCGCGCCCTCGATCAGCTCCACCTCGTCCGCTGGTGCCGTCACCGGGCATCCCCACCGATCGTTCGCCATCCCCCCAGTGAAGCAGTGTTGGCTGCGCCGGTGTTCGCCGGAGGCGAACCCGAGGCGACCGCAGGTCGCACTTAATCAGTGAACGCGAGGATGGGCTCTTCCAGGTAGAGGCCGATCTTGGCCAGGAATCGGGCGGCCTCGCCGTCGTCGACCAGACGATGGTCCACCGTGACACCCACCGTCATCACCGGCACCTCCCGGGGCGCCCCGGCCACCAGGCGCAGGCTGGGTCGGGGCTGCCCGTAGCTGACGAGGGCAGCCGTGCCGGGGGGCAGGGTGGTGGTGCCGGCCGTGACGCCCAGCGGGCCCAGGTTGTGCACGGTGAACGTCTGGCCGCCGGTCTCACCGGCCCGGAGCCGGCCCTGGCCGGCCCGCGTCGCCAGGTCGGCCACGGCGCGGCCCAGGGCCCGTAGCGAGCGGTCGTTGACCTGGCGGACCACCGGTGCGGCCAGGCCCCGGGGGCCGGTGCAGGTGAAGGCCACGTCGTAGTGGTCGGCCGGCACGAGCTGGTGCTCCACGTCCACCCGGGCGTTCATGCGGGGGTGCTCGACCAGCACCGGGAGGGCCAGGCGCATGAACAGGGCCTCTACCGGCAGGCCCCCGTCGATGGTGGCGTGGAGCCGGTCGTGGGCCCGGAGCAGCTGCTCCACCTCCACCTCCCGGTAGAGGGTGAGCGTGTGGCCGAACGGAGCCTCGGGCACCACCACCGGCTCGCTGGCGCGCCCGGTTCGGGCCAGGCCGGCGCCGCCGGCGGCGGCGGGGACCGATCGGGTGGAGGGGGACGGGGCGGCGGCGGGAGTGGAGGGCATCAGATCGGCGGGGGTCAGGGGCTCGGCCGGGGCGGCGGCCGGGCGGTGGGCGGGTGGCGGATGATGGTGGCCGGCGAGGATGTCGTCGCTGGCGTCGGGATCGACCGGTGTGGAGATCGTCGTGTCCGTGGTGAGCGGCACAGGCGCCGGCTCTGCCGGGTCGGGCTCGCCGATCACGGTGCCGAAGGCGGCCCGCTGCACGTCGGCCCGGGTGATGCGGCCGTCGGGGCCGGATCCGGCGAGGGTGCGCAGGTCGACACCGAACTCTTCGGCCAGGCGCCGCACCATGGGCGACACCACGGGTCCGCCGTCGCTGCCGTCGTCGCCGTCCCGGCGGGCGCTGTCCGCCCGGGCGCTGTCGCCGTCGCTGGTGCCCTGGCCCGAGCGGGCGGCCGACGGGGGATCGTCATCGATGATCTGCGGCTCGTCGTCGGCGCTCCGGCCGGTGGCCGCCGTCACCGGGGTGGGGGCGTCGCCGGCTCCCGGTGGGGGATCGAGGCTCGCCGTCACCAGGACCGAGCCGATCTCCAGCATCTCGCCCACCTCGCCCCCCAGCCGGGTGACCCAGCCGGTGAAGGGGGCCGTGAGGTCCACCATCGACTTCTCGGTCTCCACCGTCACCAGGAGGTCCCCCGGGTCCACCCGCTGGCCCACGGCCACGAACCACTCCACGATCTCGGCCTTGAGCGCGCCGTCGCCGGCCGACGGGAGGCGGAACTCGAGTTGCACGTCCATGGTGGTGGGCGACCTCGTGCGGTGCGGGCGGCGGGCTGGGCGGTGTCGGCGGGTCGCTGCCACCGTAGCGCAGCTCACTGGCTGGGCCCGGCTGCCGCCGGTAGGTTCGCGACATGACGACCATCACGCTCGACGGCCCCACCACCATCCTGGTGATCGAGGGCCTGACCCTGCCCGAGGCCAAGCCCGAGTTCCTGGAGGCGATCTCGGCCGCCGCCCCCGCCGGCTCGACCGTCCGGTTGGCCAAGGGCATGCGTGACGCCGCCTCCCAGGCGGCCGACGTGGACGTGATCTTCGGCATCCTCAACGAGCCCCTGTTCGTCGCCGCCCCCAACCTGCGCTGGGTCCACGCCATCGCCTCCGGGGTCGACTCGCTGCTGTTCCCCGCCTTCGTGGAGAGCGACGTGATCCTCACCGGCGAGAAGGGCCTCGTGGGCGGCCACCTGGCCGACACCGGTTGGGGCCTCCTGCTGGCCCTCACCCGGCAGATCGGCACAGCCATCCGCCTCGGCCCCGACGCCTGGTCCAAGCGGGTGGACATGCGGATGAAGGAGGTGGAGCTGGAGGGCATGACGATGGGGATCATCGGCTTCGGCGGCACCGGCCGGGCCATGGCCAAGCGGGCCGTCGCCTTCGGCATGAACACGATCGCGGTCGACGAGTTCCCGTCGCCCGGCGATCACGGGGTGGCCGAGGTGTGGCCGGCCAGCCGGCTCGACGACCTGCTGGCCCAATCCGACGTGGTGGCCATCTGCTGCCCCCTCACCCCCGATACGGACGGCCTGTTCAACGACGCCACCTTCGCCAAGATGAAGCCGGGGGCCTACGTGGTCAACGTGACCCGGGGCGAGATCTTCGACGACGCCTCGGTGGTGCGGGCCCTGGAGAGTGGCCAGCTGGGCGGCCTGGCCACCGACGTGGCCCCCGGCGAGCCCCTACCGGCCGACCACCCCCTGTTCAGCCACCCCAACGTGGCCATGACCCCCCACACGGCGGGCGCCAGCCAGCTCCGCTCGATCCGCAACGTCAACCGGTTCTGCGACAACCTGGGCCGGGCCCAGCGGGGCGAGCCGCTCGACGGCGTGGTGGACAAGAAGCTCGGTTACTGAGCGGCTGCGCCCGGGTCGTCGCCGGCCGCCAGCGGCGTCTCTCCCGGGCAGATGGCCGACGGCGTGCTCGACGGGACGGCCCCGTCGAGCAGGGCCCGCACGGCCCGGATGCCCTCGGCGTTCACCCGCAGCTGGTTCTCCAGGTCGGCTTTGGCGTCGCCCGACAGCACCCAGCCCAGCGGGGCCTGGGAGCCGGGGTGGGCCCGGGTGGTGATCGTGAACCACTGGTCGAACTGGCGGCGGCTGGCGCTGCGGGCCGCCGCCTCGTAGCCGGCCGAGGTCTTGCTCAGCCCGACCAGTGGAGCCAGAAGCTGGCCCGACGATCCCGTTGGCGCGATCTCGTCGCTGCGGTAACCGTTGTCGATCTGCACGAACACCGGCACCACGCAGCGGCCGGAGGCGGTGGCCAGCTCGGTTCCCAGCCGGGGCCAGGCCTCCACCACGCTGGACGCCCCCGATGTCTCCCGGTAGCCGCCGTCGACCACCTCCACCGACTCGGGCAGGCGGGGCCCGCCGTCGCACCGGTCGATCCGGCCCGACGGGCTCACGAACGGGAATCGGGCCGAAAGCAGGGCGGCGCTGGCGGCGGTGATGTCGTCGCACAGCACGTCGGCGGCGTCGACGGTGGCGTCGAGCAGGGTCTCCCCGTCGGACTCGGGGCTGAGACAGGTGCTGGCGGTGCGGCGGGCGTTGGTGTTGATCGGGCTCACGACGAACCGGCAGCCGTCGTTCACGCTGTAGCCGTTCAGCACGAGCAGCGGCTCGGTGCCGGTGGCCTGGGCGTTGAACCAGGCGCGGGTCAGCCCGCCATCGGGCCAGGAGGCGGCCCAGGCCCGCTCCAGGATGGCTCCCCGATCCACCCCCTGGCCCGGTCGGAGCAGGGCGTTGAGCCCGTCGTTGAACAGCCCGGCGGCCACCACCGGGGCCAGGTAGTCGTCGCCCAGGCGGCCGGCGTACCAGCGGGCCGGGGGACCGCTCGGGCCGGTGCCACCGGTGGCGGAGGACGACCCGGTTCCCGGGCCGCGGGGCACCCAGGCCGGCCCGGCGGCGGTGACGTAGGCGGTGAGGCCGAGGCTGCCGCCCGAGACGCCCGAGCCGAGCAGGAACCGGTCGCGCCGGGAGGCAGCCCGGGCCCGCTCCTCGGGGGTGGCGGGGCTGGCACACGGGTCCTCGTCGCGCTGGGTCCGCTCGACGAGGCAGTCGACCACGGCCGCCGTCCAGTAGGCGGCCCGGATGCCACCCCCCGACGCCGCCACCAGCAGCACCGGCATCGGCGTGGCGCCGGTGGTGGCCACCGGGGTGGCGACCGAGGAATCGAGGCCCCGGGCGGCCGCCCAGGCCTGGATGAACGAGTTGCTCCGCAGGGGGGTGGGGACCGGGCGGCTGGGGAGGCTGGGCACCGTGTGGTAGCCGTTGAGCGAACCGCCCAGCGGAGCCAACACCACCCAGAGGACGAGGAGCCCCATCAGCGGGGGGCGGCGCAGCGACAGCTGGCGCAGGGCCGAGGGCACGACGTAGGGGTTGAGCCACCGCGCGCTGGCCGCCACCACCGACAGGGTGTCGGCCATCGAGCCGATCAGGCAGAACCCGGACAGGAAGGCGGCCAGCAGCACCAGGGCCCCGAGCCGGTGCGCATGGCCGACGACGATGTCGGGGTCGTGGAACAGCACCGCCGGTGCGTGCAGGCCGACGAGAGCCGCCAGCACCCGTCGGCGTCCGCCGTCGGGCAGTGCCTCCACCCGCCGTGCGAGGGTCCGCAGGCCGTGCACCGCGAACGGCACCACCGCCAGCAGCCCGAGGCCGACGGCCAGCCGGAGAGCGAGCTGGTTCTGACGGGCCCCGCCCGGGGCCAGGAACAGCACGTCGGTGGCGGCGGCCCGCACCGCCACCACGGCCAGGCCCGCCGGCACCAGCCCGCCGATGAGGCCGGCGATCCGCAGACGGAGGGCCGGGTCACCCCGATGAGGGGACGGCTGGTCGGCGTCGGCGGTGCCCGGGTCGGCCGGGCCCGGCTCGGCGCCCGCCGGCTCCACGCGCCAGGCCAGATCGTCCTCGAAGCTGCGGGGTCCGGACCGGGTGACGGTGGCGGCGTCGATCGCCAGCGAGGCCACGCCCACCACCGCGATCAGCCCGCCCGGTACCCGCAGCCCGTGCCAGGGGAGAACCATCGAGGCCGCGATCAGCGCGGCGCCGGCCAGTGCCACGGTGATGCCGACCCGGGTGGCCCGCAGGCGCTCGACGGTGAAGAGTCGGCGGAGCGCCGCCGGCCGACCACGCAGCCAGCGCCACCAGTCGGCGGCCGAATGGGGCGAGCTGCCGTCGAGCCATCGGATGCGCAGACCGCCGCCGGGGAGCCCGGCCGACGCCCGGGGGAAGGCTGGCCCGGCGGCCCGCGGTTTGAGGGCCCCGTGAGCCGTCAACGCCAGCACGGCGGACAGCACGGCCAGGGCCGCCATCGACGCCAGCCACTGGGCCGGCGACAGGCGCCGCACGGCGTCGGACGACTGCCCCGGGACCAGCAGGCCGGCAGTGAACACGGCGGCCACCGCCGCCTGGACCCACAGGTGACGGCCGGTGTCGAGGACCGGGCGGGCCCGCCCGGCCAGCCAGTCGGCCACCGACACCAGGGCGCCGAGGGCAGCCACCGCCACCAGGACCGTCTTCACGCCTCCCGCCAGGCGGATCAGCGTGAGCGCTCCCGAGTCGATCACCACCACGGGGCCCTGATTGCCGATCCGCCACCAGCGGCCCAGCCCGGCCAGGATCTGGAGGTTCTCGGCGGCGTCGGCCAGCCCGCCGGCCACCGCCGCCACGGCCAGCACAGGGTGGGCGGCGAAGGCCCGCACCAGCCCGGCGGGGACCGAGGTGGAGCCGCTGCGGCCTATCCGGCGTCGCACGGCCCACCGCTGGGCCCCCACCAGGAGCACGACATAGGCCGGCATGAAGCCGAGGAGGTCGGTGAGCAGCCAGGCCCTGGCGATCGACAGCCCCGATCGCACCTCGAGCGCCCGCGGTTCGCCGCCCGGCTCGGGGGCGGGGCTGCCCGGCTCGACGGCCAGGGCGCAGCGGACCGGATCGGTGGTGAACCCCCGGGTCTCGAGGTCGAACAGCACCCAACCGGTGACGGTCTCGGTGAGCTCGGCCCGGGTGGCCCCGCCGAACTGGGCGTCGATGATGCCGCCGGCCCGACAGGTGCCGGGCGACATGGCCTGGAGCAGGCCGGTGGCCGCCGTCATCACCAGCCAGGAGCCCACCAACACGGTGGCGGCCACCGCCATCAGCCGAGGGAAGCGCCGCTCCACCCGTTCGCTCTCGTCCCCCATCGCCGTCCTCCTGGGCAGAGGCTAGTCACCGGTGGTGACAGCGGCAGCCCGCTGCGGGCGGCGGCCTACACTGGCGCCGGTGGATCGCCGCGAGTACGCCCGCCACGACGCCGTAGCCCTGGCCGGCCTGGTGGGTCGGGGTGAGGTCACGGCGGCCGAGCTGGCCGCCGCCGCCGGGGCCCAGCACGCCCACACCCACCCGGTGATCAACGCCGTCGTCGAGTGGTACGACCCCGACACGGTGGCGGTGCCGCCGGCCGGCGCCGACCGCGAGGGGGCCGGGCCGCTGGCCGGGGTGCCGTTCCTGCGCAAGGACATCGGTTCCACCGAGGCCGGGCGCCTGGTGGAGATGGGGTCGCGTCTGGCCGTGGGGCTGCGGGCCGGTGAGACGAGCCCGTACTTCCGGGCTCTGGCCGCAGCCGGCGCCCAGGTGCTGGGCCGCACCGCCGTGCCGGAGTTCGCCCAACACGGCACGACCGAGACCGCGCTCTTCGGACCCACCCGGAACCCGGTCGACCCGGCCACGTCGGCCGGGGGCTCGTCGGGAGGGGCGGCCGCCGCGGTGCGGGCCGGGGTGGTGCCCCTGGCCCACGCGTCCGACTCGGCCGGCTCGATCCGGATACCGGCGTCGGTGACGGGGCTGTTGGGGCTCAAGCCCGGCCGGGGCCGGGTGCCGGGCTGCGGGTTCGACTGGAGCGGCCTGCTGGTGGAGCTGGTGGTCGCCCGCTCGGTGCGGGATCTGGCAGCCGCCCTCGCGGTGTTGGCGGTCCCGCCCGTGAGCCCTGCTGGCGGCGGCCGTGATCGGCATCGTCCCCGCCGGATCGCGCTCAGCCTCGAGCACTGGGCCGGCGGCACCACCGAACCGGCGGTCCGGGAGGCGGTGGGGGCGACGGCCCGGGCCCTGGAGGCGGCGGGGCACACCGTGGAGCCGATCGTGCGGCCCTTCGACTACGAACAGCTGATGTCCACCTGGTTCCCCCTGTTCGGTCTGGGCATCGCCGAGCTGATCCACGCCACCGCGGCCCGCACCGGCCGCCCGGCGGCGGCTCCGAATCTGGAGCCGAACACGCTGGAGATGCTGGAGCGGGTGGCGTCGCTGCCGCCCGGGGCCCGTTCCGCGGCACTGGCGACCGGGGAGCTGGTGGCCGGCGATCTGCAGGCGAACCTGGCGGGGTTCGACGCCCTGCTGACCCCCACGCTCGACCGGGCCGTGGTGCCCCTGGGCCGGATGGCCGGGTCGTGCCCCATGGACCCCTATCTGGCCGACGGCGACGAGTGGTTCGACCGCCTGTACCTGGCCAACGTCACCGGCTGGCCGGCCCTGTCGGTGCCGGCGCCCGTTCCCCCCGGCGCACCGCCGGTGGGGGTCCAGCTGATGGCCCGGCCCGGGTCCGAGCCGTCGCTGCTGGCCCTCGCCGCCGACCTTCTGGGCGACGCCGTCGTGCCCGCCGTTGTCGACCCGGTCACGGTCGATCGGGGCCTAGGGCTTGAGCCGGCGGGCGCGGTCGGCCAACCTGGTGCGCCGTGACCACTACCCTCGCCGTCATCACCGGAGCGTCCCGGGGAATCGGGGCCGGTATCGCCGTGGCCGCCGACCGCTCGGGGGCCACCGTCGCCGCCGTCAACCGGACGCCGACCGAGATCCAGCGCCAGCTCACGGTGGATCTGGCCGACCCGGCGGCCTGGCCCGTGTTCGCCCACTGGTACGAGCAGCTGGTGGAGCTGGCGGCGCCCGACCGGGTGGTCTTCGTCCACAACTCGGCCACGCTCACCCCGATCGGACCGGCCGGCTCGGTCGATCCCGACGCCTACCGCAGCCATGTTCTGCTGAACTCGGCCGCCCCCCAGGTCCTGGGCGACGCCGCCATCCGGACGGCCCGCCGGCTGGGCCGGCCCACGGTGATCCTGCAGCTGTCGTCGGGGGCGGCCGAGAGCCCGTACCCGGGCTGGTCGGGGTACTGCGCGGCCAAGGCGGCGGTGGAGATGTGGGTGAAGACCGTGGCCACCGAGATCGCCGAGGGCGACGACCTGGTGCGGGTGGCGGCGGTACGGCCGGGGATCGTGGCCACGGAGATGCAGGCCGAGATCCGCTCCAGCACGTCGGCCGCGTTCCCCAACGTCGAGCGGTTCCGGGACCTCTACGCCGGTGGCCACCTGGCCGACCCGGGCCAGGTCGGGGCGCAGATCTGGGCCCTCGCCGTGGCCGACGACTGGGCCAACGGCGCTGTGCTCGACGTCCGCCAGCTCGGCGGCTAGACCGGAGAGCATGGCTCCTGATCGCGCTCCCGACCCGGCCGACGAGCTCTTCCATCCGGTGGGCGACCACGGGGCGTGGAGCGAGAGCTACTACTTCAACTTCGTCGACCCCGCGACCGGAGTGGGGGCCTTCACCCGCATGGGGTTCCGCCCCAACGACGGCTGGGCCGACGCCCTCCACGCCGTCTACCTCCCGGGTGGTCGGGTGGTGTTCACCTACGGGCGGCGCACCGATCTGTCGCCGGCGGTGGTCGACGCCCTGGGCGCCGCCGACCCCAGCGTCGGCAACCTCACGCTGCGGCGGGGGGAGCCGTTCCAGCGGTGGGAGATCGTGTATCGGGGCGAGGGCCAGGACATGACCGACCCAACGGCGATGCTGGCCGCCACCCGGGACCGGCCCCCGGGCTGGTCCCGGCCGGCCGAGGTCGACATGGCCGTCACCTTCGACGCCCTGGCCGGCCCCCACTACGCCGTGGGCGGGAGCCAGGGCCACTTCGAGCAGACGGGTCGGGTGACGGGCGGGATCCGGGTCGACGACGAGACGTGGACGGTCGACGGGTTCGGTGTCCGGGACAAGTCGTGGGGGCCCCGCACCTGGCAGGCGCCGAGTGGCTCGGGGGCGAAATCATCGGGCCCGGCCGTGGTCACCGAAGGGTGCTTCCTCAACTGGTTCTCGATGAACTTCGGGCCCGACCTGGCCCTTGGCGGGGCCTGCGGGCGGCTGGGCGATGGCTCGTTCCGGGGCAAGGGCTGGATCCAGCGCGACGGCGAGACGGTGGAGCTGGTGGAGGTGACGATGCGCACGGTGTTCGATCCGGCCAACCCGCTGCTGCACCGGTCGGTGGAGCTGTCGGCGCTCGACGCCCGCGGCGAGGCGGTGGAGGTCACCGGCGAGGTGGTCACGATCTGCCCCACCAAGATCCCCCGGCGGGACGGGGTCACGTTCGTCAACGAGGGCCTGACCCGGTTCCGCACCGGCGACCGGACCGGGTGGGGCATCGCCGAGCACTGGTACGCCGTTCCGCGCTGACGGTAGTGTCCGGCCCATGACCGACATGGACGACGCCAACAGCGCGCGGGCGGCCCGGGCGGAACGGATCCGGTCCGACATGGGCGGGGCGGAGAAGGTGGCGGCCCTCCACGCCGAGGGGCAGAAGACGATCCGGGACCACATCGACGCCTTCCTCGATCCGGGCTCGTTCCGGGAGCTCGGCACCTTCTCCCGCTCGATGCGGCTGGCCGACCGGGACACCACGCCCGGTGACGGCAAGATCGGGGGTCACGGCACGGCCGACGGCCGGCCGGTGGCCGTGTTCGGCGACGACATCACGGTCAAGCGGGGGTCGAGCTCGCTGGTCGGGGGGCGCAAGGAGCACCGGCTCTACGAACGGGCGCTGGCGATGGGCATCCCCCTGGTCCACTTCGGGCAGACCGGCGGCGGCCGCATCCCCGACCTCATCGGGTCGGAGGGGATCTCGGAGGCGGGCGAGCTGTTCGCCATGGCCCGCCGCCGCCACGAGATACCGATGGCCACCGCCATCGTGGGCCAGAGCTTCGGGGGCTCGTCGTTCCTGTCGGCCCTGTCTGACTTCGTGGTCATGACCCGGGGCTCCACCCTCGCCGTGACCTCGCCCAAGGTGTTCGAGATCGCCACCGGCGAGATCATCACCTTCGAGGAGGTGGGCGGGGTCGACGTGCACAACCGGATCACGGGCCAGATCGACCTGGGGGTCGAGACCGACGAGGAGGCCTACGCCGCCATCAAGCGGTGGCTGTCCTACCTGCCCAACAACATCCGGGAGGTTGCGCCCCGCACCGAGCCGACCGGGCCCATCGAGTCCGACCCCGAGCTGGCGTCCCTGGTGCCCACCCGGCGGACCCGGGGCTACGACATGCGCCGGGTGGTGGCCCGCATCTGCGATCCGGGGTCGGTGTTCGAGCTGCAGCCCCAGTTCGCCCGGTCGGCCACCACCGGTCTGGCCCGGATCGACGGTTGGCCCATCGGGTTCATCGCCAACAACCCGATGTTCAACGCCGGTGTGCTCGACCCCGAGACGTGCCAGAAGATCATCCGGCTGTGTGTCCTGTGCGACTCGTTCAACCTGCCGATCGTGTGGCTGGTCGACGTGCCGGGGTTCATGGTCGGCAAGCGGGTGGAGCACGACCGGATGCTCCACTGGGGCATGCGGATGATGCAGGCCCTGCAGATGGCCAGCACCCCCACCCTCACGGTGTGCATCCGCAAGGCGTTCGGGCTGGCGTGGCAGGCCATGAACGGGGCGGGCATGGTGGCCAAGGGCCTCTACTCGTGGCCCGGAGCCGAGATCGGGTTCATGGATCCAGACGTCGGCGTGAACGTAGCCTACGGGTCGAAGCTCGACAAGATCGCCGACGCCGAGGCCCGGGAGGCCGAGCGCAAGGCTCTGGTGGCGGAGGTGGCCGACGCCACCTCGCCCTACGAGGCCGCCGGCACCATGCGGATCGACGAGATCATCGACCCGGCCGACACCCGCCGCATCCTGGCCGAGGACTTGGGCCGGTTAGCTGGCCGGGCGGTGCCGCCGCCCGAGGCCCGGATACTGGCGTCCTGGCCCACTTGCTGAGCTCTGCTCAACGTCGGGCGGTGAGGCGCTAACGCACGGCGGTGAGCCGGGTGTGGAACGACTCGGCCACCACCAGACCGTCGGCGGTGGTGATGCGCCCGTGCTCCACCGCCAGCCCGCCAGCGCTCTCGGTGATCTCGAACGTGCCGGCCAGCCACCCGTCGCCGAGGTCGGCGATGGGGCGGTGGATGTGGGTGGTGAGATCCACGCTGATGCCGCCAGTGGGCGGGTCGACGCGCACGAAGGCCGGGGGCGGGAACCAGTCGGCGGCCATGGCCAGCCAGGCGGCGTCGATGGGGCGGGCCTCCAGCGGCCGGAACCAGCCGGCGATGCGGGCCTGGTGGCCACCGGTGAACGGGATGGTGGCCGGGTCGAGCCGTCCCTCGACCCGCTCGAAGTGAGCCACCCGGTTCGGCGGCGTGACGGGCTGGCACTCGTCCGGTGGCGGCAGATCGACCGGGAGCGCTGTCGCCCACTGCACCCCGTCGGCATCGGGATCGATCAGGGTCAGCCGGGTGGAGGTGAGCAGCTCCGCCTGCTGCCACAGCTCGACCGCGACCCCGCCGCACCTCCTGCACCCGGAGGGAGGCGGGGCCGGGGCGGGCCGAGCGACTGTAGCTCGTGCTCAGGGTTCGCACCGGCCGCCCGGGGACGGCAGCGGTGGCCGCCTGCACCGATATGGCCGCCTGGTACCCGCCGTGGATCCCGACCAGGGACAGCCAGAGGTCCGACAGGTCGACGTCGTACCAGCCCGGACGCTGGATCGAGGGGGTCACCGCCGTGGTCGCGTCGAACTCGGTGGCGGTCGGTGCCAGGGTAAGTTCTGTCATAGAACTTACTCTGCCATTGTGGGTTCCGTAAAGCAACTCAGCTGTTCCAGAGCCACCCGTAGACGGTCCAGGGTGGGCTGTCGACGGGGATGGGGATGCCTTCGTGCTTGCGGTGCCGCCAGGTCTGGGGGAACGGGGGTGGTGTCCGCTGTGAGCGGACAGCGGTGATCCACTCTCGGGAGCGGCGTGCCAGGATAGTGATGCGCCGCGACGTGGCGGTGGTGGTGCCGGCCCAGCGGTACACCCCGCGGGCGGGGCGGGCGATGCGACCTCGTCGGACCTCCCACCGCAGGGCATCGGAGATGAGCTTGGAGGCCCGGCCGCGACCGAGGGGGAACCCGTGGTCAGCGAGGATGCGGGCCATCCGGGCGACGGTGAGTTCAGAGTGGTGCTTCAGCTCGTCGAGCAGGACCCACCGCAGGCCCCGGCCCCGCAGCGGTGGGTGGTCGGCCGGGTCGATCACGGTCGGGGCGGAGGAGGCAGCGGGGAACAACTCGGCGGGAGGGGGGGAGAACGTGGTCACGTCGTCCATTGTCCTCGGGGGGTGTGACAGTGAACGGCCGGCGCTCCGCCCGGCCTCTCCCGTGGTTCTTCTGGTTTCGGGTCATAGCGACAATCCCGCGAGGGCCGACCGGCCGGCCCGGCGTCGTTGTCGCTACAACCCGAATTCTCGGTCGGTACCCGGCTCCTGACCTGCGGCCCCGAGCCGGCGCCGGAGGTGCTCGACCGCCGCCTGTTTGTGCTGGTTCACGGACCGGATGCTCAGGTCGAGCAGGGATGAGATCTCGCGGGTGGAGAGCCCTTCGAGGAACGTGAGCATGGCGACGAGGTGGGTCCGGCCTTCCAGGCACTCGTCGATGAGGTCCATGATGAGGCGGCGGGCGAGGTACTCGTTGGCCCCCGTGGTTCGCTGGTCCGCTGGGCGGCGCACGTTGGGCCGGATGGGGAGGTCGGGCCCGTCCGTCGCCCGGCTGGCGCGGTCTTCTCGGGCTTTGAGCCGGCGTTCCCGGCGGAGGAAGTCGCGGCAGGCGTTGCGGGCGGTGACCACCACGTACGCCTGCCACGCTTCGGCTTTACGGCTGCGGGCCTCGACCACGTGGGGTTCGTTCCACTTCTTGGTGAGGCGCTCGGCCACGTTCTGGATGACATCGTCGAGATCGGGCCCGGCCACGCCGGCACCGGCGGCGGCGAAGCGGGCGATGCGGTAGATCTCGTCGAGCTGCTCCGGGGTGGGCATCTGCCAGGGGTCACTCATGGCGACCCCCAGCGGTGTAGTGGCTCCACTGGTGTCGGGGAGTGATCATGGGCGGGTCCCTCCTGCGCCTGACGTCCCCCAGAGGGTGCCGACGGCAACTCCCGGGAGCCGGCTCTAGAACACAGTGCCATGGGACACACGTACGTAGCAAATTAAGTCTATGCTTGCGGTCGGTAGTTACGTAAGGATGGGGGCATGGGGCGAACGTCACCGGTGGTTGCGCAGTTCGAGTTCGCCGCCCGTGTGCGCAAGCGACGGGAGGAACTGGGCCTCCCGGCTGCCGCCGTCAGCAAGCACCTGGGGTTCACCCGCAACTTCTACAGCGCTGTCGAGAACAGCCGCAGCCTCCTAGCCACCGCCAAGCTCCCCCTCCTCGTCGAAGTCCTCGAGTTCGACGACGCCGACGCCCAAACCCTCACCACCCTCCTCGAACAAGCCCGCACCCCCGGCTGGTGGCAGTCATACTCGGCCATACTCGATGAGTCGTTCGTCCAGTTTCTCGGCCTTGAGTTTGGTGCTACGACCATAAGCTCGTATGAGGCTCTTGTCTTCAATGGCTTGGTCCAGTGCCCTGAGTACGCAACAGCGGTCGTAGAGTCTTCTTTGAACCTTAGTACTGTGGCTGTTCGGAGAAGCCTAGAGGCTCGCTTTGAACGGCAGCGTGCGATACTTAAGGCCGACCATCCGCCCAAACTCGTATTCTTGCTTAGCGAAGCCCTTCTCTGGCAACAATTCAACGGCCCTGACGTGCTCCGTAAGCAGCTCACTCATCTCGTGGGGCTGGCAGAGCAGCTAGGTGACGAGACTCTAGACCTTCGTATACGGCCGTTCGATCGCACGCCTCTAGGTCTGACTTCAGCATCGACGCTTGTGATCCTTGAGTTTGATCAGATCGCTTCTGTTGTCTATCGAGAATCGGGCGGGCCACTAGGTATTTCCAGCGATCCGGAACTCGTTGATCGTCTCCTACTTCACTTTGAGCAAGCTCATACATCATCCCTTGATCGTTCAGCATCGTTGGATCTGATTGCCAAACGGATTGAACAGCTCAGCTGAGTTTGATCTCTGACCTGCCCTAGCACAAGAACTTCTGGACAGACGGCCCTATCTACTGTAACTTCAAAGTCTTTTGGGACGCGAATGCAATCGCCCGATGGTTGGTGTGACCGAAGGGAGGCGTGCGTGCAGCGTCAGCGATAGCAGCCGAGGGTACGTAGGGAGAGAGATCGTGAGCAAAGGGGCGCGCGATTGGGGGGCGGCCACAGGTGATTCGGGCTGGTTCAAGAGTTCGTGCAGTGCTGACGCTGATTGTTGCGTCGAGGTTCTCATGGCCGACAATAGGGTGCTCGTGCGAGATAGCAAGGAGCTGCGTGATTCCGCAATGGGAGAGCATCACCAAATTCTCTCCTACACGGCCGCTGAATGGACTGCCTTCATCGAGGGTGTCAAACTTGGAGAGTTTGACTTGCCTCACCGCTTATAGGCCGAAATCAAATTCGCCCGCTTTGACTCCAAGAATGAATGCTTGCCATTCGTCGGGCGTGAACTTGAGTGTCGGACTGATGAATTCCTTAGGAAACGGATTATTCCTCCGTAGATATTTGCTATCACGGACGAAGATCGAATCACCCGATCTCATTACCTCCACGCAGCACATATTATCAGCACTATAGGAACTGCTTTGCCAGGAGCTTGGCGGCTCGGGATGACGGTTCGAGTCGACTGAATCGTTGCCCACAATTTCGTCTCCATACGAGGGACTGGAAGGCCTCCGCTCAGTTGGAAAGCTGGGAGGGCCGATAGTCACGCCGGTTTCGGTCGGCACCGCGGGGATTGCTGCAAGTCGGAGCTGCCCGCCCTTCTCACGGTAGCCGATTAGGAATGAAAATGGTTCGGAGATTGTGCAATTCGCGGGTTCTCGCCGGTGGTCTCTGAGCGACGTCAGCTGCGGACGGGCATGGTGGGCACCGGTCCTTGGGCGAGGCGAACACACCTTCGTGTACTGGCTTCAAATCAGAACGTCCGTTTGGCAAGCGCATGGGGTCGCAACTCGCAGCTAGTAAGCGATCTGACAGACGAAGCAGGTGTTACCCCGGCCTCTGGATTCGCTGAACTCCTCATGACTTGCGACGCTCTGGCGTTCGCTGTCTCACCAGATGCCCAAGTTGAGCTGGCGGCCCAAGCAGCCCGCGCTGGCAAAGCCCTCCTCCTGGAGAAACCCCTAGGCCCAGACCTCGCGTCGGCGCGCCGGCTCGCTGATGCTGTTGCCGAGTCGGGGGTGATCTCGATCATGGCGTTGATCCTCCGGTTCGCGCCGGAGGTGCAGGTGTTCCTCGACGAGGTCCGGCGGATCCGGCCGGTCGGGGGCTCGGCCGTGTGGATCTCGGGCGCCCACAACCTGGCCACGCCCCGCTCGCCGTGGCGCGTCGCTGGCGGGCCGTTGCTCGACGTCGGCCCCCACGTGCTCGACCTGCTCGAAGCCGCCCTGGGCCCGATCGTGAAGATCCGGGCCCACGGGCGGCCGAGCGGGTGGACCGGCCTCCTCCTCGATCACGCGGGCGGCGCGGTCTCAGAAGCGTCGCTCTGCGTCCCGCTCCCGCACAACCGTGCGGAGCGGTTCGTGCGGATCGTGGGCGAAGACGGCGTCGCCGAGATCGACCTGATGAACCTGGCCGGCGACGCCTTCGACCACCTGGTCGGCGCCTTCGCCGAGGCGGTGCGAACCAACACGCCGCACCCCCTCGACGCCGCCCATGGCCTGCACCTCCAAGAGCTGATCGAGACCGCCCAGCAGCAGCTCAGCTGAGCTGGTAGTGATCAGCCAGCTGAGCGGCCTGCTCCTTGGTGATCACGTGGTTCTTGCCCGCCTTCGGCGCCGCCTTGATCACCTCGGCCGGGAACGGCACCACCACCTGCCCCTCGCTCTTCTGCCACGCCCCCTCGGCGGGCACCACGTGCTCCCCCCGCAGCAGGCCCGCCTTCACCACCAACCACGCCGGCTCGGACTCAGTGCTGTCATAGATCACATCCTTGACCTGCCCGACCTCGGTACCGTTCTCGTCGACCAACGTCGACCCGCTGAACTTGGGTGTGGTCATGACCAACCTCCTCGTAACGTCATGGCGCACCCGCGCACGTTCGTAACATTGTCCCGAACCGGTTGCGGCTGAACCTCGACGCATGTCACACCTACAGCTCGCCGCCCTCCGGCAAAAGCGTCTAACTTGAGTTAGATTCGGTCCACGGCCACACGGCCACACAGGTACACGGCCCCGACAGGTACCGGGAGATCCATCCATGCGCCACGAACGCCAGGTCGAGCTGCTCCAGCGTCTCGTCGACTCCGGCCCCCACTTCCAGGGCATGCACGCCCCCCACTCGATGGTCAACCCGGCCTCCGCCTACACCGACCCCGACCGCTTCGCCCGGGAGCTCGAGGTGCTCTTCCGCAACGGCCCCACCCTGCTCGGCCTCACCTGCGAGATGCCGAACCCGGGCGACTACCTGAGCACCACGCTCGACGGCGTTCCGGTCTTCGCCG
>Ga0268299_1003070_pt1 | contig 16767 bp, 14 predicted proteins | sample NOBtaG_FD_193484 | JGI IMG/M metagenome (GOLD analysis project Ga0268299, IMG submission 193484) | Activated sludge microbial communities from bioreactor in Nijmegen, Gelderland, Netherland - NOB reactor | ecosystem: Engineered > Bioreactor > Aerobic > Activated sludge | place: Netherlands...
GCTGCGGATACTGCAAACGGGCGGCCTCCGCGCTGACCGAGCTGCAGCAACGGGATGCCGGTATCCGTGTCGTCTATAAAGACTTTCCGATTCTCGGCGAGACGTCCGAATTGGCCGCCAAAGCGGCGTTGGCCTCACATCTGCAGGGAAAACACCAGGCGTTTCACGAAGCGCTGCTGGCCACGAAGGAGGATCTTACGAAAGAGCACCTCTTCCGTATTGCTGACGCGACGGGGTTGGATGTGGAACGGCTGGACAGAGATCTCAACAGACCCGAGTGGCAAGCGGTCATCGATCGCAACCGAAGCCTCGCGAAGACCCTCGGCATCACAGGAACCCCGGCCTTTATCGTCGGCACGGAGTTGGTCCCGGGAGCCATGGATTTGAAGATGCTACAGAACCTGGTGGCCCAGGTACGCGGGAAATAGCGCCCTCTTGTTCACGTCCGACCAGGCAGTGTGTGGCCTCGTTGTTTCCACCTGTAATTCTTCCTGAAAAACACAACTGCGGGAGAGCTTCTGGGCTCTCCCGCAGTCTGGTGATGAGGACCGGCACTGCATCCAGACGGCGGTCAATCGATGAAACGAAGCCGCCGCCCTCACCCTATTGGAGGGGACTCGACGCGCGCGAGACAATGGGATCTCCCGCTCCCGATCCCGCCCGTTTGATCGAAGGGGCCTGCTGACTCAACGGGAGGATTCGTTGATCGTCCACAGGCAACACCTTCAACAGGCCCCATTGCCCAGATTGGGCATAGGGCAACCGCTGATTACTCCACACATAATCACCCGGCAGACCGAAGCTTCCACCTGCCGCCGGAATGAAGGCATCGAGCGTCTCCGACGCGGAGAACTCGACGACGCTGATCTGGTCGGCGCCGCGCATGAAGGGCTCGATCGGCCACTCGTGCTTCTCAACGCTGAACATGCCGTTCTGCTCATTGCTCGCGCCGAACACATGGATGCGCACGGGATCTCCCGCATGCGCTTCGATGAGCGGCGTGGCAATGCTCTCCGGCTTGTCGACCGAACAAGGCTGGAAGACCTTGCCCAACGTACAGCCGTTGGACTCCCGGAACTTGTACGGTTCCGAACGATAGTTGACCGCCGTCAGACCCGCCGTGTTCTGCACATAAGGCATGAAGCTCGTCCCGATGATGTTGTCCTCATCCTGGAAGAACAGGGCCACATCGCGATAGTTCCGGCGATTCTCGTAGCCCTGAATCGTCCGATCCACGATGACATCGGCGACCCAGCTGTTCTTCAGAGAGATATCCGCACCGGTCTTGGGATCGCGATACGTAGCACCCTTCGGGCCGATCACGACACCGCCGTATAAGCCGTTGCGCGGATTGGTCATCACATTGCCCCAATCCCACACCAGGGACGCCGTTTCCCCGATGAACGGATCGGCGTAGTAGGTGTAGACGCGGCTCTCGCCAGGATCCACCGTTTGCTCACCCGGATTGTGACCGACATTCGCCCCCAACGAGTCCTTGGGATCGAACGCGAGACCCAACGCCGAGAACGACGCTCGCCCCTGCGTCATCTTATTGGTCAATTTAACTTTAAGGCAGTCACCGACGTTCGCCCGCAAGGTCAGCGGCATCGGCTGCACACCGGACGCCACCGAGGCCACGTCTTCTTCCAAGGCGTAGATCTTCGCTTCGGGGTTGACCATCTGGATGGTCCGCTCAAAATCAACTTCGATAGTGTCCGGTGCCTTCGAATTCAACTTCATGGACGGGAAATCGATCGCCACGACATTGAACTGCTTCACCGGCGCATCAGCCGGACAGACCGGCAGGGCCTGCGGTATGTCATTGCGGCGGCTATAGCCGGCCGGCAACTTCTGCAGATCAGGCACGTCCTTATCCAGCACGCGCATGATGCCCCAGGCCCCTTCCGAGAACTTCGAGGAGCGCCCGTTGAAATGAATGTAGTCGCCCGCCTGCAGTCTCGGTCCGCCGGCTTGCGGCACGACAAGATCGTACCGTTCGGCGATCCCGATATGGATGGAGTTTTTCCGATTCGCGTCTCCGGCATACCGCTCCGTCAGATAGGTATGTCCGGACAGCGTCCAGACCATGCTTTCGTTGGTCATCGTCTGCAACAAGCGGAAGACCACCGTGTCGCCCAGATAGGCGCGCAACATCGGCGTATACGGATCGCCGTGTACGGCGCTGCTGAACAACTTCGACATATCAGGATTGGCCGCCATACGGCCTGAGATCGGCTCCGCCCGGAAGTTCAAGCTGCCACCCGTCGTATGCGTCCCGCCGTTCAAAAACGGCATCGGCGTCATCTTGATGTGGTCGGGAATCGGGAACGAAATCGTCCTTCCCGCTTCCAGAGCCACCTCCACCGGCTGACCGGGCGGATTCCCGGCCGTCACAATGTTGATCGTATGCGGCACGCTGTCGTTCAACTGCACCATCAACTCCCGGAAGCTGCCGTTGACACCGTACCCCACCGGCTCAACCGTCCGAATGTCCGCCAACGGACCGCTCCGAATCTGCGCACCGGTCTTCGGGTCATGATAGGTCGACCCGACCGGCTCGATGATCATCGTGCCGAATCCGCCATGGCCCCAGGTAATCCGGCCCAACGCATGGTCGTGCCAGAACACGGTGCCGACATCGGAATCGACCCAGAATCGCTGCCGCACGAATTCGACCGTTACGATGTCCTTCACCGGATGGTCGTGCTTCAGCGGGCGATAGAGGGTGAGCTCGTGGCCTTTGATGGACTTGACGCGGCCGATTTCATTGCCGCCGACGTTGTCCGCCCCGATCAGGATCTCCACGTTCGGGTGATACTGCGCGGCGTTCTTGACGGTAATGACACGATCCCCCTTTTTTGCCGCCTTGGTGAAGACGGTGTTCAAGGGCAACGGCAACCCCTGCGGTACCTTCTTCTCCAGCATCGTGAAGGGACGCACCGACTGTTCGTAGGAGAAGCCGGTGATCACCCCGTCCGACGACTGGTTATCGAACTGCAGAAAATGCCAGTGCGTGTTGACTTTGGAGGAATGGAAGTTTCCGAGATCGTCGTCCTCCCATTCGCTGGTCAGCATCCAATCGATGCAGTCGTAGATGTTCGACCGCACCACCAGCGGATACCGCCGGTCGTTATTCTTCCGCACTTCCGCCTCTTCCTCGTGCAACACGTAGATCAACCCGCCTTCGTCCATGATGGTCGGCGTGTCGCCCTGCTTGTCGGCCAACATCATCGGCGTGTGAATGAAGTGCACGTTGAACTTCTTGGACCCGGCGTTCTCCGGACACATGCTCCAGCGTCCGTTTTCACCCGGCTTGGCCGGGTAGGAACTCGGCATCCCATCCTCGTCGAGGTGGATCATGTCCAGCCACGGCGACGGATTGTGGTTGTTCGAAAATGCCACGCGACGGCCAAAGTGCGGCTTCAAGTGCGGCCACGACACTTTTCCTGTAGCCGGCTCGAAAATGATCGGCAACCGCTCTCCCGGATGGACCGATTGATAGCGCGGATTCGGCACCGTGTTTTCACGTTCGGTCATGGCTCGATTGCCCTGCCAGGCCCAGTCCACCACGCTCGCGTCATAGGCCAAGGTCTGCCCCCGCTCGTCGTCTTTATGACCTGGCTTGCCCTGCGGAGGGAACTGCATCTCCACCCAATCCTTGATGGTCACGACGGCCGGTTCCGCTTTCCAATTGCTCTTGCCCTTCTCGATGATCGTGAACTGCTTGCCGAACCAATCGACGGTCTTGCCGATCAGCTCGTCTGACGTCACGCCGGTTTTAATGCGGCCCTTGCGGTCCGGCAACTCCAACAGGTCGGGCATCACGTCGTTATGGTGTTCGCCCTGCTGAATCGTGTTGTAGACGCGCCAATAGCCCCACATCCCCGCGATGTAGTGATGAGCCACATGACAGTGAAACAGGAAGTCACCTGCCAGTTGCTGACACAGACCGGAACCGCACTCGGTCTCCAGATCCATGGTCTCGGACGGACCGATGACTTCCACGTCGACGCGATCGGACTTGGTTCGGATGACCGGATACTTCACCGGCCCGTTCTTGGCTGCATGCCACAGGGGCATCTCATCGATCGCCCGCGGGCTGCGTGGCCAACGGATGGAGCCGCCGTGCGGATGGTGCGAATGGAACACTTCGGAGCCGCCGTGTACCAGCCGGAACTTGGCCGGGTCGCCGAGATAGCTGCGCGGAATCGTCGTGGCAGGGTCGCCGAAGGTGTAGGCACTGTAGGCCATCGACTCATCCTCGAAGCCGAAGTATTCGTGTTGGGTCTGCATGTTGTCGAGGCCGAACGGCTCGCTGCGGTAGTTCAACGCGCGGGCCACCGGACGATAGACGTCGGTGAGCGGGTCGCGTTGCGGGATGAAGTCACCCTTCTTGTTCAACGGGCGGAAGGCTTCGTCGCCGACTTCATGATAGAACAGCACGAACTCTCGAAAGTCCGGGCCCGCGCCGTTCTTGATCATGACCTGCCATCCGCTCTTGGCGAGTTGCGGCTCGCCCGTGCCCAACGCCTCCAGGTACTCGGACCCCTTCGGCTCGATCACGAAGCTGCCGAACAGTCCCATCACAGTCAACTCACGGTCGTTGCTGTACGAATGAAACTGCCGGCTGCCCTCCTGCTGGGTGGGCAGGATATACCATTCCATGTCCACGGCCTTGCCTTTGGCGGCAATGCTGTCCGGGTTGGTCGTCGACGCCGGTTGCCCTGTCGTCGACATGACCATGCTGGAGCCATGGATGTTCAGGCTGACTTCTTCATCTCCTTCCAATTGGTTGCGGAGCGTGAGCTTCACGCAATCGCCTTGGTTGCCGCGGATCACCAGCGGCTGGATCCACTGGCTCTGCAGGCCGTTCTTCACGGCGCCGGGATCGTACCCGTCGCTCTCACGAGCGTTTCTGTTGCGCGTTTCTTCTTCCCGAACCTTGTCGATATTCTCCGTCAACACGTACATGTAGCCGGGATAGTAGTCGAGCCACATGTTGAGAGAGATTTCGACGTTGATCGCGGACACATCGTACTCCCGCACCGGCGCCGTCGCCGGACAACGCCCGCCTCCCCCGGACACCGGCTCAGCCCCGCTGTCCGACAAGAGCAGGATGTCCTGATTGCCTGCGCCGTACTGGTGCAGCATGTTGACGTTGTTGTATTGGCCGCCGGTTCGCTGCACTTCAGCGTCGTGTACCAACTGCTCGTTGATCTTGTCCATGATGCGTTGGTGCTGCCGCTCCATCATGGCTGTCCGCTCGACATGCCCTTCCTGGGCATCCTCGATAATGGTCTGCCCCTTCAGCCGCTCAGCCCATGCAGGCTGATTGTGTGCCGCCGCATGCGGCTCCGGCGCCGCCGCCGAGGCCACGTGGAACGCCCCGACGCAGACCGATGGAAGCATCACTCCCACCAGAAGTTTCCAGGCCCTTAGAGACCTGCGTTGGCTATGTTTGTTTGGCCCGCTACGTACCGATCTCATGAGACCTACCTCCTCTTGAAACCATACAACTCCGCATCCCCACTCTCCGTCATCGCCACGGCGTCGCTCACGGTGGAGGCTCGGTGAAGGCCTGCGCCTCCATGGAGTGGCAACACCAGGAGGCCGCTCTTCCATTTTCCACATCCTTGATTCGCGACACGAGAACGACGGTGCACCCATCGAATCGCAATGCGCACAAAGACGACGATAGTTGGAGCAACTCTCGTTCCAGATGGCGCGAGGCCAGAAACTCAATTTTTGTGAGGGGAAACCCGGACTATGGCACGGAGGACAGAAAGAAGAATGGGGCGTTTGCGCCCCATCACAAACCGACAATCGATGAAAATATGTTGAATTAGAAGGCGGTCTGGAACTGTCCGAAACATTTGTCTCGATGGGACATCGACGCCCCAACGTGCAGCGGGGGAGAGGGCCACAATCAGGCACCGTGAATAGACACGGTGAGTCGTGAGGGGAGACGGATCAGGAGCGTTCGCGAAGCCCGTGTTTCTTGACCATCCGTTCTATGGTCTTCCGATCGACCCCGGCTTCCCGCGCAGCGCGTCCCATGTGCCCATCATGTCGTTTGAGGAGATCGATCAAAAAGCTGCGCTCGAACGTGGTCACTGCCGCCTGCTTCGCTTGTTTGAAGGAACCGGCTTCTGCTGACACCGGCTCATCGACGACAACCCGGCGCAAGCGTTCAGGCAAATGCGCAGGTGTGATCACAGGGCCGTCGGCCAGCACGGCTGCCCGTTCAATGACATTCTGTAACTCCCGGACATTCCCCGGCCAGGCATACCCGCACAACAACTCCCTGGCGGTGGGATCCAGATCCGGCACAACACCAAGCGCTGCCCCCTGCTGCTTCATGAATCGCCGGAGAAATTCTCGCGCGAGCATCGGAATATCACCCTCCCTGCTCCGCAACGGCGGCAACATGATCGGAATGACATTCAATCGATAATACAGGTCCTCGCGGAACTCCCCGCGTCGGCATGCGGCTTCAAGATCCTGGTTCGAGGCCGCGATCACCCGCACATCGACATCCAAGAACCGGATGCCGCCGACCCGACGCATCTGCCGCTCCTGCAAGACCCGCAACAGGCGCGACTGCAGAGTCTGGCTCATCCCGCTGACCTCGTCCAGAAAGACCGTCCCCCCCGCCGCGACTTCGAACAACCCCGGCTTCCAAACATGCGCACCGGTAAAGGCTCCCTTCTCATGGCCGAAGAGTTCCGACTCCAAGAGCGTGTCGGGCAATGAGACGCAATCCACCGGGATGAAGGGACGGTCCGCTCGGAGGCTGGTGTCGTGAATCGCGCGCGCGACGAGTTCCTTTCCCGTTCCGCTTTCCCCGTACACCAGCACGTTGGAATGCGTGGGCGCAACCTTGTCGATCAACTTGAAGACGGATTCCATCGCCGGGCTTTCCCCGATGACTCGGGACAGCCCCGTCCGTTTTCCGGAGCGGCGCTGAGCACACGAGGCCCCCGCCTCGTCCACGCCCATAATCGACGGGATTCCCCCTCCGTCGCCGCCGAAGGCACGCTGCGCCACCTGCAAGAGGTCGGCACTCGTGAACGGCTTGGTAATGTAATCGAAGGCGCCATACCGCATGGAGGTGACTGCCGTCTGCACCGTGGCGTGCGCCGTCAGCAATACCACCTGCACCGACGGGTCGAAGCGTTTGGCCGCAGCCAACACTTCAATCCCGTCGAGATCGGGCATGCGCAAATCCGTCAGAATCAATCCGGGCCGCTCGCGTTGAATGACGTCGAGGGCGCGGGTGGAATTACACTCGGTCAGACAATCGTACGGCCCACGACTGAGAATCCGGCGACAATTATCGAGCGCATCCTGCTCGTCATCGACGATCAGAATTTTTCCTGCAATCCCCATGGTACTCCTTCATGGACTCGCTGGCCGAGACCTACCGCCGGCAGGTAGACATCGAAGACGGCGCCGACCGTATCGTTGCGCACCTCGATGCGCCCGCGATGGTCCGAGACAATTCCATAGCTCAGAAATAACCCCAAGCCCGTCCCCTGGCCGGCCGGTTTGGTGGTAAAAAATGGATCGAAGATACGGTCCACGATCGCGGCCGGGACACCCGGTCCGTTGTCCGAAACGCTGATCCGTACCCACTCGTCCCCGTTGAGCTGCATCCAGGAGGTGCGCACGGTCACCAGGCCGTGATCTCCGAAGGCCGTCACGGCATCGATGGCATTATTGAGCACATTGAGCAAGACGGTTTCCAACCGGTCGCGATCTCCCATGACCGGGGGCAACTCCGGCGCGAGTTCCCCTTTGATGCGGACCGACAGCGCCGCCACGCGTTCCCCCGCCATGGCCATGCAGGTACGCACCACGCAGTTGAGATCCAGCGGTTTCAGCATCGACACCGTGCCGCGGGAGAACGTCAGAATGCTGCGCGTGACCCGGGAGATCCGTTCCGCTTGTGAGCGGATCGTGACCAGATCGCGGGCGACCTCCTCCGGGATGTTCGACTGGGCGGCGTCGGCTTCCATACATTCAATCCGGTTCAATATGATGCTCAGCGGATTGTTGATTTCATGCGCGATGCCGCTGGCGACTTTGCCCAGCGTCGCCAGCCGTTCGGACAACTCCAGTTTCCGCATCTGCCGGGTAATTTCCGCCGTGTTCTCCTCGACCCGATGCGTCAATTCCGCGTTCAACGATTCCAATTCCGCGCGCGACGCCTGCAACCGGTCGGCCATCCGATGCACCGCCACAGCCAGTTCCTCAAATTCATCGCCGGTTTTGACATCGAGCGGTCCATCGTAGGTGCCGCGACTGATCGCTTCCACGCCGGTCTTGAGCACCTGAATCGGTCTGGCAATCCTGGTCGCCACATAGCGACCCATCGCCCACAGGAGCCCGACCATGACCAGACCGATCGCTGCCAGATTTCTCAGCTGATCGCGAATGGGAGCGTAACTCTCCACCGGCTGCTGCCGCACGAAGATATGCCACGTGTTATCCGGCAACGTCAGGCCGGTCACAGGTGCAAAGCCCACCACCGTGTCTGTGCCTCCATGACCGTCGTCGTCTGCAATCCCCCATCCGGGACCGGCCGACACAATCATGGTCATCAATTGTCCAGGAATGCGATGCGCTTGACGGGGAAGAATGGGGCAAACGAGCGGCTCCCCGGCCGCATTAAACAGCATGGCATGGCCGGTTTGTCCGATGCGAATCTGATTGATCATGCCGAAGAGGGTATCGAACCGGTAGGAGACTTTGACGGCACCAATCACGGTGTGATGCCGGTCATCGAGGATGGGGACGGCAATATCGAAGGTTTCTTCCGGCGTTCGAAATGAGCCCACTTGCGCAGGCATCATCCCGCTCAGATAGACATGGTCGATGCCTCCCGCACGTACCGCTTCCCACCAGGGCTCCCCGCTGAACGAGTAATGATCCGGCTCAGAACTGGAAGCGACCAGCGCCCCATATTGATCGACAATCAACAGTCCGACGAGTTTGTCCCCGCTTCTGACTTTGGTGTCGAGGAGAAACCGCGACAGGTCTCGATGGAGAAGTTGCGCGGCGGCTTCCTTCCCTTTCTCCCAGACCTGTGTACGGGTCTGAATGATGCGCTGGGTCTCTGCAGGGTCTGGTGGATAGGCGGCGTTGGCCGCTTCAACCGGCTGGCGGACTCGCAATGGCGCCGACCCCAACAGTCGAACGGCCTGGATCTCGCTTTGCACCAGCATCATCACCCGGTCGGCAGCCTGGATCGCCACCGCTTGTAGGTTGCCGCCGATGACGTCACGCAACGACTGCATGCCGGACATGTAGGCGAGGACCAGCCCGGTCACCAGCGGGATACAACCCACCAACACGATGGCGAGTACAATACGGCCCTTAATGGTACGAATCGTCATCCCCACCCCAGGGCGGACATTCTAAACAACCGTCCGAAGAAAACGCCACCGTACCGTCAACCGACCGACGATCACGACAGGGGAGGAACCTCCTTTGGTTCGCCCATCGAACGGGCCGTGAACAGTGGCTGATCCCGGACAAGCGTCGCCGCGCGCGACCGGCGAACCCTGGCACGATGCAGCAGCCATAAGGCGCCACCCGACAGGCTCATCAGGAGAATGGGCACGCCCGGAATATTCAACAGGGTTTTCTCAAACCCGAAGAAGTTCAGTTAATACAACTGCATCACGGCAAAATGCACTCGCCGCCATCGACCTTCGTCTTCGAGGATCTCCCCTGTCTGCCGATCCAGCACGATCTCCGTGGCATCGGCATCATCGAATCGAACACGCACCGCAGCCCGCCCGCCCACGGCTTCCTTGGCCACGACGATCGCACGATCCACCGACAGTGTGGCCGTTTCCAGCGCAGGGCCAGCCAGCGGACGAACCTTCTCCTTATAGTGGTCATCCCAATAGAGGAACTTTGCATCGGCCCATAACAGGCCGGTGACGACAGAGAGCTGCAGAAAACCTAAGGCTCCCATGCCGAACCAGCGATGGGCCAGTCTGATGATCCGTTCAGATCCGCCGCGACTCATCTTATTGCTCCGCGGGGCGATCAGCCTTCACCTGCAACGCCAAGGTGCTGCGATGGCGCAACGCCTCATAGGCTGTCCTCTCGAACTCTCCCGGCGTCTGTTCGACATGGATCATCTCCAGCACATATCGACCGGGCCACAGAGGCGTAAAGGACACGATACCATCGGCATCCGTTTTGAGCTCCTTGTCCCAGCCATTGGGCGCATGCACCAGCACCTGCATCCCCGGGAGGCGCTGCCCATGAAACAGCGCTTTCACCACGATCTCGCCGCCAGGCCCTGGGGTCACACGACCCGCCGCAAGATTCATCCCTGTCGTGAGCGGAATCAGATCCAGCGCCAGTGGCGTCGAATGATCTCGCTCGTGCTCGTTGACCCGGCTCTCTTCCAGGCAGACGAAATAGGTTCGGGCATAGAACATCGGCTTGACGATGCCCAGGTCATGCTTGCGCAGATCCTGAACCGGCGCGTTCGCCTGTTCGGCCACCACTGCGTTCCGCCCTGGCACGCAGGAAGAGCCGGCACCGGCGAAGTGGTTCACCTGCTTCGTCAGCGGGACATCGGCCTGCCTGCGTCTCGGATCTTGCACGCGCACGGTGACGCCGTCGATGGAATCAAGCCGGCCACCACGCTCATCCCGCAAGAATTCAGCATATTCTCCGAAATATACCTTTACTGGTTGCCCCGTCTCAGCCGGCGCCGTGGCTTCCGTTTCCACCCAAACAAAATGGGCCTCCGAGGGAACAGCGCCCAACAACCCTGCCGCCACTACGATTCCCCACATTCCACGATTGACGATGGTGCGTTTCATTCCGGCTACTCCTTGTTCAATTTCAGCCTCAGGTTGCGGCTTCCCGTTAAAATCTCCACGACACACCGCCATAGAAATTCCGGATCTCACCGGGCTGTATGCCGATGAAACTACCGGTGGTGCGTTGTGCGATGAACGATTCATCGGTCAGATTACGCACGCCGGCGAAAATCGCCCACTTCGCCTTCGGCGGCGCATAATTGAGCCGCAGGTTCCAGATCGTATAGGAAGAGATGGCGCCGTTCGTTCCCAGGGCATTTTCTGTCTGGGTATTTGCGCCGTCGGTGAATTGCTGCGCGATATACATCGCATCGGCTCGATCGACGCACCGGTCGGGTGGTAATAGCCCACCAACCCGTAGAACGTCATGCGCGGGGCATAGGGAAGGTCTTTCCCGTCGGTCGCTCCGAACAGCGATTTCGGCCGCAAGAGCGTGATGCTGCCTCTCGTCACAAAGCCTTGCAACGGCCTGACCATCTCGCCCCAATCGAGGCTGACCGTGCTCTCAATGCCTTCCATCAGTGTCTTCCCGGCGTTGACGAACTGGCTGCCTTGCTGGACGATCTGGTTGCTGAATTCGGTTCGAAACAGGGCGACTTCCGCACTGACACCGGGTACGAGATTCGAGCGGACCCCGATCTCCGAACTCAACGCACGTTCAGCCGAGAGGTCTTGCGTGGTTCCGCTCGTCGGATCGACCGCATTGGCGAAGGTCGGCGGGCGGAACGTCGTATGGACATGGCCGAACAGCATGCTGCCCCGGTGAGTTGATACTTCACCCCCGTCCCGTAGATCAGTCCTTGTGTGGCCTTGTAGCTTTTGAAATTCCCTCCAGCCGGTGGGACGGCGTTCATCGTCTCGCGGCTTTGGTTCACCTGTTCCCACCGTATACCCGGAGAAATGGTGAGGGCCTCGGTCAGGCGAATGGCCGTCTCGGTATAGGCGGCATAGGCCACCGATTCCAGATCGGCATTGTTGGTCGTGCGGCTGATCTTCGAACCGGCTGTGCCGATGCCGGTGATGTCGCTCAGACGTTCCGCGTGATACCGGACTCCGGACGTGATTTTCTGATCGAGCCCAAAGAGCGAAAATTTCAACTGATGTTGCGGCATCACGCCGAAGACATTGAACTTCCGCAAGCGGTGTTGTGGGCGTCGATCTCCCGGCTTGCCGTCACGTCGATGGCCCCGCGCTGCCCTTTAAATTCGTCCAGCGGCTTGCCGGCAAGCGTACGGTCGTTTCGGTATTGCGTGGGGGTGATACTTCCCGGCGTCTGCGTCGTTTCGTCGTACCAGGAGATGTTCGTCGTGATGCGGGTCCGATCGTCCGGATTGGCTTCGAATCGCATCGTGAAATCGTCCAACTGCGATTTACTGCGGTCTCTGAAGCCATCTGATTGGCGCCGGACGTATCCAAGCTGCGCTCCGAAGCTTCCGAAATAGCCGCCGTACTGGGTGTCCGACTGAAACAGGTTGAAACTGCCGAACGTGTTCGTGGTGGAGAACGTCGGAGTCGTGGGGATCCGCTTCTGAATGAAATTAATCAGGCCCCCTGGGTATTCGGTGAATAGAGGACCGAGGCTTCGCCCTTGATCACCTCGATATGGTCGATACGTTCGATCGGGACCATGTAATAGGTCGAGGCATCTCCAAAGAGGGCCGGTTGTATGGGAATATCGTCCAGCATCAGCAGAATATTCTTGCTGCGCCGGGGATCCATGCCGCGGATGCCGATGTTCGGCCGCAGCCCCTGGCCGTATTCGTCCAGCACGTTGACACCGGGAACCCGCCGCAACATCTCATCGGCGTTTTTTGGCCTGGCGCGCTGAATTTCCTCGCGTGTCACGACATTGACCGTTCCGGCGATGTCCTTCACCTGTTCCTGGTCCGGCTCGTTCCGTTCGTGCACGTCTTTGACCACGATTTCCGGAACGACCACGGGTTTGACGCCGGATGAGGAGGCCGCAGAACGAGTGCTCCCTCCCGCAGCCGCTGCATGGTGAGAGTCTTCCGCCGGCGCGGGAGAAAGATGGGAGCGGTGCACCCGCTCCAGCGTGACGGTATCGGTACTGGTAAAGCGGAACGAGAGTCCGCTTCCTGCCAGCAATTCCGACAAGGCCTCTTCAGGGGTATAGGCACCGGCGACCCCGCGCGACGTCCGTCCCAGCGCCACATCGTCGGGAAAACTCACCTGTAGACCGGAGGTCAAGCCAAAATCGCGCAAGGCCCTGTTCAAAGGTTGTGAAGGAATCTGGCACTGAGTTTTCTGATGGGACTCGGAAACGCTCGGCATTCCATCGCCCTGCGCGTGGGCGTGATCAAGGGGCGCCAAAGGAACGGCAACCATGACAAGCACGAAGGGGATCCGTAGTTGCATGGCGGCGAGGACATCAGTCCATCCTCCCCATGAGCACAGAGAGGCACGTGAGTAGCAGGCACTGTTCCGCATTCAAACCTCCGTCGGCGGACTTCGAGGAGAGGGGCTCCGTGCTCCTCGATGGTGGTGTTCTCCCTGTGCCTGGACGTATGGCAAAGAGAAAATCCCCCCGGGAGGGTCAGGATGAAACGGAATTCTTTGCGGCAGGCAGAGAAGCGCTGAATCGGAGACCAGCGTTGATGAGAACGGCCGTCCGGCATGGCCGCGCGACGGCACGGTGAGCCGCTGAGCTTCACGACAGGCAGAAGCATGCGCGTCACTCCTTTGGACACCGTCGAGGCGCTGAAGCGGCTGTGACCTGCGGATACGCGCTGGCGGCCTCAGTCGCCAGCAGGCTAGAGAAGGACGATCAGATGGTCCGTGAGTCGAACCGTACGAATAGGCAGCGTATCCGCCAGCGTGGTGATGACGTGGGACGGATCTGCGAGATGATAGATACCGGTGATCGGGAGGGAGCGCAGGGCGGGATTCCAGATGAGGATATAGCCGCGATGATACCGGGCCAAATCTTGAACGACATCGGACAGGGGCGTGCGGACAAATACCAGGCGACCTTGCCTCCAAGCAGCCACGGCCGTTGTGTCCACGCGATCGATCGTCCCGGCGCCATTCGGGCCGACGGACACCTGGTCGCCCGCGGCCAATCGAACGGCGGGATCCGATCGTCTCTCCCCGTCGGCAACCGACACCGAACCGTTCAGGACGGTGACTTGCACGTTCGTGTGACGATCCTGAACCACAAACTCCGTTCCGATGGCCGTCGTGACGACGCCACGGCTCTCAACGGTAAACGGTCGCTCTGCATTGGGTTGAACGGCAAAGAACGCCTCTCCGCGCAACAAGTCCACTTGCCGCCGATCGGGGGCATAACGGACCGCAATCGCGCTGTCGGTATTCAACCTGACGGTCGACTGATCGGGAAGGGTCACAACACGCTGCTCTCCGACGCCCGTCGAATAGTCGGAATGGATCCACCCCAAAATCGCATCGCTCCAGAACGTCATAGCGACGAGCAGGTAGACGGCTGCGGCAACCATCCCTCCCCGGCGCCACCCAGAGTATGCCGGCCGCCGGGCCGCATCAATCGCACCGCGCGGCATACGCTCGAGCGCGGCACGTTGCAACTATGGTGCATGCCACAGCGCCTGAACCCGCTGGGAGGCGCAAGCATGCGCCGGACTTTGGGCGCGCCATTCGTCCAAGCGGCGTCGGTCGGCCTGAGAGAAACCGGCGGCGGACTCGCGAATAAACCAGGCGGTCGCTTCGTTTGTCACTTCCGGATCGGGCGCTAGGGGCTCGGACCCACCCGGCGAACGGTTGTCTTCAGGTCGTATGTGGCCCATGACAGATCGGCACACCCGGAACGTGAATGCGATGGAGACACTATAGGCTCTTCACTTCGACGTGTCAGCTCGCTCTTTTCCCCCTCCCCGTCACGTGGACAGGTCGTCGGAAGGCAAGGCGTCCTGACAGCAGAGCATGGCTCTGACGAGATGTTTCTCGACCGCGCGTGTCGACATCCCCAATTGCATCGCGATTTCCTGGTAGGAATAGCCATACACTCTCCGCATGGCAAACACAGCCCGGGTGCGGTCCGGGAGCGTGGATAGGGCCTTCTCGAGCGTGGCCACCAACTGCTTGTCATGAGCCTGGGCATCGACAGGTCGTGCCGCGGTGGGAACCTGTTCGGCGTCTTCGAGTGACGTCTGCCGCTGACCGCGGAACTTCTGCTTTCTAAAATGGTCCAAGGCAAGATTGGTTGCGATCCGCAACAGGAAGGCGCAGGGGGAGACAATGATATGTGAGCTGGGAACATCGGCAAGACGAATGTACGCTTCCTGGGCCAGATCAGCTGCCGTTTCCTGGCATCCGACCATGCGCCGTAGCATGGCCAGGAGATCGCGCTGATGTTCATGAAACAAGCGTTCCAGATCGATCGAGGGCGAGGCGCTCATGTCGTCGTTTCTCTGGATCAATCGGTGTAGCCGAGGTGTCGTTCTCGGCTGCCTGCGATGCCTGGCACTGGTGACACTCAGAGCGCCAGCCTAGTGCCTCGCGGGGGAAAAGAGAATGCTCGAATTCCTGATCGAGCGAGGCGAGGCCGTGATGATGAGGAGGGACCTCACCGAAGCGGGGTTGTCAGTCCGTCAGGCGGCAGGATGGAGGGAAGCGGCCCTGGCGCGCACCCAGCGCAACCGCAGGCGATCGAGGAACAGGTAGACGACAGGCGTCGTGTAGAGGGTCAGGATCTGGCTCACGAGGAGGCCTCCGACAATCGCGATACCCAGCGGACGCCGCAACTCCGATCCGACCCCCGTGCCCACGGCCAGCGGGAGCGCGCCCAGCAGGGCTGCCGCCGTGGTCATCATGATCGGACGGAACCGCAGCAGGCAAGCTTCGTAGATTGCCGCCTGCGGAGTCTTGCCCTCCCCCATGCGTTCGCTCTGCAGCGCAAAATCGATCATCATGATGGCATTTTTTTTCACAATGCCGATCAACAGCATGATGCCGATCAAGGCGATCATGCTCAACTCCGTCTTGAACAACAACAACGCGAGCAACGCCCCGACGCCGGCCGACGGAAGGGTCGAGAGAATCGTGAGCGGATGAATGTAGCTCTCGTACAAAATCCCCAACACAATGTAGACCGTGACGAGCGCCGCCAGAATCAACCACGGCTGATTCTCCGTAGAAGACTGAAATGCTCGGGCGGTTCCCTGGAAGGTACCGCGCACGCTGGCAGGCAGACCGATATCATGCATTGCGTGATCGATCGCCGCCACGGCCTCGCCGAGCGACGCGCCCGCCGCCATATTGAACGACACAGTCACTGCGGGGAACTGCCCCTGGTGATTGACGGACAAGATGGCATTGGCCGGCTCATACCGGGTCACCGCGCTCAACGGCACCTGCGCGCCGCTCGGCGAACGCACATAAATTTCGTGGAGCGCGGCGGGGTTCTGCCAATATTGCGGCGCGACCTCCATCACGACATGGTATTGGTTGAGCGGCGTATACATGATCGACACCTGCCGTTGACCGAAGGCATCGTACAGCGTGTCATCGATCAGCTGCGGCGTCAAACCAAGTCGCGACGCCGTGCTTCGGTCGAAGATGACCAGCGACTGCTGGCCGCGATCCTGTTGATCGCTGTTCACGTCCACGATTTGCGGCAGCATCCGCAGCTTGCTCTCGACCTTGGGCGCCCAGGTGTTGAGTTCGTCTAAGTCCACGCTCTGCAGCGTATATTGATATTGCGCGCTGCTCGCCCGTCCGCCGATACGCAAGTCTTGAATTGCTTGCAAATACGTCGGCGCACCCGGCACCTTCGCCAGCTTGGGTCGCAACCGGGCCATCACCTCGTCGATACTCATGCCCCGCTCTTCAAGCGGCTTCAACGCGATGAACATCCGCCCCGTATTCGTCGTGCCGGAATGGCTCCCGCCGCCGGTAAACCCCGTGATGCTCGCCACCGCCGGAT
>Ga0268299_1003071_pt1 | contig 16759 bp, 11 predicted proteins | sample NOBtaG_FD_193484 | JGI IMG/M metagenome (GOLD analysis project Ga0268299, IMG submission 193484) | Activated sludge microbial communities from bioreactor in Nijmegen, Gelderland, Netherland - NOB reactor | ecosystem: Engineered > Bioreactor > Aerobic > Activated sludge | place: Netherlands...
AGCAGATTCGTGGTGCACCGCCGCTCTTCGATGGCCGACAGCACTTCGAGGATCTGGTCGAGACGCCGCCTGGCTTCGTCCAGTTCGCCTTCGGCGATTTCGCGCCCGTGTGACTGCCGGAGTGCGTCTGCGAGTGGGCCCCAGGTTGTAGTCCCGCGTGAACTCATGCGGATATTTTGGAGCGTGAGAGCGGCGTGGGGAAGGAGGGAATTTGTCTGAACAAACCACGATATCCTGACCGTAGGTATCCTTTGGTACGGTCATTTGTACTAGGCCATTCTCCTTTGGGTTTGGGCAATTCGCTCGGCCGAGGCACGCGGTAGCTTTAGAGTCTCGCTAGTTTTTCGACTAATTGCCTCAAGTGGTATAGCCTCTACCCACTCGAATTTGGGGACGGATAGATGACCAGCTCGACTGACGCCGACCGGCAGCAATCATCGGTTTCAATGCCGTCTGAAGGTTCTGAGGCCGTGAATCTCAAGAGTGGCGTTTCCCTCTCAATAGAACTCGACCGCCGGATCAATTTTGCCATGCAGCAAAATGAGATTCCGCCAATCAAATCGATTCGGATCAAAAACAGGAGCGACCGTTCGATCAATAATCTTGAAATTGTTATCTCCTCCGAGCCCGAATTTTCAAAATTGTGGTCTTCCCGGCTTGAGACGCTTCTACCGGGAGGTGCATGGGAGATCGGAAATATCGATATCCTGTTACAGCCGGATTTCCTGTTTTCACTAACAGAGCGGCTGTCCGGCCTGCTTCGGATTGAACTGCGAAGCAATGGCGAAACCATAGAGACGTGCCATGAACAGGTATCGCTGCTCGCGAAAGACGAATGGAGTGGCCTAAATTCGCTTTCCGAACTGATTGCAGCATTTGTTACTCCAAATCATCCCGCAGTCGAACAGATTCTTCGCTCGGCATCGCGGAAGCTCAGGGAGTGGACCGGCGACGGGGCGCTATCTGGATACCAGTGCAAAAGCCCTGAACGTGTCGCACAGACGACCGCCGCAGTATACGAATCGATTGCGGAACTGGATCTTAACTACATCACTCCGCCAGCAAGCTTTGAAATAGAAGGCCAACGGATTCGGCTGCCAGATCGCATTCTCGACGCAAAGATGGGTACGTGCTTGGATCTGGCAGTTCTTTCGGCAGCCTGCCTTGAACAGGCAGGCCTATTCCCGCTCGTTGTTTTTATCCATGGCCATGCATTTGCTGGTGTCTGGCTGCTCGATGAATGTTTCCCAGAATCGGCAGTTACTGATCCAATCACGCTTCGAAAACGTGTCGATCTCAAAGAGATACTGGTATTTGAAACTACCCTTGTGACGCACAATCCCAGAAAAGCGTTTGATCTTGCACTTGTCGAAGGCCAAAGACGGCTTGGGAATCCAGCCGAATTCCATTGTGCTGTCGATGTATTCAGAGCACGAAAAGCACGGATCCGGCCCATTCCCGACCGGATTGATCGGATTGAGAACGGAAATGCCGGTGGCTTGGCTCCATCATCTGGTTCGCATTCTGCTCCAAACCTTCGCAACTTTCTGCCGACTAATCCAGAGAATCTCAATCAGAGTCCCCCGGAAACTCCGGAAACCAGACTTGACCGATGGTGCCGAAAGCTGCTTGACCTTTCGCTCCGCAACCCACTCATCAATCTGCGGCTGACTCGCAAAACGATCCCATTGTGCTGCGCCGACCTCCCCGAGTTAGAAAACCGCTTGGCAGATGAGAAAAATATCTCCCTTCAGCCTTTCCCAACGGAATTCAGCGATGACAGCCCTCGAAGTAAAGAGGCCTTTATTATTCGTCACGGTTCGGATCCGCTGCTCAAGCTGCTGCAAGATGAAATGCAGCACAATCGATTATACGCGAACCTGAAGGGCAACGATTTTGAACTGAACCTTGTCGAAACTTATCGAGCTGCCCGACTTGGAATAGAGGAAGGGGGCAGCAGTTCACTTTATCTGGCACTGGGAATGCTTGTTTGGTACGAAACATTGACCTCCGGACAGCCTCGGATGGCTCCGATCCTACTGCTCCCGATCGAATTAAACCGGAAAACGGTCCAAAGCGGATTCACCTTTAAGGTCGCAGACGAAGAACCACGCATTAACGTGACCTTACTTGAAATGCTCAAGAAGGATTACGAGCTGGACGTCACAGGCCTCGATGAGCTTCCAACTGATGACCGCGGTCTGGATGTCGCCCGGATTTTTAAACGCTTCCGGGAAGCTATCAAGACAATCCCCCGCTGGGATGTTGAAGAGATGGCCGTAATTGGGCTGTTTTCGTTCAACAAATATCTAATGTGGCGAGACTTGGCGGAAAATACAGACAAACTACTTTCGAACGAAATCGTATCGCACTTGGTAAATCGTCCTGACCGCGAATTCTCTCCAGGGGCAACATTCCCAGATCCAGAGCGGCTAGATGATGAACGGAGGCTTACCGAAACTTACTGCCCGGTATCTTCTGATTCGTCTCAGCTTTCGGCCATCTATGCCGCATCTGACGGACGCAGCTTTGTGCTGGAAGGCCCTCCAGGGACCGGGAAGTCTCAGACCATTACGAATCTGATTGCCCAGTGTCTGGCGACAGGCAAGACAGTGCTTTTTGTATCAGAGAAAATGGCGGCGTTGGATGTCGTAAAATCACGGCTTGATAATGTCGGACTTGGACAATTCTGCCTGGAGCTACATTCAAATAAGTCGAACAAGGCCCACGTTCTGGAGCAGCTTCGCGAAGGCCTGAGTGCCGGCGGGGTTGCAGCAGAAAAGGAATGGTCGGACGAGGCAATCCGCCTTGAGAAATTAAGGCACGATCTCAATGCTTATGTCTTCGCTCTTCATAAACCGCGTAATCTTGGCCAGCCCTTATACAAGATGTTGGCGAGACTGGTCGCGATGTCGGGCGGGATTGATGTTGAACTCCGGTGGGAAGGGGCGGACTCCATTGATAACGCTCGTTATCAGCAACTGGAGGAAACCGTTGAAGAGCTGAAGAGCGCATACGAAGGGGTGCAAGACGCCAAGGCCCATCCTTGGCGTTTTGTTAAGCAATCCGATTGGTCTCCCCAGTTTCGAGACCGGCTGAAGACCGATACCGCCACTGTCGGAAAAACCGTTACAGACCTTGAACCATGCGTGCAAGTTACTGCCGAGAGCCTCAAGGTTAACGGTGCCGATCTGTCATGGGCTGAACTTGGGATATTTAACGATGTGGCATCGCTCTTCCTCGATACACCACTTATTCCTAAGGCAACCATTCTGGAGCCTGACTGGAAAACACTGCGCGATAAGATTTCCGGATGGGTTCTGACTGGTCGTAAATACTCGGAAACCCTCAAGCAAACACAGCAAATATTTAGTGCAGAGATTTTGGACCTTGATCTGCGCGATATTCAAAAGCGGTTACAGTCGGCCCGCAACGTCTGGTGGCCGAAGTCGTGGTGGGAAAAACGCAAGATAAAGAAGCAGCTTGCTCTGTGTTCTAAAGGAAACACACAGCCAACCGATGCAGATATTGATTCCGTACTGGACATCGCTGCGCAGTGCCGGGAAAACCGAGAATCCATACGAACACAGAATGAATATGCTAGCCGAATCTTAGGAAACGTGTGGAATTGCTCTGAGTCCGACTGGGGAAAAATCGAAGAGTGCCGGGACTGGATTGATCGCTTCCGGCAGCTTTCATTTCAGATCACCTCCGAGAATGCTGATCCTTCTCGTCTCAATGAAATACGCGCAGATTGGGCATCACTGGTGGTTGACGGACGTGAGTTCCTGTCGGAGCAAGGCAAGATTGGCAACACTCTCAAGCGTTTTAGGGACCGCTATGCAAGTTTTTCCGCATCGTTAAAGCAATTAGCACTATCCAGTGGAGCCACAGTCGAGGAACTTTCCTCCTACGAAACGCCCGCTAATTGCATTGGATCTGTGCGCCGACTGGTTACGAATATAGCTCCCGCATCAGAACTCCTTAAAGACTGGTGTAACTGGAGCCGGGTCCGCTCCAAGTCCATAAACCAAGGATTGGCTCCATTAGTCGAAGCCCTGGAGGACGGACGCATTATCGCCGCGCAGGTTGGACCGGCATTTGCGGGGAACTTTGCGCGCTGGTGGGTTGAGAGTGTTGTCGAGCAGGAGCCGGTCCTGCGCGAATTCGCGGGTTCCGAACACGAACGAAGAATCGCCCGTTTTCGGGATGGGGATCAGAAGTATCTGGCTCTGACCCACAAGGTTGTTGCAAATAAATTGGCAGCGAGGGCTGCTGGCGTCCGAGCTGACGATAATCTGGACTCCCAACTTGGCATTCTGGAGCGGGAATTGGCCAAAAAGAAACGCCATATTCCGATCCGCCAGCTCTTCAATCGTATGCCGGCACTTCTAACGCGAATAAAGCCCTGTGTTTTGATGAGCCCCATGTCGGTCGCTCAGTATCTGGACGCCAAGCAGGTACGGTTTGATCTGGTTGTCTTCGATGAGGCCTCACAGATACCCCCGTGGGATGCTATTGGGGCAATTGGCCGAGGCAAGCAGGCTGTCATTGTCGGTGACCCCAAACAGCTTCCCCCTACCAATTTCTTCATGCGCGATGATAGTGGCGATGAAGTCGAAGAAGACGATCTGGCTGAAGACCTGGAAAGCATATTGGATGAGTGTCTGGCTGCTCGTTTGCCAACGCGTCGCCTTAACTGGCATTACCGGAGCCGCCACGAAAGCCTGATCGCCTTCAGCAATCGTCAGTACTACGACAACCGGCTGCTAATATTCCCAGCTGCCCAACGCTCAGGTCTGGGAGTTTCGTGGAGGTATGTGGGAGGATCATACGACAAAGGCGGCTCTCGTACCAATCGTCTTGAAGCGGACGCGATTGTCACAGAAATTGTTGCCAGACTCTTGGACGAATCTCGCAATGGGGATTCGGTAGGTGTAGTTACATTCAATCAAGCGCAACAGGCGTTGATAGAAGATCTGCTTGATGCAAAACGGATGGAGCACCCTGCGATTGAACCTCATTTTGCTGAAGATAATCCAAATCGCGTATTCGTCAAAAATCTTGAAAATGTACAGGGTGATGAGCGTGATGTGATCCTATTCTCTATCTGTTATGGGCCCGACCAGAGCGGGAAAAGTTCAATGAATTTTGGACCAATGAACAAGGACGGTGGCGAGCGGCGGTTGAACGTCGCCATTACACGCTCCCGGAGGGAAGTTATTGTTTTCTCAAGTCTTGAGCCGGACAAGATCGACCTGTCGCGTACTAGGGCAAGAGGTGTGCGGGACCTTAAGACATTCCTTGAATATTCAAAACGAGGAATGGCGGCAATCGGTGAAGTTGTTCACTTGAACCCGAATGCCGATTTTGATTCTCCCTTCGAAAAGCTTGTTTACGATAAGCTAGTTGCACTAGGTCATGAGGTCCATTTGCAGGTAGGTTGTGCCGGATATCGGATAGATCTCGCTGTCGTCGATCCAAAAAATCCGGGGCGATACCTGATCGGAATAGAATGCGATGGTGCCAATTACCATAGGGCAAAGACTGCCAGAGATCGCGACCGTCTTCGAGAAGCCGTTCTGCGGGACCTTGGTTGGGAAATCCACCGCATATGGTCAACGGACTGGTGGCAAAAGCCACAAAATGAAATGGCAAAGGTCGTCTCTGCTATCGAAAAGGCGAGAAGCAATGCCAGACCCAATTCAGCCCCTCAGTGAACCGACCCCTTCGCCGGTTCATCCTCCATACTCATCAGCGTGATCTTGTCGTAGATGTCGCGGATCGTAGGCTCCCACGGATCATCGTCGGAATCCCAGCGGTACATGGTCGAGTGGATCTCCCCGTAGCCGAAAGCGTTCAGGGTGTTTCCGAGCTTGATATGCAGATCGCCGGGGTCCGCCGCGACGGTTCCCTGGTAGAAAAACCGGTTTGGGCGTTCGGGATTCCGGTGGCTGGCCGGTTCGAGATCGAAGGCGTGCATGAGCTTCGTGAACTGGGGCTCAAGGGCCGGATGCGGGATATCGATATGGCAACGTACTTTCATGGCGGTGTTTCCTCGTGAAGGCTGGGGGAACAGGGGTTCCGGTTAAACATCAGGTTTGTGACGGTGCCGAAGCAGCGGTAACCGGCGGAAGGCCGATCTTCTGCCGGAGCAGCACGATCACTTCCGTAAGGAACGCCACATATTCCGGCCGCTGGAACCGGACGGCGGCCTCCGGGTGGCCCATCTGCTTCACCATCTCGGCGAGCACGGGCGGCGTGATCGTGGCGAGGTTCTCGATGAGTGGCCTGGGGAGTTCCTGGGAAATGCCGTCCGCGAGGCGCTGGGCCGGGAGTTTCCGGGCGATACACTGGTCCACGGCTTCGATGATCGCCGTGATGGTGGTTTCCTGCGACGGGGCAGATGAGGCAGCAGGAACTGGAGACTGAGCCGGCGCGGGAGCGGCTTCCGCCGGATTCCCAACCACCGGAGCATCGCCGAGCTTCGACGTGACCTTGTCTTCACTGGCCGCAAGAGCGGTTCCCATTACCCGCTTCGCCGTTCCTCGGAACATCTCCCCGAAATCCGAGAGCAGCGATTCGGCAAGCGTTGGCTTTGGAACTGAAGAAGTGGCCGTGAGCGGGATTTCGGGCTCCTCGTCCTCTTCCGGCTCGTATTCGTAGACAGGATTCGGCTGCTGGACGGGAACGACCATCGAGCGGGTGGCCTCGATCAGCTCCCGCATCGCCCCCATGCTGTCCCGAAGAAGCGATCCGGCATCAGTTTTGGCCCCGCTCTGCTGGGCCATGAGCTGCATGAAATTGGTTGTCTGGGCGCTCAGGGCGGTGATGAGCGACGCTACCACCGGGTCAGGCCCCTGCGGCCTTACCGGCTGGACAGGTTCCCGGCTTAATTTCGTCTCGATCAGCCGGAGCATCGTCTCGTGCAGCATCCGGGTGTTGCCGTCCTCCCGGTTCTGCATGAGCGGCTTCAGTTCGCCGAGTATTTCCGCCTTGAGACGGCCAACGACGTCGGAAAGATCCACCGGCGCGGGTGATTCCGGGGTTTCGATCTCGTCCAGTTCGACTTCGCCGTATCCGGCGACGTTCAGGTCGCCGCGCCGAAGGAATCTTCCCCGGTAACGGAGTATCCAGGCGAATCGGCCGTCGCCGTATTGCTGGCCGACCGTTTCTTCCAGGTCGAACCCGCCGTCGGTGAACTGCCACGGCTCGATCTCAAGGGGCGGGAGCGACCGCCATCCCCGGCCCTTCTCGTGACGCCGGAGCGAGAGTTTCACCCGCCCGGCGGTGGGGCCTCCGAGGGACTCCAGAAGCTGGGCGATCTCTTGCTGCTCTTCCGCGGGTAGCGGCCGGGCGTTTCCGGACGGCTCTTGCGCAGGAGGCTTTGGCTTCTCCGCTCTCGGCGGAATGGGCGCGCTCGTGCGGGGATGCTGCGCAGGCGGGCTGATTGCCGCGCGGGGTTGTTCAATAAGCGGCTCTGCCGCCGGTTCCGAATCGAAGTAGCTTTCGTCGTTCATGACTTTTCCTTTCGCCAGAGGTGAGAGCCCTGGCGGTCGAGGGTTTCGAGGATCTGGGTTTCCGACACTTTCATCGCATTCGCAATCCGCCGGACTTCATCGAGTGACGGCATGACGCGGCCCGTTTCGATCTGCGAGAGCAGCGGGCGGCGGAGGCTGGCGTCCATCGCCACGGCCTTCTGCGGAAGGCCCAGCATGATCCGGAGGTGCTTGAGACTCTTTGCGAGCATCATCGGTCACGCTCCACTGTTCTGCGCACGGATTTGTTGCGCGAAAAGGGGCGGAGTTGTCTGAACAACCTGTTCGAACACGCCGGAAGTTCTGAATCGCGCCGCCGAGGTAACCGGGAGGCGGCCAGCGAGGTGGCCTCAAACTCACCTCCGAGGCGGCCACGTTCCCGCCTCGTGAGGCACGCCGCGACATACGTGCCCCTCACCCTCACAGGTGGCCGCAAGTCAGCCGGTGAGGCGGCCAAAGATTCACGGGCCAGGCCACCTCGTGCGTATCCACGAGGTGGCCGGAGAAATGCCGGTTTTCGGGAATGTCTAAACAGGTTCATGCGGTGCTCCTTACAGGTTCCAGGAGCAGCATGAGGGTGAAATATAATGCCATCTACGAACTTCCGTCCGGTGCGGCGGAAAGTCCGGGAAATATATTTCCCTATCCCTTCACTCCGCATAAGCAGCGGGTGGGACGGTCTTCTTAGATTTTCTTAATGGCTCGTCGGCGTTTGGTTGGCGTCGCCCCCGAGTACCACTCGTCGAGCCGTTCCCGGCACGGTGGGAAAGTTACCCGAAGCGACTCTTCGTCCCAGGAAGTCCGGCCCCGGAGCGGCAGGCCGATAAACCGGGCGGTCTTCCGGATCGCCCGTTCGACCATCTGCGTCGTGGCGGTTTTGTCCCACTGGCGCTGGATCATCTGGGCGCTCAGGTTCCTGACCTGGTATTCCGCCAGCCACCGGAAATGCTCATTGGCAGTCCGGGCGTTTTTTCGGAGAGTCTTGAGGTACCCGGCTTTTTCGTAACTGGATTCGAGCCGGTCGAAATACGCGGACAGTTCATTCTCGAACTGTACCCGGATTGTTTCCGCAGCGTGGGTCCGCGTGGTCCGAGTCAGCGAGATACCCGGATGCCTGAAATCGAGCTTCGTGTTCACGCTATCACGGGCAGGCTCCCGCACGAGCGGAAAGTGCCACCGGTCTTTCGGAAGACCGGCTTTCCACTGCGCCAGCGTGTGCAGAGCCATTTCCCGCGCCCACGGGACTTCCAGCCGGTAACAATGCATCCACGACACGAACCAGTGGGCGAACTCGAGGTTCTTGAGGAGCTTGGGCGTCTCGAAATAGGGCTTCGGCCCGAGCCTGATCCGGCTGATCGCCGGCCTGCCATTCCATTTGAGATATAACGGGAACACATGGTCACGGAGTTCGCTCAGGACTTCCGGCTCCGCCTCGATAACCGCCTCAAGGTAGAGCCTTCGGGCTTCATACAACGGCGCTTCCGCCGTTCCGGGCTTCCAGTAGTCGGCATTGCCGAAGATCAGGGTGCGGGGTGAATTGGTGCCAGAATCAGGCATTCAGAAGTATCTCCTGACAAAGCAATATCAGGCATTTTGATGAACTATTCATGAATAAGGATATAATAGGCGTTCGGTTTTTAGCTATGAGCCATAAAACCCGGTCCATTCTGGAATGCCTGCTGGCCGCGCTGCTGTTCGGGGCTGCGGCTCCGGCCTCCAAGCTGCTTCTCGGGCACGGGAGCCCTTTCGTTCTGGCGGGCCTGCTGTATCTGGGAGCCGCCGGCGGAGTGCTGCCATTCGCCTTTCACGGCGGCGCGCCGGGACTCCGACGGGAGCGCAGAAACCTGCAAAATCTGGCGGGGGCGATCTTCTTCGGGGGTATCGCCGGTCCAGTCTTCCTCATGTTCGGACTGGCCCGGGCCGCGGCGGCCGATGTCTCGCTCTGGCTGAATCTGGAGGCGGTCCTTACGGCATTTGTCGCGGGAATCTGGTTCCGGGAATACCTGGGATCGCGAATCTGGATTTCAGCCCTGCTGGTCGTGACCGCCGGTATCTGGCTCGCTTCACCTCAATCGGCGGGGTCGCTGGATGCCGCGATGTTGGTGACGGCCGCCTGCTTCTGCTGGGCACTAGATAACAACTTCACCTCGCTGGTCGACGGCTACACTCCGGCTCAGTCCACTCTCGCCAAGGGCCTTGTAGCCGGATCGGTCAACCTGGGTATCGGCGCGGTTATTGAAGGATACGGGTTTGGACTGGCCGAATCGGCCGCGGCTCTTGTTGTAGGCGCGTTCAGTTACGGCGCCTCCTTGATGCTGTACGTCGCCGGCGCCCAGCAACTCGGGGCCACTCGCTCACAGATGCTTTTTGCCGTGGCACCGTTTGCCGGGGTCGTACTATCCTGGACTGCCGTAGGAGAACCGGTCACTTCGGGGCAGATCGGAGCAATGCTGCTGATGGGAGTGGGTCTGTCCTTTATGCTCACTTCTAAGCACAAGCATGAACATACCCATGAAGCGATGACTCATACCCACAGCCATCGTCATGACGACGGCCATCACAGCCATTCACACGAAGGGCTGCCGCCGTGGACACGCCACACGCATCCCCACAACCATGAGCCTATGGTTCACTCCCATGAGCACGGAAGCGACCTGCATCACCGGCACAGACATTGATCAGGCAAGAGAACGGGACTGTTCAGAACTGCTTTGATGCTCCGCTGGACAGCGCGCGAACTTTTGGATCGGTGGCCAGCATCTTCCTAAGATACTGATCGTCGAATTCATCGTAAATTTCGCCGACGATCTCCTCGATGATATCTTCGAGCGTGACAATCCCTTCGGGATGGTTGTCCGCACCATTCAAGATAGATCCGTCTGGCCTCATAGAGCGGTGCCTCTGCCGCTCCCGGCTTCCAGTAATCGGCATTGACAAAGATCAGGGTGCGGGGATGTAAAGTATCAATGCTAAACATATGGCATAACTTCCACAGTCCCCGACAGGCCGCTCTAGCCGAATAGAATCGGCCGCAACGTTTTTTAATCTTTGGGAGGGCTGTAACCGGAACGATGAAATTGGCCATGGCTATATTATTTCGGTTGGTATATCCTGAAAATGGTATGCATCGTGTGATGGTTACCACTATTGTGGTTCTACTGAATGCTGTTTCAGTCTATGGCGCGGCATGCCGTACGGATTGCGCTAAAGCATTCACTCATACATCTGCTCCGGCTCAAACGACGCAGGCTGGCGCTCAGCCCGACTGCCATGGGCATTCGCAGCCAAATGGGGAACCTGACTCAACAGGATCAAGCGACTGTCATCGCGAGCTTTGCTCAAGCAGTTTCACTATTCAGGAGCATCAGAAATCCAGTTTATGGAAGGCAATGGAATCTGTTCCCTTTGTCCTGCTTGCGCCGATTATTTCTGTAGTTACAACTACAGCTCCAGCATTTGAAACTAATTCTGATCCATCGGAACACCAGACCGATCCACCCGCGCTCAGCTTTACTGCAACCACTGTCATTACTTGCTGATCTATCAGTAAGTCCTTCTGGTCGGAATGCGATATGTCCGCACCGGAATCCATTTCTGTTTTCAATTTCGTAGTTTCAGCCAGTGCATTCTGCTGCTGAAGTGTGGCTTCAAGGACACAGGAAGTGGTGCGAGGCATTAAAATGAGACGTTCCCTGATCCGGTTTACAGTGATTACTGCGTTAGGTGTTAGCCAGCAGTTCTGGACAAGCCCGGCACTGGCTGATGGTCCGGCCGGAGAAAGCACAGCGCTGGATAACCTCATCTGTGAAGCCCGGCGTGCCAATCCGGACTTGCAAGCCGCCAAGGTCCGCTACTTGGAGGCATTGGGGAATGCACCGCAAGAAAATTCCCTGCCTGACCCGCGATTTATGATGCAGTACATGATTCTGCCGAGTGAGACCCGAGCCGGGCCTCAGAGATACCGCTTTGAACTGGAGCAGGAGATTCCTGTCTGGGGATTGCGTCAATTGCGGGAATCTGCCGCTCAGCATGAGGCGGAATCGGTTCACGCGAATGCTTCGTCTTTCGGTTTCGATCTCATTAATGAAACCAGGAGCAATTTCTTCGACTGGCACTATTTTGAACAGGCACTAAAAATTAACCGAACAAATCGCGACTTGATGACGGCACTTCAAAAAGTAGCAGAGGAGCTTTATCGAACCGGGCAGGTTCCCCAAAGTGATCCACTGAAGGCAAGAGTAGAACTTGCGCGAATCAACGTGTCGGAGGCTGCATTTTTAAGAATGCGGGAGGTTGCTGTTTCCCGTCTTCGAGCACTCCTTGGACGTAATGGGGCAGAGCCGTTGGGATGGCCGGTGCTTCCCGACGGTCCTGACTCACTGATCCCGCTTGCCGCGTTGCAAGAAATGTCGCTTCGCCAGAGACCCGAATTGAAAGGCGCGGAAGAACGCATTCTTGCTGCCACAATTAGAAGAAAAATAGCGGAGAAGAGTTATTGGCCTGATTTGGTGCTCGGAGTGATGTTTGCCCCAACCAAGGGAGGAACCAATCCGGGGTTCGCCGAAGACGGCATGGACGATCTGGCCATTAAAGCAGGAATCAATATCCCATTGCAGATTGAACGTCGCCGGGCCTCGATCGAACAGGCAGGAGCCAGCATGGCCGCAGCCGGATACGAACTGGATGGGATCCGGAATCGAATCAGACTTGAGGTTCAGGAGGCATACCAACGGCTGTCCGAAACGACAGCCGTCCGCGCTCTGTACAAGAATGAGATCATTCCTGCGGCCGAATTAGAGCTTCAGGCGGCCAGACAGGCCTATACAAATACACGAATCAGTTTTGTATCGCTCCTGGACAGCGAAAGATCCTATATCGCGGTTCTTCTTGAAGAGGCCGATGCTGCCCGTTCCCATTGGCAAGCAGCCGCAGCACTTGAACGGGCAATTGGAAATGAGCCCAAAAATAGCTGTCCCTCTGACGCGGCAAATTCCGGTGATCGCTCTGCAAAGGGAGCATCGCGATGAAGAATTTCATAGAAAAGTACCGTGAATTACTGATCGCCATCCTGGTAGTCATTATCGGGCTCGTTGTTTACCAGCTCATGACACCGGAGTTTCCGGAAAAATATCCCGAAGCGGTCCATCCCTCAGAGGCGGTGCACCGTAATCATGCACCCGATGCCGATTCACATGCACGTCCAGTTGGCGCAGATTCAGATATCTGGACATGCTCAATGCATCCTCAAATTCGTCAGCCCGAGCCGGGAAGATGCCCCATTTGCGGGATGGATTTAACGTTAATCGAAAAGTCGGACGCGAATCGTTCCGCTGTCGAAGTTGAGTCCATCCGGGCACGACCACTGTTCAAGGAAATCAGGTCCGTTGGGAAACTGTCGCTTGATGAGAGTCGTATTGCCTCGATTACTGCGCGGGTGTCAGGGCGGGTAGATCGGCTCTATGTGGATTTCACTGGTTCCTCAGTGAGCAAAGGCCAGCACATTGTTGACATCTATAGCCCTGAGCTTCTGGTCGCTCAACGTGAGTTATTGCTGGCGGCTAAAGGGAACGGGCTTCCGGACGATCTCCGGGATGCTGCACGTTCAAAGCTGCTTCTATGGGGTCTTCAACCGAGTCAAATCACCGAAATAGAGAAATCCGGACAGCCTCGTACTCATGTCACGATGTTTTCGCCTGAAGAAGGTGTGGTTACTGAGAAAAACATCCGCGAAGGGCAATACGTCAAAGAGGGCGACGTCCTGTATCAGGTAGCAAAGCTTGATCCGATCTGGCTCAACGCAGATGTCTACGAATATGACCTATCATGGATTCAAGTTGGACAACCAGTCCGCGTGACAGTCGAAGCGTATCCAGGAGAAATATTTGAAGGATCAGTAACGTTCATAGCGCCGACTCTCGACGATTCGACGCGAACTGTGAAAGCCCGGATCAACCTAAAGAATGCGAGTGGGCGATTGAAACCAAATATGTATGCCTCTGCATTTATACGAGCGCAGATGACAGAGGCTGGCCAACCGGTGGATACATATCTGCAAGGGTATTTCGCCTGCCCTATGCATCCTGAGATTATCCGTAAAACACCAGGCCACTGCCCAGTCTGCGGCATGAAACTCGTCAAAATATCTGGGAGCCGGGCGGATAAGCCGAAAACCTCAGGAATATTATCAGTCAGTGCGTCGGCAGTACTCGATACGGGAGAACGCAAACTTGTCTACCGAAAGACGCCCCAGGGAGATTTCGAGCCGGTTGAAGTGGATCTCGGTCCAGTTGCGATTTCAGAGACGGAGAGCGGCAGTAAAGGTCGCTATTATCCGGTCATTTCCGGCCTGTCGGATGGGGATGAAGTCGCAGTCCGCGGCGCATTCTTACTCGATAGTCAGCGACAGATAGAGGGGAAACCCAGTCTGCTGTATCCAGATGGTCAGGCGGGTGATGCGCTCCACGGCCACTCACATGGCGGACACTGAGGGCACCCATGAATCCGATCATCCGATGGTGTTTCAGCAATAAACCGCTCGTCCTGATTCTCTCGTTCGCTCTGATGGGAGCTGGGATACTGGCATTTCAGCATACGCCAGTAGACGCGATCCCTGACATTGGGGAAAAGCAGGTCATTGTATTCGCTGACTGGCCGGGACGATCGCCACAGGACGTCGAGGATCAGGTCACGTATCCGCTGACGGTGAGCCTTCAGGGAACCCCAGGCGTAAAAACAATCCGGTCGATGTCAGGATTCGGCTTCTCAATGGTGTTCGTCATATTCAAGGACGAGACCGACTACTACTGGGCCAGATCTCGGGTTCTCGAACGGTTGAGTGTTGGACAGGCCCGGATGCCGGAGGGAGTCACCCCGACGTTAGGACCAGATGCAACGGCTTTGGGCCAAATCTACTGGTACACCCTGGAAGCGGACGAAGCCGACCAGGGTCAATTGCGGTCAATTCAGGACTGGTATGTACGATATCAGCTCAACGCTGTAGAAGGTGTTTCCGAGGTCGCCAGCGTTGGCGGTTACGTCAAGCAGTACCAGATCGATGTTCACCCGGACAAGCTCCGGGCTCACCGCGTGACGCTTCCGGAGGTTTATGAAGCGGTCGCCCGCAGTAATATCGATGTCGGCGCAAAAGTAGTCGAGAAAAACGGAATGGAATTTTTCATCCGCGGAGTCGGCTTCGTAAAGAGTATTGCAGATATAGAAAATGTGGTGATCCGGCAGGAAACAGGTACTCCGATATTTATCAAGAACGTCGCTTCAGTCCAGCTAGGCCCGGATTTTCGCCGTGGTGCGCTGGATAAGCACGGTACGGAAGCTGTAGGCGGCGTGGTCATCATGCGATATGGAGAAAATCCGCTCGCAGTCATCGAGCGCCTGAAAGCGAAAATAACTCAACTTGAGACCGGTCTGACAGTTACCCTCTCTGACGGGCGGCAGTCCCCGGTCAAAATCGTCCCATTCTATGATCGCACTGTCATCATTAACGAGACAATAGCGACGTTGTCTGAAGCGTTGGTCGAAGAGGCTCTCGTTGCGGGCGCGATAGTTCTCGTCTTCTTGCTGCATTTGCGAAGTTCGATGGCAATTCTTCCAACACTTCCGCTTTCTCTCGCCATCAGCTTTCTTGCAATGTACTTCCTTGGAATAGACGGCAATATCATGTCGCTCGCCGGGCTCGCAATTGCCATTGGCGATATCGCTGATACCGGCATTATCATGACCGAAAACATATATAGACGGGTCATTGAAGAACCTGAAAGGCCCTATGGCGAAGTAGTCTATGAAGCCACAACAGAGGTCGCTGGTGCGATCGTCACAGCGGTGTCGAATACCCTCATATCATTTATTCCGGTGTTCTTTTTGACCGACCAGGAAGGAAAACTGTTCAAGCCACTCGCTTACACCAAGACATTTGCCATCGGCACCTCGGTAATACTCGCGATTACACTCGTGCCCGTACTTTCATACTATTTCTTGAAGCCCGGCCGTTGGAATAGCCGGAGATCTCTCACCTGGGCGATGATCACGGGAATCTGTGCAGCCGGAGCGGCCCGATATGCAATTGGATGGCTCGGGATATCGTCGTCCGCATCCTTTGCCGGATGGCCCACGGCAATCGGGATTGGAACTATCGTATCGATACTGGTCTACCGGGTCAGTCGAGAGCGGCTTGTGCCACTGGACCAGAATATTGTTTCTCGGATCATCTTTAGAAGTTACCGGCCGGCGCTGACGTGGGTTCTCGATCACAAGCTCGCGTTCCTTTCTATACCGATAGTAATCATTGCTGGCGGCCTGTGGGTACTTGTGAACACCGGCAAAGAATTCATGCCTCCCCTGGATGAGGGATCGATCCTGTTCATGCCGTCGCTGCTTCCTTCGGCTTCCCTGACTGAAGTGCAAAAGGTCGTCGCGATCCAGGATAGGGCTATCGAATCTATCCCGGAGATTAAAAGTGTGGTTGGCAAACTGGGCCGAACGGAATCTGCCCTGGACCCTGCTCCAGTGAGCATGGTTGAGACCATCATTACCCTGAAACCTCCCGAGGACTGGAGGCCGATCCATATTGATCGTTGGTATACCGGAGTGCGGTGGCTGGGATGGTGCAGGCCGGTGCTTAAACGTATCTGGCCCGAACAACGGAAACGAACCACGCAGGATATTCTTGCGGAACTCCAGTCGGTAACAAATCTGCCGGGTGTCCTGCCAACCTGGCTTCAGCCCATCCAGACACGGCTGGTGATGCTTCAATCCGGATTCAGAGCCATGATGGGAATTAAGATTTTTGGCTCTGACCTGAAGGAAATCGAGCGAATTGGCCTCCAGATGGAGCGTATTTTGAAGACTGTTCCCGGGGCGACGGATGTCGTTGCAGACAGAATTATCGGCAAGCCTTATGTCGAGTACGAAATCGACCGTGAGGCTATTGCGCGATACGGAATCAAAATCCGGGATGTGCAGGATATTATCGAGATAGGAATCGGAGGGACAAATATAACAACCTCCGTTGAAGGCCGGGAACGTTATCCGATACGCGTACGTTATCCGAAGGACCTTCGTGAGGATTTCGAGGACTTGGAGCGGGTACTTGTCGCGACAGCGACCGGTGCACAGGTGCCCATCGGACAGGTTGCTCACATTCGCCGCGTGTTCGGACCGCAAGAGATAAAGAGCGAAAACGGCCTCCTCGTCGGTTACGTCACCCT
>Ga0268299_1003072_pt1 | contig 16757 bp, 16 predicted proteins | sample NOBtaG_FD_193484 | JGI IMG/M metagenome (GOLD analysis project Ga0268299, IMG submission 193484) | Activated sludge microbial communities from bioreactor in Nijmegen, Gelderland, Netherland - NOB reactor | ecosystem: Engineered > Bioreactor > Aerobic > Activated sludge | place: Netherlands...
CGAGCGAGCGTCCCATGGCGGTGGCGGCCAGGGCCACCCGCACCGCATCGGGGCCGGTCAGGGCCATCACCCGGGTGACCAGCGGCTCGGCGAACTCGGCCAGGGGGTCGAAACTGTCCAAGCGGTCGAGCGGCTCGACCGAGCGGCTGGCCCAGCCTTCACGAACCGCGGCGAAGCGGTCGGCCACGTTGTCGGCCAGGCGCACCAGCACCTCGAAGATGTAAGCGTGCCGGGCGATCAGCGGCTGGTCGTCGACGGCGTGGGCCACCCGGAGGGCCAGGTCGCCGATCCGCTCCAGGGTGTGGAGCACCCGGATGATCGAGACCACGAGCCGCAGGTCGGAGGCCACCGGGGCCTCTCGGGCCAGCAGGGTGTAGCAGGCGCCGGTGAGCGACACCGACATCTGGTCGATGACGTCGTCGGAAGCGACGAGCAGGCGGGCCGCCTCGGCGTCGCCGTCGACCACCACCTGCCGGGCCCGGCTCACCGCCTCGGCCACCCGTTCGGTCAGCACCTCCACCTGGAGCCGCAGTGACTCCAGCTCCTCGTCGAACATGGTGCGGGCATTGGCCATGGTCCCTCGCTCCCCTCGCATCAGCTCAGCCGAAGCGGCCGGTGACGTAGTTCTCCGTGCGCTCGTCGGAGGGGTTGGAGAAGATCTTGTCGGTCAGGTCGTACTCCACGAGAAGCCCGGTGCGCCGGTCGTTGTCGCTGTCGAGCTCGGCGGTGAAGAACGCCGTGCGGTCGCTGACCCGGGCCGCCTGCTGCATGTTGTGGGTGACGATCACGATCGTGTACTCGGTCTTGATCTCGTGCATGAGGTCCTCGATGTACCCGGTGGCGATCGGGTCGAGGGCGGAGCACGGCTCGTCCATGAGCAGCACGTCGGGGTTGGTGGCGATGGCCCGGGCGATGCACAGACGCTGCTGCTGGCCGCCCGACATGCCGAGCGCCGACTCCTTCAGCCGGTCCTTCACCTCGTCCCACAGCGCCGCCTTGCGCAGCGACGTCTCCACCAGCTCGTCGAAGCTCGACTTGGGGGCGCCGGCGATCTTGGGCCCGTAGGTGATGTTGTCGTAGATCGACTTGGGGAACGGGTTTGGCTTCTGGAACACCATCCCGATCCGGCGCCGCACCTCCACCGGATCCACCCGTGGGTCGTACAGGTCGATGCCGTGGTACATCACCCGGCCTTCCACCCGGGCCCCCCGGATGAGGTCGTTCATCCGGTTGAGCGACCGGAGCACGGTGGACTTGCCGCACCCGCTGGGGCCGATCATGGCCGTGATCTCGTTCTGGCGGACGGCCATGTTCACCCCCCGGACGGCCCGGAAGGCGCCGTAGTACACCGCGAGGTCCTGCAGGTCGAGCACGGTCGGTTGTTCCACCGCCACATCATCGCCCACCCGCTCCGCCATCCGGGACCTCACCGATGGTCGCAGGGTCTGTTCCATGTCCGCTCCGTGGTCGTCGTAGCTGTCGTTCATCTGGTACCGGCGCCGGTGGGCGCTCAGGCCTCCCGCCGCTTCTCGAACCGGTTGCGCAGCACGATGGCGGCGCTGTTCAGCAGGAGCACGAACACGATCAGCACCACGATGGCAGCCGCCGCGTTGTCGATGCGGAACCCGTCCTGCGGCTGGCGGGCCCAGCTCGTGATCACGATCGGCATGGCCGTGAACCTGTCTCGCACCTGCGAGACGTCGAACCACGAAGGCACGCGGGTGAGGTAGCCGGTGGTGGTGCCCACCAGGATCAGGGGGGCCGCCTCGCCGGCGGCCCGGGCGATCGACAGCAGCGTGCCGGTGAGGATGCCCGGGGCGGCATAGGGCAGCATGTGATCGCGGATGACCTCCCACTGGGTGCCACCCACCCCGTAGCCGGCCTCCTTCAGCGCCTGGGGCACCGATCGCAGCGCCTCGGCCGTGGTGATGATGACCACCGGCAGCACCAGCACGGCCAGCGTCAGGCCGGCCGCCAGGGGCGTGCTTCCACCGGTGAGCGACCGGAACCCGAAGCCCTTCACGAAGATCGTGAGCCCCAGGATCCCGTACACCACCGACGGGACACCGGCCAGGTTCCGGATGTTGATGTCGATGAAGGTGGTCAGCTTGTTGCGGGGGGCGTACTCCTCCAGGTAGATGGCGGCCCCGATGCCGAGGGGGAACGCGACCACCGCCGTGATCAGGCACAGGTACAGGGTCCCCCGCAGGCCCTGGGCGATCCCGGCCCTGGCCGGCCGGGCGCTGAGCCCATCGGTCAGGAAGCTGCCGAGGCGGCCGGTCAGCACGCTGGAGCCGTCACCCACCACCTGGACCACGAGCACGACCAGCACCAGGAGGGTGAACAGCAGCGACGACAGCAGCGTCATCTGGAAGACCCGGCCGCCGATGTCGGGCCGCTTCTTCAGCCGTTCGAGCGCGAGGCCGGCCCCGTCGGCTCCGTCGGTGGGTAGGGCGGGAGCGGCCACGATCAGTACTCCTGACGGAACCGCCGGACGAACCGGTCGGCAACGAGGTTGAGCAACAGGGTGATGACGAACAGCAGCAGCCCGACGAAGAAGAGGCTCTGGAAGGTGGGCCCGACACCGGCCACGTTGTCGGTGCCGGAGGCCACCGACGCCATGGCCGCCGTCATGGTCAGGCCGGGCTGGGTGGGATCGAAGTTCTTCACCGCGCTGTCGGCGGCGCCGCCGGCGATGTAGACCACCATGGTCTCGCCGATGGCCCGGGACACAGCGACGATGACGGCGGCCGTCAGGCCCGACAACGCCGCCGGCAGCACCACCTGCAGGCTGGTCGACCGCTTGCGGGCACCGAGCCCGGCCGACGCCTCCCGCAGCGAGTTGGGCACGGCGGCCAGGGCGTCCTCCGAGATGGAGGCGACCAGGGGAATCGTCAGCAGGCCGACGCCGATGCCGGCGGCCATCAGGTTGGCCGGTGCGGCGCTGCTGAACACGTTGCCCACGATGTCGGGGGCGATGAACCTCAGAGCGAAGTAGCCGAGCACCACCGACGGGACTCCGGCCAGGATCTCGAGGACCGGCTTCAGGACGCGGCGCACCCGGGCATCGGCATACTCCGACAGGTAGATGGCGGCGGCCAGCCCGAGCGGCGTCGCCACCATCATGGCGATGACGGTCACCCATCCCGTCGCCACCAGGATCGTGGGCAGGTCGAAGTAGTTCTGGCGGGGGATCCAGCCGATCTGGCCCCAGGTCCGGGACCAGTCGACGTCGAGCATGAACTTCACAGCCTCGAACAGCAGGGCGTAGACGATGCCGCCGCTGATCAGGATGGAGACCGCGGCAGCTGCGAAGGCCAGCCGGCCGACGAGCCGCTCACGACGGCGCCGGCGGGGCGAGCCCTGGAGCTCGGAGATCTCCCAGTTGCCAGGGTGCAGGGTTGTCATCGTCAGCCGGCGGCCGCGGCCCAGGCGTCCTGGGTGGCCTTGATGGCGGCGTCGTCGAGCTGCACGTAGTCCACCTCGGATACGGCGCTGTTCAGCCCGTAGTCCATGTAATGGTCGACGTAGGCCACGACGGCTGGGTTCTCGGCGATGCTGGCCTTGCTCACGTAGATGTACAGATCACGGGCGAGGGGGTACTCGCCGGCAGCGATCGTCTCGGCCGTCGGCTCGACGCAGGTACCGCCGGCCTCCTCCGACACCGGCAGCATCGTGATCCCGGTGGCCTGATCGGCGTAGGCGAAGCCGACCCAGCCCAGGCTGGTGTCGTTGGACGAGACCGTCTGGATTATCACGTTGTCGTCGGCTGCGCTCGAGTAGTCGGGGCGGGCACCAGGCTCCTGGCCCTGCTCCTCGGCGATGCCGGCCAGGGCCAGCTCCACGAAGCTGTCGTAGGTACCCGATTCGGTGCCCGGGGCGCTGAGCACCAGGTCGGCATCGGGGAAGCCGCCCGTGCCGCCCAACTCGGTGGCCAGCGTGTTGGCGTCGCTCCACTTCTCGAACCCGACCGACTCGGGGCCGAGGAGGGCGTAGAGGTCGGGGAAGGACAGGCACGAGACAGCCTCGTTGGCCTCGCTCGTGACCACGGCGATGCCGTCGATGCCGACCTTCAGCTCGACGTACTCGATGCCGGCATCGGCACAGGTGGCCGCCTCTTCGTCCTTGATCGGGCGGGAGGCGTCGGAGATGTCGGCGCCTCCGGAGCAGAACTCCTTGAAGCCGTCGCCGGTCCCGGGACCCGACACCGACACGTTCACGTCGGGCTGGATGACCGCCAGCTCCTCGGCCACCGCCACCGAGATCGGCTCCACGGTGGAGGAGCCCGTCACGACCACCTCGCCCGTCACCTGCTCGCCGGCGTCGGACGAGCCGGCTTCGGTGTCGCTGTCACTGCCGCAGGCGGCGCCGGCCAGGGCCAGGGCCAGCAGGAGGGCCGCGGCACGTGCGCCGCGCTTGGTTCGGGGGGTTTCTGTCTGCACGCTCTCGAAGGTAGAGAGCGCAGGTGACGCCATTGCCTGGGCCAGGTGAACGGGAGATGAACGGCCGTCCAACTCTCGGCGTGGGCGGCTCGGGGGGCCGACGCCCTAGCCTTCCGGCCCGATCAGATCCGGGACCCGGGCCAGGAGCTCGCGGTCGTGGTGGTAGGTGAGGATGGCGGCGGCGGCCGAGGGCTCCAGCCAGCGGACCTCGTCGACCTCCTCGTTGGGTTCGAACTCACCGCCCGTGACCCGCAGCACCCAGTAGCGGACCACCTTGGGCCGGCCCCCCGCCTGGTAGGCGGTGGAGGGCAGCTCGGGGCCCACCTCGCCCCGGAAGCCGGTCTCCTCCTCCATCTCCCGCACGGCGCAGGCCAGGTCGGTCTCGCCCTCCTCCCGCTTGCCTTTGGGGAAGGTCCAGTCGTCGTAGCGGTCGCGGTGGGCCACCAGCACCTCGATGGCGCCCTCGGCCCCCCGGCGCCAGGGGACGCAGCCGGCGGCGTGGATCGTCATGTCGCTCACCTCGGGCACGGTAGAGCCGCCGCCGGGTTCTGCCGTCATCTCCTGCCAGCCGCCGTCGCCGGCGGGCGACGCCGGGGCGTCGGCCGGGTGAGCCCGGGCCGTGGCCAGCGCTTCGAGACGGTCATGCGCGTTGCGGTCGCCGTCGAGGCGGCGGTAGACGTCGTCGGGGCCGAGCTCCCACGTCAGCGCGGTGTCGGCCAGGTTGACCTGCAGTACCTCCCACAGGCGGCTCTGCGACAGGGGGTCGTCGATGCGGGCCAGCACCTCCACCCGGCGGTCGAGGTTTCGGGGCATGAGGTCGGCCGAGCCGATGAAGTAGAACGGCACCCCGGGCCCGCCCCCGTTGGCGAAGAAGAAGATCCGGCTGTGCTCCAGGTACCGGCCCACCAGGCTGCGGACCCGGATGTTCTCGCTGAGGCCGGGCACCCCGGCCCGCAGGCAGCAGATCCCCCGCACGATCAGGTCCACCGACACCCCGGCGGCCGAGGCGGCGTAGAACCGCTCGATCAGGCGAGGGTCGACCAGGCTGTTCATCTTGGCGATGATCCGCCCCGTGCCGGGGCGGGCGTCGATCTCGGCGTCGATGAGCTGCTCCAGCTGGTGGCGGAGGGCCTGGGGGGCCACCAGCAGCCGCTCGTACTGGACGTGCCGGCTGAACCCGGTGAGGTAGTTGAACAGCTGGCTCACGTCGTCGCCCACGGTGGGGTCGGCGGTGAGGATGCCGATGTCCTCGTAGATCTGGGCCGTGCGGGGGTTGTAGTTGCCGGTGCCGATGTGGCAGTAGCGGCGGATCCCGTCGGGCTCGTTGCGGACGACCAGCGCCGTCTTGGCGTGGATCTTCAGGCCCACCAGGCCGTAGGCCACGTGCACGCCCGCCTCCTCCAGCCGGCGGGCCCAGGTGATGTTGGCCTCCTCGTCGAAGCGTGCCTTCAGCTCCACCAGCACCGCCACCTGCTTGCCCCGCTCGGCCGCCCCGATGAGGGCGTCGACGATCGGGCTGTCGCCCGAGGTGCGGTACAGCGTCATCTTGATGGCCAGCACCGACGGGTCGATCGACGCCTGGCGGATCAGCTCGGTCACCGACGCCCCGAACGACTCGTAGGGGTGGTGGACCACGATGTCGGCCCGGTGGATGCGGGCGAACAGGTCGCGGCTGTCCTCCAGGTCCCGCAGCCGGCGGGGCACCACCCCGGGCCGGATGGGAACCTTGAGGTCGGCCCGGTCCAGGCTCTGGAGCTCCCAGAAGGCGGTGAGATCGAGCAGCCCGGCCACCGGGTAGACGTCGTGCTCGTCGAGGTCGAGGGCGGCCAGGAGCTGTTCGAGCGCCTCGGCCGGCATGGCGGCGTCTATCTCCAGCCGCACGGCCCGGCCGAACCGGCGGCGCCGCAGCTCCAGCTCGATCGCCTCCAGCAGGTCGTCGGCATCCTCGTCGTCCACGGTGAGATCCGCATTGCGGGTGACCCGGAAGGCCCACGAGCCGAGCACCTCCACCCCAGGGAACAGCTGGTGGAGATGGCGGGCGATCACCTGCTCCACCGGCACCAGCCGGGGGCCGTCGCCCACCGTCACGAACCGGCCGAGGGTGTCGGGCACCTTGACCCGGGCGAAGCGGACGCTCTCGGTCTCGGGGTCTTCCAGCAGCACGGCCAGGCTGAGCGTCAGGTTCGAGATGTACGGGAACGGATGGGCCGGATCGACGGCCAGCGGCGTGAGCACGGGAAAGATCCGCTGCTCGAACTCGGCCTCGGCCCGCTTGGCCTCGTCGGTGGCCAGGTCCCCGGCGGCCACGATCTCCACCCCCTCCCGGGCCAGCCCGGCCAGCAGCTCGCTGTCCAGCGCCGCCTCCAGCTGGCTGGTCTGGGCGAGCACCCGGGCCCGGATGGCGTGGAGCTGGGCCAGGGGGCTGAGGCCGTCGGGCGGGGCCCGGAACACCCCGGCGGCCACCTGCTCCCGCAGGCCGGCCACCCGGACCTGGAAGAACTCGTCGAGGTTGGCGGCGTGGATGGCGCAGAACTTGAGGCGTTCCAGGAGGGGCAGGCGGGGGTCGAGCGCCTGGGCCAGCACCCGGCCGTTGAAGTCGAGCCACGACAGCTCGCGGTTGAGGTACCGAGCGGTCGGTGGGTCCTCGCCGGGCTGGTCGACGGTTTTCATGGGCAGCGCTGCTCTGGTTCCCGGAGTCGGAGGCGATGTCACATCCCTCGTCGACAACCGGGCCGGGGATTCAACCGAAACGGTCGGCGGCCAGGATGGCGGCCCCCACGACACCGGCGTCGTCGAGGCGCCGAGCCAGGCGCAACGCACACAGATCGGGGCCGAGGCCGCCGAAGCTGGGTGACGCCGCGATCTGGTCGACGAAAGGTTGCCCCAGCTTGTCTACCACACCACCACCGAGCACAACGTGTCGAAGGTCGAGCAGGGTGGCGGCGTTGCCGATCACCAGGCCCAGGGCGTCGGTGGCGTCGGCCACCAGGCCGGCCGTCACCTCGCACCCCTCCTCCAGCGCCCGGGCCAGGTGGCGGGACTTGATCGTGCTGGCCCCGGCCAACTCCACCAGCTTGTTGGGGCGACCGGCGGCCGCCGCCTCCCGGGCCCTGCGCTCCAGCCCAGCCCGCCCAGCGTAGGCCTCGAGGTGGCCCCGCTCGCCACAGCCGCACAGGGCACCGCCGGGGGTGGTGGTGACGTGGCCGATCTCGCCCACCATGCCCCGGGGGCCGGTGACGAGCCGCCCGTCGAGGATGAGGCCGCCGCCCACACCGGTGCCCACGAACACGGCCAGCAGGTCTCGGCGGGTGGTGGTGGCCACCGTCTCGGCCGTCGGCGGGCCGTCGTGGCCCGCTGCGTGGATCTCGGGTTGGCCCACGCTGAGGCGGAACTCGGCCAGGGCACCGCAGTTCACGTCGTTGCCCACCACCACCGGCCGCCTGAGGGCGGCGCCGAGATGCTCGGCCACATCGATGGGGGTGTCCCAGCCGGCGATGTTCGCGCAGCGCACCACCACCCGGCCGTCGATCACGAAACCGGGGACGCCCACGCCCACGGCCACGGCCCGCCCATCGGGGTCGAGGGCCCGCACGGTGTCGGCCACGGCCTCCAGCACGTCGGCCGGGCCGGTGGTAGGGGTGACGGCCTTGTGCCGGCCCCGGGCCCGCCCGGTGACGGGGTCTATCCAGCGGGCCAGGATCTTCGTGCCGCCCAGGTCGACGCCGATGAAGGCCGGTGCCGGCCCGGTGTCGCGGTCCGCCGGGGTCATCGCCTCGGACCGGAGGTCAGCGGGCGTGGTGACCGGCGCTGGAGACGGTCGACTCGCTGTCGTCGTCTCCCAGGTCCCAGTCGCACACGATCAGCTCGCGCTCGGCGTCGCGGTTCACCCGCTCCCGGTTGCGCCGGAACTGGGGGTCGTGCTTGGGCAGCAGCAGCAGGCGGGCGTTCACCCTGGTCCAGAAGTCGTCGAGCATCTTCTGGTCGCCGTAGTGGACGCGCATGTCCCAGTGGGGGGCGACGGGGCCGAGGTAGGTGATGGTGACGTGGGCCACCGGCCGGGCATCGGGATCATGCTGTTCGAGGGCGGTCACGACCCCCACCCTACCGGCGCGAGCGCCGATAGGGATTTCGCGCCGTCCCGGGAACCAAAAGACCTATCTGGGCGTCTTAGTGGCCATGGAGACGACATGGATGGCTGTAGGGAACTGCAATAACCACCCGCCGGCGGTGTTCTTCCCCAGCGACGGCGTGGGCGTGGAGATCGCCAAGAAGATCTGCGCCACCTGCCCCGTCCAGTCTCAGTGCCTCGAGTATGCCCTGGAGGCCCGGATCGACCACGGAGTGTGGGGCGGCACCTCGGAGCGTCAGCGCCGCCGGATCCTCAAGGCCCGCCGGACCGCGACCGGGCTGGCCGACCTGACCTCCTGACGGAGGGCGTCGGCTGTCGCCCCGATCAGGGCGTCAGCTGTCGGCGTCCTTTTCGGCCTTGAGCGCTTGCCGTTCGGCCTTGAGCGCCTCGCGCTCGGCCTCCAGGGCTTCGCGCTCGGCCTTCAGCACGTTGGGGTCATCGGCCGGGGTGGCGTCGGACTTCGACGCCTTGCCGTCGTCCATGCCGTCTCGGAACTCCTTCTGGGCGCGGCCCAGGTTCCTCGCCAGCTCCGGCAACTTCGAGCCGCCGAAAAGGATCAGGACGATGACCAGGATGATCAACAGCTCTTGCGGGCGGATGTTTGGCACGAAGCCAGCCTAGCAGGCGCACCCCTGGGGCGTTCGGCCCCCCGGCGAGAGCAGACCTCGGGTGCTGTGATCTGAAGGCGCCGAGATCAGGAGGTGCCGGTGGCGCGCTGGCGCTCCACGGCCCGTTGGCGGCGGATGCGGCGGCGCTCACGCTCGCTCATCCCTCCCCAGATGCCGAACTTCTCGCCGTTGACCAGGGCGAACTCGAGGCAGTCGTCTCGGACGACACACCCCCGGCACACCTCCTTGGCCTCCCGGGTGGAGGCGCCGCGCTCGGGAAAGAAGAGGTCGGGGTCGACACCCAGGCAGTTGGCGTATTCCTGCCAGCTGGTGTCGAGCATGAGGTGCTTCCGCCCTGTACGCATGAGTTCCTCCTACCGCCGAGCAGCGACCGCTTGCGGGAGAGATCGGTGTTGATCGTTCGAGATGACGGCGTGAGAGGCTCCCCCTGCGAGTACGAGACACACTGCTGGGCACGACAGATTCGGGGAAGCTACTTGACTGTAATTACATCACTGTAATCCCACAGTCGACAACCCGAAAATGCGAATATTTCAGGTCACCCACCAACACCAACACGCTGGCTCCATGTCCATCTCCACCCACTGGGTCCGCCGCTACCAGCCGGCGTGGCTGCGCGACGACCTGCTGGCCGGGATCACGGTGGCCGCCTACCTGATCCCGCAGTCGATGGCCTACGCCGGGGTGGCCGGGCTGCCCCCGGCGGCCGGGCTGTGGGCGTCGGTGCCGGCGATGACGGCCTACGCCGTGTTCGGGTCGTCGTCCCGGCTCTCGGTGGGTCCGGAGTCCACCACCGCGCTGATGACGGCGGCCGCCCTCGCTCCCCTGGCCGGCGGCGACCCGGCCCGCTACGCCGCCCTGGCCGCCCTGCTGGCCCTCCTGGTGGGAGGGTTCTCCCTGGTGGCCTGGCTGGCCCGGGTCGGGTTCGTGGCCGATCTGCTGTCCCGCCCCGTACTGATCGGCTACCTGGCGGGGGTGGCGGTGTCGATGGTGGTGGGCCAGCTGCCGGGCCTCACCGGGGTGCCGGTGGACGGCGACCGGGTACCGGTCCGGCTGTGGTCGTTCGCCTCCCGGCTGGGCCAGGTCCGACCCGCCCCGCTACTGGTGTCGGCGGCGGTGCTGGCCGTGCTGTATCTGGCGGCCCGCCGTTGGCGGAGCGCCCCCGGGCCGCTGCTGGCGGTGGCGGGAGCCACCGCCGCCGTCGCCCTGTTCGACCTCGACCGCCACGGCGTGGCCGTCATCGGCACCCTCGGCTCGGGGGTGCCCGGCCTCGGCCTACGGGGCGGCCTGCGTCTCGACGACGTCCGCCTCCTGGCTCCGGTGGCGGCCGGGATCGCCGTGGTCGGCTACACCGACAACATGCTCACGTCCCGGGGCTTCGCCGGCAGGGCCGACGAGGTCGACGCCAACACCGAGCTGCTGGCGTTGGGGGCGGCCAACGTGGCCTGTGGGCTGGCCCAGGGCTTCCCGGTGTCGAGCAGCGCCAGCCGCACCGCCCTGGCTGTGTCGCTCCGGTGCCGGACCCAGCTGTACTCCCTGGTGGCGGCGGCCACCGTGGTGGTGGCCGTGCTGGGCGGGCGGGCGGTGATCGCCCGCATCCCGGCCGCCGCGCTGGGGGCGGTGGTGGTCTTCGCCGCCACACGGATGGTGGCGTTCAGCGACTTCCGCCGCCTGGCCCGGTTCCGGCGCACCGAGCTGGCCCTGGCCGTGGCGACGCTGGGGGCGGTGCTCGCGCTCGACATCCTCTACGGGGTGCTGCTGGCGCTGGTCCTGTCGGTGGTGGACCTGCTGGCCCGGGTGGCCCGCCCCCACGACGCCATCCTGGGCCTGGTACCGGGCCTGGCCGGCATGCACGACATCGACGACTACCCGGATGCCGCCGAGGTGCCGGGCCTGCTCGTGTACCGCTACGACGCCCCCCTGTTCTTCGCCAACGCCGACGACTTCCGCCACCGGGCCCTGCGGGCGGTCGACACGCGGGCGGTGCCGGTGCGGTGGTTCGTGTTCAACGTCGAGGGCAACGTGGAGGTGGACCTCACCGCGCTCGACGCCCTCGACGAGCTGCGGGAGGAGCTGGCGGCCCGCGGCATCGTGCTGGGCCTGGCCCGGGTCAAGCAGGACCTGCTGGTCTACCTGCGGGCGTGCGGCCTGGCCGACGCCATCGGCGAGGACCACATGTACCCCACCCTCCCCACCGCCGTCGCTGCCTACCGGGAGTGGGCCGACGCCCACCCCTCAGCCGGTTGAGCGCCCACCAGCCGACCTCGCCAGCTGCGACGGACCGGGGCTCCCGGCTCGGGCCGAAGGGCTGATGGCGCGGCTCACGATCGCGTCGCTCGGGTGATCCATGCGGCCGAGTCGTAGAGGACGCCATCGGGTGTCTCGTGCGCACTGATGCTTGTTCGGAGGTCATCGAGCGCACGGGACCGGTCGGTGTCGTCGAGCCCTTCCAGCATCCACGCCGTCAGCCCGGACACCAGCTGGAAGGCATCGTCGGTGTTGCGGCCGAACCACATCGGCGCGGACGCCGCGTCCACGGTCACGTCGCGATAGCCGGCGGCCGTGAGCACGGAGCGGATCACATCGGCCTCGGCAAGCGTGAACGGGCCGGGCGCCTCGGGCGGCGGAGGTGGGAGCTCGCGGCCGGCGGCGAGCGCGGTGGAGAACTCGCGGATCCACTCGTTGTCGGCGAACGGCTGCCAGGTGAGCAGGACCAGCCCTCCGCCCCTGCGCAGAGCGTGGCCGATGTTGGTCAACGCGGCGACCCGATCGCCGAAGAACATGGCGCTGGTCACTGCGATGGCCCGGTCGTAGCTGGCGGGTTCGAAGCGGTGGATCTGGGCGTCGGCTTGTTCGAAGCCCACATTGGAGAGCCCCTGTGCAGCGGCGCGCTGGCGGGCCACGCCGAGCATCGCTGAGGAGAGGTCGACACCCAACGCCGAGCCCGACGACGCGGCCCGGGCGGCCTCGCGGGTGGTGTGGCCGGTCCCGCAGCCGATGTCGAGCACCCGGTCGCCGATGGCGATCGCTGCGGTGTCGAAGAACCGCTCGTGGTACGCAGCGAGCGCCCGCTCGAAGTGGTCGGCGTGGGCCGCCCAGTAGGCGCCTTCGTCGCCGTCCCAGGAGCGGAGCTGCTCGGTGTTGGTCGGGTGGACATGCAGTTCGTCGGTCGTTGTCACAACGATCCCCCTGAGGTAATCTCCCTTTGGGAGAAGACTATCCTCCCAAAGGGAGTAACGTGTCAAGAGCCCCGACGTTGACCTCTACGTCCTATGCCATCCTCGGGCTGCTGGCGGTCAAATCGTGGACCACCCACGAGCTCGTCCAGCAGGTCGACCGCAGCCTGCGGCGCATCTGGCCCCGTGCGGCCAGCAAGCTCTACGAGGAACCGAAGAAGCTCGTCGCCCACGGATATGCCCGCGCCAGCGACGACTCTGTCGGGCGGCGCCGCCGCACTCGCTACACGATCACCGATCCCGGCCGACAGGCGCTCGCCGCGTGGCTGTCCGAACCGGGCGACAGCCCCGTGTTCGAGTGCGAACAGCTCGTCAAGATCCACTTCGCTGACAGCGGCACCAAAGCCGATGTCGTCGCCAACCTCGAAGCCATTCGGGCCTGGGTGCTCGAACAGAACCAGGAGAACCTCGCCACCGCACGCGCCTACCTCGAAGGCAGTGGCGCCTTTCCAGGCCGAGCCGCGCTGAACCAACTGCCGGGGCGCTTCCTCACCGACTACTACGTGATGATTGCCCGCTGGGTGGAGTGGGCCAGCCAGATCATCGAGACCTGGCCCGACGACGTGACCGAGGCACCGTTCGACGCGGCCGCAGCAGAAGAGGCAGTCCGCCTGGCCGAGAGCATCCCCGCCACGCTCGACTCCCCACGAACGGTGGGCCTGCGCGACGAACGATGACCATCGCCCCCGAGACCAGGCGGGCCCGGGCGCCAGACGAGCCACTCACTGTTGTCCCGGCCCGGCGGCCACCGGCCGGAGGAGGGAGAGCTGCATGGTGTTGGCCAGCCACTCCTCGAGTTGGTCGTAGGTCCACCCTCCGGTCGAGGTGAGGGCGTCGGCCAGTTCGAACGAGGTCAACGCGAAGAGGACCCGGGCGGCGTGGTCCTGGTCGACATCGGGGCGGAGGGCCCCGGTTCGGGCCAGCGCTGCGGCCACGATGGCGGTACCGGTGCGACGTTCCTGTTCGGTGGTCTCGTGCAGGTTCTGGAGATCGGGATCGCCGGTGGCGGCCCCGGCACGAAGGATGCGGGCGATCGGCCCCACCCGTTCGAAGATGGCGCGGGCGAGGTGGGCGTAGCGTCGTAGCTGCTCGTGCTCATCGGCGGCTTCCGCCACCTCCTTGGCTTCGGCCCGCTGGGCCAGCGGTACCGGTTCGGTGTCGCCGACCAGGCAGACGTCGTAGACCCGTTTGGCCAGCGCCGCCTTCCCGCCGCCGACGGAGGAGTACAGCGTCTGGATGGAGACTCCGGCGGCGGCGGCGACGTCGGCCATGGTCGTTCCGGCGTAGCCGCGTTCGAGCAGCAGTGTCCGTGCGGCGGCCACGATGCGGTCATGGGTGGCGGTGGCCTGCTCGCGGCGGGACGCGGACCGGTAAATCCGTTTGCCCTCACGGCCAGAGTTCACTAGAACCTTCTTCTAGTAGAATTTAGTTCTAGCGAAAGAGTAGCCGATGACCCGGACCTATCCAGCGACCGACGACGACACCACCCCCACCCCTGACGGTCGCGCCGGACCACAGGCGAGAGCTGGAAGCGGGCATCAGCCGTCCGGTCTCAGTGCCCTGGCGCTGGGGCTGACCGCTCTCACCCTCAGCGCGCTCGCCGCAGGGTTCGCCCTCGCCGTCAACATCGTCCACTACCGCAGCTGGCCGAACGTCAGCACCGCCGACTTCGGCGCCTTCCAGAGCGCGTCGGCCCGTCACACCGTGCCCGCTGCGGTAGCCCTCGGCCTGCCCAGCCTGGTCTGGGCGGTCCGCTTGGCCCGCCGAGGCCTCGCTGGCGTCGACCGGCGGCAGCTCATCGTCGCCACGGGGCTGGCCGCCGTGCCCTGGATCACCACACCGGCCTACTTCGTAGCCCTTCAGCAGCGTCTCCACGACGCCGGTCCGGCCATGGGCCCGATGACCGAGCTGGTCTGGGCCGACGCCGCCCTCCGGGTCCTGCCCCCGCTGGCCCAGACGCTGCTCCTCGCCCTGGCCCTGCGCCGCCATCTGTCCGAGGCCCCACGATGAGCCGCAACCGCGTCCCCGGATCCGAGGAGGTACGCAGGGCCACCGTGGTGCTGGTGCACGGGGCATGGCACGGGCCGTGGTGCTTCACCAAGGTCGTCGACGGCCTGGCCGAGAAGGGGATCACCGCCATCGCCCCTGAGCTCCCCTTGCTCGACGGGCTGGGAGTCGACGCGGCCCTGGTGGCCGACCTGGTGGCCGGGATCGATGAGCCGGTGGTCCTTCTCGGTCACTCCTACGGCGGCCAGGTGATATCGGCCGCCGCCACCGAGTCGGCCAACGTGACCCATCTCGTCTACCTGTGCGCGCTGATGCTCGACCAGGGCGAGTCGCTCCAGGACATCCTGGCCACCGGGCCCAACGCCTACGACGCCGTGCGCCGCGACGGCGACCACCGGGTGGTGATCCCCGAGCTGGCGGCTGCGACGTTCTACGGCGACTGCAGCACAGATGACATCGACCTGGCCTTGCGCTCGGTGCGACCGATGCCAGCCGCACCAGCTCCGACCCCAGCCGGTGCCCCGGCGTGGACCCGGATCCCCAGCACCTACGTGGTGTGCGAACAGGACCGGGCCATCCCCCCCGCCGGCCAACACATCCTGGCCCGCCACGCCTCCCGCGTGGTCTCGTGGGACGCGAGCCACTCCCCGTTCTTCTCCCGCCCCGACCTACTCGTCGAACTACTCGCCGACCTGACCGCCACGCCCGGTGCTTGAGCCGGCGACCGGTTTCCGATTGCCGCCTCGGCCGTGCCGGTTACGCCGTCCTTCTCCGCCCCGACAGGAGCTTGCGCTTGTGCTCGATGAAGTCGACGAGCACGTAGTCGCCCAGGGTCTCGGGGCTGGTGAAGAACGCCCGGCCCTTGTTGAGCTGGGTGAGGCGCTCGATGAAGCCCCGTAGGCCGGAGTCGGGATCGAGCATGAACGTGTTGATCGTGATGCCGGCCCGGGTGCAGCGCATCACCTCGGCCATGGTCTGCTCGATCGTCTCCCGGGCCGGCGGGTAGCTGAAGAACGGGGTGCCGTCCTGCAGCAGATGGGCCGTGGGCTCGCCGTCGGTGATCATGATGATCTGCTTGGTGCCGGTCTGCTTGGCCAGCATCTGGCGGCTCAGGCGGAAGGCGTGCTGCATGTTGGTGCCGTAGACGAAGTCCCACGACACCTCGGGCAGCTCGCTGGCCTTCAGCTCCTTGGCCACCTCGCTGAAGCTCACGATCCCCAGGTAGTCACGCGGGTACTGCGAGGAGATCAGCGAGTGCAGGGCCATCGCCACCTTCTTGGCCGGCAGGAAGTTGTCCCGCATCGGCATCGACAGCGACAGGTCGAGCATCAGCACGGTGGAGGACCGCACCTGGCGCTCGGTGCGCTCGACCTCGAAGTCGTCGGGGGTGAGGCGCACCGGGGTGCCGCCCCCGGTGCGCTGGATGGCGTTGCGGACCGTGCGCTCGATGTGGAGGTTGAACGGGTCGCCGAACTCGTAGGGCTTGGTGTCGAAGTTGCGCTCGTGGCCGATGCCGGCCGGCTCGATGTCGTGCTTGCCCAGCTTGTCGGGTGCCAGCCGTTTGAACAGATCGCCCAGGGCCTGCTGGCCCAGCCGGCGCAGGCCGCGGGGCGTGAGCTCGAGGCGGCCCTCCTTGTTCTGGATGAGCCCCTGCTCCTCCATCATCTTGGCCAGCTGGCTGACCCGCTCCAGGCTGGCCGCCGAGTCCTCGCCGAGCAGGCGGCGCACCTCGTCGAGGTCGACCTCGGCCAGGGCCTGGGGCGAGGTGGGCTGGCGCAGGAAGTTCTCGAGCTGGTCGAGCTGGCCCAGGTCGCGCAGCATCTGGCTGGCGTCGGCGAAGCCGAGGGGGTCGAAGCCGGAGAAGTTGTAGCTCTGCTGCCACCCGGCGTTGGGGAACATCTGCTGCAGGTTCTGGCCCAGGCGGCTGGCCTCGAAGTTGAGGTCCATGTCTTCCAAGAGCTGGTTGGCCAGGTCCTGGAGCTGGGCCCGCTGCTCGGGCGTCATCGAGTTCAGCATGGCCTGCATGGCCGCCATGCGCTGGGCCAGCGACTCCAACAGCTCGTCGAGCGTCTCGGGGTTCTCGGGGAAGAAGTCGCCGAACTCCTCCATGAACTTCTGGAAGTCGGGTTCCTCGCCCCGGGCCCGCTGCTCGATCATGTCGTTCAGGGCGGACATCATGTCCTTCATGCGCTGCATGTCCTGGGGCGACATGTTCTCCATGGCCCCGGTCATCTGGTTGAACTGCTGCTGCATGAGCTGCTGGCGGAGCTGGTCGAGCAGCTCGTTGAACTTCTGCTGGGCCTCGTTCGACTCG
>Ga0268299_1003073_pt1 | contig 16748 bp, 19 predicted proteins | sample NOBtaG_FD_193484 | JGI IMG/M metagenome (GOLD analysis project Ga0268299, IMG submission 193484) | Activated sludge microbial communities from bioreactor in Nijmegen, Gelderland, Netherland - NOB reactor | ecosystem: Engineered > Bioreactor > Aerobic > Activated sludge | place: Netherlands...
CGGCGGCAGAATCCCGAATCCGGGATGCGGACATTGCCCAAGAGACATCTGTGTTCACGAAGAACCAGATCCTCACTCAATCCGGCATCGCGATTTTGGCGCAAGCCAATTCGCTGCCACAGCAAGCGTTGGCGCTGCTGCGAGGATAAGGCATCACCCGTCGGATAGCCCTCCCGTGAGGGGGGGCTATCCACGGATTGATCCTAGGAGGGTAATATGCTCCCAGAGGTTTCGAACGTCAAAGACCTCTCCGCCGCCGCCATCCATGCGAATCAGCATGGACCGCAACCTTCTGCAGAAAAGAAAGTTGAGGTACGCACGCCTGAACCTGAACCGGAGCCAGCGAAGGCCGAGGGGAAGGCAAAAGACTTGGAACAGGCCCTGTCACGGGTCCGCGAGGTGTTCCAAAAAGCAGATTCCAGATTGGAGTTTACGGTCGATCCGGATCTGGATCGGGTGGTGGTCAAGGTTATGGACGGGGACTCCGGCACCGTCATCCGCCAGATTCCGCAACAGGAAGTGATTGATCTGGCTAAGAGGCTGGAGACGCCCACCGGGCTGCTCTTGCACCACAAGGTGTAGCCTGCTTCGCGACATGAAAGGGATGTCATGGCGATCAGTTTCGGCGGGTTAGGTAATGGCGTGGACTTTGGCCAGGTCGTCACTGAGCTGGCTAAAGTCCAACGCTTACCCATCGACGCCCTCACGGCGAAGCAGAAAGACCTGCAGACCAAACTGACGGATTACGGGACTCTCGGCAATAAGCTCCTCGCGCTGCAAAGTGCAGCCAACGCGCTCCGGCTCCCGAGCAGTTTCGATCGTACGACGACCACGGTCAGCGATGAGACGGTGTTGACGGCGCAAGCCGGCGCCGGCGCGGCGACCGGCAGCTATAGCATTCAAGTGTCACAGCTGGCAAAAGCCAATCAGATCACCAACAAAGCCGCCAAGGCCGTGGCCGACACCACCAGCGCCATCGTATCCGGCGGCACGGGAACATTCACGTTTAAGGTCGGCAGCGGGAGCGATCAGACTGTCACCCTCGCCGATGGCGCCACCCTCGATGACCTACGTTTTGCCATCAACGATCTCGGAGCCGGAGTCACCGCCTCCGTCATCAATACGGGAACCACGGCAAGCCCGGCCTATCGTTTAACATTGACGGCTACCGCGTCCGGCACAGGTAACACCATTTCGGTCGTCACCGATACCACCGGCCTGGACTTCACCAACACCAGCGGCACCGGCGGCAGCGATACGCTGCAGGCTGGGCAGAACGCCATCGTGGTGATCGGCGACCCGAGCGAGACGACGATTTCCATCGAGCGTGAATCCAACGTCATCAGCGACGCGATTCCGGATGTCACCCTGACGCTAAAGTCCAAGACCGTCACAACACCGACGCCAGAGCCGGTCACGGTCAATATCACCACCGATCCCGACAGTGTGAAGACGAATATCAAAGCCTTGGCGACTGCCTACAACGATGTGGTGAAGTTCGTCAATGAGCGCACGACGTATGACATCACCACCAAAACCGGCGGCATCTTTTTTAATGAAGCGACCGCCAAAAGCGTGTTGAGTCAGATACGCACCGCCATCTCGGGCGAGGTGCCGGAACTGTCCACCTACAAGACTTTAGGCGCGGTGGGTTTTAAGACGGAGCGCGACGGGACCATCACCATCGACGACGCGAAGCTGGATACCGCCCTCGCGAGCAACTACTCCGCAACCAAGGCCCTGTTTATCACACAAACGACATCGAGCGGCGTGGCCGACCGGATCGTGAAGGCCGTCGACGTTCTGGACAGCATCGACACCGGGTCGTTTACCATCCGAAAAAACTCGATCACCAGTCAGATCAGCAGACTGACCGCGGAAATCGGTCGAAAAGAAGATCTTGCCGCACAATACGAAGAACGGCTTCGCATTCAATTCGCATCTCTCGACGGTCTCTTGCAAAAGCTCCAAGGACAATCCAATGCGCTCCAGGCGCTGCAATAACGCATAGGGTCAACATGATCGCTACCGCTGCCAACGCGTACCAACAAACGCACGTCATGACCGCCAACCGGGTGCAACTGATCGTGTTGCTCTATGACTCGGCCATTCACTCCATGGAACTCGCCCGGGAGGCGATTCTCACGAACAATTACAAAGATAAAGCCAGGTTCCTGGACCGCAGTATCGCCATCGTCGGAGAATTATCCAGCGTCTTGGATTTCGAGCGGGGCGGGGAGATCGCCGTCTCGTTGCATCGCTTGTACGACTATATGGTGCAGCAATGTATTCAGGCGAATCTGCGACACAACGGCAAACAGCTGGACGGGCCCATTCGCTGCTTGACCACATTGCGCGAAGGCTGGCAAGTCGTGGCTCGGCAGGAATCGGTGACGCATGTCGGTGGGTAGTTCTCCCCGGACAACTCCTCGTGACGACCTTCACACTATCGAGCAGCTGAGCGGGCAAGCGCTTGAGGCCGCCCGGTGCGGCGAGTGGGACCGCGTGGATGCCTGTTACGAAGCGCGAGCCCTCAAAATGGCCTCATGCGAGATCGATCGTGCAAGCGCGCAACGAATCCTGGCGGTCGATGACGAGGTGCGTGCGGCGATTCTCGTCGCGCAAGCCGGCCTTGCGAGTTTGCTGGCCGATGCGGCTCGGGCACGCCGACACCTGCGTAAACTTCGCGAATCTCATGGACAATCTGAGACCGGACATGGAATTCTTCACCATGAGGTCTGAAGCCGCCACGATCGCGTCTCACCGCCACTCACTCACAGCCCGCAGCCAGTGATGGCGTCACTCTCTCTCAGGAACCGGGTATGCCGAACATCCATTCCATGTTGAATAATGAAGAACGTCGCGAATGGTTGCGCATCGAGGATCGGTTGCTGCTCGAGTATCGACGCGTCGATGAGACGGCCGACGCGATGAATGCGTATCTGCCGCCCGCCACGGAGGATACGATCACCACGGCGGTGTCCAAGCCGACGCTCGACCTGTTGATACGGGGAGGGGAAACGTTTGCGGGATCTCCGCTACTGCCGTGGGTATCGAAAATCGATTGGATGCTGGAGACCATTCTGAAATCGCTGGTGAAGAGTCACCCGGGGAGTGTGGCGATCGCCAGACTGACCGAGGTCGACATCAGCGCCGGCGGTGTGGGATTTCATACGCCGCGCCGGTTTGAAGCGGACGATGTGCTGGTGATCAAATGCATTCTCCCGCCGTTCAGCATGATCGAAACGAGCGCCCGTATCATTCGCGTCACGTCCCTCAACACAGACCCCGCCCAATACCACGTCGCCACCCAGTTCATCGAATTAGGGGCAGACGAGCAAGAACTCATTATCCGTCACATTCTTCAAGTACAGGCCGAACGACTGCGGGCAAGAAAAGCCGCTCACTGATTCCGGTCGTGGAACGTCGTCAGGAAGGGATGGGACTGTGCGCGGCCGGTTCAGGTTCGGCGGCAGGATCTACGGATGTCTCGACGCGACGTGCCATCGAAGCGAGCAACGCGTCCGCCGCCTGAGTGAGGGCGAGCGAAGCGGGCGCCGTCGGCTCACATTCGACGACCGGTAGAAAGCTGCGGACGGCACGCGTCACGGCCGGATCATCGGGAATTTCCCCCAGCGTCGTCAGGTCGCCCCCGACGTATTCCTGCAGCAATTTCTTCAAGTGCAACACGTTCACGCGAGACTTGCCTGACACTCGATTGACGATCAAGTGCGGTTGGAATCCTTGCAGGGTGCGGCTGGCCACCTCGCGGGCATTGGGATCCGTCTCGCCGACGGCCTGAATCACTTCATCGATGCTTGAAAAGTCACGTTCGGAGAGGGCCTCGCTGACGGCATCGCGAGACAGAAACGCCGACAGCACACGCCGAATGGCCGCGAGCTTGATAAAGCGGTACAGGTCAAGAACTGACGTGGGGTCGGGGGTCGCAACCGTCACGTAATGGTCGGCCATGAGAAAAAAATCGAGGGCATGGTAACTGGTGCCGGCACCGATGTCGACCACGATCACATCCGCCTGCAACTGAGCGAAGTGACGAATCAGCCGTTTTTTCTTGGCGTAGGGCAGATTGGCCGTGGCGAGCGTATCGCCGGTGCCGGGCAGCAACTGCAGAAAAGGGTGCGCCGAAATCGGTTGGAGCACTTCGTCCAACCGCGCAACGCGCCGGTCGATAAAATCGGTCAGCGTACGAGGCGGGTTCAACATGCCGAACAGAATATGCGCGTCGGCGCCTCCCACGTCCAGGTCGGCGAGGACGACGCGTTTCCCCCGTTTCGCCATCAACATGGATAAATTGGCGGCGATAATGCTCTTTCCGACACCGCCTTTGCCTGACCCGATCGATACAATCGTTGCCATTCGGATTGCTCTCTCACCGTGGGTTGTGGGTGTGGCTGCTGCCGTCGGCCATTGGGATCGCAGGCCTAAGCAGAAGAAAGCCTGAGATCTGTCCCGCTCGATGGCCTCATCTCATGAAGCCTATTTAACCCCATCGCTCACGAACCGGCAACTAAAGTTTGAGACGGCGCACACCGATACCATATCCGTTATGAACGACGCTATTGCGACAACAACCAGCGTAAGCCTCGACGGTGCATTGCCTTCGGAAAGCGAGATTCTCACCGTCTCTGAGGTGGCACGGTTCCTACGAGTGCCGAAATCTACGGTGTATAAGCTCGCGCGCCTCGGCGAGTTGCCTGCTTCCAAAATCGGAAAGCATTGGCGGTTTATTCGACGTGACATTCACGAATGGATGCACGGCCGGACCCAGCACAACTGATCTCCCTCGGAGACAGAGGGTTCGGGATGCGGAAGTCGATCTCAGACCCGGGCCTGTGAGGCCAGGGCGGATCCGCGTATCAGGGCGCACGGTTCACACGAGGTCATCAATGGCTGACAGCAATGCCGTAAGAAAGACAGACGCGCTCGTCCCGAAACTTATTCCCGACACGTTTAAACAGTTGCGGGACCTTATCTACGAGAAGACGGGCATCTATTTTCAGGACAATAAGACCTATCTGCTCGAAAGCCGGCTGTTACCTCGCTTGAAAGCCTGTCGCTGTCTGACTTTCGAAAGCTATCTCAACTTTCTACGATTCGACGCGTACCGTGACCGTGAAGTCACAGAGCTCTACACGGTGATCACGACCAATGAGACCTATTTCTTTCGCGACGAAGCTCAATTGGACAGTTTCATGAAGGTCATGATCCCGGAAGTGATGAAAACGAACGCGGGTACCAAGCAAATACGTATTTGGAGCGCCGCCTGCTCCACGGGAGATGAGCCCTATACGCTGGCCCTGCTGCTCAAAGATTACCCGCCCCTCTCCGGGTGGACGATCGACATACTGGCCACGGACATCAGTGAGAACGTGTTGAACGTGGCTCGAAGCGCGACCTATGGTTCCCATTCGCTTCGCAAGGTTCCGCCGGCCATGCTGGCGCGGTACTTCACCGGCAAGAAAGAAGAGCTCACGCTCGTGCCGCAAGTGAAAGACATGGTGCGGTTCATGAACGTGAATCTCTACGATCGTCCCCGGTTAAAGCTCATCCGCGGAATCGATATCATCTTCTGCCGCAATTGCCTTATCTATTTCGACGAAAAAGCCAAAGCCCAAATCGTCTCGGATCTCCGCGACGCCTTGCGCCCGAAGGGGTACTTGATGATCGGCTTTTCGGAAACCCTGCACGACACCACCGGGCTCTTTAAGACCATTCACGCAGGCCGATCAGTGATTCACGAGAAACAGTAAGGAGGATACCGCATGCCAGCCGATCCAAACATGAAGATTCTTGTCGTCGACGACATGTCCACGATGCGGAGGATTGTGAAGAACATCCTGAAACAACTTGGTTTCAACAACCTGGAGGAAGCCGAAAACGGCCAGGATGCGTTGACCAAGTTACATGCCGATACCTACGGGTTCGTGGTCTCCGACTGGAATATGCCCGTCATGATGGGCATCGACATGCTTCGAGCTATTCGCGCCGACGAGAAGCTGAAAAAGATCCCGGTGCTGATGGTCACTGCCGAAGCGCAGAAAGAGAATCTCATGGAGGCCGTCCAGGCCGGCGTCAGCAACTACGTCGTCAAGCCGTTCACCGCAGAGACGATGCAAGACAAAATCAACAAGATCTTCAAGTAATCGGCTCTTAACCGGTGAGGACGACGATGGCACAACCACGCGTGACGCCAAAAGCGCAAGAGGCGCTGGATGAGGACGAGCAGACAGGAAAGGCACCCGATGCCAAGCTGTATGAGGAGCTTGGGGAGTTAGCCCGGTTCATCGATACGACGATGAAAACCCTCTCCGAGTTCAGCGCCCCGGTCAATGCATCGACGGAACAGTTGCCGCAAGCGCAGACCCATCTCCTGAATCTCAAAACGCAGACCGAACAGGGCACGCATCGAGTAATGCTGGAGGTGGAAGCCATTCAAGAGAACCACGTGCAGGCCAACAAGATGCTGAAGGACATCGCACAGGCACTCCAGCACGCGAATGTAGACCCCGCCCTTATTCAACAGATGCACGCACTGGGACAGACGCTCGGACAGAACGACAAGCGCCTGCTCGACATCATGACGGCCCTGTCGTTCCAAGATTTGGTGGCACAGAGCGTCAATAAACTCGTCACGATTCTGGATGAAGTCGAACACAGATTGCTTCAATTGGTCGTGGTCTTCGGGCCCTATCAAAAGCAGGCAGCCAAGACCGATCAGAGCAAGGCCAGCGAAATGCTGAAGCAGTTGGAAGCGACCAAGAATACCTCCATGGACCAGGATCTCGCCGACGAGATTCTGAAGCAATTCGGTTTTAACTGAGGTGGGCTATGAGCGATGAAATGCAGGAAATACTCAACGACTTTCTGACCGAATCGAACGAGATGCTCGAGGTCCTCGATCAGCGGTTTGTCACGTTGGAGTCCGACCCCACCAACACCGACCTGCTGAATGAAATCTTTCGTGCCATGCATAGCATGAAAGGCTCGGCGGGATTCCTCGGGTTCAACCATTTGGTCGACGTCGCGCATCGGGGGGAAAATATCCTGAACAAGCTTCGGCAGGCCGAGATGGCGGTCAGCCCGGCGATCATCAGCGTCATTCTCGAAACGGTCGATGTCATCAAAGCCATCATGGCCGACATTAAAGACTCCGGAACGGACAGTCACGTGCCGACCGGTGCCATCTCCGCGAAGCTCGACGATATCCTGAACGGAGATCCGGCCGCGCCCGCGGCACCGGCTCCGATCGCGGCATCACCCAAAACCGAGACGGCCGCTCCGACGGCATCTGACGCTGCTCCAGGCCCCCCTCCACAGACCATCGGCGAGATCCTGGTCAACGACGGATTGGCATCGAAAGAACAAGTCTTCGATGCGCTGACCGCTCAACAGCATCAGGCAGAACCGAAGACGCCGTTAGGTGAGATTTTGCTTCAGGCGAAGGCGATCACCGAGCGGGCGCTGGATCAGGCGCTGCACAAACAGGAGAAACAGCCGAAGCCGGTGGAGGAGGACGCGACCATCCGGGTGGAAACCAAACGGTTGGACAGCGTCATGAATCTCGTCGGTGAGCTGGTGTTGGGGCGCAATCGTCTCATCAAGATCGGTACTCAGTTGGAGCAGCAGCATGAATCGGATCCCCAGGTCCGGGTGCTCAGCGAAACGCTTGCACAACTCAACTTGGTGACGACCGATTTGCAATTGGCCGTCATGAAGACCCGCATGCTGCCTATCAAGAAGGTCTTCGCCAAACTCCCTCGCATGGTACGTGACCTGTCCCAGAAGCTGAACAAACAAGTCCGGCTCGAGATGCATGGTGAGGAAACCGAACTCGATAAGTCCGTCGCCGACGAAATCGGCGATCCGCTGGTACACCTGGTCCGCAACGCCATCGATCACGGCATTGAAACGCCGGCAGAACGGCAAGCCAAGGGAAAGACCGGGGAGGGACTGCTGACGATCGCCGCCAGCCAAGAAGGCAACAGCATCGTCATTCGTATCAATGACGACGGACGAGGGATTCCAGTCGAGAAGATCAAAGCCAAGGCGTTAGGCAAAGGTCTGGTCAGCGAAGCGGAGCTCGCGACCATGGAACATCGTGAAATCCTGAATCTGATTTTCCTGCCCGGATTCAGCACAGCCGAGCAGGTCACGGATGTGTCGGGCCGCGGCGTCGGCATGGATGTCGTGCGTACCAATATCCGGAAGATCAACGGCAGCGTGGACTTGGAGTCGGAACCGGGAAAGGGCAGCCAGATCATCATCAAGCTGCCGCTGACGATCGCGATCATTCAGGCCCTCATGGTGGAGGTCGAACGATCGATCTTCGCGATTCCGTTGAGCACCGTGATCGAAGCCGTGCGCATTTCCCGAACCGATATCAAGACGATCAACGGACGGGAAGTGTTGCACTTGCGCGATCGCGTCCTGCCGCTTATTCGCTTGGCGCAGGAGTTTGACATTCCGACGGATGCCGATCGCGAGCGGTTCTACGTCGTGGTGGCCGCATTGGGAGATCGACGCATCGGGGTGGTCGTCGATGAACTGCGTTCGCAGGAAGAAGTCGTCATCAAGTCGATTTGGGATTACCTGGAAACCGTCAAAGGCGTATCCGGCGCCACCATCACCGGTGAAGGAAAAGTGGTGCTCATTTTGGATACGTCCGAATTGGTACAGAACGCGCAGGCCTGGCACAACCCGGGCATCGCCGCGTGAACAACTGATGGCGCAGGGGTTGTGATCTATAGGGAACCATCGGCGGCGCGCTAAGGTCACACAGAGGGCGACGCGCGAGATCGGAGGAAGTATGTCCACACTCATCAATGAAATCGATGCCAGGACCAGGCTGGCCGGCGCCAACCAAATGGAGCTGTTGCTCTTCAAGCTGGGCACCAACGAAATCTTCGGGATCAACGTCTTCAAAGTGCGCGAGGTGATGAAGCTCCCGGAACTGACCCAGATACCGGAAGCCGACAGTCGCATCGTGGGCATGGCCAATATTCGAGGCATCATGGTGCCGGTCGTAGGGCTCAAGCGGAGCCTCGGCCTGGGAACGGAGAATGACCTGCCGGGAGACGTCGGGTCGGGGTCGAATCCGTACCTGATCGTTTCCGAATACAACGGCAGCTTGCAAGGTTTCCTGGTGGCGGGCGTCGATCGGATCATCCGCTTCTCCTGGTCGGCCATTAAGACGCCGCCGGCCATCGTGAGAGAAAACAACAAAGGGGCGGTCACCGCGGTGACGATGTTGGAAGACGGTCGCATGGTTCTCATCCTCGATGTGGAAAAGGTCTTGAACGATATCTGCCCTCGCACGGACGACGATGTGTTCGCCAGCATGACGATCGCTCCGGAACTGCGTTCGAAGTGTGTGTTGTTCGCGGACGATTCGTCCGTGGCCCGAATGCAGATTCGCAAGGCGCTCGACCGTCTCTCGATGTCGTATGTGATCGCCACGACCGGCGGAGAAGCTTGGCAGAAGCTGCAAGCCCTGGCTGATCAGGCCACGGCCGAGGGGAAAGAGCGGGTCGATCAGATCCAGTGCATCCTCAGCGACATCGAGATGCCGGAGATGGATGGATTTACCCTGACGAAACACATTCGCGCCGATCCGAGACTGGCGCACCTGCCTGTGATGCTCCACTCTTCCCTGACCGGAGCCTGCAACATGGAGAAGGGACGCACGGTCGGCGCGACAGACTACATCACGAAATTTGACGCCAAAATGCTGGGTGAGAAACTGGCACTCCACATTCACAACGTCAACCAGCAGGTGAAAAAAGCGGCCTGAGTACCGGCCCCGAAGACCGCGGTCTGAGCAAGAGACGATTCAAGCTTTTGCCGGAGACGGCCGATGTATCGGGAAAGACCCTATGGCACTACCACTCGCACAACCGCAGAGCACCGCGAACCCGGTTCGCGTCCTGGTCGTCGACGATTCCGCCTTCATGCGGAAAAGTCTCACCACGATGCTGGAAGAAGGGAAGCAGATCCAGGTGGTGGGAGTGGCGCGCAACGGCGAGGAAGCCGTGCAGCAGGTGCAACAATTGAAACCCGACGTCGTCACGATGGACGTGGAAATGCCGGGAATGACGGGGCTCCAAGCGCTGCAGCAGATCATGATGAAGAATCCCGTCCCGGTCATCATGGTGAGTTCCGTCACGGTGGAAGGCGCGCAGGAGACGTTACAGGCATTGGAATGGGGAGCGGTCGATTTCATCCCCAAACAATTAGACGGTGTGGCCTCCAAAATCGCAGAGATCCAGAAAATATTGGTCCCCAAAGTCCTGGCGGCACGATATGCGGGCAGCAAACTGAAACGGCTCACGGTCGCGGGAACGGCCAAAGTGGCTGTGTCTTCGGCCAAGGCGTTAAGCAGTCGATCCGTCTCCGTGACGCGCGGCACCAAACTGATTGCCATCGGTTGTTCCACGGGCGGTCCCCAAGCCCTGTTTGAAATTATCCCGACGATTCCCGCCGATTGTCCGGCCGGCATCGTCATCGTGCAACACATGCCCAGTTCGTTTACCAAACCCTTCGCCGAACGCTTGAACAACCTCTGTGCATTGGAAGTCCGGGAAGCGGTCGACGGCGATGAAGTCAAGCCGGGACGGGTGTTGGTCGCTCCTGGCGGCATGCAGTTCCGGATCGTGAAGAAGACCATTGCGACTTCCGCGGTGAAGTTGTCGCCGAACTATGAGAGGCATCCCCATGCGCCTTCCGTCGACATCATGTTGCAATCCGTCGCCGCGTTATTCGGAGAACGGAGCATCGGCGTGATTTTGACCGGCATGGGACATGACGGACTGGAGGGCATGAAAGCCATCAAGGCCGCAGGAGGTCGAACCGTGGCGCAGGACGAAGCGTCGAGTGTGGTCTACGGCATGCCGAAAGCCGTGGTCGAAGCAGGTTGTGCAGAGAAAGTGGTGTCGCTGTCGAAAGTCATCGGCGAGATCATGAACATGGTGTGAAACACATTGTCGAGTCAACCGTTCACGCATGGAGAGGTAGGAGGAGGAGCTATGGGGAGCATGATGAAGAATATGACTATCGGGCCGAAGTTCATTTTATCTATTTCTGTGACGGCATTATTGTCGATCGTCATTGGATTGTTCGTGCTGTATCAGCAGGAAGAATCGAAGATCGATACGCTGTTGGGCGCACGCATCCAGGCACTATCGCAACAAATTCTCATCGGACGAGCGTACATCGCCGCGAACTATGCCGCGAAGATCAAAAAATCCAGGGCCGGATCGGAAATTCAAGTGCTTAAGGATCATGCCGGAAATCCGGATGCCATCCCGGTTCCTGCGACCGCAGTGCGTGAAATGGGTGAGGAAGCCAGTAGGACCGGCACGTATAGCGCCAGGCTGGTCAGTCAAAACCCGATGAATCCCACGAATGCGCCTAAAGACAACTTCGAAAATGAAGCCATCAGGGCCATCATGGCCGGAGCGGAAAGTTATGCACGTCGGGACGAGGTGAATGGCGTCCCGACATTTCGGCGCGCCGTCGTAGATAAAGCCACGACCGCCGCTTGTCTCAGCTGCCATACGAGCAACCAGGTCGGCGATACCCTCGGTATGTTGAGCGTAGGGGTGCCCATGGGTTCGGCCATTGCACTGGCGAACAAATCCATGTGGCAAACCGGTGGGCTCATGGCCGGGATCGTTCTTATCATACTTGCCATTACGTATGTCCTGCTGCGCAACATCGTCCTGCAGCCGATGGCCAAGATGAGTGAGATTTCCCGCGATATCGCCAAGGGCGAAGGCGATCTCACCAAGCGAGTTCCTGCTGAGGGCCACGACGAAATCGCGCAGATGGGCAAATACTTCAACGAGTTCATCGAGAAGTTGCAGCACATGATCAAGAAAGTCGCGCACGTGACGGACAAAGTGGCTTCGGCCTCGGTCGAACTGTCTGCCACTGCCGAGGAAATCTCGAAGGGCACCGATACCTTGACGTCACGTGCCTCCCAGACCGCCGCTGCGGTGGAAGAAATGAACGCGACGGTCGGACAGGTTGCGCAGAATTCCGGCAAAGCCGCCAGCTTGGCGCAGGACACGGTCAAGACGGCACAAGAGGGTGGAACGGTCGTGTCGAGCACCATCTCGGGCATGCAGCAGCTGTCGGAAGCGGTCTCGAACTCCGCGACGATCATTTCCGATCTCGGCAAGTCGTCCGATCAGATCGGCGAAATCGTGCGGACGATCGAAGATATCGCCGACCAGACCAACTTGCTGGCCTTGAACGCCGCTATTGAAGCGGCCAGAGCCGGTGAGCAGGGTCGGGGATTCGCGGTCGTCGCCGACGAAGTCAGAAAGCTGGCGGAGCGGACGACCAAAGCCACGAAGGAAATCGGCGATATGATCCGTCAAATCCAACAGGATACGCGGGGCGCCGTCGATTCGATGCAGCAGGGGACGCAAAAAGTCACGGCAGGTGTGGATCTGGTCAACAAGACCGGTGAAGCGCTGTCCCAGATCGTCCGCATGGTGTCCGAGAGCGCGGACATGATCAGGCAGATTGCCGTGGCATCGGAAGAACAGTCGGTCGCGACGCAGCAAATCGCCAGCGACATCGAAAATGTGGCGAAGGTCACGAAGGAGTCGTCGTCGGGTGCGCATGAGTCCGCCAAGGCCAGCCAGGACTTGAGCCAGTTGGCGGTGGAATTGCAGGGAATCGTGGGTGGATTCAAGCTCTAGGCCGCCAACCACGAGAAGGAGCCCAGCATGAGTGCGACTACACAAGCAGTGCCATCCCACTACCAGGCGGCCGCAGAACAACCTGCGGACCGTCTGGGGGATCGGGCCGGTGACGATCTGTTGCAGTTCGTCATCTGCCTGATCGGGAATGAGGAGTTTGCCGTCGATGTGCTGAGTGTGCAGGAAATCAATCGAATCGTCGAGGTCACGCGGGTGCCGAAGACCCCGTCCTATGTGGAAGGGGTCATCAATCTCCGTGGACGCATCATTCCGGTACTGGACCTCCGAAAGCTATTTGGCCTCAACGGAGGGAAACAAACCACCCAAACCAGAATCGTCGTGGTGTCGGTGCAGTCTCGTCTGGTGGGGTTGATTGTGGATTCGGTGGAAGAAGTCCTGCGTGTGCCGAGAAGTGCCATTGAGCCGCCGCCCTCGGTCGGTACCATGGCTGGGGCTGAGTTCACCCAGGGAGTCGGTCGTATCGACGACCGGCTCCTGATCTTGGTGGATCTGAACCGGTTATTGCTGGCTAAAGGGGCTGCCTGACGCAATCCGGGGCGAGGGAGTGGGTAGGGAGGAGTGCACCGTTCAGGAGCCATGCGCATCGGAAGCGTCTGTCGGAGAGGGGCCTCGGCCGTTTCTCGCGTCGAGGACCCTTTCCAGCAACTGGATCGACTCTGTCAACACATCCGATGCGCAACTCAGTGTGACATGAAATTGTTGCATGGCTTCCGGCCACCGTCCCTCCTTCTGCAGGACCTGAAACTTTCGATGTTGTTCGTCGAGGATGGCCTGTTTGGCCTCAAGCATCAAGCTGTCTGCTGGACCCACGACATCACCTCCATGAAAGACGTTGTCGACAAGCCGCACGCTATCAAAAGTATTTCGAGGCGCGCAATCCCACCATTCCGGTTTCATACGGGTACTTTTGAGGCACGTCGGCCGCATGGGGCACCGAGGTAACTGAACCGTGGACATCGCAACAATCCTGGGCATTGTCGTCGCCATCGGATCGATCATCGGCGGCCAAGCACTCGAAGGCGGGCACCTCAGCTCCATTCTGCAGCTGACGGCCTTCATCATCGTTGCCGGTGGAACCCTCGGCGCCTGCTGTGTGCAAAACCCCTTGTCCGTCGTCATTAAGGCCTTGAGCGGCGTGACGCTCGTCATTACCAACCCGCCGCACGACGTGAAGGGCACGATCACCCAGATTCTCGATCTCGCCAATGTGGCCCGCAAACAGGGATTGCTCGCCCTGGAAGGGAAGCTCAAGGACCTGCACGACCCCTTTTTCAAGAAGGGGATTCAACTGATTGTCGACGGCACCGACCCCAAGCTGTTGCAGGAAATCCTGGAGATCGAGGTGGAACATCACGAGGAGGAAGGCGTCCACGCGGCGAAGGTGTGGGAGGCCGCCGGCGGATATGCGCCGACAGTCGGGATTCTCGGAGCCGTGCTCGGGCTGATTCACGTGATGGAGAATCTGGCCGATCCGTCGAAACTCGGCGGCGGCATTGCGGTGGCGTTCGTCGCCACCGTCTACGGCGTCGGCCTGGCGAACCTGTTCTTTCTGCCCATCGCCAACAAAATGAAGTTCAAACTGAAAGAAGAGGCCGGTTTGCGCACGATGGTGATTTTAGGACTTGTCGGACTGGCTCAGGGCGAAAACCCCAGGCTGCTACAGGAGAAGCTCGAGAGTTTCCTCCCTCCCCACGAACGCACCAAAGAAGACAAGAAATGACACGATCTGTCTGTTCCGGTGCATCGACAGGACGGCCTTCCACAACGCGCGTGTAATGTGTCACGGCTGACGTCATGGCCAAAAAGAAACACGAAGAACATGAGAATCACGAACGGTGGCTGGTGTCCTATGCGGACTTCATCACGCTGCTGTTCGCGTTTTTCGTGGTGATGTATTCGGTCTCTTCGGTGAACGAGGGAAAATATCGGACGGTCAGCGACTCCATCAAAGCCGCGCTGAACCCGGTCAACAGTACCCCTACCAGCCGACTCCCGTTTGCGGTCGGCGACGCTAAGCCGAAAATGATCAATACCGACATGGCCAGCGCCAATGAGCCGGTCATTCGACGGATGAAGGAGATACTGAAAAAGATTCACCCCTCGCTGGCACTTGAGATGCCGGACATCAAGATCGTGGAAACCGGCAACGGGACCATCATGATTTCCCTGCCCGAATCCATTCTCTTTGCCAGCGGGGAGGCGCGCGTTCGACCGGAAGCCTTACCGTTTCTGAAGGCGCTGGCGCAGATTCTGATCGAAATGGATCGGCATGTCCGAATCCTCGGCCATACGGACAATGTCCCGATCCGAACGGCTCAGTTCCCGTCGAACTGGGAACTGTCGGCCGTACGCGCCGTCATGGTGGTCAGAATATTCTCAGAGTTGTATGAGGTGCCGATTTCGCATCTCTCCGCGACCGGATTTGCCGAATCAAAGCCTGTGGCCACGAACGATACCCCTGAAGGACGGACCAAGAACCGGCGGGTAGAAATCATCGTGCTGGAAAAAAATCTCACGGAAGAATCGCTCGATTCACTGCTGCCGGGGGAACCTCCTCCCGCGCTCCCGTTTTGAACCGATCGATCGGTGATGAATGAGACCGCTGGGCCCATCAAGGATGAGCCTTACGGACAGTCCCTTACGAGTAAAGAATCTCACAACACCGACCGATACAGCGTTACGCGGGGAAGCGTGTACCTCTCGAAAGGAACCCATGTATGACTCTCAAGCCGGCTGGTGATCTGACGATATTCGAGGTCGGAACACTGTGCGATGAGCTCAAACAAGCGGCCGCAGCTCATCCTCAGGTCGAATTGGATCTTTCCGAAGTCGACAAACTCGATGCCTCCGCGATTCAACTGCTACTTGCCGTTCGCCAATCGGAACAGTTCGTCCTGACGGGGATCACTGAGTCCATGCGTGCGCGAATGGCCGACATGGGTGCATAACATCCGGACCGCATGAGTCCGTACGGGAAGAGCGACCAATGATTCTCGACTGGTTATACGTCGTAGCTGCGTTTTGTGCCGGGGCCTCCTTGTCCTGGGTCTGGTGCCGGCGACGAAGTGCCTCGTACACGCCCCAGACCCACGTCACGCAAGAGGACAGGCTGAAGGAGCAGGCGGAGCGCACCGTACTGTGGGAGCAGCTGGGCCATTCGATGATGCCGCTCGTGCTGGTCCTCAATGCGCAGATGAAGAGCGTCATTCATCAAACCGAAGAAGCCGCAACCGACCTCGGCCAACGATTCAGCACGATTGCCTCCCGTGCCACGGCACAGGGCAATGACTTTATGACCCTCTACGGCGGCGATGGCGAGCTCAACCTCGATACCGTGTTGAAAACCACGGATACCATGCTCGAAGGGTTTGTCAGCGACGTCATGAAGTCGTCGGAAATGGCGCTGAACATCGCGACCATCATGGACGAGGTCGAGCGCAGCACGAAGGCGATTACCGGCATGATCGGCGAAATTCAGTTCATCGCGGATCAGACACGACTGCTCGCACTGAATGCCGCGATCGAAGCCGCGCGAGCGGGTGAACATGGACGCGGATTTGCAGTGGTCGCCGACGAGGTCACCAAACTCGCCAATCGGTCAGGCCAAGCCGCGAGCAGCATCAATGCCATGGTGAAGGACGTGCAACGAAGCACGACCCACGCGATGAGTACCGTGGAGAGCCTGGCGTCCGTAGACCTCAGCAAAACGCTCTCCATCAAACATCGCCTCGATCAAATGACCCGCACCCTCGCCGAACGAAACAAGACTCTACATTCCGCCATCATGAACTCGAAGTCCCACGCGGACGAACTCGCCCAGGACGTCGGCAAAATCATCATGGCCCTGCAATTTCAGGACATCACGCGGCAGAAGCTTGAACATGTGATCGAGCCGCTCACCGAGGTGCGCGAGGTGATGGATGCGCTGATTCAAGGTCAGGCGCCCGACCAGGTTGCCGCCAAGTTGGATTTCCTCGCGAGGCTCGACAAGAGTTACAC
>Ga0268299_1003074_pt1 | contig 16740 bp, 13 predicted proteins | sample NOBtaG_FD_193484 | JGI IMG/M metagenome (GOLD analysis project Ga0268299, IMG submission 193484) | Activated sludge microbial communities from bioreactor in Nijmegen, Gelderland, Netherland - NOB reactor | ecosystem: Engineered > Bioreactor > Aerobic > Activated sludge | place: Netherlands...
AAACAGCCTGTTCGGTTTGATTTTATTGTTTTCAGCCGGATTACCCGTTCCGATTTTCATTATGCGACAGGCGTTTCTCTCTATTCCAAAAGAAATTGAAGAATCGGCGCTGATCGATGGTGCCAATTGGTTTCAGGTTTTTCGGATGATTGCGCTCCCGCTGGCAACTGGCGCGATGGTTGTGATCGCTACGCTGGCTTTTGTCGGCGTGTGGAGCGATTATCTGATTACCTATACGATGATTGACCGCAACGACCAGATGACAATTTCGGTAGGCATTCAAAAGGTTCTGGCAACCAGTTACGAAACGGCAACCACAGTCGTACCCCATCTACGCGGTCAATTTGCCAATGAAGCGGCAGATGCGGCGATGCTGCTATTCAGTGCGCTGCCAGTCGTCATCATTTATGGGCTTTTACAGCGCTGGTTCATGAAGGGGTTGACTGAGGGCGCGATCAAATTTTAGTGTTTAGCCGATAGTCTTTAGCTTTCAGCGATCAGCGATCAGCGATCAGCGATCAGCGATCAGCGATCAGATTTTCTAAGCACTGGCAGGATTCCAGCGTATTTCCGTAGGGATAAAATTATGAAATTAACGGTCAAATTGAGTATTTTTTTGCTTGGCGTGGTTATCCTGGTCGGAGGAGCGCTGATGTATGTCCGGGCAGAAAATCCTATCACGCCGGAAACGCCGGAAACGCCGCAAGCGACATCAGCCCCGATGACCTCGGCCACGCCTATGAAAACGGTGAAATCTGAAGACGACACGATTGTCTTTGCATTTGAATTCAACGCTGATACCGAAGGTTGGACGGCTGACAGCGATCTTGATCCGCTGAGGGTGATAGACGGCGTTTTGAGATCAAAATCAACAGGTGATACCCCTTATCTCGTCTCTGCGCCGGTTGACTTTGCTGGGCGGGATGTAACCACAATTAAAATCCGCATGTGGGCAAGCGAACGCACTCAGGCGCAGTTGTTCTGGCGTACTTCAGATAGCGAATTTAGTGATGCTCAGTCCTATCAGTTCGATATTAATTCGAGGGGCGGTTGGCAGGTCTATAACCTCGATCTGACCTCAACTCCAGGCTGGTCTGATGCGGTGATTAACGGGCTGCGCTTAAAACCGTTGACCTCGGACGATGGGATTGATTTTGGCATTGACTACATTCATGGCATTGACGGTTCAGCAGTCGTTATTCCCGCTTGCGGGTGTAAGACAAACTTCTAGCCACCATAAAAATAAAAGGCAGCAGATCATCTGACAAATAAATAACCCCCATAAGGGGTTTTTATTTACGTGGATTGCTGAGGACGTGGTATTTTAATCCATATGCGATAACGCTGTAGGCTGTCGCACGTGCAGTAATTTTATGCTGCAATAGAATTTATTCTAGCGCAGACTTCGCAAACATGCCAACTTTTGGGGCAAATTGAGATGCCAATTTTCATAAAATGAAATTCCTGGTCATTACAACAGCGGAGGGCAGCAATGGAAACGAATCTCAAAGGCAAAGTGGCGATTGTCACGGGGGCGAGTCGCGGCGTTGGCAAGGGAATCGCGTTGAGTCTGGGCGCAGCGGGTGCGACGGTCTACGTCACCGGGCGGACGGGGGAGGGAAATCCAGCAAAAGTGCCGCTGGCGGGGACGAATGAAGAAACGGCGGATGAGGTGACGAAGCTGGGCGGCAAGGGCATCGCCGTGCGCTGTGACCACCGCAGCGACAGCGAAACGGAAGCGCTGTTCGAACGGGTGAAAAAAGAGCAGAAAAAATTGGACATCCTCATCAACAGCGCATGGGCAGGGTATGAAGGGCTGCACGACGGCAGCGATTTTCCGCTGGATCAGCTTTTCTGGAAGCGGCGGCTATCGTATTGGGATGATAATTTTTTCGGTGTGCGGGCGGCTTATATCGCCGGGGTGTTGGCGGCGCGCATAATGGTCAAGAAGAAGCAGGGATTGATCGTCAACATTTCCAGCAAAGTCAACGAGTTCGGCAGCCCAGCTTATGGCGGCGCAAAGGTCGCGACGGATCGACTGAGCGCGGATATGGCACCAGCGCTGCAAAAATATCAGGTCGCCGCCGTGACCTTGTATCCAGGGCTGGTGCGCACCGAAGGGATCATGATTCACGCCAAGTACATCGATCTATCGAACTCCGAATCGCCGCAGTTTACGGGCAGGGCGGTGACGGCATTGGCGGCGGATCGCAATGTGATCGCTAAGACCGGGCAATCGCTATGGGTGAGCGATCTGGCGACGGAGTATGGATTCACCGATCTTGACGGCAAAATCTACGTGCCGACGTGGAAGCAAAGTTAGCTAAGTGGTGAGCGACATCTCCCATTCTGTAGCCGTACCCCACGAACGGTTAAAATCTTCGCAAAAAACCTCGAAAGATTGACGCTCTCCTAGGAGAGTCAAATAGATAAAGGGAGATTCCAGAATTTTGTGTGGACTCCCTTTACGAAATATTTCTAACTCATCAATTCGATACAAGTAGGGTGAGACTGTCATCGCACCTGTCCTGTCATTCTCAGGGTCAATAATGAAATATCCAATGGAAGGGCGATGCTTCATTACCCTGATCTCTACCTGCTCCGGATACTGCTTTCTAAGCTGACTCAAATAGCCTAACGAGACTTCAATCCGGCTTCGCAAAATATTCTTTTCCAATCCTAAGTAACTACTGGCTTCTGTAAGGCAACTTTCTTCTCTTGGATCAACAATTAAGAAACGAAGCTTACAAGACTCTTTTGATAAATACATATGAAAAAAACTACTCTGGGCAACCTTAATCATTGAAACCCCGCTTATCCAGATTTCGTGCTGGGCCTTTTGGATCATCGCTTCAGGTTTAGTAAATTTGTGGCGAGGTTGTAGTACCTGGGGATTAATCAGATCAAACGATCCTTGATCCTTGTGCCAATCCAACAGTTTGTTGGGTACAGGTATTTTTTCTGCTGGTTTGATTGGCGGATCGAGTGTAGCTCCTTTCTCGCTCAAAATAGACAAGAGCTGTCCCCATCCTTGTGACCAATCCTGCGTGAAGTCAGCAAAAGTGCAGCGATTCAACTTAAAATTGACGGGAGTCCAGCTATTCATGATTAAAATAATGTGTTTCTCTTTACCCTGGTTAATAAATTCTCTCCACGCAGCGTCTACTCTACGCGAGTGCATGGAAGCAAGAGACACAATTTGCAGCATCCAATCACAACTATCAATGCCGTGTTTAATCACTTGTCCCCAGTGTTCCCCTTGTTCAAGCTCATAAAGGTCTGACCAAACATCTGCGCCATGTTTATCTAGTTTTTCGCTCAGATATTCAGCCAATTCTTGATCTTTAGGATCAGCACCTTGTCGATAGTTGATAAAAATTTTGGGTGCGGGGGATCGACCAATATTAGGATCATATTTTCGTAAAGCTTCCGCCAGTTTATTTAAGGCTCTGACAGGAGATTCTGGTTCATATAAATCAATATAGACAATCGACTCCAAACTTTTAATCAATACATCACATTTCGACAAGCGTACTGGAACGATTGGCTTGCTTTCATTCTCAGCCTGTTGAAGCTCCCATTTAACATTTTCAGATTGTTGAGAATTGTCGGACATACAAAATAAGACTGCATCAACGCGATGTAAGATGTTTAATACGCGTTCTTTCCAGTCTTGCCCCGGCATCAACTCGTGTTCATCCATCCAATAGTCGATATTGAGGCTGGACAGGTAACTGCATATGTCATCGACAACTTTTCTATCTTTTGTTGAATAGGATACAAAAACAAGCATAATCTCCTCCAGAACTTATCTCTAACAAAATCAATTTTGAGTACGACGTTGAGAAGGGAAAGTGATTAGGAGAACGTATTATATGAACCGAAAATTCCGCGATGTGATTTTGAAATTGGTAGTGCAATGCGTATTATTGTTTTAGAAATAATTTATTCTATAAAAGATGTAAGGATTAGAATACCCTTAAATTTCGCACAGGTCAATTAGCTACCCATTTCGCGTCAGCAATCTAACGGAAGATTACGGATTCATCAATATTGACGGCAAAATCTACGTGCCGACGTGGAAGCAAAGTTAGGATTTTATTTACCCATCCCCCGGCACCTCTCTCTCTACGAGATTTTCTTCCGGTCACCCATTTCGCAAGCTCGTGGGAAGGGGAGTTGCGAGGCACGTAGAGGCTGTGAGGCACTCTAGAGAAGATATTTTTTGCTTGTCCCTTTTGTTTTTTGGCTATTGTTATCTGTCCCCCCATCAGCGCTAGTCGGACAGAATGCGGTAATAAAGTTCATTATTTCTCGCAGAGTACCGATAACAAATATTCAAGCCGCGTATCAGAACCTCGATTATATTGCATCAGTGCTGGATATAAGTAGATAAAAGCCGGATAAAAAGAAGCGATGTGGTAGCGTTCGTCAAAATCTTTTTTGTTCAGATTGATTCCCCGTCGGTGCAATTCCTCTAAATACCACAACGCTTCTTCCTGCGAAAAATAATCGACTAAATCAATGTAAAACGGAGCATAGCGACTGAATCCCCAATCAATAATCATCGGCTTTGCTTCAAAACACCGCACATGGTCGCCGTCAATGCTTTGTAAATCCCCGTGCGTGATCGAAAGGCTGTTTCCTTCTCGATACAATGCTGTCATATTTTGTGCAAATTGTTCGGCGCGTTTACGAAGTTTGGGTAGTGTTCCAGCATATTTTGCCGCAAAAGCCTTATCTTTTAGACATTGATTTTCAAAGTGGTCAATGGAAATTTGTGTAGTGATGTGCTTCCAATAAACTTCATCGGCGTGAGGCAAGTAAGGCATTTTGTCAGCACACATGAGATTGTCTGTATGGATGTCCGCAAGAGCAGTTGCAACCTGTTTTTTCCACGAAAGATGATCCTGCGGAATGGGTTCGTGTGGTCTAATATCCTGCATAATCAACCATGCAGCTTCGTCTGTTTCTGGAAAATCGGTATAAGAGAACGGCGTATGCCCGCGCTTTTGTTCCGTGAGCGTTTGCATGACTGTTCTTTCGGGCAAGCCCGTATGTTTGCAAATAAAACTCCCGGTTTTTCCGTTTGAATAAACGCAGTTTATCCGCAATAGCTTTGCGCCTGAATATCCTTGTTCATCAGGATTCATAGAAGCAGGATGGATAGAACTTAATTCTCCTACTTCCATCTTTTGGGATAATGCATCTGCTAATCGAAAAAAATTATCATCCATATCATTATCCCCACAAATTTCAATCGTTCGCTCTATTTTTCCATCAGAAATCATACTGTACAATCGCATTTTAGGCGGGGATTCCGTTCACACGTGGTTTAGGGGAGAAAGCAATTTCTTGAGGTCGATTCTCCAGGCCGTGAGCATATAATGAAGTAAAAATAAAATGATGCCGCAGGAACAAATGATGAAAATTATTCTTCAATTGACCAAATGGATCGCCGCTGCCGTGCTGCTGGGATGCGTGATTTCGCATCCGGCTCAAGGGGCGCAGGTGGTGGCGACCTTTACCGTAAATACGACGGATGACGCCGCCGACGGCACATGCGATTCGGCGCATTGCAGCCTGCGCGAAGCCATGAACGCCGCGAACGATTCCGATGGGGTGGACACCATTGGTTTTAATATTTCCGGCGAGGGCATCCACACCATCCAGCCGACGAGTGCGCTGCCGCCGATCACTGATCCGGTTGTCATCGACGGCGGGACGCAGCCCGGTTTCACCGACCAGCCGCTGATCGAGCTTGATGGCAGCATGGCGGGCAGTGGAGTCAACGGTTTGACGATTTTCGCGGGCGAAAGCGTAATCAAAAGCCTCATCATCAATCGTTTTGCATTCGCGGGCATTTTCATGGGGCTGGGCGGCGGTAACACGATCATCGGCAATTATATCGGCACGAACACCGATGGAACAGCAGCCGCCGGAAATCGTGATGGGGTATATATGCTCCAGTCCCATAACAATATCATCGGCGGGACGACGCCAGACGCGCGCAACGTCCTTTCCGGCAACTGGGATGACGGCATCAACCCCAATACTGCCAACGGGACGATTATACTGGGCAATTTTATCGGCACAAGCGCAGACGGCCTCCATCCAATCGGCAATTCCGGCGATGGCATCAAAATTGACGCGCGCTCGAACGACACTCAGATCGGCGGAAAAAGTGACGAAGGCGGCGGTGCAAATGTCATCGCCTACAACAATGGGCGAGGCGTCTACATGGAGGCCGATGGCGACAATTATGGAGTCGGCAACCACATTTTTGAGAATGCGATCTATGACAACGGCGGCTTAGGCATCGACCTGGGTGGCGATGGCGTGACAGCGAATGGGGATGATGATTCCGGCCCGAACCATCTACAAAATTTTCCGATTTTGACGAGCGTCCAGACGACAGGCACGACAATATTGGTCGAAGGCACATTGAGCGGCGAAGCTGACCTGGAATATCGACTCGAATTTTTCGCGAATGAAACGTGTGACGACTCCGGCAACGGCGAGGGGGAGAGGTTCATCGGCGCGGCTATGATTGTCACGGGCGGAAGCGGCGAAGACTCATTCAGCATCGAACTTGAGGCTGAGGTGGTTACTGGCACGTTTATCAGCGCGACGGCTACCGACGAGGCGAATAATACATCCGAATTTTCAGCTTGCCTGGAAGTATCAGGCTAACATCATGCGCGCGATCACGACGAGGCCGATGAGAAAGCTAATCAGGAATATGACGCCCATCACTTTATAGATAAAACTTTCAACCGGAATCATCGCTCAGGCTTTTCTGCTATTCATTACGTTCTGAATAACAGTGTCGCACACTTTTGGTTGTTCGCCAAGTTGTCTTTTCTCTAAAACAGCAGACGTTTTTCTCGCCATTGCCTTTTATAAACCGCGCTATAATTATTCACTATAGTCAACCCTGGAACAATATTTGAGTAAACCATTTATGCCGCGCATTTTTATTTCTTACCGCCGTGCAGACAGTCAGGCCATGACGGGGAGAATTTATGATCGTCTGGTTGGAGAATTTGGCAAGGGCAGCGTTTTCAAAGATGTTGATGAAATCCCGCCAGGGTCAAGCTTTGCTGAGGTGCTAGAAACCGAACTTGCCAAGTGCAATGTGCTGCTCATCGTCATCGGACGATCATGGGTAACGGTTACAGACGAGAACGGGCAGCGGCGTTTAGAAAATCCGGAAGATTTTGTGCGAATTGAGGTCGAGCGCGGCTTGAGTCGGCCTGATATGCTGGTGATTCCGGTGCTGGTGGAAGGCGCTCAAGTCCCCAATCCAGCCGACTTACCGGACACACTCGATAAAATCAGCACTTTGCAAGCTGTATCGGTGCGCCATGACCCTGATTTTCACCGAGATATGAACCGTCTGATTAGCTTCCTGGGCGTGCTGGATCAGCAAAATCAGGTTGTCCGGCAGCAGGAAAAGGCCGCTGCCCGGCGGCGAATGCAGCGAACATTAGCGGGGATTGGGCTGATTGGCGTCATCTTAGTCGTGAGTCTGTTTACGCTCTTTAATCGGGGGATCATCCAAATTGGAACACTACCCGTCACGATGGATGCCGAGGACATGGCGAATACGCGCGTTGCCGAGAATAATGCGGCTCTGATCGCTGCTGAAGCAACGAATACGGCGGAGACTGCTGTCGTCGCGATTATGACACAATTTACGACTCAGACAGCGGAGGCATTCACGGACACCCCGACACCAACACCAACACATACAGCCACACCGACACCAACGCTGACACCTTCGAACACACCAACAGCAACACCTAACTTGCCTCTGACAGCGACACAGCTTCAGGCAGAGGCATCAACCGCAACACGTGAAGCGCAAGCGTTGCTAGACTTGCAAGAAACGAATGATGCATTAGCAACCCAGCGTGCGCCGACTCAGACGCCTGAACCTTCCAGAACGCCAACATCAACCGATACACCAACATCAACACGGACTTCCACACCAAACCCAACCGCAACAGATACTTTGACGCCAACGAATACTCCCACACAGACACCGAATGTCGCCGCTACGCAAAATGCACAGGAAACGCTTGATGCTCAGGCACGACAGGATGCTCAGGCCACGCAAACTGCTAAGGCTGCCGACCAAGCGGTGGCGCAGGAAACTGCGCAGGCACTTGTCAACGCAACCAGCACAGCGCAAGCCATTCCGAGCGCGACGGCGATCAGATTAGGTCTACTGACCGCTGAAAATATCACATTAGGTTACACCCTGTTTGGTCAGTGTGGGCCTTTTAGCCCGGATGGTGACCTCTTAGCGATAAGAGAGAATGGTGTCTATGGCATCTATGAGGTATCCACAGGTCAGCGACGCTTCGAATTTGCCTTTGAGCCGTTTTTTTCCTTCAGTCCAGATGGAGGTCTCATCGCTGTCAGGGGGGATGGTGTCTATGACACCATTAGCGGTCAGCGACGCTTCCAAATTGCTAATGAGACTTTTTCATTTAGTCCAGATGGAGGTCTCATCGCTGTCAGGGGAGATGGTGTCTATGACACCATTAGCGGTCAGCGACGCTTAGAGTTTGCCGATGCAATTTCTTCCTTCAGCCCAGATGGAAATCTCTTAGCTGTAAGTGGAGATGGCGTTTATGACACCAGTACAGGTCAGCGCCGATTCCAAATCGGAGATGGATCAATTTCCTTTAGCCCAGATGGGAATCTGCTGGCTGTAGGCAGGGATGGCGTTTATGTAACAGAAACAGGTGAACAAGCTTTTCCAATAACCGGGCGTGGCCCCAATTTCAGCCCAGATGGAAATCTGCTGGCTGCGGTAGGGGATGGCGTTTATGACACCGCCACAGGGCAACGTCGTTTCCAAATTGCGGATGTGACTTTTAGCTTCAGCCCGGATAGCAGCCTCTTAGCTGTAAGAGGGGATGGCGTTTATGACACCGCCACAGGGCAACGCCGTTTCCAGATTGCGGATGTGACTTTTAGTTTCAACCCAGATGGCAGTCTCCTGGCTGTAGGAGAAAATGGCGTTTACGACACTGCAACCGGGCAGCAGCGCTTTCAAATTGGAGGAAACAGCCCATACAACACTCTTTTGACCTTTAGCCCCGATGGCGACCTGCTGGCTGTGGGCGGGGATGGCCTGTATGACACCACCACAGGGCAACGTCGTTTCCAAATTGGTGATAGTAATTTTGTTTTTGGCCTGGATGGAAGCCTCATAGCCATTATAGGGGATGGTATCTATGACACCGCTACAGGACAACGCCGCTTCCCAACTGTAATACCTGAACTCCTGAGCTTCAATGGAAGATTTTTAGCCGCAGGAATTCGTATCGCCACTGTTCATGCTTATCAGTACGCCTGTCTATTGTTTGGTGACAAAAACTATCCTTGGCCTTATCAGGCTGGGCTGATCCGTGCAAAAGGGGTCAACATCCGTTCAACTGCCCGTGAACAGAGCGAGATTCTTGGGAGTGTTGTTGACGATATTGTTACAGTTTTAGCCCGATCAGCAGATGCTCAATGGTATAGAGTACGTTACGGAGAAATCGAAGGGTGGATGTCTGCCGATCTGGTCGAAGTGATTGCCATGCCCGACGAACTTCCAATAGCGAATCCTTAATCGACCTCAAAAATTCGCGGAATTTCAGATCGGAAAGTAGGCGCTGACCATAGTACCTTGCCCAAGTTGGCTTTCGATTATCAGCTTGCCCCGGTGAAGCTCCAGCAGGCGTTTGGTGATCGCTAACCCCAGCCCGACGCCCTGCTGCTCGTGGAGGGTGCGCTCGAACTGCATATACGCGCCGACACGGTTAATATCCTCAGCGCTCATGCCATAGCCACAGTCGCCAACCTGGAGGACAAAATCGCCATCCTGCCGGAACGAGCGCACCAGGATGGTTGTGTTAGGCATGGAAAATTTCAGGGCGTTATCCACGAGTTCGGCAACAATTTTGCGCAGATTATTCTCGGCAATGCAGAGCGTCATCGATTCGAGCTTCAGCTTTATATCGCTTGAGCGGTTGTAAACGGCGGCAGTTTCCATCGCTGTAGCAGCGATCACGGGAATCGGGTCTTTTATGAGATGATTGCGCAGCGCTTCAATTTCGGCAGGGTCGCTGGCGATGATTTCAAGCTGAGCATAAATCAGGTAATTCTCAGTCAGGCGATGCAAACGGGCGCTGGCCTGAATAATCGCCTGTGCATTCTGATGAATGTCTTCAGGCAGCGCGGATTCAGCGTCCATATCCAGCAGCTCGGCATAGCCGATGATCTGATGCAGGGGTGTGTAAAGTTCGTGGGGCAGGGCATAGATAATATTTTTGCGCAGAAGTTTGAGAGTCGTGTCGTATTTGTCAGCCAGTGTCGTGCGTTTGCTGAGCTGCGCCTCAATCGCCGCGACTAATTCACGATTCTCAAACGGCTTGGTCAGATAATCGTCCGCACCCAACGTCATGCCCTGGCGCACATTCATACGTTGATCCATTGCCGTGAGGAGGATAACGGGGATCGTTGCCGTCTCCGGCGTTTCGCGTACTAACTTGAGGAGGCTGTAGCCATCCATTTCCGGCATCATCACGTCAGAGATAATCACATCAGGCAAATGGAGACGGGCAAGCTCAAAGCCTTTTTGTCCATTTGGCGCGGTGACGACATCGAACAGATGAAAACGCAGCACCGCCGCAACGGATTCGCGCACCTCAAATTCATCTTCAACAAGTAAAATGGTTGCCATGAGCAGCCTCAAAATCACAAAAACATTACTCTTTATAAATTGTAATGCAAAGTCATCTGCTATTTTATGAAATAAATCTAAAATCGCGCGCACGAAAATTAATGCTTCTCTGACTCGACTGCCTAATATTGGCGAAGCGCCCCTGCTAAAGTTACAATCAACGTTAGCGAACCCATAGAACAAGGACGAACAGCATGGCAAAATTTCGTGTTGGGGTACAGTTACACCCGCAGCAGACGACGTATGGTTCATATGCCGAAGCAGTGAAGCAGGTAGAGGCCATTGGGGTCGATAGCATCTGGGACTGGGATCATTTTTTTCCGCTGTCTGGTGATAAAGACGGCAATCATTTTGAAGGCTGGACGATTCTCACCGCTATCGCCACGCTCACCACGCGGGCAGAAATTGGCTGCATGGTGACATGCAACAGCTACCGCAACCCGGCGCTGCTGACACACATGGCGAAAACGGTTGACCATATCAGCAGCGGGCGTCTGATTCTGGGGCTTGGCGCGGGCTGGTTCGAGCGCGATTATACCGAATTTGGCTATGAATTTGGCACGGCGGGGGATCGACTGCGCGCTTTAAGCGCTGCACTGCCGATCATCAAGGAGCGTATGGCTGCCGAAGTGCCTGCGCCTATCCGCAATCCGATCCCGATTTTGATTGGCGGCGGTGGCGAAAAAGTAACGCTCAAGCTCACGGCGCAGTACGCCGATAAATGGAATGGGTTTGGCCCACCGGAAGTTTTTAAAGATAAAAATAAAATTCTCAACGAGTGGTGCCGGCAGGTCGGGCGCAACCCGGACGACATCGAACGCACGGCTTCGGTTTCGAAAGATGACGTGACGAATGGGAAGCTGGACGCTTTTGCTGAAGCCGGGGCGACCCACATGATCCTCGGCCTGGGCGAACCCTGGGATTTCAAGCTGGTTGAGAATCTGGTCAAGTGGCGCGACGGGGCGGGGTAGAAAGCAAATTTACAGCGCAAATGTTCGCCAGGATGACGACTCTCACTCGTAAATGGGTGAGAGTCATGTTTCTGATAACGAGAGTAGTGTGAATAATACCCAACGTCCAATTAGTCGTGCCTGCCGACGAATCGGCTGTCTTGTTTTAGCGATTCCCTTGTGTCTGTGCGGGACATTTTTTGCGTTTGTCTCGGTTTTTTCGCCGCCTATCGAAACGGGCGTTTCGCCTCAACCCTTCCCACAGAATTTCAAAAAAGGCATCAGCTACGAGTCGTGGTGGGACGGCGAATTTTCCAGCGCGGAATCTGACCAGACGCTGGCGGAAATTGTCGTGCCGAGCGGCGCGAACTGGCTGGCGATTATCGTCAAATGCTTTCAGGCGACGAATCGATCCACCGATATTGACTGTGCGACCAACCCGATCAGCCCTAAAGACGACGAACTGCGCCACGCGATTGCCGAAGCACATGAATTGGGACTGAAAGTGATGCTCAAGCCGCACATTGATTTGCTCGACCTCGAAAATTCGTCGAGTGGGCGTTTTACCATCGGCTTTGGCTCGGACGAAGCCGCATGGGCAGCGTGGTTCGATAGTTATACGGAATTTATCACGCATTATGCAGCGCTGGCGCAGGAAATGGGCGTCGAATATTTCGTTATCGGCACGGAACTGGGCGGGACAACCTACCGGACAAGCGATTGGCGCAATATTATTCGCGAAATTCGCGGCGTCTATGGTGGCCCGCTGACGTATGCCGCGCTGACCTATTTTGAGCCGCTGCAAATTACGTGGTGGGATGAACTCGACGCGATAGGAATCGACGCCTATTTCGCGGCTTCGCTGTCGAAAAATCCAACGATTGCGCAGATGAAACTCGGCTGGCTGCCGACGACGACTTATCTGGGCTGGCTGGCGGGTCGCTGGAATAAGCCGCTGATTTTGACTGAGGTCGGCTATATGAGCGTGGATGGCACAAATATTTTGCCGGGGGATTGGTCGCTCCAGGGCGAAATCGATGGGCAGGAACAGGCCGACGCTTATCAAGCGCTGTTTGAGGCGTTCCAGGGGAAAAGCTGGTGGGATGGCGTATTCTGGTGGTCGCTCTCGATTCACGCTGACCAGGGCGGGCCAGAGGATCGCGGCTACAGCTTCCACGACAAGCCCGCCGAGGACGTGCTAAAGGAGTGGTTTGGGGGAGAACAATGGTAAAATAAAGCAAATTAGTCATGGAGTCATTGAAATGGTCGTTAATACACAGCAGTCCATCTTTACCGAGTTAGCGGATTTTTTAGTTTCGCAGCCCACGTTGGAAGAAATTGCGACCTATAAAGTGTCACCGGGAGTACAGCAGCATTTGGATAATCTTCTGGACAAAAACCGGGAGATTGGGCTTTCCGCGGAAGAACGCCTTGAACTCGAAAAGATACTAGCCGTATCGCATGTCATGTCGCTGGCGAAAACAAAAGCCCAACTTAAGTTGATAGGCAAAGCATGAGCTATGTTCCTGCAAAGCTGCGCGATCTCACGGTTGAGCGTGCTGGAGGCTGCTGTGAATACTGCCGCTTGAGTCAAAATTCCAGTGATGCGTCGTTTCAGATTAAAAATATTATTGCAGTAGCGCATGGTGGCAAAACGATTGAAAACAATCTTGCTCTGAGCTGCCCGCGCTGCAACCTCTATAAAGGAACGAACATTGCGGCTGCCGATCCCCTGACTGATGAACCAACCTTTTGTTTCATCCCCGACGCCATCAATGGAACAACCATTTTCAACTAAACGGCGCGATTATTGAGCCACTAACACCAGAAGGGCGTGCGACTATTTTAGTCTTGCACTTAAACGACCAGGAACGTATCGAACAGCGTGAACTGCTCCTTAGGTTTGACCGTTACCCTGTGCAGTGTCGGATTGAATCGCAGCGGTTTTGGTTGGAGATTATTTGGTTTTCTCCGCCGAATAATACCGCCTGCTCTCCGCTTCGCGGCCCCGCACGACGCGCTTGCCTTCCAACGAACCCTTCGTCTCGGTGACGAGGGTGTGCTGATGCTCCTTGCCGTCACGCTCGAAATAAATCACGACCCAATCGTCGGTCTTTTCGAGCTTATGCGCCTGGGCGGTGTTCGAAAATAAAATCGTAAAATCCCAGCCGTCGCGCTTGATGTGCATAATCGGCAGCCACGCTTCACCGCCCGGATTAAATCGACGCGGCGCGATTTTTTGGAGATCGCCAGCTTTCGCGCGCTTGCGATATTCCGCGTCAATATCCAGCAGCAGTTCGACGGAAGGGGAGGCGTCTTTTTGCGATTGCTTTTGCGATTTTTTCCCGTTGGCCTGGCGCGGCGGACGTTTCAACAGACTTGCCAGCGCCATTTGAACCGCCTCGACTCGCTTTTTGCCAAAGCCTTCAACCTGCGTTAACCGACCATCGTGCGCGGCTTCTTCAAGCTCCGGCAATGTCTGGATGTGCAGTCGATCCACGATGCGCTCGGCGAGTTCATGACCGATCCCCGGCACTTTGGTGAAAGCGGCTTCCGGCGGCGCGTCCGATTCCAAATTTTCGAGCAGATTGGATTTTCCGGTAGAAACATACTCGCCAATCACGCCCGCCAGCCCTTCGCCGATCCCCGGTACGGCTTTCAATTCGTCCATTTTGTCACGGGTGACGAGATCGGCAGCGGATTTATCGAGGCTGCGAATCATCTGACCGCCGGAGCGATAGGCATTGACGCGAAACGGGTTGGTGTCCTGAAATTCGAGCAGTTCGGCAATCCGTTCCAGAACGTCGGCAATTTCAGCGTTGGTTGGTTTTTTAGTCGTGGTCATTTTTCGCCTCCAAGTGAAGAAAGCGGCTTCCTGATTTTAGTGTACGCGATCTGAAATGCGCAGAAATGTGTCAAAAGGGGGGTTTTTAGATAGCTGAATTTCCCATACTGCTTCACAACTCATGCTCACACATCTTCATCCACCAGTGCCATCTCGCGAAATCGACCATTCACAACCACCGTTTCGATGACATGATCGTTGTAGATAATATTCACTTCGCCTGACGAAACACATCGCTGGCTTTTAAACAACAAAGCCTAGAACAAGTGGTCAACTTTTCCAAAATTGGGTAGAATCGGACGACGATTACATCCTATGGAGGCACAAATGGCACAACCGGATATTATCGGTATCGCCGTGCATGATATGGCGGCTACGCTGCGATTTTATCGCTTACTGGGCCTGAACATCCCGCCGCAAAGTGATAGTGAAGGACATGTCGAGTATGTGACACCGGGTGGATTCCGCATTGCCTGGGACACGCTGGAAGTTATCAAAAGTTTCGACCCGGATTGGACAGAGCCTACCGGAAACCGAGGGGCGCTGGGGTTCAAATGCGAAAGCGCCGCCGAGGTTGATAAGCTCTATGCACAGGTCATCCAGAGCGGTCACAAAAGCTATAAAGAACCCTGGGATGCGTTCTGGGGGCAGCGTTACGCGATTGTCATCGACCCGGATGGCAACCACATCGATTTGTTCGCGACTCTGTAACGCATGGTGCTGAATTTCGATTCTAGATGCTTAATGAGGGGTCTGTAGGGACGCAGCGCCCCACAGGGGTTTCCTTCGGTCACGCTGCGCCCTACTAAAAGTCTTTCGTCAAATTGGTGACGTGCAGCAGATATTCTATAGAAAATAAGGGCTGTCAGGCGCTGCCGAGCGCATCGGCTAATACCTGTTCCAGCGACATCGCACGTCCTTGCGCCTGAACCCCTGACCAGGTGCGTCCATCCGCGCGAATCGCCGCAGTTGTTCGATCAAATTCGGCCTGATCGGTTTCTTCAAGCGTCAGATCGCCGGCCTGGATTAATGCGCCAATCGCTGCGCACAAACGCACCGCGCGATTCATATCATCCAGGCGTTGGAACGCCCCGGCTAAACCAATGAGCGCGGCAACGATCAAATCTGGCTCATCGAGTTCGCGCAGCAGGCTCAGCGTATCCAACGAGAGATCGACCACCCGCTGATAATTGCCCAACTCACGCTCGGCGGCGGCGATATTGAGCAGCACCCCAGCTACGCCGTAAGGAATATCCAGTTGGCGGTAGATTTCGAGGCTTTCATTATAGAGGGGGATGGCTTCCGCGTTTTTATTCTGCGCCCGCAGCATTTCGGCAAGGTTGTTGAGGACACGGGCGCGGCCTTCGGGGCTGCCGTTGGCCTGTTCAGCTTCCAGGCTTTCGCGGTAGAACATCTCAGCATCGTGGTAGTTACCCAAGATGCGCGCAACATTGCCCAGGTTGTCCATCAGGCGACCACTGGAGCGCGGATTTTCCATGAGCGCCAGGGTTTCGGAAAAGAAACGCTCTGCTTGAGCATATTCACCCTGAAACCACTTGATTTCGCCCAACTCCATGACACAGACGGTTTCGCCTTCTTTATCGCCAACAGCCCGAAAAAGGGCAAGGCTTTGCTGCACCAGCGCTTCGGAACGAGCATAATTCGCGCGGAAATAATGCAGCCGCGCCATGCCACGCAGCACTCTGGCGCGCACTCGATCTGAGAGATGATTTTGAATCTGAAGCACTTCTCCCAAACGTTGAAAGCCTTCATTCAGATGGCTGTGTACCAGCCACAACCGCCAGATCACCGCAGCGATACGCCCAGCCGTGTCATATTCCTGCTGCTTCAGCGACCAATCCAGCGCGGTACGCAGATTGTGATGGGCTTCTTCGAGATCAATGTACCAGGACGCCTGCCGTCCGCCTGTCAGATAGGGGTCTGCGGCTTCAAGATAATCGCGATAATAGAATCCATGAAGGCGCTGCGTATTTACGAGATCGCCGCTTTGCGACAGGCGTTCCATCGCATATTCGCGCAGAACTTCGAGCATTTCATAGCGGCTGCCTTCCTGTCGCAGCAGATTAGCGCTGACCAACCGTGCCAGATCGACCTCGCCAGCCACCGTGTTCGCCGCCTCTGCGGTGAAGCGCCCTGAAAAGACCGCCACATGCGCAAATAATTTTTGGGCTTCTGGCTCC
>Ga0268299_1003075_pt1 | contig 16739 bp, 12 predicted proteins | sample NOBtaG_FD_193484 | JGI IMG/M metagenome (GOLD analysis project Ga0268299, IMG submission 193484) | Activated sludge microbial communities from bioreactor in Nijmegen, Gelderland, Netherland - NOB reactor | ecosystem: Engineered > Bioreactor > Aerobic > Activated sludge | place: Netherlands...
AGTTCGATGGTATCGCCATGCAAGTGCGCCTGATCGCGCGCGATCACAGCCCCGGTGGCCCCGTGCCACGGTCCGGCGCCAATGCGGTCCCGCGCATTCACCGCCGGTTTACCGCCTTCGGCGGAGGTGCTCAGATACGCGCGCCACGTCCGGTCGCCCGCGCCAACCGCGGCAGCCAGTTTCTGACAGTGCGCATCCGCGCCGGCCAAGCCGCCCAAGTTGGCGCCGTCGCCGACGCCCTCGCTCGTGATGAAGAACGTCATCGGCGGCCGCGCCTGCTTTTGCTGCGCCTGCTGGGCGAACATCGTGGCCACGCTGAGTGTAACGAGAAGTAGTTTCATGGGATTGGGTCCTTCGGTAGAGCCTACTACGTTTTGCCGCTCCCGGGTGGGCTCGATTGTTGCGGCGGCGATTCGGGCGGACCGCGCTTACCCCGCAACCTGGGCGACAATCCAATCCACCGCCGCGTCCTTGGCGCATGCGGCGCCGCCGCGTCTCCAAATCGCGCCCAGAGCGACCCAGGCGTTTTCGATCGCATCGTTACTCGTGAACGGCTGAGCGGCCAGCTTTTCGACCGTAGCCTTGTCCTCCGCCGTCAGGCAGGCGCCGCGAAGAGCGAGCATTCGCTTCGCCAGGGCAGCCGTTCTGGACTTCCGCTCGTTGTAGCGCACTCCGCGCGCCGAGGGATTCAGATGAACCATGGTTTCCGCCTGCTCCAGCGCTGCCTTGGCCTCTCCGCTTTCCGGCGCGAGCACAGTCGCCGCCCGCAAGGCCTCGATGGCGGGAACGGGTTTCCCGGCGAGGAGGCGAGTTACACCCAACTCGGTCCATACCTCTCCATCCTGCGGATACCGGCGGGCGAGCAGTTCCATCGGCTCTTCGGCCTGAGAGGCGCCGCCCAACTCAAGCATCGTTCTCGCCGCCGCCAAGCCGCCTTCGCGGTCGGTGGGGAACTCGTCGAGGTAGGTCCGCAGGTTCATCACGGCTTCAGCCCGTTTTCCGTCCTCCTGCAGCAGCCGGCCATACTCGATTCGCGCCGCCTTACGGGTCTCGGCCCGGGCGGGGGGCCAGTCGGCGGCGAGTGCGCGGCGGAAGAAGGCCTCGGCGGCGGTCTTGTCTCCCAAGGCCATATGGGCGCGCGCCAATCCCGTCAGCAGGAGCGGATTGGTCCCTTGCGTCTGGAGGGCGCGCTGCAACTGGACGACAGCCTCTCTCGTATGGCCGGACTGCACCAGCGCCAATCCCAGAGCGGTGCGGTACTCGACGTTCGCCGGCTCGGCCGAAAGCGCGGTGCGGAAGCGGATGCCGGCATCGCCCGGCTGGCCGCGCTGCATCAATTGGACGCCTTGCTCGTAGTCCTCGCGAGCCAACGTCTGGCGGTGAGATCGCTGCCAGTAAGCAATTCCCGAGACGAGCAGCAGCACGAAGAGCGCAGACCCGGCCAGAGCGGGCAGGAAATCCTTGCGCATGGGCTGTGGCTGCGAGACGGGCGCCGCTCCTTCGGCCAGTCCATAGGCGCGCAAAGCATCCTGCCGGCTGACCGCGCCAATGACCTTGAGACCGAAGCGGTTCAGCACCGGCAACTCGTCGCGGCCGCTGGCGCCCATGCGCCGGAGAGCCAGATCGAGGGAATCGTCGGGGTGGACGGCTTCCTGCGGATGGACGCCGGAGTGTTCGGCGGAGCGGTCTGTCCGCCGCATCGCCTGCTCCACCAGCAGCGGCTCTTCGCGGCCTTCCTCCGACGGCATTTCGATGCCTTCCTGTTTCTGGAGCGCCTGATAGATGGGAACACGCTGGAAGCGGCGGGACACCAGGAAACTGCACAGGTTGGCGATCATCAGCGGGACGATGATCGAGTAGTCTCGCGTGACTTCGAAGATCATGATAACGCTCGTCATGGGCGTGCGAACGATGCCTGCGAACGCGGCGCCCATGCCGACCAACGCGTAGGCGCCGGCGCTGGCCGTATAGTCGGGCAGGAGCGTGTGCGCGGCCTGTCCCACGACGCCGCCGAGCATGGCGCCGATGAATAGGCTGGGGCCGAAGATGCCGCCCGCATTCCCGGAGCTGTAGCACATCGCCGTGGCCGCCATCTTGAGGACCAGCAGCAAGAGCATCATCTGAAAAGGCAGTTGGCTGTCGAGCGCTTCGCTTACCAGGTGATAGCCGACTCCGAGCACTCCCGGCGCCCACAACGCCAGCACGCCGACGAACAGTCCGCCGGCCGCCGGGGCCACCGGGCGCCACCTGTCCGGCACGCGAAGAAACTTGATCCGCAGCCACAGGAGAGCCTTGACGAAGGCCGCGGAAATCAACCCTCCGCACAATCCGAGCACGGCGTAGACGCCGAACTCGATGGGATGGACCAACTGGTAGGAAGGGACGTGAAAGAGCGGCTCGTCGCCGAGCATGAGGCGCAGGACGATCCAGGAGGCCGCCGCGCCCAGAACCACCGAACCGACCACGCGTGCGTGCATGTCGGCAAGGATCTCTTCGAGCGTGAACAGGACCGCCGCGAGCGGAGTGTTGAACGCCGCGGCCACGGCGGCCGCCGTGCCTACGGGAATCAGCGACCGAACCTTCTCTTCGCTCAACCCGATGCGCCGCCCGACGACGGAAGCGATGCCGGCGCCGATCTGCACGGAGGGTCCTTCACGGCCCAGCGCGACACCGCTGCCCAGGCTGATCGACGAGCAAAGGAACTTGCCGGCCACCGTGCGGAAAGGAATGAACCCTCTTTGCAGGAGCAGGGCGACCCGTGTTTGCGGAATGCCGCTGCCCCGCGCCCCGGGGAAGAATCGCCACAGGAGGAAGCCGCCCACGAGCGACCCGATGAACGGACTGAGAACGCGTTCAAGCGCGCTCGCCGTGAGCAGCCGCTTGCCCAGGTTTTCGGTGAGCGCGACGAAGGCGACGATGGTGAGACCGACGACGGCGCCGATGATCAGCGTGAGGACAAGGAAGAGTTGGTCTTCGGTCGGGCCGGTGTTGCCGGCGCGGAACTCCCGCCACCATTGCTTCCAGCCATGCTCAGATTCGCGTACTTGCGCTACAGCCAACGGTTTCCCTCGCTCATGAGTCCATGTTCCATGCTAACCACTCAGGTGGGCCTGCCGCGCGTCGAGGCGCCGCGGATCTGCGGCGCCGGATCCGAGCCCCTCCGCGGTTGGGGTGAGACGGCGGACCGGCGACCCGGTCGAGCACGCCGACGGCCCGAACCCCACGCCTCAAAACAGCGGGAGCGGCCGATTCGAATGGTACACTGCAATGTTCATGCAGCGGGTTTCCGTTTTTGTCACCTGCATCGTCGACCAGCTCTTTCCCAAGGCCGGTCTCGCGATGGCGGACGTGCTCGAACGTCTCGGCTACCAGATCGACTTCCCAGAAGCGCAAACTTGTTGCGGGCAGCCGGCCTTCAACAGCGGCTTCTGGGACGAGGCGCGAGGCGTCGCCCGGCATTTCCTGGACGTATTCGAGGGTTCCGAGTACATTATCGTTCCTTCCGGATCGTGCACCTCGATGTGCGGCCACCACTTCGCCGATCTCTTTCAAGACGACCCGGCGCAGCTTGCGCGCGCGCATGCGCTGGAGCCACGGGTGTACGAGTTTTCGCGGTTCCTGACCGAGGTGGCGCAAGCCACCGATCTGGGCGCCCATTTCCCGCACACGGTGACGTATCACGACTCCTGCCACGCCCTGCGCGAGTTGAAAGTGAAGGCGGGTCCGCGCCAACTGTTGTCCCACGTTCGCGGCCTGACGCTCAAGGAGATGGACGTGGCCGAGGAGTGTTGCGGTTTCGGCGGCACGTTCTCAGTGAAATTCCCCGACGTGTCCGGCGGCATGGCGCAAACCAAAATCGACAGCATTCTCCGGACCGGCGCGTCGCACGTCGTCTCGATCGACTCCAGTTGTCTGATGCAGTTGCAGGGCGTGATCTCGCGGCAGGGGCTGCCGTTGCAAACGATCCATCTCGCAGAGGTCCTCGCCAGCCGGTAAGCCGCCATGAATCCCATCCCCGTTGAAGCCATTCAAACCACCCTTGGCGACGCCCGCCTGCAATCGGCCATCTACTCGTCCACGGCGCGGCTGATGGACAAGCGCGCCCACGCGATCGACCCCGAAGAGATCGACGACTTTCAGGGACTGCGCACGCAGGCGAATGCGATCAAGCGGCACGCGATCGACAACCTCGACTACTACCTGGAGCAGCTCGAACAGAACGTGATCGCGCGCGGAGGGCAGGTGGTGTGGTGCCGAGACGCGAAGGAGGCGGTGGATTTCGTCGCGAGGATTTCGAAGGAAAAGGGCGTCAAGCGGATCGTCAAATCGAAGTCGATGACGACCGAGGAGATCGACCTCAACGAGCACCTGGAACACGGCCACATCGATGTCGTCGAGACCGACCTGGGCGAGTACATCCTTCAGCTTGCGCACGAGAAGCCGTACCATATCGTGGCGCCGGCGCTGCATAAGACGCGCTACGACGTGGCCGACATCTTCACCGAGACGCTCCACGTTCCGCGCGAAGAGGAGCCGGAGCGGCAGACCCAGATCGCGCGGCGCGTGCTGCGGGAGAAGTTTTTGACCGCCGAGCTGGGCATCACGGGCGCCAATTTTCTGATCGCCGATTCCGGCGCCGCGGTGGTGATCGAAAACGAGGGCAACGCGAGGCTGTCGAGCTCGGCGCCGCGCATTCAGATCGCCATCGCCGGGCTGGAAAAAGTGATCCCGCGCGCGCAGGATCTGGCCACGTTCCTCAAGGTGTTGGGACGCAGCGCCACGGGGCAGCCGCTCACCGTGTATACGTCGTTCCTCTCCGGTCCCCGGCGGCCGGGCGAAATCGACGGGCCGGAAGAGTTCTATCTGGTGTTGATCGACAACGGCCGCACGCGTTTATTGGCCGACGAACACAAGCGGCAGTCGCTCTACTGTATTCGCTGTGGCGCGTGTCTGAATCATTGCCCTGTGTACCGCAAGATAGGCGGCCACAACTATCCATGGGTCTATTCGGGACCCATCGGCGCGATCATTTCGCCGCAATTTCACGGAGTGACAAAAGACCCGTGGCTGCCGTTCGCTTCGAGTCTGTGCGGCGCCTGCGCCGAGGTTTGTCCGGTGAAGATCGACATTCCAAAGGTGCTGCTGGAGCTGCGTTCCGACATTTCGCTGGCGAAGCGGCGCGAGGGCGCGGGCAAGTGGGAGCGACTCGCGTTTCGCGTGTTCTCGTATGTGATGCGGCGGCCAAAGCTCTACGAGATGGGCGCGAGCATGGCCTCGGCCGTGTTTCCCGGGTCGCAGGGCAAATGGCTCCGCTCGCTCCCGCGCTTGATGCAGGCCCCGCCAATTCGGGGTTGGTTGAGCAAGCGCGATCTTCCACCGCCGGCCGAGCGCAGCTTTCGCGCCCTCTGGCGGGAGCGCCAGCGCGCGAAGGGAGGCAACTGAAATGGCAGCGCCGCCGGCCTCAGCCCGCAGTGAGATTCTCTCCCGCATCCGCTCTTCGCTGGGACGCACGAATGCGACCGGCGAGCCCGCGGGATTGCCACCGGCGCGCATTCGGATTCCGGATGTGCCACTAGAGACGCGGATCGGGAAGTTTACCGCCGCGCTTCAGAAACTGAGCGGCAAGGTGTACCGCGCGTCTTCGCGCGAGGATGCGCGCGCCTATGTGGAAAACCTGCTGCACGGCCGGTCCGCCGTTACTTCGAATGCGCCCTTCCTGGCTGAGTGCGGCGTGCACTCCATCGCGGGAGTGCGGCCGGGCGGGGCCGATCGGGAGGCGTTGCGGGAGATGTGCGCCTCGCTCGACGCCGGCATTACTTCGGCCGACTATGCGCTTGCCGATACGGGATCGCTCGTGATGATCTCGTCGCACGAAGAAGCCCGGCTCGTCTCGCTGCTGCCTCCGCTACACATCGCGCTCGTGCCGCTGGAGCGCATGCTCACAGGCCTCGACGAACTCTATACGCTGATCCCCGTACCCAGCGACCGCTCCAGCTCCATGGTGCTCATCACCGGCCCCAGCCGCACAGCCGATATCGAACAAATCCTGATTCGCGGTGTGCACGGCCCCGGCGAGATCCATGTTGTACTGGTATAGATGAGACTCACGGCACTCACCGGCATTGCCGCCCTCTGCGCTCTGCTGTCTTCTCCTCTCGCGGCCCAGGTCTTCGAGGTTGGCCCCCATGGCGGCGTCTCCCGGCTCTCTTCACGCAATATCGGCTCGATACAAGGCGCCACCGCCGGCGACCCGCGCTCCGACGTCGAGTTGAAGGACGGCTGGCGATTCGGCGTTCGCGGCACGTTGAATACGACGAGGTTCACGGGATACGAGTTCGGCTACGCCTACAACCGCACGAAGCTCCTGATCGGCGGGCAGGATAGCGGCGGCATGGCGATTCACCAAGGCCTTTTCAACTTTCTGCTTTACGGCACACCCGAGGGCACGCGCGTGCGGCCTTTCGTCACCGGCGGCGGCAACTTTTCGAACTTCATTCCGCCCGGAGCCTCGGTCACCAGCGGCGGCGGCGACAACAAGTTCGGCGTCAACTACGGCGGCGGTATCAAGGTCATCGTTACCGACACGTGGCTGTTCCGGGTGGACGTCCGGCAGTATATGACCGGCAAGCCGTTCGATCTCGTCGGCGCATCCGGCGCGCTCAGGCAGTTGGAGATTTCGGCCGGCGTCAGCTTCTACCTGCACTAATGCTCACTCCCTCGCACGCCACGAGCGAAGGAACGGCGCGGTTCGCGGCGCGCTTTCCCGATTCACGGGCCAATGGTTTTTACCGGCAATTGGAAGGGCTCACGCTATCCACTCTTGGGCTAGGAACGTACCTCGGCGCGATGGACGAGGCCACGGACCGGGGCTACGAAGCCGCCGTTACGGCCGCGCTTGCGGGCGGGATCAACTTTTTCGACACGTCGCTGAACTATCGCCACCAGCGGTCCGAGCGTAACATCGGCGCGGCGCTGGCGCGTTTGACGGAGAAGGGTCTGCTGGCCCGCGACGAGTACGTAATTTGCACGAAGGCGGGCTTTCTGGTGCCCAACGCGCTGCCCAACGCGGCGCCGCAAACGCTCGAATTGGTGGGCAATTCGCACTCGATGCACCCCGCGTTTCTCGAACATCAGCTTGCCGCCAGCCGCACGAACCTGAACGTCGAAACCATCGACATCTTCTATCTGCACAATCCCGAATCGCAGCTTTCCGCGATTCCCGCAGACGCTTTCTATGAGCGCATTGCGCGCGCATTCGCGCAGTGTGAGTCGTTCGTTGAACGCGGATGGATCCGGCATTACGGCACGGCCACATGGAATGGCTATCGTAGAAAGGCGGGCGAGGTGGGCGGACTCGACATCGAACGGCTGCTTGCGTGCGCCAGCGCCGCCGGCGGCGAGCGGCACCACTTCCGCTTCGTTCAACTTCCATTCAACCTGGGCATGTGCGAAGCGCTGTCAAACGGGTTCCTGCTGCGCCTACCGGAGTTTGGGCTGCACGCCGTGGCCAGCGCGAGCCTGCAACAGGCCCAGTTGGCGTCCGGTCTTCCGGCGGGCCTTGCTCGACTACTGCCCGGTCCAACAACCGACGCTCAGCGCGCCATCCAGTTCGCGCGATCGGCGCCCGGCATAGGAGTCGCACTCGCCGGCATGTCGCGCATCGAGCATGTGCAGGAGAACCTGGGCGTGGCGGGCTTCGCGCCGGCGCCGCGCGCGCAGTTCGATCGCATCTTCGAGTAGCCGGCATGCAACTTCGCGAACCCGAAGCTTGGCAGCGCGACAGCCGAACGCCTCTGGACGAGTGGTTGGCCACTTTACACAATGTTCCAGCGGTGTTCCTCGTTCACGCGGCGCCGGCGGGCGAGGCGGCGGGGCCTCCCTACCTTGGCCGTACCGGGCTTGTACGGCGCCGTCTGCTGCGCTTGCTGGGAGAACGGAAGCGCGCCTCGCGCATGTTGAACCTGCGCGACGTGGCGAAGCGTATCGACGTGTGGCGCACGGCCTCGACGATCGAAACGGCGCTCATCTCTTACGCGCTCGCGCGACGCCACTTTCCCGACACCTATGCCCGCATCCTCCGGCTGCCGAAGCCGCCGTACGTAAAGCTGATTCTCTCGAACGCGTTCCCGCGTACGATGGTGACGACGCGACTCGGAGGCCGTTCGCGGTATTTCGGTCCGTTCCGCAACCGAGCGGCCGCCGACGCCTTTGAGAAAGCCTTTCTCGATCTGTTTCAGATTCGCCGCTGCCAGGAGGATTTGGATCCCACGCCGGAGCATCCCGGCTGCATCTATGGCGAAATGCGCATGTGCCTGCGGCCGTGCCAGGATGCGGTTTCGGCCGAAGAGTACGCGAGCGAGGTCTCTCGCGTGGACGACTTTCTCCGAACATCGGGGCGTTCGCTGCTTGAGGCTACGCGTGTTTCCCGCGACCGCCTGAGCGAGTCGCTGCGTTTTGAAGAGGCCGCGCGGGCGCATTCGATGCTGGAGAAGGTTCAGAGTATAGCGCGGCTTTCAGGAGAGCTCGCAGCCGATGTCGATGCGCTGCATGGCGTCGCCATTACTCGCAGCATCGAGTATGAAGAGGTGTCGCTCTGGTTTCTGTTGCGCGGGTGCTGGCAGGCGCCGCGCGCATTCCCGCTCGCCAACACGGCGGAGGGGCGTCCCGTGCCCATCGATACGCGGCTGCGCGAGATTGCCGCAACGCTGCCCGGAACACTCACGCTGCGCGACCGGCAGGATCACCTGGCGATACTGACGCGCTGGTTCTTCTCGAATTGGCGCGACGGCGAATGGATTCCGTTCGATTCGCTGGAATCGATTCCGTACCGAAAGTTGACCAACGCGATTCATCGTGTGGCGGCGGGGAAGGCGGATACGCCGGCGCAGGGGATGTTGCCGCTCGATCACTAGCTGGCATTACACTTCCCAAATGCACCGACGCCCCTTACTTGCCGCTTTGATCGCCATATCCGCCCAGGCTCAGCCGCCTCAGGCGCTGCCTATCCTGAAGGCTCTCCAACGCGGCGGGCATGTGATTGTGATGCGCCATGCGAGTTCGCCGCGCGAGGCGCCGTCCGAAGACAAGGCGGTTGCGGGCAACAGCAAGCGCGAGCGGCAGCTCGACGAGCTGGGTAGGCGGACGTCCGCGGCTATGGGTATCGCGCTGCGCGCGCGGCAGATTCCGATTGGCGAGGTTCTTTCGAGCCCGGCGTACCGGGCGCAAGAGACGGCGAAGTATGCGCAGTTGCCGTTGCCCAGGCTCGAAGACAATCTGAGCGACGGCGGGCAGGGCATGAAGGGCTACACGGACAATCAGTTGGCGTGGATTCGCGAGTTCGTGCGGCGCGCTCCGCGAGCGGAGAACACGGTGCTGATCACGCATCAGCAGCACATCGCCGCGGCGTTCCCGCGCGCGGCGCCTCCTCCCGCCGAAGGAGAGGCGCTGGTGTTTCGCCCGGGCGGCGCGGACGGCGCGACGCTTCTTGGGCGGCTCAAGATCGACGAATGGGGTCCGGCAGCACCCGAGCCGAAGCGTGTCGTACTCGATACGGGCGACGGCGGCCGTATCCACGGCGATCTGTATGGGGCGGGCGCGCGCGGCGTCGTGCTGGCGCACGGCGGGCGCTTCAACAAAGAGACCTGGATACCACAGGCGCGCGCGTTGGAGGCGGCCGGGTTCCAGGTGCTGGCGATCGACTTTCGCGGCTACGGCGAATCCACCGGGCCGGGCGTGAACGATCCCATGGGCGCGCCGCTTTACCGGGACGTTCTCGCGGCCGTGCGGCGCCTGCGCGCGAACGGAGCGGAGAAGGTGGCGGTTGTCGGAGGATCGATGGGAGGCGACGGCGCAGCGGGCGCCCTGGTGCATCAGGCGCCGGGCGAGATCGACCGCGCCGTGTTCCTCGCGGCCGAACCGGCCGGACCACCGGAAAAGATGACCGGCCCCAAACTCTACATCCTCTGCCGCGACGACGTCCAGGGCGAGAACACGCCCCGCCTTCCAAATATTCGCGCGCAGTACGAGAAGGTCCCTGGGCCGAAGCAGATGATCGTGCTCGATTGCTCGGCGCATGCGCAGTTCATTTTCCAAACACCGCAGGCGGGGCGTCTGATGCGCGAGATCGTGCGCTTCCTGCAAACACGTTATTGACGGTCAAGCCTGTGGGCCGTATGCTCGCCGGATGCCCCATATCGCCATTCCCGGTAATCTGCCCGGCATTCGAGGTCTGATGGCCTTCCGGCCCGAATCCGCCAAGCCGCTCAACGAACTCGTCGACGTGCTGCTACGGCAGGAGAGCTCGCTCACTTCGGGCGAGCGCGAGTTGATCGCCACGTTCGTGTCGGCGGGTAACGACTGCAAGTATTGCCAGACCATACATGGCGCCATCGCCGCGCACGACTTGGGAGGCGACGGCGCGCTGGTGGAACAGGTGAAGCGCGATCCTTCGGCAGCGCCCATTTCGGAGAAACTGAAAGCGCTGCTGGCGATCGCGGCGAAGGTGCGAGAGAGCGGCAGGAGCGTCACGGACGGCGACGTCGCGCGGGCACGCGAGCTAGGCGCGACGGACCGCGAAATTCACGACACGGTGTTGATCGCGGCGGCGTTCTGCATGTTCAATCGCTACGTGGACGGGTTGGCCACGATCGCGCCGGACGATCCCGAGTTCTACCGGGCGCGCGCCGAAGTGATTTGCCGCGATGGGTACTCCCAGGTGAATAGGGAATTCCAGCTCTAGCGGACGGGCGAGGACGCGCTCGCCAGCTAGCCGCGAACGTAGCCTTTCGCGATCAGCTTGCCCTGCCAGCGGTGCATCTCATCGGACATGGGCGGAACGCCGGAACCCGAGATCCAACGGTTGTAGAAGTTAAACAGGGCGCAAGTGGTGGTTGTGTAATAGATCGCCTCGTCGTCCCAACCGGCTTCACGCAAAGGCGTCATGTCATCGGCCGAGACTTCGTGGGAAACGTGCGTGAGCTTCTCCACAAAGCGCAGCAGAGTCTTCTCGGCCGGCGTCAGGGGCGAGGACTCCATGTCGTCCAACACCGACGTCACCAGTTCCTCGCTACCGAGAAGCTCCGATGCCGCCGCCGCGTGCGCCTTGGTGCAGAACGCGCAGCGGTTGAGACGCGACGTGTAGGCGGCCACGAGTTCGCGAAGACCGGGGCTGATGGTGGCGGGCGTGCGCAGCACTCCATTGGTAAAGCGGGCGAGGTGGCCGGTGTAGTCCTCTCCGAAAGCGAACAGGTCCCAGATCTTCGGATATTCGGGATGTTCGGCCTTGGTCTGCTCGACCACACGCTGGTAGACGCCACCGGGTTTCGGGTTGCGCTCAATGCCGGGGATGTAGAGGGTCTTCATGGCTCCTCGCTAAAAGATGAACTTCAATCCGAATTGCAGGAGGCGCGCCTGGCTCGCGGTGAGGATGCGGCCGAAGTTCGGCGAAGCCAGATCGGAGATCGGCAGTCCGAAATTGGCGTGGTTGGCGAGATTAAACGCTTCGGCGCGGAACTGCAGGCGCTTGGATTCGGCGAGGCGGAAGTCCTTGAGGAGCGAAGCGTCGAGGTTGAACAAGCCGGGCCCCCGGGCGATATTGCGTCCGGCGTTGCCGAATCGGCCGGCTTCGGTGGCGGCCACAAGGCGGCGGAACGCCGTGCGGCTCATCCACGACTCGACTGTCCGCGAACCGGAGTTCGGATCGCCTACCAGATCGGGCCGGCTGGCGGCATAGCCGGAGATCGGCGGGCTCGTGGCCTGCAGAGCGACGTTGGCCGTGTCGTAGACGGTGAAAGGCGTGCCGGTGTTGGCGGTGACGATGCCGTTCAACTGCCAGCCGCCCAACAGGGTTCCGGCCAAGCCCCGCCGTTGGCGGGCGAAGGGAAGCTCCCATAGGCCGCTGGCGACAAACCGATGCCGGGCGTCGAAGAGAGAGAGGCCGCGCTCGGCGTTGAGGTCGAAGGGATTTTGCGCGAGGTCGTTCTCGCCCGCAAGCGCCTGGGCCGAGGTGATATTGAGGTTCATGCCGGAGAGATAGTCGATGGATTTGGAAAACCAGTAAGAGACGTTGAACGCGAAGCCTGCCGAGTAACGGCGCGAGAGGCTGAGCTGGGCCGCGTGGTAGCTCGAATTCAGGCCATACATCAGCGTGGCGGCCGTCGCCATGCGGCAGGCGCTTCCGTCGGCGGGGCAATCGGCATAGAGACGGCGGCGGTCGGCGTTGCCTGAGGTTGCGCCGGGAGCGTAAACAGAGGGGTTGCGCTCGACCGTGCGGGGGAGCCGCGTGCCCTTTGTGCCGACGTAGCGCGCTTCCAATACGAGGTCCTTCACGAGCGCGCGCTGGATGGAGAAATTCCAGTCTTGCGCATAGGGTGGGCGAGCCTCCGGGGACATGGCGAGCATCGTGGAGGGCCGGGCGAACGTGTCGGGAACGGGCGTTGGGCCGCCCGAGTAGGGATTCTGGAAGTTTACGTTCCCTGCCTTCTGCACGAACTGAACCCAGGGCAAGGCGCTGACGGCGAACGTCGCGCCGACGTTGGCTCCGTTCGAAAAGGGATCATAGAAGATGCCGTATCCCGCGCGGATCGACCATTGGCCGTTACCGGAGGGGTCCCACGCCAAGCCGATCCGCGGCATGAACGCTTTGTAGTAGTTGCTCGCGATGCCGTCGGCAACGCCTTCGTCGCCAGGATAGAGGATGCCTCTGGGCGCCTCTGGCCGGACCGTCGATTGCACGCCGGGCACAAATCCGTTCAATCGGCCTCGCACCTCCGTGTAAGGGTTCACCGCCTCCCAACGAACGCCTAGGTTGATAGTGAGCTTGCGGCTGGCGCGCCACTCGTCCTGAACGAACAACTGGGCGCCCCAGTTGCGAAGGCCCCGGGCGAAGTCACCGAGGCCCTGGAAAAAGATCTGGGGAGCGCCGAGCAGCAGGTTGGCGAATGCGTCGCTGGTGGGAGCGGCGGGCGTGAAGATCATGAGGCCGTTGGGTACAGTGGCCTGAAAGACGTTCAGTTGATTGCGGCGGAAACCGCCGCCGAACTTGAGCGAGTGGGCGCCGCGAAACCAGGAAAGGCTATCGGCGGCTTCGTAGGTGTTTTGCGCCGTTTTGCGCGGGCCGCTTTGGGCTCCTCCGATGGGCGAGTAGCCGGCGACGTTGAAGAACGGCGGTCCCTGGCCAAGGGCGGAAGCCGAGTCGTAGCCGAAGCCCGTCTCGCGCGGGGAGGTGCGGTTCAAGCGCGTGTCGAAGAGGAATGCGAAGCGGAAGAAGGACACGCGCGCGGAGTTGGTCATCGAGGGCGAAAGGATGCGCGTGTGCGCGAGGACGGCCGAGTTCGCCGTGAGATCGTCGCGCGTGGGGAAGCCTGGAACTGGCGCGCCGCGAACCGAGATCGGGTTCACGTTGTGCCCCTTGGAATAGGAGTAGCGCGCGAAGAACTGGTCGTCGACGGAGCGGTTGAAGTCTACGCGGCCGCCTGCCTGATTGCTGAGATTTTCGGTGACTACGGTGGCCGAATGCACGGACGGCGACAGGTTGCCGTTGGGATAGAGCTCAACAACGCTCTGCGCGAGCGGATGGAACGAACTTTGCGGTATCCGGTTGTCCGGGAAAGGGACGCCGCCGGCAGCGTTGTTGCGAAGTGGATTGGGCAGGCCGGAGAAGTCGCCTTGCTTTTGCGCGAGCGTGGGAACGGCAGCCGATTGCGTGAAGCCCTGCCGGTTGCGGAAGCCTTCGTAATAGCCGAAGACGAAGAGGCGGTCTTTCACCAGAGGCGCGCCTACCGTTCCGCCGAACTGGTTCTGCTTGAGCGGTTCGACGCCACGCGAGAAGAAGTTGCGTGAATCGAGTTTGTCATTGCGGAAGAACTCATAGAGTGTGCCGTGGACCTGGTTGCCGCCGCCCTTGGTGACCACGCTTGTGGTGGAGCCGCTATAGCCGCCGTATTCGGGAGGCGCCGTGTGCGTGAGGATGCGGAACTCGCGGATGGAATCGACGGGGATTTTTAGGGCGTATCCGCCGTCGACACGGTTGTTGATTTCCGAGCCGTCGAGGAGATAGTTGTTCGATTCGGGCCGCTGGCCGTTGACCGAATAGGCTTGGCCTTCGCGCAAAGTGCCGCCGATCTTCAGCACGCCCGCCGAAACGGGAGCCACGCCGGTTTGAAGCAGTCCGAGTTGGGTGAAGTTGCGGCCGTTGAGCGGAAGGTCGAGCACCTCGCGGCCGCTGACGGTCTTGCCCAGCGTGTTCGTGGAAGTGTCCACGTGTGGGGCGTCGCCTTCGACGGTCACCGATTCGGCGACGGTGGCCAGGTCGAGGCGCACGTCCACGCGGGCGGTCTGGCTGACTTGAATGACGATGGGTTCTTGGGTGAACCGCGAGAACTTGGGAGCCTCGACCGTGAGCGAGTACTCGCCGGCGCGGAGCGGGGCGAGACGGTAGAGTCCGTTCCCGCCGGTGGTTTGGGTCATCGTGTAGCCGGTTTGCGCGTTACGCACGGTGACAACGGCGCCGCCGAGAGCGCCGCCCGACTTATCGCCGATCTGTCCCTCCAGCGCTCCCGTGGGGTCTTGCGAATGCGCGATACCCAGGCAGAAGATGTAGAAAATTCCCAGTGTGCGGACGTGTGATTTCGACATTGAAGCGAATCACAAAATGGTATGGATTGGGATTGGAAACAGCAATAATTCGAATGCACTAGGCCCTCAGCCAAGGGCCTTGTCCAGTGCGGTGGTGTGTTGAAGGCAGCGCTACATCGTCACGGCGCCGCGCGGCGTCTTCTTCGTTTTCTCGATCCACGCGTCTTTGACTTGGCCTGGAAAGGACGGTCCGACCCAGTTCTTCACCTTGTCCGAGAGGCCGGTCCTGGCAATCTCTTCGGACTGCTTGCCCGCCTTGACGCCGGACTCAACCAGCGCGTTCAGCTCCTGCATAAAGGCCATCTCGCCCTCGACGATCTCAGCGCCGCCGGCCGGTCCGTGACCGGGCAAGACATGCTTGGGCTTGAGCTTGAGCGCTTCCTTCATCACGTTCGCCCAGTTGCCGATGTGCGCGTCGCCGAGGTAGTTGTACGGACCATTGGTGGCGGCGTCTCCCGTGCAAAGCACGCTTTCCTTGGGGAGCCAGGCGAAGCCGTCGCCCCGTGTATGCGCCCAGCCGAAGTGATGGAACTCGAGGCGGCGAGCGCCGTCGTCCATCACGTGCGGGGATTTGGCGAACACGGTCTTGGGCGGCTCGGCTGTCGTAAGGTTCAACTCGGCGACGTCCTTACGGCCTTTCGCGGCGGACTGCCAGGCCTTCGGCTCGTGCACTTTCATCATCTCGACGACGCCGGGGAAGCCCATCGTCTCGGCGCCGTTGCGCGTCCAAAAGGAATTTCCATAGGCGTGGTCGCCGTGGTGGTGCGTATCGAAGACGTAACGGACCGGTTTGCTGGAGACCTTTTTCGCATCGGCGAGCGCGAGCTTGGCGCCGCTGGGGAAGTTGGCGTCGATCATCACGAGGTAGTCCTTCATCTCGACGATGACGTTGTTGCAGTGGCCCATCTCCTTGATTTCGCCTTCGCGGAACCAGACGCCTTTGACGATCTCCTTGACCGAGCCGGGCTGCGCCTCGGTAACCGTGGTGAAGAACGCCGCTCCGAGGAGTGCGGCGAAGGCGGACGTAGAGAGCCAGCGGTGCATGGCTAGCGATTATACTTCGGCTGCGGCCCGCGCAAGCGCATCCAGATCTCATCGCAACGCTTCACGACATCCTCCGTGAGCGGCCCTTCCCCGGCGGCGTCGAGATTGGCCGTGAGTTGGTCGAGGCGGCTGGCGCCGAGAAGCACGCAGGCCGTCGCCGTGTGGTGCAGCAGCCAGTTCAACGAGAGGCTGACGAGCGAGCGGCCGGCCTCCTGCGCGAGGGCGCGTAGTTCGTCGACGGCGTCGAAGTAGGCTGGATGCCAGTAGCGGTCGAGATACATCTGGTTGCCGTCGAAGCGGGTGCCTGGGGCGGGCCGTTCGCGCTGCTGCTTGCCGGTGAGCAGGCCGCCGGCGAGGGGATTGTAGGCGACGATGGCGAGTTCGTACTTGGTGGCCATGGGGACGAACTCCTGTTCAAGGCCGCGGGCGACGACGTTGTACATCATCTGCGCGGCGGCGACGGGGGCGTAGCCTTGCTCCTCGGTGAGCCGGAAGGCTTCGAGCGTCTGCCAAGCGGCGTAATTCGAGAGCGCCGGGTAGAGCACCTTTCCGTGCCGTACAAGCGCGTCCATGGCTTCGAGCGATTCCTCGATCGCGACGGCGTTGTCGGGCATGTGGAGGTAGTAGAGGTCCAGGTAGTCCGTGTTGAGGCGTTTGAGCGATTCTTCGACGTTGTGCAAAATCGCGGCGCGAGAGAGGCCGGATTCGAGAGGCCCGTCGCCCATCTTGCCGCGCACTTTGCTGGCGAGGACGACGCTTTGGCGGCGCGCGCCGAGAAGGCGCCCGAGCATGGCTTCGGCCTTGCCCTGGTTGTAGACGTTGGCGGTGTCGAGAAACGTGATGCCGCGATCGAGACAGGCGTCGAGAATGAGCGCGGCGGTGGGCTCATCGGTTTGCCCGCCGAAGGTCATGTTGCCGTACGCGATGCGGGAGACCTTCAATTCGGTGCGCGGGAGTGGGACGATTTGCATACGAGAGGCCAGCATAGCGCACGGGACGGGGAGCGGCGGCGTGAGGAGGGGGGCGTTTGACGCTCGGCGCGCCGGGGCCCACACTATGGG
>Ga0268299_1003076_pt1 | contig 16736 bp, 11 predicted proteins | sample NOBtaG_FD_193484 | JGI IMG/M metagenome (GOLD analysis project Ga0268299, IMG submission 193484) | Activated sludge microbial communities from bioreactor in Nijmegen, Gelderland, Netherland - NOB reactor | ecosystem: Engineered > Bioreactor > Aerobic > Activated sludge | place: Netherlands...
GTCGTCACGTCGACGCCGCCGATCGCCGCCTGGATGACGTCCTGCACGTCGCCGATGGTGAGGCCGTAGCGCGCGGCCGCCTCGCGGTCGACGTCGAAGTCGAGGTAGTAGCCGCCGAAGGCGCGTTCGGGATACGCGCTGAGCGTGCCGTCGATGCCGGTCACCGCGGTCGCGACCTGCTCCGCGATGGCCGCGAGCTCGCCGAGATCGCTCCCCATCACCTTGATGCCGACCGGCGTCTTGATGCCCGTCGACAGCATGTTGAGGCGATTCTCGATCGGATACGGCCACGCGTTGGCAACCCCGGGGAGGGCCACCGCCTCGTTGAGGCCCGCGTGCCGGGTGCCGTCGGCGTCGGTCCAGCCGTATTTCAGCTCCTCGGTCGTGATCGGCCGGCGCTCCGGCCAGAAGGTCGCGGTGAAGGGCGCCTTCAGCCACGCCGGCCACCCGCTGAAGAAGTAGGACTCGCCGCGGCTCCGCCACCGGGCCGGGTCCGTGTGGAGCCGGACGACGGTTTCGATCATCGAGAGGGGCGCGGGGTCCGTCGCGCTCTCGGCCCGTCCGATCTTCCCGTGCACGCTCGCGACCTCCGGGAACGTCTTGATGATCTTGTCGGTCTGCTGGAGGAGCTCCTTGCTCTTCGTGATCGAGATCGCGGGATCCGTCGTCGGCATGTAGAGCAGGTCGCCCTCGTCGAGCGGCGGCATGAACTCGGACCCGAGCCGCGACCACGGGAACACGGTCGACGCGCCCAGGACGAGCACGGCGGCCAGCGTCGCGGCCGGATGCCGCATCACGAAGCGGAAGCACGGGTCGTAGAGCGCGATCGAGAGGCGGTTCAGGGGGTTCGACTCCTCGGACGGGATGCGGCCGCGGATCAAATAGACCATCAACACGGGCACGATCGTGATGCCGAGGATCGCGCCCGCGGCGATCGCGAACGTCTTCGTGTAGGCGAGCGGCGCGAAGAGCCGGCCCGACTGCTCGCCGAGCACGAAGATCGGCAGGAACGCGACCGTGATCACGAGCAGCGAGAAGAAGAGACTCGGTCCGACCTCGACGCAGGCGTCGGTGACGATCTGCACCCGCGAGCGCGCCGGCTCGCCGCGCGCCTGGCGCGCGCGCTCCGCCTCCAGATGCTTGTGCGCGTTCTCGATCATCACGTTCGCGGCGTCCACCATGACGCTGATCGCGAGCGCGAGGCCGCCGAGGCTCATGATGTTGGCGTTGATGCCGAGCAGGTTCATCACGAGGATCGAGACGAGGAGCCCGATCGGCAGCACCACGACCGCGACGAACGCGCTCGGTACGTGCGCCAGGAAGACGAGGATGATCACCGCCGTCACGATCAGCTCCTCGATCACCGCCTCGCGGAGCGTGCCGACCGATCGTTCGATCAGCGCCGAGCGATCGTAGGTCGTCTTCACGAAGACGCCCGGCGGCAAGCCGTCCTCCAGCTCCGCGAGCTTCCGCTTCGCGTCGGCGATCACTTTGAACGCGTTCTCGCCGAAGCGGGCGACCACGACGCCGCCGACGGCCTCGCCGATGCCGTCGAGCTCGCTCACCCCGCGGCGCGTGGCGCCGCCGATCTGGAGCGTCGCGACGTCGCGCAGCAACACGGGCGTGCCGCGGCCGGCGGCTCCGGTCGCCTCGGGAGGATCCGCCGCGGCCCCCGTCGGCCCGGGCATGGCGCCGCCCGCACCGCGCGCCACCGGTCCCACGACCACGAGGCCGAGGTCGTCGAGCCCGCGGAGGTACCCGCGGCTCCGCACCATGTACTCGTGCTCGCTCATCTCGATGACCGCGCCGCCGACGTCGTCGTTGGAGCGCTCGATCGCGGCCATCACGTCGCGGACGCCGAGCCGATGCGCCTCGAGCCGCTGCGGGTCGAGAACGACCTGATACTGGCGAACGAACCCGCCGATCGGCGCCACCTCGGAGACGCCGTCGACGGCGGTCAGCGGATAGCGGAGATACCAGTCCTGCAAGCTCCGGAGCTGGGCGAGATCCTGGTTGGACGCGTGCAGCGGAGTGCCCGTCAGCGGATCGACGCCCGGCTCCTCGAAGGCGCGCACCTTCACGAGCGCGCCGCGGCGTCCGGCGGGCGCGTCCTCGACCCGCGCGTACCAGCGGTCCTCGGCGACGTCGTGCCAGAGGCCGCCCGGGTGATCCGGCGACCACCATCCCGGATAGAGGACGTACTGGTAGACCCACCCGAGACCGGTCGCGTCCGGCCCGAGCTTCGGCTCGACGCCCTTCGGCAACCGGTCGCCGACGACGCTCAAGGCTTCGAGCACGCGGCTCCGCGCCCAGTAGAGGTCCGTGCCCTCGTCGAACAGCACGTAGACGAACGACAGCTCGAACATGCTGTACCCGCGCACGACCGTGGAGCCCGGCACCGCGAGCATGGCGGTCGTGAGCGGGTACGTGACCTGGTCCTCGACGACCTGCGGGTTCTGCCCGGGGTAGTCGGCGACCACGATCACCTGGACGTCCGAGAGGTCCGGGATCGCGTCGAGCCGGATGTTCTGGACGCCCCACACTCCCCCCAACGCCAGGAACACGGTCGCGAGAAGGACGAGCAGGCGATTCCGGACGGAGAAGCGAATGATGCGTTCGATCATCGCGCGCCGTCCTTCGGGTGTTCCACGGCCAGGTACTTCTGAATCGCCTCCTGGGTACGGCTCTCGGCGTCGAGCAGGAACTGACCGCTGATCACGACGCGCTCGCCCTCGCCGAGCCCGCTCGTCACGGCGACGAGCCCATCCTCACCGCTCTCGCCGAGCACGACGTCGCGGGGCGCGAAACGCCCGCCGCCGAGCGCCACGAACGCGAACCGCCGTCGCCCCGTGTCGATCACGGCCTCCCGGGGCACCACGAGCGCGCCGTGCGCGACCGTCGAGCGCAGCCGCGCGGTCGCGTACATGCCCGGGCGCAGGCGGAGTCCGGGATTCGGAATCCGCGCCCGCACCGTCGCGGTCCGGGTGTCAGGATCGAGGTGCGGATGGACGAAGAAGATCTCGCCCTCGACCGGCTCGCTGGCGCCTTCGACCGTCGCCGCGACCGTGTTGCCGATGGCGACCGCCGGAAGGTCCTGCGGATGGACCTGGAGGTCGAGCCACAGCATCGAATGGTCGACGATCTGGATCACGCGGTCGCCGGCCTTCACCGCCGCGCCGGCGACCACGAGTTTCTCCGTGACGTGCCCCGTGATCGGACTCGTGAACGTCACCGTGCGCGGCGTGCGGTCGAGCACGGCCAGACGGTCGATCTCGGCGGCCCGCAGCCCGTAGCGTTCGAGCTTCCGCCGCGCCGCCTGCACGAGCGTCGCGGCGACGCCCGCGTCCGCCGACCCGGCGCGCCGACTCGCGATCAGCTCGTCGACCGCCACCTGGAGCTCGGGACTGTAGAGCTCGAAGAGCGGGGCGCCGGCCTCGACGTGCACCCCGACCGTGTCGGCATGCAGGGCTTCGATCCACCCCGAGACGCGCAGGTTCACGTCGCGCACGTTCGGCTCGGCCTGGTCGAGGTAGCCGGTCGCGCGAATCGCGCGCGCGAGATCGGCGCGCCGCACCTCGGCGAACCGCACGCCCATGTTCTGCACCATGGTCGGATTGATCACGACCGCCCCGTCGGTCGGTGCCCCGACGTCCGTCACGACCGGCGTCAGCTTCATGTGGCAGATCGGACAGAGGCCGGGCTCGTCGCGGAGGATCTGGGGGTGCATGCCGCACGTCCAGAGCTGCCGCTTCGCGGTCGGCCGGTCCTCGGGCCCGTCGTGCCGGTGCTCCTGCGCGACGGCCCGGTCCAAAGGCCCGCTCGCGAGGAGGAGCGCGCCGAGCACGAGCGTCGAGAGACGGCGACTCATCGCGCGCCCTCCGTCACGGCGACCCGCTCAGCATGCGCCGCGGCCGTGAGCGTTTCCGCGTCGACCCCGAGCAACGCCTCGAGATCGGCGATCGCCTTCTCGCGCAGCGTCCGCGCCTCCGCGGCGAGCAGACGGACGTCGAGAGGCAGGCGCCGCGCCTCGAGCAGCGCGTCGTACGTGCCGACGTCACCCGCGTAGGCGATGTCGGCCGTCACCACCGCGCGCTCGGCCGCGTCGCGCAGCGGCCCGCCGTAGAGCGCCGCACGCCGGTCGGCGTCGCGCGCCGTCACGAGCGCCGCCACGACGGCCGACGCGCGATCGAATCGCGCCTGCCGCTCGCGCGCCCGGGCCGCGGCGAGCTCGGCGCGGGCCGCGCGAATCATCGCGCCGACCTCGCGCAGCATGGTCGGGATCGAGATCACGACGCCCGCCATCTGTGCCGCCGCACCCTCGGTTCCGACGAACGGGTTGAAGTCCGGGATGTAGCGCAGCCGCGCGAGCGCGAGCGCGTCGTCGCGCCCCTGCACCTCGCTTGCCAGGATCGCGAGCTCCGGATCGCGCTCGGCCGCGACCGCGAGGATCCACGCATCGTCCGCGGGCAGCGAACGCCCGGGTTCGATCTCCGCCGGCGGGGTAAGCGGCGCTTCCGGCGCGCGCGCGAGCATGGCGTTCAGCTCGGCCCGGGCACGCCGCACGCTCGCCGCCAGCGCGGCCCATTCGTCGTCGGCGCGATGCGTGGCCGCATCGGCGGCGATCAGCGACGCACGCTCGGCCCCGCCCGCGACCCGCGCGGCGGCGGTCGCGACGTCGACGCGCGCGAGCGCCGCACGCGCGTCCGCGACGCGTTGCTGCTCCGCGAGCAGCGCGTAGTCGTACCAGGCCTTCAGAGTTCGCCGCTGGAGATCGAAGCGCAAGGCGACGAGCCGACGGCCCGCGGTTCGCGCTTCGTCGGTCGCGACCGTGGCCGCCTGATAGACCTTCGTCGGGAACGCCAGGTCCTCCATCGGATCGAACCCGAAGACGAGGCTCGTGCGGTCGAACCCGTCTCCGGCCCCCGAAAGGGCGCGCGAGACGTCGAGCGAGAACGGCGTGTTCGGGTAGGCGCCGGCCTGGTCGATCCGATGCACCGCCGCGGCCCACGCGTAGTAGGCCTCCTCGAGCTCGCCGTTCGCGACGAGCGCCCGCCGTAGGACGTCGCGCCACGTCGGGGCCGCGGGGAGCTCCGGAAGCACGCGCTCGTCGAACGGCACCGCATAGGCCTCCCCGGCGCGCGCGACCGCGGCTTGCTCCTCGCGCGCGGCGCGCGGAGCGAGGACGCAGCCGCTCGCGACCACGGCGAGCCCGAGCATCATCCAACGTTGGTGGAACATGAACGACCTCCATCGACGGCCCGCGCGCGCGGAAGGCAGGCGCGGGGAAATCGCACGTGGCGCGCGAGAACGCGCCGCGGGCGCACGACACGACGACGTGCGCGGCCGGACGGACGAGCCGTCCGGCGGAGGTCTCAGCTCAGGAGTGCGGTGTGGGCTGCGACGAGGCTACCGGGCGGCGACCCGCGCCCGAGCACGGACGGCCCCGGGACGAACGCGACGCGCGCCGGCGCCGCGACCACGAAGGACGGCGCCGCCGTGCCGACGGCCGCGAACGCATGGTCGAGATCGGGTGCCGCCTTGGCGAGCGCCGAGGGCAGGACGCCGAGGTGCTTCGCGCAACAGCGGGCCGCGTCGGCGTCCGCGCGGGCTTTACTGCGGGGGCAGTGCGACTTGCAGCACTGCTTCGGACCCATGCTGCTCAGGTAGAGCGCCGAGCTCGTCGAGCCGACCAGCGACAACGCGAGCGCGAAGACGAGCGCTGCCAGGGTCGAAGGACGAGGAGATCTCACGCCCCGAGGGTTAACCCCGAGGCGGCATGAGTCAAGCCGGTTTCGGCGTCTGGTAGTCGCTCAGAGCGACTCCGCGACCGTAGGAGCGCATCCCTGACGCGCAAATCAAACTGAGCCACTACCCGGCGTCTCGATCCGGACCGTCGCGTTGTAGTCGGGTTCGCCGCTCGCCGGATCGAGGCGCCGCCCGATCAGGACGTTGCCCTCGGGCCAGTACACCTGGAGGGTGCCCGGGACGACCCGCGCGAGCCGGCAGCGACCCGCATAGCGTCCGAGCTCCGACACGAGCTCGACCGGCGACCCCTCCGCGAGCCCGAGCCGCGCCGCATCGGTCGCCGCCATGAAGACGGCGTCGCGCCGGTGCGTGCCGGTGAGGGCGTCCGTCGTGCTCTGGGTCATCGAGTTGAACTGCTTGCCGCGCCGGGTAGTGACCACGAACTCGTCGGACGCGCGCATCGTCGCCGCGACGGGAATCGGGGCGAAGCGCGCGCGGCCGTCCGACATTCCCGGACAGACCCCGTCGGCGCAGAGCAGCGGGCCGCCGTACTGGATCGCGTCGCCGGCGCGCCGGAGATCGGCGATCCCGCGATAGAGCGGCATCACGCGCTCCATCTCGTCGCGGATGCGTTGCGCGTCGTCGCAGCCGAAGTCCGCCGCCTGCCGTCCGACGCCGCCCACGTACGGCGCGCCGAGCGCGCGCCGAGCGATCGCCGCCAGGATCTCCCATTCGGCGCGCGCCTCGCCGATCCGCCGCCCGGGAATCTCGGGAGAGAAGCGCACGCGGCGCTCGGTCGTGGTCGACGTGCCGCCGCCGCGCTGCTCGTAGCGGGTCGCCGCGGGGAGGACGAGCACCGCGTCGCCCTCGACGAGCGTCGAGGTGTTGAGGACGATGTCCTGATGGATGCGGAGGGGAATCCGCTCGAGCGCGGCGCGGCACCACGCGGGATCGGGCATCGTCTCGAGGAAATTGCCGCCGAGGAGATAGAAGACGTCGAGCGCACCCGCGTGGGCGGCGTCGAGCATCGCGGCCGTCATCATCCGGGGGCCTCTTGGCACCGGGAACCCCCAGACCGCCTCGCACCGGGCACGCGCCGCCGGGTCGTCGATCGGATCGTTCCCGGGGAGCACGTTGGGGACGCTGCCGCACTCGGCCGCGCCCTGCACGCCGCTGTGCCCGCGGATCGGCATGAGCCCCGTGTGCGGCCGTCCGACCATGCCGCGCGCGAGGGCCAGGTTGATGATCGCGGCGACGTTGTCGACGCCGAAATGATGCTGCGTGACGCCCATGCTCCAGACGAAGACCGCGCTCCGCGCGCCGGCGTAGAGCGCCGCGAAGCGCTCCATCTCGGCGCGCGGGAGGCCGGACTCGCGCTCGAGCAAGGGCCACTCCTGCGCGTCCAGCTCGGCGGCGAGCGCCGCGAAGCCGGTCGTGTGGGCGTCGATGAACGCCTGGTCGAGCGCGCCGCGAGCCCGCAGCGCCTTCAGGACGCCGTTCGCGAAGGCACGATCGCCGCCGACGGTCACCGGAAAGAACTCGTCCATCAGCGCCGTCCCGAACACGGCGCTGCGCGCGACCGACGGCACCCAGTACCGCTCGAGGCCGGGCTCGCGATACGGATTGACGACGACGATGCGGGTGCCGGCCGCCTTCGCGTAGTGCATGTACTTCGTGCTGACCGGCTGGTTGTTGGCGAGGTCGCTGCCCCAGATCACCAGGAGGTCGGTTCCGATCCAGTCCTTGAGCGAGCAGGTCGCCGCCGCCACGCCGAGGCTCCGCTTCATCGCGGTCGTGCTCGCGGCGTGACAAAGGCGCGCGTCGTTGTCGACGTTGTTCGTTCCGAGCGCGCGCGCGACCTTCTGCGCCACGTAGTAGACCTCGTTCGTGAGCCCGCGCGAGGTCGTGAAGAACGCGATCCGCTCCGGCGCCGCCGCGCGCAGCCGATCGGCCGCGAGCCGTTCCGCCTCGTCCCACTCGAGCCGCCGGAAGGCGCGCGCCCCGCGCTCGAGCAGCATCGGAAAGGGCAACCGTCCGAGGGCGCGGAGCTGCGCGCTCGTCAGCGCGCGCAACCGCGGCACGTCCGTCAGCACCGCCGGGTCGAGCGCCGGCATCGTGTTGAGGCGCAGCAGCTCCAGCCGGGTCATGCACAGGTGCACGCCGTCGATAACGTCGTCGCGGAGCCCGCGCGGGCCGAGGGCGCAGCCGTCGCACACGCCGTCGCGCAGGATGCGCCACCCGTACGGCAGCTCGTCGCGATTCCGCCAGACGATCTTCGCCATGTCGCGGAAGTGCCGCGGCTTCGCGACGTTCAAGCCGAACGGCAGGTTCATGGCGCGGGGTCGCCGCTCCGCACGAGCGGGCGCGGTGGGCGCCCGGTGCGGTGCTTCACACGATCGATCAGGTACGCGGCGAAGTCGTCGCGCACCGCGTGCGCCGCCAAGGTCTCGAGTCGCCGCCGCTCCGAGCGCCCGAGCGCGCGCCAATCCGCGAGCGAGATCTTGTAGCCGATCTCGTCGAGCGCGGCGCGGACGGTGCGCGACATGAAGTCGAGCGGGTCGGTGCCCGGCGCCTCGGGATCGCGGTCGGCAGGCGGGCGCGGCGCGGCCGTGAGCCGCTCGCGCCCGGTGTAGACGTTGCTTGTCTCGTCGCGGACGAACCCGACGAGCGTCATGCCGGCGTCGCGCGCCAGCGTCACGGCGAGGCTCGACGGCGCCGATACCGCCGCGACGATCGGGATCGCGGCGCCGAGCGCCTTCTGGACGATCTCGAAGCTGGCGCGGCCGCTCACGAAGAGGATCGGCGTCGGCGGGCTCGGGGTCTCGCGCAACCGCCAGCCGATCACCTTGTCGACCGCGTTGTGGCGGCCGACGTCCTCGCGGGCGGCGAGCAGCATCCCGCCCGCGTCGAAGAGCCCGGCGGCATGGAGCCCGCCCGTCGCGCGAAAGGTCGGCTGCGCGGTGGCCAGCGCGGCGGGGAGGGTGGCGATCACGCCGGGATCGACGAGAGGGCCAGGGGCGACCGGCGGTCGCTGCTTCAAGATGGCCTCCACGCTGGCGGCGCCGCAGAGCCCGCAGCTCGTCGACGTGACCGCCGCGTGGCGGGCGAGGCGCTCCCGGAGCTCCGGGAGCGGGTGCGCGAGCTGCACGTCGACCACGTTCGCGACGTCCGGCTCCTCGGGGTGCCGGCGGAAGACGATGCTGTCGACCTCGTCGGCCCGCGCGATCACGCCCTCGCTCGCGAGCATGCCGAGCACCAGGTCCGCGTCGGCGCCGGGCGTACGCATGGTGACGAGCCAGCGCCAGCCGTTCAGATGGATCTCGAGCGGCTCCTCGACCGCGACCGTGTCGGTCGCGGCCATCGCGGCGCCGATCGCCAGACGCCACACGTCGGTCGCGAGCGCGGGCTCACTCGGCGTCTCGCGGGCGATCGTGGGGCCGGGCATCGAGCGACGATAGCAACGCCGTCTTCGGGCTGACAATCAGTCGCGCGAGACCGCGAAGGCGGCGAGGGCAGCGGCGTATTCCTCGGGCGTGTTGAGACTCCGGAAGCTCTCGCCCTCCGGATCGAACGGGCGGACGGCGTCCGCCTCGACGCGCCGCACCCGTGGCAGGCGCGCCACGGCCTGGAGACGACGCTCGCCTTCCGCCACCATCGCGTCGAGCGTCGGGCGGAGCGCCCGGCGGTACAGCGCGACGAGCGGCTGCGGGCGATCGTTCCAGACCGGCACGATCGCGTCGTACCCACCGTGGCGGAGGGCCGCGAGGTGCCGCACGACGGCGAGACGCAGCAACGGACCGTCGCACCCGACGGCGAGAGCCCACGGCGCCGCGATGGTCCCGAGCCCGAGGGCGAGTGCGGGCAGGGGCCCTTCGCCGGGATGGGTGTCGTGCACGACCGTCACGGCGTCGCCGACCGGGGGAAGCGCTTGCCCCGGTGCCGCCACCAGCACGATCTCGTCGACCGCGGGGCGAACGCGCTCGACCACGCGCGCGAGCAGCGGCATGCCGTCGAAGTCGAGCCACGCCTTCGGACGACCCATACGGGTCGACCCGCCACCCACCAGGACGATCGCGGCGAGCGCCGTGCGATGCGACGGGGAATTGACCGACTCGGACGTCATGGAAACGGTGGCTACCCTGGCGCGTTCGCGAGCGAGCATGCTATGCAGGTCGCCGATCCGCAATCGGCGATCGTCCGCTTCAGGTGGTGGCTAGGTCCCGCGCAAGAAAGCGTCGCGAACTCCGTCAGGTCCGAAAGGAAGCAGCGGTACCGACTCCCTTTCTGTGCCGCGGGGGCGCCTAGCTGCCACCTCGAGCGGATGATCGTTCGCGGACCGGTCGACGACCGCAGCAACCCGCGTGATGGTGGAGATCCGCGAATCCTCCTCGAGGACACGGCGATGGCGTATCTGGTTTTGGCCCGAAAGTGGCGGCCGCAGCGATTCGAGGACGTCGTGGGTCAAGACCACGTCACGACCACGCTGCGGAACGCCATCGTCCAGGGCCGGCTCGCGCACGCCTTCCTGTTCTCCGGCCCGCGCGGCGTCGGCAAGACGACCGTCGCCCGCCTCCTCGCCCGCGCGCTGAACTGCGGCGAGGGCCCGACGGCCGAGCCGTGCGGCACCTGCGGGAGCTGCACCGACATCGCTGCCGGCAACGCGCTCGACGTGGTCGAGATCGACGGCGCCTCCAATACCGGCGTCGACAACATCCGCGAGCTGAACGAGGCCGTCCGCTACCGGCCCGCGGCCGGGCGCTTCAAGATCTACATCATCGACGAAGTGCACATGCTCTCGACCGCGGCCTTCAACGCGCTCCTGAAGACGCTCGAGGAGCCGCCCGAGCACGTCAAGTTCATCTTCGCGACGACCGAGGTGCAGCGCTTGCCGCCGACCGTCGTGTCGCGCTGCCAGCGCTACGAGTTCAAGCGCATCCCGATGCCGGAGCTCCTCGAGCGCCTCCGCCGCATCGTCGCCGACGAGAAGATCGAGGCGTCCGACGCGGCACTCTTCGATCTCGCCCGCGAGGCCGACGGCAGCATGCGCGACGCGCAGTCGCTGCTCGACCAGGTGATCGTGTTCGCCGGCAAGACCATCGGCGAGGCCGAGGTCCGCGGCGCGCTCGGCGTCGCCGACCGGTCGGTGCTGTATCGGGTGACCGAGTCGATTCTGTCGCGCGAGCCGGCCGGCTGCCTGAAAGCCGTCGACGAGCTGCACCGCTACGGCTACGAGGTCGGCCAGTTCGTGCGCGACCTGGTCCGGCAGCTCCGGCACCTGACGGTCGCGGCGATCTTCAAGGACCCGGGGCTCCTCACCGATCTGCCGGATGCGGAGGTGCAGGAGACGATGCGGCAGTCGGTGCTCCGCTCCGCCGACGATCTCCAGCGTCTCTTCCGGCTGGCGCAAGGGTCGGTCGAGGAGATCCGCAAGGGCGTCCTCCCGGGCGTGCTCCTCGAGATGACGCTCGTGAAGATGGCGACGCTCCCCGAGGGCGTACCGGTCGATCAGCTGATCGCGCGCCTCGAGGCCATGGAGCGCCGGCTCGCGGGCGGCGGCGGTGATCCACCGGGCCGGAGCGGCGAGCGCCCAGCACCGCCGACGCGACCTGCGATCACGCCGCCCCCCGCGGCACCGGCCCGTCCGGCCGCGGCACTCGCGCCGGCGGCACCGCCGCGCGCCGCGACCGCGCCGCCGGCCCCACCGGCATCCGCACCCGCACCGTCCCCTGCCGCGGCATCCGTTGCGCCCGCGGCGGTCGGCGCCGGCTGGACCGGATTCATCGCCGCCGCGCAAACCAAGATCAGCCTCAAGGTCTATCTGGCCGGCAGCCGCCCGCTCGACGAGAGCGACGACGTGCTGCACATCGGCGTCGAAAACGAGCTCGCCGTCCGCGCCCTGAAGGATCCCGACAACATCGCGGTGCTTCAGGATCTGGCGCTGCGCTCGTACGGCGGGCCGCGCCGCGTGCTGGTGAGCGTCGCGAAGGCCCCCGCGGAGGAGATCGCGCTCCGCCAGGCGACCGAGGACGCACGGCGGCGCGAGATCAGCGAGCGAGCGGAGCGCAGCGTCAGCGTGCGCGCCGCGATCGACATCCTGGGAGGCGAGGTCACCGAAGTGCGACCGCGGAGCAGGGGAGGGAAGGCATGAGTCTCGGAGACATCGGCAACCTGATGAAGCAGGCGCAGCAGCTCCAGGAGCGGCTCGCGCAGGTGCAGGACGACGTCGCCCGCCGCACCGTCGAAGCCGCGTCCGGCGGCGGTATGGTGAAGGTGAAGGTCAACGGCAAACACGAGCTGCTCTCGGTCACGATCGATCCGGCGGTGCTGAAAGAGGACGTCGAGCTCGTGCAGGACCTGGTGCTCGCCGCCGTGAACGAAGGCCTGCGGAGCGCGCAACGCATGGTCGCCGAGGAGATGACCAAGGTGACCGGCGGCCTCAAGATCCCCGGGCTCGGCTGAGGGCCGGATGGCGTACACGCCCTCGATGACCCGCCTGATCCAGGAGCTCTCGAAGCTCCCGGGGATCGGCGAGAAGACCGCGGCACGGCTCGCGTTCCACATCCTGCGTACCGACCGCAGCCTCGCCGACGGCCTCGCCGACGCGCTCAAGGCCCTGAAGGAGCAGACCCGGCTCTGCGCGACGTGCCACGGGCTCACCGAAACCGACCCATGTCCGATCTGCGCCAACGGCGAGCGTTCCGCCGACGTCATCTGCGTCGTCGAGGAGCCCGCCGACCTGATCGCGATCGAGCGCTCGCGCGGGTTCCGCGGGCGCTACCACGTGCTCCAGGGCGCGCTCTCGCCGCTCGACGGCGTCGGGCCCGAGGATCTCCAGATCGGCGGGCTGCTCCAGCGCCTGCGCGGTGACACGGTCCGCGAGGTGATCCTCGCGACCAACCCCACGGTCGAAGGCGAGGCCACGGCGATGTATCTCGCCCGCCTCATCAAGCCCCTCGGCGTGCGCGTCACCCGCATCGCGCACGGTATTCCAATGGGGGGCGACGTCGAGTACGCCGACGTCGTGACGCTCGGTCGAGCTCTGGACGGCCGGCGGGACATGTGATCCGAAAGCCCGCGCCCCAAGCGTTCCGCGGGCACCCCAAGGAGGAAGGCATGCGAGGACTTCAGATGGCCGGGAGTGTGTTCCTGGCGAGCATCATGATCACGGCGGCGCCGCTCGGCGCCGGCGCCCAGGACGGCACGCTCGCGACCGTCGGGACCAAGACCTTCACGCGTGCCGAGATCGAGACTCGGGTGAAGCCCAAGCTCATCGAGATCGAAGCGCAGAAGTACGAGGTCATGCGCGAAGGCCTCGACGAGGCCATCGCGGAGGAGCTCTACAGACTCGAATCGGAGGCGCGGAAGATCACGCCCGAGCAGCTCGAGAAGGACGAGGTCGAGGCCAAGGTGCCGGCGCCGTCCGACGCGGACATCCAGAAGGTCTACGACGACAACAAGGAAGACCTCCAGGGCCAGACGCTCGAGCAGGTGAAGCCGCAGATCGTCGAGTACCTGAAGGCCGAGAAGGCGCAGGGCCGTCGGCTCGCGTTCCTCTCCGAGCTGAAGGCGAAGTACAAGACGGTCGACAAGCTGAAGGCACCGACGGTCGAGGTCGCGACCGCGGGCCGGCCCGAGCGCGGCGGCGGCGCCAGCGCGCCCGTCACGATCGTCGAGTTCTCGGACTACCAGTGCCCGTTCTGCAAGCGCGGCGAGGACGCGGTCCAGAAGGTCGTCGACACGTACGGCAACAAGGTCCGGGTCGTGTTCCGCGACTATCCGCTCCCGTTCCACCCGCAAGCGCGCCCCGCGGCGGAAGCGGCGGCTTGCGCGAACGCGCAAGGCAAATTCTGGGAGTACAACAAAAAGCTCTTCGCCAATCAGTCGGCGCTCGCCGACGAGAATCTCAAGACGTACGCCAAGGATCTCGGCCTCGACACCGCGAAGTTCGACGAGTGCTTCGCGAAGAAGACCCACACCGCGAACATCGACAAGGACCTCGCGGACGGCGTCGCGGCTGGCGTGAACGGCACGCCCGCGTTCTTCATCAACGGGCGTTCGCTTTCCGGCGCACAGCCGTTCGAGAAGTTCAAAGAGATCATCGACGAGGAGCTGGCCGCGAAAGGCGGCGGCGCGTCCTGATCGGACGGGCCTGAGACGACGGGCGGGGGTGGCGCGCGACCGCTTCCCGCCCGCACTGTCTCGTTTTCGGTCAGGGTGGCGGCGCGCTCGTGAACACGAGCGCCGCAAATTTGACGGTCGGCTGAAGCGAAAGCCGGCCGCGAGTCGCCGGGCCGACTGGCATAGGGGTTGCTCACTTCCGCCCGATGCCGAAGCGCGCTCCCGCCTCGCTGGTCGAGATCGTCCAGCGATCGGCGATCACCGGGTGGATCGCCGCCCTGTACGGGGCCCTCTACATCTACGCCCGAGCCGATTTCGCGGCGACCGGAACCCTCTGGCTCTTCACCTGGCCGTTCTTCGTCCTCCTTGCCCTCGCCACCCTGGCGCACCTCTGGCTCGTGGGGGCCGGCGGCGACCGCGTGCCGTCGCCCGCACGCTGGGTCGGCGAGCTGAACCGGGTCCTCGCGGAGCCCGACCCCGAGCGCGTCGCGCCGGACCGTCTCCATGTGGCGCTCGTGCGTCTACCGGGCTTCCCCGCGATCGACGCGCTCTGGGGGTCGCTCTGCGCGGGGTCGGTCGTCGTGGCGATGGGACTCCTCGAGTGGCTCGTCGCCGACGCCACCCGCAACCTCGAGCCGATCCTGGTCGGCGGCCTCATCGCCGTCGTCCTGTACTCGGCGATGAGCTTCACGGTCACCGAGATGCTCGTGAACCGGCCGTGTCAGCGCCTTCGTCTCGCCGCGTCACGGATGGGGCTCGAGCCCTACGTCGGCCCGACGCTCGCGACGCCGGTCCGGATCGCGACGCTGGCGATCCCGACGGTGCTGGCGCTCGTCGTCGCACCACCCCTCGTGCACGCCCGCGACGACGCATCGATCGGCGCGGCCCACGCGGTGATCGTCGTGCTGGGCACCGTGCTCTGCGTCGGCCTCGCGTGGCTGCACGCGCTCGCCATCCGTGAAGCGGCGAGCGACCTCGGACAAGCGGCACGACATCTCGTCGGCGCCGAGGCGGCCCGTTTCGTCACCGGCACCATCGATGCCGAGCTGACCGGCATGGCGCGCGCTTTCAATGCGGCCGCGAGCCAGGTCGACCGCTCGCTCCAGATCTCGGCCGCGCGGTACTCGGCGCTCTTCGAGGGCGCGGGCGACGCGATCCTCCTCGTCGACCCGAAGACGGGTCGCATCCTCGAGGCGAACCGCCGGGCATTCGAGCTCACGGGTCTCGACGAGGCCCGCCTCAAGGCGACGGAGCTGGAGGCACTCTTCGCGGTCGACACGCCGCTCGAGAACGTGCGCCGGCTACCGGCGGGAGCGTACCGCTGGCGGGCGGGCCTGCGCGTCCAGAGGGCGGACGGCTCGGAGTGCCCGGTCGATCTCGCGCTCAGCACCGTGGCGGTCGGCGAGGACACCGTGCTCCAGGCCATCCTCCACGACGTGGGCGACCGCGATCGGATCGAGGGCGAGCTTCGACAGTCCGTGCAGCGGCTCGAAGGCCTCTATCATCTCGCCGTGACGCTCGGCGGAACCGTCCAGCAAGTCGCCGAGCACATCGCGGTGACGCTTCCGGCGCTCCTCGAAGTGCCGGTCGTCGCGGTCGCGCTCTACGACGACGACGCTCAAGTGATGCTCGCGCTCTACGAGCGCGGCACCGTGACCCAGGGGCAGCGGCTTCCGCTCGCCGGGAGTCCCGCGATGCGCATCCGCGAGGAGCGGCGCGCCTGCGTGGTGACCGACGCACGCAATCGCTTTCCGGACGACGCGTTCCTCGGCACGCGAGAGATCGCGAGCTACGTCGGCGTTCCGGTGCTCGGGCGCGACGGAGAGATCGTCGGACAGGTCGCGGTCATGGACGAGCGCGGGCGGCGTCTCCGCGACCACGACATGCGCCTGCTTTCGTCCTTCGCCGGACGCCTGGCGCGCGCGCTGCACGAAGGCGAATACGTACGCGAACGCGACGAGTTCGTCGCGCGCGTCACGAACCAGAACACGGAGCTTCGTGCCGCCCAGGAGCGGTTGACCGAGGCCGATCGTCTCAAGAACGAGTTCATGGGGATGATGTCCCACGAGCTGCGCACGCCCCTGAACATCTTCGTCGGCTATACCGAGCTCATGCTGGACGGCACGCACGACCCCGGGGGCATGGAGATCGGGGAGCAGCGTGAGGTGCTCGGCCGCATGCTCGACGCCGCGCGGACGCTCACCGGGCTCGTCGAGGACACCCTGAGCGTCCTCCGCCTCGAAAGCTCCGGCGTGCGCGTGCTCGTCGAGAACGTGCCGCTCCCGGCGCTCTTCGAGGAGCTGCGGGGAGTGGAGCGCCTGCTGCGCGGTCCGTCCGCGGTGCGTGAGACCTGGCTCGTCGACGGCGACGTGCCGGTCGTGCCCTCGGATCGCATGAAGCTCCGTCAGATCCTGACCAATCTCGTCGGGAATGCCCGCAAATTCACCCGCGAGGGGACGATCGAGATCCACGCGTCGCGGGCCGGCGACGGCCACGTCGCGATCAGCGTCACGGATACCGGGTGCGGCATCGCGCCGGCGGACGTGCCTCACGTCTTCGAGCTGTACCGGCAAGCCGCGAACGGCTGGGCGCACAATGGGTGCGGGATCGGCCTCTACATCGTGCGCCGCTACTGCGAGCTGCTCGGCGGCTCGGTCGACGTCGAGAGCCAGCTCGGCCGGGGTACGCGCTTCACGGTGACACTCCCGGTCGATGCGGCGATCGACGGCGCCCGGCCGGCGGCCTGAGTCCACCCGCCGGCGTTGACCAGCGCGCGCGCGGCGTGCTTCAAGCGCCGGGACGCGCGAGGAGGTCGGCATGCAACGAGCACGAGACCGGTTGGGCGCCCTGAGTCGCGGGCTGGTGTTGGTGAC
>Ga0268299_1003077_pt1 | contig 16732 bp, 15 predicted proteins | sample NOBtaG_FD_193484 | JGI IMG/M metagenome (GOLD analysis project Ga0268299, IMG submission 193484) | Activated sludge microbial communities from bioreactor in Nijmegen, Gelderland, Netherland - NOB reactor | ecosystem: Engineered > Bioreactor > Aerobic > Activated sludge | place: Netherlands...
AAAGATACCCCAAAAAACGGAGAGCTTCGGTACGGTGAATTATGGCGCAACGGTTCTGCTTGGGTACGGTTTTAATTTGACGCAACACGTTTTCGAAAATTTCTAACCGCCTGCGATGCCCCGAAAAAGGCTATTGCCCTTCTTTTTCACCTCGATTTTTTCAATTCGAATTTTTTCAATTCGATAGTCGAAACACCGCGGCAACTAATACGCCTTGGCAAAAATCGCTTTCTGCTTGGTCGCTTTGCCCGTGTAGAAGCACTTTCCTTCAGCATGATTCTGGTTGAAGGGAATGCAGCGCACAGTCGCTTTCGTCTCTTCTTTGATCTTGCCTTCGTCGTCGCCCGAGCCGGCGAAATAGACCTCGAAGAAGCCGCCTTTCTTGTCGACAAGTTTCTTGAACTCGTCATAGGAAGCCACTTCCGTCGTCATCTCTTTTCTGTAAGCCAGAGCGCGGTCGTAAATAGCTTTTTGAACTTCAACAAGCAAATTGTTGATGTAATCGCCGATGCCTTCCTGGCTCACGTCGCGAACTTTCTGACCGTCCACGCGGCGCGCGATTTCGACGACATTCTTCTCGCAGTCCTTGGGACCAATATTGATGCGCACAGGCACGCCCTTTTGCTCCCAGTGATTGAATTTGAATCCGGGAGTGTGATTGTCGCGGTCATCGAGATGAACGCGCACTCCGGCGTCTTTGAGCGCCTTCTCAATTTGATTGCAGCGCTCGATGACAGTCGCCTTTTCCTCATCTTTTTTGTAGATAGGAACAATCACCACCTGAATAGGAGCGATTTTGGGAGGCAGAATCAGACCTTTATCATCACCATGACCGAGAACAAGCGCGCCCACCAGGCGAGTAGAAACGCCCCAACTGGTCTGCCATGCGTGTTCCAATTGACCTTCTTGATTCTGGAATTGAATCTCAAAAGCCTTTGCAAAATTCTGTCCCAGGAAGTGCGAGGTTCCCGCTTGCAGAGCCTTTCCATCACGCATCAAAGCTTCGATGCAATAGGTCTGCACCGCTCCCGCAAATCGCTCACGTTCAGTTTTTTCACCGGTCAAAACAGGCAAAGCAAGCCAGTCTTCAGCAAGAGTGCGATAAACTTCCAACATTTTCTTCGCTTCTTCTTGAGCTTCATCAGAAGTCGCGTGAGCTGTATGCCCTTCTTGCCAGAGGAATTCCATAGTGCGCAAAAACAGCCGCGTGCGCATTTCCCAGCGAACAACGTTTGCCCATTGATTGATCAAGAGCGGCAGATCGCGCCAAGATTGAACCCATTGAGCGAACATGTAATTGATGATTGTTTCTGATGTCGGGCGCACGATAAGCGGTTCTTCAAGCTTCTTGCCGCCACCGTGAGTGACGATCGCACATTCGGGAGCAAAACCTTCAACGTGCTCTTTTTCCTTCGTCAGAAAAGATTCAGGGATGAACATCGGGAAATATGCGTTTTGGTGACCGGTGTCCTTGATCATCTTGTCCAGCGCGCGCTGAATGTTTTCCCAGAGCGCATAGCCATACGGTCGGATCACCATGCAGCCCTTTACAGGCGAATAGTCGGCAAGCTCAGTCTGCTGAATGGTCTGCGTGTACCATTTGGCACGGTCTGAATCTTCCTTCTCATCGCCCAGAACATCTGCCGGATCGTTGTTCTTTTGCTCGATGTTCTCTTTTACTTCCATGACATCAATACTCCCAGGAAAAAACGCAAGAAAAGCGCAGGTTGTGCGCCAAAAGTCATAAGCGTCCAGTATATATCACGCGCGCGAGAGGAATCGGCGCAGCCGTGGGGAAAGCAATACTTTGTATACTGTTAGTGCAGAATCGAATAGCTATCGCAGAATCGAATTAATGAAGCTGAATCATAAAGTTCAATCAAGTAGAGCTGAATTATTTGGCTCCGACTGAAGTCAAAGGGACCTCTGAATGCAACTGACCGGCGAGCTGTCCAAGGTCTCACTGCCAAATCTTTTGCAACTGGTGCGCAATGGCGCGCTGACGGGGAAATTCAGCCTGTTGCAAGGTGCTAAAACGGCGACCGTCCTCATTGAAGACGGCTCGATTGTGCACGCCGAAGCTGATGCTCTGCTCGGAAAAGAAGCGCTTCTTGAGCTGTTTCTCTGGCTTTCGGGCTCGTTCTCCTTTATCGAAATAGACAGCGTTGCGCCGGAAGAACACTCCATCAATCCAGAAGATCCGGAAGAGTCGACGGACAAACTCATAAGAGAGGGGCAGCATTACGCAGAGCAGAAGCGCTTTCTCGATCAATTGAGAATTTCCGGGCAGTCAGTGCTCAGTCCCGTCAAAGACGCGAGAGCACCAAAACTGCCGGACAGCGCCCGTATTTTGCTTGCGTCATTTGATGCAAACCAGCCTTTGAGCGCCATTCTTGCGCGATTGAGCTTGACCCGCCGGCAGCAGATACAGTCGCTCGCCACCCTGCTTTCAGAAAATCTCTGCGTTGTGGTGGAACCGCAAGAGCAAGAGAGCATGGAGCAAACCAGCCTGCCTGACTGGGTTGTAGCTCGATTGAGGCAAGACAATCCGGATATTTCGCAAGCAATCGTCGATATGGTGGTCTGGACTGACCGCGTCAAATGCTGGATGTTTCAGGCTGATGCGGATTTCGAACGGATAAAGACTTTGCTCGAGAAAAATCCAAAAACTCGTTTCGATGAAGACTCATTCGAAAGGGAACGCAGCGCACAAGCCGCTCTCAGCGACGACCTCGACAACGCGATTTTCGGTCAGCTAAACGAAACAAAGGTGCCACCACCCGCAAACGAGAAGCCGAGCGGGCGCAGCCAGGGTCGCAGACCGATTAAAGACTAGGGTTTCACCACCAGGTTACACGACCACTGCTACCACGAACTCTTAGGTGAGGCTAGCCCTTGGGTGCGGATAGCTCTTAGGTGCGGCTAGCCCTTGGGTGCGGCTAGCCCTTAGGTGCGGCTTGAGCGAGCGTGCGAACCCGCTCTACGTCGACAGGATTTTCGACAAGCCCCTGACGCTTCAGCGACGAGCCCACGATGACACCGTCGGCAACCGACAAAATTTCTTTGATATTGCCGCTTGTACAGCCGCTTCCGCAAAACAGCGGCGTTTCTGGAAGCGCTTCACGCACTGCGTTGAAATCAGCCATGTCCGGCGCCGAGCCTGTCGCCGTGCCGCTTACGATTAAACCGTCGGCGAGCCCGCGCTTGACAGTATCCTTAGCTATCAGCTTGATGTCGGCATCCGCAGTAAGCGGTGATGCGTGTTTCACAAGCACGTCGGCAAGAATGCGCACGTCTTTGTTCGCCATCAATTGACGGCGATACAAATGCAGGGCATGCGCCTCTCCTTCGATAATTCCCTGGTCGGTGACCATAGCGCCGGTAAGGACATTCACGCGGATGAAACGCGCCCCGGTCGTGGCGGCGACAGCCAGGGCGGTCAGCGCATCATTACGCAAAACATTGACGCCGACCGGCAAATCGCTTATCGCCATGATTCGCTTCACTACGAGCGACATGGCACAGGCTGTAGCTGTGTCCACTTTTCCTTTAGTAAACGGCGCATCAAAAAAGTTCTCGACGATAATCGCGTTGACACCACCGGTGGTGAGCGCCGCCGCTTCTTGCTCGGCTCTCAGCATCACCTGCTCGAGATGCCCGTCGAAGCGAGAAGAGCCCGGCAGAGGCAATAAGTGAATGACGCCAATAATCGGCTTGGCTGTGCCGAATAGCTCTTCGAGCATGATAGGTCCCCGCATGTGTTTTTTCGTTCGCTACTTTAGCAGGTGAGCATTTTTGAGCGTTTCACCGAGCGCATTTACGAGCGTTTTTTGAAACAAACGCCGTTGTCATTCGCGATTTACCACTGCCAGGCGTATGCCCGGCGCTCTTTTACGCCTGACAGTGGTAAAACGCGCTTAGCAACCCACAAACAGAACAAATTGCGGCTTGGTCACGGTCATCAAACACGTCTCCTTTTGAGCGCATCTCTTTTTAAGCGCGACTCTTTTGAATCACCGGCTCCTTTCAACCGCCGGCAGCGTGCGAAGCCGCGAAGCCACGAAGCCCCGGAGCCGCGAAGCCGCGAAGCCCCGAAGCCGCGAAGCCCCGGAGCCCCGAAGCCGCGAAGCTGCGAAGCTGCGAAGCCGCCAAAAGCGAGTTGTCATTAGATCGCAGCAACCACAAAAGGCGCGCCAAGCTACGTTTTCACGATCTGTAGCGCGAGCGACATCGATTGTAACTGGCAAGGCAGGCATGCCACAAAGTGGACTTGGCGCAAAGCGAATTGAGCCAACCACTTGAAATCCGGCTTGTTAAGCGGCATTCAAGATAACTTGCTGAAAAACTCGCGCGCACCTAGCCAAGTGTTTCGTATGCGAACTTCGCTAAGTGTCATGCGTCCCAAAACCTTTGCACATCATGCGTTTTGAGCGAATTATTGACAACCCTTTTCTGTGGAGTCTTTTTAGAGATGCGCAACTGAACAGCAATTCGAGCTTCTGACAACCGCGGCTCATAACTATCTCTTTTCTGAATTTTGAAACAGGTTCCTCTCTGTTAAAAGCTCTAAAACCGCTCTTCCTTGAACAACACCTGGCTCTTTTTCTATTTTTTACTTCTGCCTTTCCTTCCAACCCTGTGAGACCCTAGACACCTCGAGCAACTGCTCCACCCTCTGTGAGTTCCGTAATTGAGATTCGCCCTGCCCGCGAGCCTCATGCTCACCGTCTAGGTTTCTCCAGCAAGTTACGGTCCGCTTAGGCTAAGCGTCCCGTGTTCGTCAACCACCCCCGCCATTTCGTGCAGCCTTTTTTAAGCGCGAATTCACCCAGTCTCAACCTTCGGAAGGCAGAGAGACTGTTACTTGCCACGCTTGTCGCCAGCATCTTTTTCGGCTGTTGTTGCAGTCGACGGTGACACGTAGCTGGGTGGGAAATGGAACTGTCCTCGGCTTGGACGGTACCTATCGTGGCGTCTCCATGGTGGAGGCGTCCTTCTTAACCAGCACTGCCGGTGGTGTCGTTCCATCACCAGGATTTGCATTGATGCTCCACGTCTGTGGAGTGTCTTTGCGCGTTCCTTCCATCGGCAGCTGCAAACCTCAGCATTGAAAGAGGAGCAATAAAAATGGAAAGCACCAACAACATCCAGAAGCTCAAGGGCTTCACGATTCGAGCACTGAAGTGCTACATCAAGGCTCTCGAGCTCGGCGAAGGCGTGCGCGTCTCTCAGCGCGCTTTCCGGTACGAGCTGTCCGCCGACGGTCTCACGGCCCGCGTCATCCGCACTGCGGACGGCAGCGAAGTCGAGGGCACCAAGCGCACGATCGAAGATTGGGCGAAGGTCGGCAAGCCGGCACGTCTCGGTCTCATCGGTCTGAAGGCCAAAAAGCGGGATCTGCGTGAGCAGGGCGCCCGGGTGATGTTCGATCTGAACGTCATCACCGGAGAAGCCGGCCTCACCCGCGACGGCGAGCGCATCACCAAGTTGCCCGTGTCGGGCAGCGAGGAGCAAATCGACGCTCCGACGACCATCGAAGGCTGGGCCGAACTCGGTCGCTCCGTCGAGAAGCCGCTTTTCGAGCAGCTCAAGGCTGCCCGGGAGTGGGGTCTCAAGGACGCCGAGCAGAAGGTCTGGGACGAGATGGTCGATCTCGGCATCGTCCGCGAGAAGGGCGATACCGACGGTTCCGTCCAGGCGTAAATCTCACGCGTCACTCACCAATCCCGCTCCAAAGGCTAGAGTTGAGTTCTAGCCATAAGGGCCCCATGTTGCAGAGAGTCTAGGAGACTCTTTGCCTAACAAAAACGAGGCTTACTATGGACAAAAAGTCTATGAAGTGGCTCGGTTGGATCGTGTTCGGCCTGCTCGTTGTGTTCGCGTTCACTTCTCTGAACAAGAGCGGTGACACGAGCGCCAACGGCGCCCAGCCGGTTCCTCCGACCGTAATTACGTTCTCCGAGGCGCAGACGCAGATTCGCGATTCCGCGTCTACGATCAAGAGCGTCACGCTTCTCAAGTCCCCTCAGGGTACGGTTCGAGAAGCAATCATCGAGCGCACGGACGGCAGCCGCCAGTCGGTTGTTGTCCCCGGTGAAGCGGGCGCTGCAAGCCTGCTGACCACGCTCAGCACCGCCAATGTCAATCACCTCGCCACCGAGGCTCCGAAAGAGAGCTCCGGCGCAGGCGGCGTGCTCAGCATCATCATGAACGTCGCGTTCATGATCCTGCCCCTCATCTTCATCTTCTGGCTGTTCAGCCGGATGCAGGGCGGCGGTGGAATCCAGCGCCAGATAGGACAGTCCGGCGCCAAGAAGATCGAGCCTTCGGCCGATACCAAGACGTTTGCCGACGTCGCCGGTGCGGAAGAGGCGAAGCGCGAGTTGATGGAAATCGTCGACTTCCTTCGCGACCCCTCCGAGCTGCGCGAAATCGGCGGCAAGCCTCCCAAGGGCGTGCTGCTGATCGGCGACCCGGGTAACGGTAAAACGCTGATCGCCAAGGCGGTCGCCGGCGAAGCGAAGGTTCCGTTCTTCGCCATCTCCGGCTCGCAGTTCGTCGAGATGTTCGTCGGCGTGGGCGCGTCCCGCGTGCGCGAGTTCTTCGACACTGCCCGCAAGCACTCGCCTGCGGTTCTGTTCATCGACGAAATCGACGCGGTCGGTCGCCAGCGCGGCTCCGGCATCGGCGGCGGCAACGATGAGCGCGAGCAGACGCTCAACCAGTTGCTGGTCGAGATGGACGGCTTCACGCCGAACACCTCGCTGGTGGTGATTGCTGCCACCAACCGTCCGGACGTTCTCGACCCCGCGCTTCTGCGTCCGGGTCGTTTCGACCTCCAGGTTCTGGTCGATCACCCCGACGTCATCGGGCGTGAGCAGATCATCCAGATCCACACGCGCAAGAAGAAGTCCGCCAAGGACTTCAGCGCGAAGGTCCTGGCCGAGCTGACCCCGGGCTTCTCCGGTGCGCAGTTGGAAGGTCTCACCGACCAGGGCGCGCTTGTCGCTCTGCGTCGCGTCCGCACCGCCCGCAAGGAAGCGGTGAAGGGCGGCATGAGCCCGGCCGACGCCAAGAAGGCGTTCCCCATGGAAATCACCATGGCGGACTACGCCGAAGGTATCGACCGCGTCCAGATGGGTCCGGCCAAGGAAGGTCGCGCCAAGCGGATGTCCGAGAAGGACATGCGCAACACGGCGTACCACGAAGTCGGTCACGCCTGGATTTCGCAGGTCATGCACGACCTCGACAAGGGCGGCGACCCCGTCTCCAAGATCACGATCGTGCCGCGCGCACGCGCGTTGGGTTACACGCAGTCGCTCCCCAAGGGCGACCGCTACAACTACACGCGTGAAGAGCTCCTGGCTCGCATCATGATGGCGATGGGTGGCCGAGTTGCTCAGGAAATCTTCCTGAACACCATCGACACCGGCGCTCAGAACGACTTCGTGCAGGCGAAGAACATCGCCTACAAGATGGTCACTGAGTTCGGCATGTCCGACCTCGGTCCGATCTCCGTCAGCGAAGGCGGTCAGGGTCCGTTCCTCGGTCGCCAGATGGCGATGGGTTCGGATCCGGGTCCGGAGCTGAAGAACAAGATCGACGCCGAGTGGTCGAAGATCGTCAACGAGTGCTACCGCGCCACCGTCGAAATCATCAGCAAGGACAAGGAGGCGTTCATCCGCGTCTCCGAGGCTCTGCTGGTGAAGGAGACGCTGCTGGCTGACGAGTGGCTGGCGCTGTACAAGGGCTCGGAGTGCGAGACCAGCGGTGACGAAGTCGTCCAGAAGGCGATGGAGCACTGCGTGACCGGCGACTGCAAGGACTACGGCGTGACCGTCCCGGCGACCCCGGCGGCGGACACTGTCGAGCCTCAGCAGCCCGCTGCTGCCGAGAAGACCGACGGCGACGCCGGTCCGACCGAGCAGAAGTAAACGCGCTCGAACGAAGGGTACGCAGGGCGACGCGCGAGCGCCGTCCTCAGTGCTCTTCCTCAGGTAGGTGAGGCACCACATTCGGTGCCTTGCCTTCCTGCCCGGAAGCATCGACAGATGATGCGTCCGGGCAAAACGCAGCGGGAGTCAAAGCCCGGTCTGCGGCCGCTTGAGGTAAGCAACCTCTTCAGCCGACGGTAAGAAATCGGCGCACGGACGCTGCATGCGAATTCTCGCTTGCAGAAACGCACCAGTTCAAAAGACGCGATGCGTTCCAAACGCATGCATGCGCTTCTGCGTCCGCACACTTTTGAAATGCGAATCACCGCCGAATCCTCGGCGGAATTCACTTGGAGTATCACTATGGATCTCATCTCGATGGCGTTCAGTTTCGCCAGCTTCAATCTGGGTGGTATCGCTGCGATGATCGCGGGCCTGGCGCTCCTCATCATCGTGCACGAGTTCGGGCACTGGCTTGCAGCTCAGATGCTCGGGTTCAAGACACCCATCTTCAGTATCGGTTTCGGCAAGCCCTACTTCGTCGTAGGTCACTGGCGCGGCACCGAATTCCGCATCACACCATGGCTTCTGGGCGGTTACGTCGCGCTCCCCGAAATGGGAGACGAGTCGAGCGCCAAGGAGTTCATGAAAGCCAACGGACTGGAACCGCAAGGTTTCGTCTACCAGCGCAAAGCCATCTGGAAGCGCGCTGTCGTAGCCGTTGCCGGCGTGACGATGAACATCGTTCTCGCTGTCGTCCTGCTCTTCGGCATGTTCGCCATCAAGGGCGTGCCGACGCAGGAAGCCGTTCCCAACACGGTCGTCATCTACAACGTCGACTCCACCAACGTCACCATCGCTCGCGACGCCGGCCTTCAGGGCGGTGACCGCATTGTTTCGGTGGACGGGCGTGCGATCAAGACTGTGGACGACGTGCGCGACAACCTCGCATCTCACAGAGCGCTGCCGGTTCTCGTAATCGTCGACCGCAACGGTCAGACCGTATCCGTCACCCTCACTCCCACCGCCGAAGGCAAAATCGGCGTAGCCATGGGACCCGAGGTGCGACAGACTTTCAAGGAAGTCTCTGTCGGCGAGGCGGCAAAGCTCTCCGTTGTCGGTACGTATAACGGCGTCACCGGCATCCTGAGCGGCTTGGGCATGATGGTCGGCATCGTCGAGAAGCCGGCAAATCTGCCCGACGGTGCCACCGACGTGCACGCGATTGTCGGCATCGTTCAGTACGGTGCGGACATGTTCGCGCAGGGCATGGCGCCTTTCGTCATGTTCCTGGTCATGATCAGCCTCAACCTGGCGGTGTTCAACTTGCTGCCCATCCCGATTCTCGACGGTGGGCACCTGGTGTTCCTCGCTCTGGAGAAGGTGCGCGGCAGACCACTCTCGCCTCAAACGCAGGGTCTGCTCTACCAGATCTTCTTCTTCCTGTTCATGGCTTTGCTCGCCTTCGGCTTGTGGAACGACTTCACAAAGCCGATCGGGCGATAAGTCTAAGACAGGTCAACCACGACATCACGCGAGTCAGGCAGCGCTGTTCGAAAGGACCGCGTTGCCTGCTCGATTTACCACCACCGCGGCCCAATGCCGCTTCTCGTGCGGTTCTATGAACTGCAATGAGGCTGTACTATGAACGAAATTTTGCACGCCAGTTGGCCGATTCTGGCGATCATCTTCGCCCTTTCGGCGAGCATCACGCTGTTCTCCAAGCAAATCGCGGACTTCCTGTTCGCGCCCAAGCCTGGTGGACACCCGTTTATTCAGGTCCTCAAGCTCATGGCTTACATGACGACCTGGCTCTTCTTGCCGATTGCCAGCGCGGTGGTCGCCCTTCTGAGCCTCGTTGCTCTGATCGGCGCTTTCGCGTGACCCTGAGCTGACCCGAAACGTCTCTGGTGAAGGGGTGGAGGTGCGACATAAGTCCATCTTCACCCCATTCACCTCGGGCGTTTCTTTCTTTCAGCCGCTCTATTAATGACTATAGTATATCGAGGGTCGAATTCGGGACGAGGCGCACCGTCGGTGGTATCGCACCATAAGTTAATCACGCACAGCCCTGCCTCGCGCCTACCTCAGAAAGCCTTATACCGGGCGAGCAGAACGAAGTTAATGTTATCATCGTCGAGCTGCATCATAAGGAGCATCTATGGAGTGCAGAAAACTTGTTATCGGCGGCTGTTTGGAGTTGCATCGGCAGCCCGAGAGCGATTATTTTAAGGTTCAGGTCAACCTGGACGGTCTCACCGCACAGCGCGAAATCTACAACCCAGTGGACATCGGGACGGAAACTTTGTCTGAATTTTTTGCCAGGATCGCAGATAAATGGCGCGGCTGGAGTGACAAAGAGCAATGGACCTCACTTGAGAGCGACTTCTCAATTACATGTTCACACGACGGTGTTCGGTGTGTGGTTGTCGATATTTGTTTGCGAGAGCCATACAAGAACTGGAGTGTCAGCCTGCAAACAACTATTGAACTTGGAATGCTCGACGCTCAAGCAGCAGAAGCGGCGCGATTTTGTCTGGCAAATTAGCACCCGGCTGGTAGAAAAGGCGGATTGCTCCGAAAGCACATAAAAAAGAAGCGCGAGCGTGAGTTTGCGACTGGTTTGTGAAAACGCTCTCTAAGCGGTTTTTGCAATACAGCAGTCGGGCGCTCAACTGGTTTGCCAATTAATCAAACCTTCTGAACCTCGCTCAACACAGGCGTTTCCACCAGTTGGTGAGCACAGCCGTGCACACCTGATCGTTAGCGCGCTATAAGCAGTCCCGACAAAATGGCAAGAAAACTCAGGCAGGTTCTTTCTTTTACCGGTTGCCAAGGGATAGATTGCAAGTACATTTTTTCTCCTCGCGCACCGAAAAACCAAAACCCAGAAGCAAATTCCCGCTCACCAAACGCACCGATTTCCGCCCGACACGCTCGGTCCTACGCTCAGCGTTCACCGGTTTTTGCCCGCAATTGGCCCGACGCGGTTTGATGCAACCGCGCCTGTTTGCTTGCGGCGTGAAGACTATCAAAAAAATTCCGACCACGTTTCTCAATGAAGAGATGGAGACTGACATGTCTTGCAACAAGCGCACGAACAGCCGCAGCCGCTCGCTCGACACCCGCCGCGAACCCGCCGAAATCGAATGGCGTCGGCTGGCGGCCGAGTTCGACGAACACCGCACGAGCGAGGCATTCGGAGCCAAGGCGAGCCGCCGCAATCGCCGCGAGCGCAAGCTGGACGACAAGCGCAACCCGTACCGGTAGACGAAAGAAGAGAAAAACATCATGACCAGCCTGACCCACTCCGGCAATACGGCGAACGCGGCAAAGAGCAGTGAACGGCGGCTGCTGCAACTCCTTGCCAGGGCGCGACGGAAGGTCGACAAACCGTCATACAAAGAAGCGCGCCAGGCTCGAGAGCTACTTCTTGCGGTGATCGGCGAGTTTCAAGAATACACTCAGCGCGCCGAAGCCGAAGCGATCATCGGCGAATCGTATTTCGTCGATGAGTGCTGGGCGGAAGCGCTCGTGTGGTTGAAAAAATCCGAATCGGTCCCGAAGACGAAAGTCATGAGGCTGATCGGCGACACGCTGTGCCGACTCGATCGCTACAAAGAAGCTGCTTCGTACTACCGGCAGCTGCTGTCGATGTACGAACAATATCGCCTCGACCAGCCGCTGGCAGAGAGGCTGTCCGCCGTGTTGAACGCGCGCGAAGAGGAAAGGCGCGCCTATCGTCGGCAATTGAGCGCAACTGCTGCAAAGTAAAGGACAACAAATGCTGAACCGCTACGCCCAGATCGGTGATTCGGTTGTGGCCACCTTCTTCCAGACGTCGACCGGCGTGCGCTCCATCACCCTGGTCAACGGCCTGCCGCTCGTGCCCGAGAGCACCATCGGCATTCGCCCCGGCGACCGGTGCCGGGTCAAGATCCTCGGACTGACGGATGATTGTCAGGCCTATCGCGTGCGGGAAAGAGACTTCCTTGCCGGCAGCGAGGGGGGCCGCCCGTACTTGCTCAATCTGCTCACGCCATCAAACGACCCGGCGCAGAACTTCACGCAGGATGTTCTGGCGCGGACGGAGGAACTGGCGGACGGGCAGAGGCTCGCTATCATCTTCGAGTTGATCGAGTTGGACACGATGCTGATGAGGCGCCTGCCCGTCGACGAGGAGCTCAAGGCTCACTGTCGCGGGAATCTCGACCTGAGCGCCCTGGTAGAAGCGGCAACTCCGCTCATCGAGAGCATCCATATCGACTCGTTGCGCAAGAGGCAGGCGGCTTATCTGCGGCTGGCCTACTACCTCAGCCGGGCACCAGAAAAAGGGAGGCTCTTCCAGAGTGTGATGCGCGAGGCGGTCGCCTGCAACGAGAGCTGGCTGCCCGACAAGTTGTTCTGCGACGGGTTCGGCGACAACAGTGCCATGCCGTGGATGCGCGCGTCGCGGATGATGCATGACCGCGTCGAAAAGACGCGCGTGTGCGACGACGTCACCGCCGACGACATTCGGGTGATGCGCGCCGAAGCCCTGGCGAAGGGCGGAAAGATGCAGGCGGCCAAGGAGATTCTGGCGTCGATCGACCCGCGCAAGACCAAGCGCAACGACCCGCTGAAGCTCCTCATTAACATCTGCCTCATGCTGGGCGAATTCGAAGAGGCGCACAACTACCTTTTGCAGCTCGTCTGCATCAGAACGTGCGCTATCTGACTACATCGACTCGTTTGATAAGTAGCGGAAAGCAAAACGAGTTTAGGAGGTAAAGTGCTGCATCTAACTGGTAACACAGGCGACGCGATCCGCGTCACTTTCATGCGCACGCACTCGGACATGCGCGCCCAGGAGCTGATCTGCGGCCGCCGAGTGATGCTGAAAGAAGACGACAAAACCGTGCTGCCCGGCGACACCTGCTTCGCCATCATCTGCGGTATCAGCGACGACAACACGACGTGCTATGTCAAAGCCCTTCAGGTAGTGAAAAAAGGCGACGGCGAGCGCTCTTGGATCCAGAAGCTTCTGGCGGCTCCTACCGCCAAGCAGCTCGAAGAGTGCGGAAGTTTCACCGGCGTTGTCATCGACCGCTTCAACAAGCAGTACATCGGACTCTTCAGCTATGTGGAGGATCTGCTCGATCTCATCGAGTTCGACACCATCATCAAGCACCGCTTGCCGATCGATGTGGAGTTGGGCAGCCAGTTTCCCAACGATCTCGATCTGGACGAGCTGACGCGGCACCTCGAGGCAATTGCCGAGATTTGCGGGCAAGTCTCAACCGTTAGCAGCGACGTCTCAGTCTGGCTGCGACTGGCGGTCTACGCAAACTGCAGGGCGCGGGGCAGCAGCCTTTTCGAGCGCCTGCTCAAAAAGGCGCTCGAAGCCGAAGTCAGCAACCTCGTTCTCCAGGTGCATTACGACATTCTGTGCCATGTGCCGGACGGACAGTCCAAGCGGTGGGCGAACAAACTTCGCAAGAAGCTCCCCGCAGTCGACGACACCGCCGACCCGGCGCAAGATGAGAGCGAGCTGCAAATCGCCAGGGCGATCGCTTGCGTGATGGACAACGACTTCGCCGCCGCCCGGACGCTCCTGCTCCAGGTGGATGAGTCGGCAGGTCATCGGCACGTCTTGTGGCTGGTGGCAGTTTCAATCGCGCTGGGGCAGTTCGAAGAAGCGCTCGACTATCTCGATCTCGCCCTCCTGCTCGAGAGATAACTGCCGGCGGCGCGCTCGCAGCAATTGGGCGAGCAACAACAACAACAACAACAACAACAAATTCTCTGTGGCGGCTTGAAAAACCGCCTGAAAGGACACCTCGTGCAAACATACGGTATCGTCTCCCTCCTTCTTCTCGCCGTCATCGCTCTGGGCGCCTTCAAGGTCTGGCGCGTCATCGTCAACGGGCTCAGCAAGGTCGTGAAGAATCCGAGCCGCCAGCCGGCCGTCCGCAAGGTCGCGTTCCTCTTCGTGGCGCTCACGGTCATCTCGATGCTGACGCCGTTCCTGCTCCCGTTCAACTCCGGCATCCGCATTGTCATCTACGCCGCCTACGCACTGTATGCGGTGCTCGGACTGAGCCAGATCTGGGACTGGGTGAGCGGGCTTCTCAACCGCGGCAAGACGCCGTCGGGCCAGTAAGGTCCGCAACCAGGCAAGCATCTGTTTAGGAAACGGTCGCGCGTGCGCGTAACAGGCATGCGCGGCCGTTCAAAGAATGTGATCATGGATTTTCTCGCATGCTGAGACGGCGCGCTTTCCGCATCAAGGCGGGCAGCCTGAAGCACACCATAAAGAATTGCATTTTAAACCAAGCCTGCTACACGACATAGTATCACACCGGCGAAAACAGAAAGAGGTGATGCAAAACCGCATCACCTCTTCTGCTCAGCGCAGGCAGATCGACCGCGCATGAAGGTTGGCAGTGGCGCAGCCGGCAGACCCGCTGGAAAACCCCTTGCATATTTCTATGCAAGGGGTGGGACGGGTGCGTACCGCAAGCCGTGCGTCAGTGCTGCTTGAGAGCCAGCCCGAAAAGACGCTTCAGCTCGCTGTAGTCCGCGCTCGCGCCGCTCTGCCCGCTCACCCGCTGACCGTGCGAGAGGAACACGAACGAAGGAGTGCGCACCGCGCCATGAGCCAGCATCAGAGGAAAGTTCTCCAGATGGGCGATGTTCACCTTCACGACTTTGACGTCGTAGGCGTTGTCCCAGGCGAACTTCTCGACGACGTCCAACTGCGCTTCGTCGGCAGGAGCATTCCTCTCCTGCTTGTAAAAGTACACGAGGACGGTCTTGTCCTGCACGTTTTCGACTTCCTGCTCGTAGTTGGTGAGCAGGTTGACGGCGACGACGCGCCCATGCTCCTGGCGGTAGCTGTAATCCTTGTGGAAGAGGAAGCCGCCGATCGCGCCTGCAACAAGCAGCGCGATGACAATGAGGGTTTTTCGGTTCATGGATTTTCCGATCGTTGGGACAGCTTACACGCGGGATATTCAACCGCTCCCGGCTGTCGCGGAAGCGGACCCGATTGGACACGCACAGGCAGAAACGGTCTGCCCATGCGATCAGACGCCGGTGTCGGTTTTCGAGTTGGCAGCGGCCAGCTTCTCGATATGGCGAATCACCGCCTTACCGAAGTAGACAGGCTCCTCGCCTTCAATTCGGCGAGAGACGAAACCAGACGTGACGACAACCGCAGGCTCCTCGCTCATTTCGTACAAGCGATTGAGCGGCATCACCGGGCGGAAGCCGCATGCAGCGTACTGCCACTCGACTGCAGGGAAGAGCCGAAGCGCGTCCTGCAGTTGCTGAGGAATCGGCTCGCCGGGTTTAATCCAGCGCCTGTAGCGCATGATCACGCCGATCAAGCGGAAGTAAGCGCGCACGCAGTCGATTTCTTCTTTCGACCGCAGCATCTGACGCACCTTTTCCGCGTTGACGGCATCGGAATCGTAAGCGGAACGGGTTTTGCTTTCAACGGGAGCGGCTCCGGGCGGAGCTTTTCCACGAATTGCCGCAATCAGTCCTTTCAGCTTTTTCCAGAGTGCAGAGAAGTAAACACGCATGTTTTCTCCATACAACGCAAGTTCAGGCGGCAAGCCGCCCTGCTTCGCGCTTCTTATTTTTGGGCGGAGGGTCAGGCTCTCCGCCGCATAAGCCGGTTAGGCCTTTGGAAGCGCCTGACGCTCCGTTTGTTCAGTTGCCGCCGATCCACCCGCGACGAAACGTCACGGAATAGGGCAGGCGATGGATGCAGAAGATCAGAGAGACGCTTGATTTACGTTCTTTTTTGTTTGAAATTCAGATAACAGATACAAATACATAATTAACAAAAGCTCCAGGCAAAAGCCTGAAGATCAAAGCTCCGAATTTCACACTCAATACAAAGACGAAACGCTCAGCCGCACACAAAATCCCACTGCCAGACTGGAAGTTTCCACCCCGCCTTGATTACCTCTAATGAAGAAAGCCGTTAATAATCGGCGCGCTTCATAGCGGCGCTCGTGCGAAGGCCGCGACCTAAACGGCAAGCGAGCAACCGCTTACTTATCTGCCGTGAGCGCTTCGTCCGGCGAAATCTCGATGACCGACCAACTGCCGGTGATGAGACCGGTAGCCTTGTCGTTCAATCTTTGCGCTTCGTCGTGCCGGTTGTTGGTGGTGAGCAAGTCGGCGTAGTTCTTTTTGATTCTAATCGTGTCCGGATGATCCTCACCCAGAGTCTTTTTACGCACGGCGAGACCTTTTTGATAGCATTGCTCGGCTTCGCGGTATTTGCACTGGATGTGATAGAGCGTCGCCAGGTTATGCAGACTGGTAGCCACATCCGGATGATCTTTTCCGTGAGCGCTCTCGTAAATCTTGGCTGATTCTTCGGCAAACTCTTCGGCTTCGCGATAATGCCCCTGCATGTAATGCAGCTTCGCAAGCGTGTTTGCAGCCGATGCTACGAGTGGATTGGCCGGTCCCAACGCTTCTTTTTTCAGTTTGAAAGAACGCCGGAAGTGCGGCTCAGCTAGATAGAATTTTTCCTGGCGGCAGAGCACCTCACCGAGGCTATCCAGACTGTAAGCCAGTCTTTGTGCGTTGCCGGTAACTTTCTCCGCCACTTTGACGGCACCGTACCAGGAACGCTCGGCGCTTTCCAGATCGCCCTTCGTTGTCTGCGCCTCAGCTTCCATGCGGGTTTTATTCCAAACCTCATCGAGGTTTTTCATCGTCTGGGTAATGCGGGCGTTGACGTGCTGCATGTTGGCAGGCGGCGGAACTTTCACTTGCGGAACGAACTGATTGCC